>Ga0180430_10004628_pt1 | contig 11572 bp, 6 predicted proteins | sample SS_ome_9_FD_132999 | JGI IMG/M metagenome (GOLD analysis project Ga0180430, IMG submission 132999) | Hypersaline lake sediment archaeal communities from the Salton Sea, California, USA - SS_1_S_2 metaG | ecosystem: Environmental > Aquatic > Non-marine Saline and Alkaline > Hypersaline > Sediment... | reverse complement strand
GAACTCCTTAATCGAAAGACAGTATCACTCCACAGGGCTCTACGAAGATATTCTGCAACGGCTTGGGGAACAACTCAACAGTATTAGCGATGTTTCCAGGAAGGATATATCCGGAGTGGATGAATTTCACGTCAGAGGAGCAGAGGTCTCCCGGGAACTAGCCAGCCAGATTAAATTGGATCATTCCAGGGTCCTTGATGTGGGGTGCGGACTCGGGGGACCTTCACGCATGCTGGCCGATGAATATAATTGCCAGGTAACAGGCATAGACCTCAGTCATGAATACATCCGGACTGCAAAGGGGCTTTCCCAATTGGTCGGTTTGCAGGAAAAAACGGACTATATACAGAGTGATGCATTGGAACTTCCCTTTGAAAACGGCTCCTTTGATGTGGTCTGGACCCAGCATGTACAAATGAATATCAGGCATAAACTCAAATTCTACTCCGAAATTGAACGCGTGCTCACTACGCAGGGCACTTTTATCTACTACGATATTTTTAAGGCAAATGAGGGCAATGTAAAATTCCCGGTTCCCTGGGCCAACGATCCTGAGGCAAGTTTCCTGGTAACACCCGCGGAAATGGACGACATCCTTGAAAGACTCTGCTTCAAGAATCTTATGCTTAAAGATGAAACCTTTAAGGCGAAACAGTTTCTAATGGAATTGTTCGAACATTTGAAATTGCATGGTCCTCCCAAGCTGGGACTGAATGTTTTGATGGGTAGCTCTACCGGGGAGAAACTAGGAAATATTCTGAAGGGATTAGAAGAAGAGCAGATCGTCCTGCAAAGCGGGATCTATGTCAAACGAGCGATAAATTAATATGGGAGAACAAAATGATGGAAAAATTTCTGATTGAAGTGCCCCATGGAGAGGATAAAAACTCATGTTTGAGAGCGATACAGGTTTTCCTGAGATCAGGATCCCATTTCGTCACCAATGCCGATTGGGGATGCATGGATGGGGATCACAAGGCCTGGTTGATGGTCGAGGTGGAGAATAAGGAAACAGCGATTCGGATCCTCCCTGCAGCCTACAGGCAGGGAGCCAAGATTACCAGACTCCACAGGTTCACCAAGGAAGATATCGGGGAACCCGATAATCTGTTGGAACACCATTCATAGTCAACCGGGAAGTTTCATCCTTACTGACCCGTTCCTTTTCCAATTATTCATCCGGATCCTATAGCCGGGCAATCCCCCTTTTCCCTTTTCGTGGTATCGATGGTTAGCATTAGCACCGGTATGTTAATAAATTCTTAAGTGGGGAGTGGAACTGAGATGATTTTTTAATCATTTTTAGCATAGAGATCTTAACTCAGCAGATGTATCTTACTAATAATCTTGAGTTAAGGTGATGTTCTATGTAACAATGCAAAGGGAAAACCGTATTAGAAACCTGGGGAAACCTAAGCTCTCCTTAGGTAGTATGATTTGTTTTCTATGAAAAGTTCTTTTCGCATTCGCTTTCTGATGACCATGCTCATGCTGGGCAGCTTGCAAATGGCTGTATCTCAGAGTTATGAGGTGGAAAAGACAGACTTTAGCCTGAGCGCTGAGGATGAGTTCTCTCCCGTTTATTACAGGGATGGGCTCATATTCTCATCGACCCGGGAACCAGATCTTCAAAGTGATCCCAAGAAACGTAATCTGATGAGGGACGCAAATATCTGGTATGTTTCCCTGGAAAATGGCCCAGAAGCTGGTTCGGCTACCATCCTTTGGAAAGAATTGCTTACCCCCTTTAACGATGGACCTGTTACCTTAAGTCCGGACGGACAGATGATCTATTATTCCAGGAACCTGGATGTGACCCGTCTGAACCGGGATGCCTTTGACAGCCGGAATCAACTGGGTTTATTCAGTGCCATATGGGCAGATACTTCCTGGTTGGAAATTACCCCCTTTCCCTATAACAGCAAGAAGTACTCCATAACCACTCCTGCTCTTTCAGCCGATGGCGAAAGGATATATTTTGCCTCGGATATGCCCGGAGGCTTTGGTGGAGCCGATCTCTGGTATTGCGATCGATCGGAGGAAGGTTGGTATCCACCGGTGAACCTGGGACCCGGCATTAACACCAAAGGCAACGAATCTTACCCTTTTGAGAATGAAGCAGGAGTCCTTTATTTTGCTTCCGACGGATTAAAGGGCCTGGGAAAGAAGGATGTATTTCTCACTTTCGAAAAGGATGGGGAATGGGTCACTCCTGTTCATTTAGACACACATATTAACTCGCGGGAGGATGATTTCGGTCTTATCACGGACCAGAACAGCAAAGAAGGTTATTTCTCCTCCAACCGGGATAAGAGTGACGACATATACCGCTTTGTCACCCGCATTCCTGCCTTTTATCTGTGCGACAGTTTACAGAAAAATTACTACTGTTATCAGTTTACAGATGAAAGCATCGAAATGGTCGACAGCCTTCCCCTGAGCTATCAATGGAGCTTCGGCGACGGTAACATGGCCACCGGTATTGAGGTGGAACATTGCTTCCCCGGGGCCGGCGAGTACCTGGTACAATTGCATATCATTGACAACAATACGGGAAATACCTTCTTTACCCAGAGCTCCTTTGAGGTGGAAATCACCGATGTGGAACAAGCTGTTATCAGCTCTCAGGATGCCTTTTTGCGAAATGAGGAGATCAGTTTTGATGCGAATAGTACAAATTTACCAGGCCTGGAAATTTCAGAATATTACTGGGACTTCGGGGATGGGACCACCGGCAGGGGGGCCGAGCTTAAGCATAGCTATCAGCGCAAAGGCAGCTATAAAGTTCTCCTGGGGCTGAGTGGCATGCCTGATTCAACAGGCCTGGAAGCCCGTGAATGTGTCTATAAGGTGGTCGAAGTATTGCATGACCACCAGGATCTGGCCATGTACAGGGCCAGGAAGGAAGGACTCCTGGTACAGCTGGAGGATACCGCCCAAAGGGAAGCTGGTGTCTCAGAAACTTTGTATTCCCTGGAAGAGGCTCTGGCAGAGGACGCGGTTTTCCGGGTTGAGGTTCTTAATTCAGATGAACGAATCAGCATCGATTCTGCTGTTTTTGATTCCCTTAGGGGAGAATACGACATTAAGGAGGTTTTTCTGCGTGAAGACAGTATCTACAGCTATACCGTGGGAGAAGCCGAAAGCGTAATGGGAACCTATGAGGTTTACAGCGATGTGGTGGAAAAAGGATTCGAGAACGCGAGTGTGAAGAGCTACATCCTGGCCGACCTGGCCGAAGAGGAATTGCTACAGCTCACCACTTCACTTGGGAATTTTTCGGATGCTTATTTTGAGTTTGACGATTACAGGATCGGAGAGGCTTCCTATCCCATTCTTGACCAGGTGGTTGAGATCCTGAATCGCTACCCGACCCTGAAACTGGAAATTGCAGCCCATACCGACAACGTGGGTTCATTTGAATACAATATGAACCTGTCTCAACGACGGGCCCAATCCATGGTGGACTACCTGGTGGAAAAGGGAATAGATGCAGAACGGCTTATTGGCAAGGGTTATGGTGAATCGAGACCCATAGCCTCCAATGCCAATGAGGAAGGTAAGATGCTTAATCGGAGGGTTGAATTTATCATACTGGATGAAAGGAAATAGGTAATAGTAAATGATATCCGGAAGGAAGACATACCCTGATAAAGCGCTTCTGCTTGTGGCAGCAATTCTGTTTCATTGCCTGGCGGGACTGAATGCCCAGTGGCTGGAGGGATATAGTCACCGGATGCAAATCATCCTGAATGAAAACATGGTGCCCGGCAATGATCCACTTGTGAGTTTCCCCTGTCTGATCTCTACGACCAATGCTGACCTCAGAACTGAGTTTAATGGAGGTGAAGTTAAGTTCGAAGATGGAAAGGATATTTGTTTTACAGGACAGGACAAACTGAGCATCCTGGATTATGAGATTGAAAGCTATGATCCGTCGTTGGGAAAACTGACCGCCTGGGTACGTATCCCTTCCCTTTCCGCTCTGGCAGATACTGAGCTTTATCTTTACTTCGGTAATGCATCTGCGCTAGAGCAGTGGGATACCACAGCAGTTTGGAGCAACCAGTATACCGCGATCTGGCACATGAACAACGATCCTTCCGGTCCTGTACCTCAATTGCAGGATGCTACAAGCTACCAAAATCATGGCTCTGCCATGGGAGGCATGGCACCGGATGCACTCAGAGAAGGGAAAATTGCAGGTGCAGTCTGGTTCGATGGTCAGGACGATTATGCGACCATGCCGGTCAATGGCTTCAATCTGGGTGAAGGGACGGTTGAACTCTGGATGAATACCGATTCCCTCCCGGACATATATTCCGACTATTTATTTGCACACCGCCAGGAGGAACCTATCACAGACCGGGTATACATGCGCTACCTTACCGACGGGAAATGGAGCACTGGAATGGGAAGTACTTTCGGACTGGATACCGGCAGCACCATTACTATAGAAACCTGGTACCATATGGCTTTGAGCTGGGACGGAAGCGAAGTTAGGGGCTACCTGAACGGAGCATTGGATTTTGGTCCCACCCCCTATTCTGACCTGGATACAGTGAGGGAAATCTTTATCATGACCTGGATGCCAGAATCGGAATCGACCCGAGGCAGGTTGGATGAACTCAGGGTATCGGATGTGGCCAGGGATTCTGCCTGGATTGTCGCTTCCTATAACAATCAATCCCAGCCTGAATTATTTCACCAGTTTATGGAAGCAGAGGAAGGTGCTGCAGTACCCAACGAATATCCCTGCGAGGCTATTGAATTAACAGTAGGTTCATCCTGTTCCTTCGATCGCTTCACCAACCTTTATGCAGCTTCCTCAGGCGTTCCGGACCCCGGATGTGCAGTCTACCTGGGCTCGGATGTATGGTTCAAAGTGGAGGTTCCACCTTCGGGAGCCCTGGAAATTCAGAGTTATACCGAGGCAGAGGCCGAGTTTCCGGACAACGAAGGATGGTTATATCGGGGAGGCATGGCCATCTATTCCGGATCTTGCGGAAGCCTGACCCTGATGGAATGCAATCTGAATAACGGCATATACCATCCCCGGATGCCTGGCAGTTCCCTTAGTGGATTGACCCCGGGCGACACAATCTGGATCAGGTTCTGGGAATACATGGACAATGCCAATGGACTTTTTGATATATGTGTCGTGGATCCGGAACCAGGTGATCCGTTGTCATTTGAAGTTTCGGGTGAAGAGGCTTATTGCCAGGGAGACACAGGAACTTACCTAAGCCTTTCAGGATCTGAGCTGGGAATTCGTTATACTTTGATGCTGAATGATACCACCAGGCTTGATACGATATCTGGAACAGGCGCCCCACTGTTCTGGTCGCCCGTGGTTATCCCCGGAATATACAAAGTGGAAGCTGAGAATCCTGTCAATGATTCTGTGCTTTTCATGAATGATTCTCTGGAAGTGAGCGTGCTTGCACTGCCACAACTTACTGGTAATCTTACGCATATTAGTTGTTTCGAGCATGACGATGGATCCATCGACCTTACGGTAAACGCCCCTGCACCCTATACGATTGAGTGGATCGGTCCGGGTGCTTTCCTTTCGGATCTGGAAGATCTGACAAATCTTATTCCCGGGACATACACGGTAACGGTGACAGACAGCAATGCCTGTGTACAGACTTCTCCCGACTATATTATTACCGAACCGGAATTGCTGGTGGCCACCCTCGATCTTGTATCTCCACTCTCCAGCTATGAAGCTGAGGATGGATCGGTGCAAATATCTATTACAGGAGGAACCCTGCCATATTCGGTAAGCTGGTCGGGAACAGACGATTACAGTTCCACCCTGGAAGATCCTGATAGCATGACCGTAGGTTTCTACCGTGTTATGGTAACTGACTACAACTTCTGCCAGGACTCCATCGAAGATATCAGGTTGGTTCCGGCTGAAGAGCCCGATGAGATCTTTATACCGGAAAGCTTTTCACCCAATGGGGATGGCTACAACGATCGTTTTGTGATACTGGGTATCGAGAATTATGCTGACAACGAACTGATGGTATTTAACAGGCAGGGGATTTCAGTGTATTACAGGGCTAATTACCAGAATAACTGGGACGGAACACCCGAAGAGGGAAGAATACGGGGAGGAGAACTTCCCGAAGGGACCTACTACTATATTTTCAGGTACGGACAAAATGGAATTCGTAAAGGATATGTGTATATCAACCGGGAATAGAATCCTCGAAGCTTCGAGGGGCCTTCTGCTGGTCCTGGTATTCCTGATGGCCATGGCCCTTCAGGTCATGGGCCAGGAACCGGCTTTCTATGCCCAGCACCAGCAGAACCGGATGGTGTATAATCCGGCTCTGGCCGGGGACCGGGATATACCTGGCCTGTCTCTTCTTTCCAGACAGCAGTGGGTGAGCTTTGAAGGATCCCCTTCTGCCAATCACCTGAATGTGCATTCCCGTCTGCCCGATAAGAATGTGGGAGTGGGACTTTCACTAGAATATGAGCGGATGGGACCGGTGCAGTACGGCGGTTTGAAAGGGATGTATGCCTATACGCTGCAGCTCGGTTCTGGTGGAAAGATATTAATGGGCCTTCAGGGAGAATTGCGTGTACTTCAGGTAAAGATTGCCAGCCTGGAGCTGGTGGATCAGGGAGATCCTTTGTACGGCGACGACCCGGGAATGAAGTTACAGCCCAATGTGGGAATCGGTGCTGGATTTGTACAGGGCAGATTTCGAGCAGGGATCTCTATGCCCAGGATGTTAAACAGTGCCCTCACACCCTACCAGGGAGAGAGTAGTCGCTTGAGCCGTTCATCGCAGGTCTTATACCTGGATCTGGGCTGGCAGCAGGCAATCACTGAAAGCATCAGCTTTGATCCTGCTTTGCTTCTGGCATTCTCAGCGGGCAGATCCCCTTTAATTGAATTGTCGGGTCTCTTGCATATCGGTGAAAAGTTTGGAGTGGGAGCCATGTTCAGGTTCGACCAGACACTGGGTGGAATGATACGATATACCCATCAGAATAAATATGTATTTGGATACTCCTACGATCTCTCCCTGGGTAAGCTGCTGAATAATGTGGGGACGCATGAATTGTACCTGGCTTACAATTTTCCTTTTAACCAAAGCAAAACCATGTCGCCCAGGAAATTTTAATATAGAACGCATGAAAAACTGTCCAAAATACCTGAGTACGGTAAGCATCATTACGATGTTGCTGATTGTGCAGTGGGGATGGTCCCAGTCGGCTCCTGCCGAAGAAGAAAACATTCCACACCTGGTTACTTTCGGGGGACAGGCCGATCGTTCCTGGGGTGATGATGACTTTTGCCAGATCTTTTTTCTTCAAATTCCCATGTCGCAGACTGAGCCCATTTATCTTAGGGTTTTTGATCCGGATACAGGAGGAGAGCTGGACGAAGGAAAGGGGGAATACAATACCAAGGTCCGCTTTTCCATCTATGGAGGCAGCGGTTGTTATTCCCATCCCGATGCCCAGGGAGTGGATCCCATAGGGAACTACAAAAGTGGTAACATGCTTGCATCCCGTAGCTTTGGAGAGAGTAACCGATACGATAACAGCTGGTATACTTTTGGGCCTTTCAATCCGCTGGAGGGTGAATATGTAGAAAAATTCGATGGACGGGTTTTCAAAGTAATTGCCCAGGGTGAGTCGGGCGACGACGGAAACTTGTACCGTTATTTTCTGAGTACGGAGTCCAAGGAAAACAGGGAAGTGGAAGGAGGCAACATTTTTACCTTCGAGTATACCTTCAGGCTATCCAACAACCAGAACAACGTAAGTCAGATCTATCCCTACATTGACGACCGGACCATTTCGGTAAAAGTATCCAATTTCGATTGGGACGATGATGGCTTCATCCGCATTGTATCCGTGGCCAAAAACGGGATTTTGTGTCCCATTTCCGGGGAGAACAACTGGGTGGCACAGGAATTTAAGACCACGGAAGAGGAAAAAAATACCTCCATGGAAATCCAGTTCATCAAGAACCGGAACCAGCATATCAAGAATAATAATGTGGTCCTTAAGGTGGAAAACCAGTACGGGGAAATGCTTCCCTTCTATGTAATACCCATTGGCGGAATACCAGTATACAAACCAAAGATCCAGATGCGGGTCATCGAAAGATAGAGCGCGTAAATATGAGTAAGGGAAATAGAACATATATACAATTTATACGGAAAGCATTCCTGCTGCTTTCCCTATGCTATTTCCATACAAGCCATGCCCAGCAGTTTAAAGTCATGGAATACGATGAAATTAGCGGACTTCCTCAGCCCTACGTCTACTCCCTGGTGCAGGGTCCAACAGGTCACCTTTGGATAGGGACAGGGGAAGGACTTGGTCGATTCGATGGCAAATCATTTGATGCATTTACCGTTTCCGATTCTCTCTGCGACAATTTTGTGGTCACCTCTCACACCAACGAGAACGGGGTATGGTTTGGGCATATGAACGGAGGAGTCTCTCTGTATGATGGTTATACATTTCAGAAGATGGTTAACGGGGATCAGGGAACCGGGACCGTTACAGACATTAAGACACAGGGCAACACAACCTGGGTCTCCACCCAGTCGGGGGGATTCTGGAGGATTGATGCTGATCAGGAAGCCAAACTATATCAGGATTCACTGCAGGAACTTTTCGTTTTTGCTTTCGAGCTGCTTTCTTCCACCGAATGCCTTGTGGGATCCCTGGATGGAGTCTACCTCTATTCCATGGATCAGGAAGCACAGAGACTCAGGATGGTAAGCCCTCTGGAAGGATTGCCCGAGACTAAAATCCAGGACATGGCCTTATCCCAGGATAAAGAGACCCTTTATATTCTGACTCTGGATGAAGGGATCTATCTGTTTAATACACGGGATCTTTCCATGAAGGCAGAAGCCCTGGGATTGGACCTGGAGGCGGAAATTGAAGGGCCTCAGCAGATTTTTGAGGATTCCGACAAAAATTTATGGATCCCCACCTTTGGAAGTGGATTGTATAAACTTATCAGAAACGAAAACGGCGATTTCACCTCCTGGCTCCATTTCAATGAATCCTCCGGATTACCGGGCGACAATGTGAAATACGTGATGGAAGACCGGGAACAGAATATCTGGCTGGGCATGTTTGGCACAGGACTGGTCAGACTGGTGGATGAATCCTTTACCTACTATTACCTGGAGGGCAGTATACAGGACAATTCCATTCATTCCATGTATGTTAATTCTGATTTTGCGTGGATGGGTACAGAGAATGGGGTAATCAGGCTGGACCGCCAGAGTGGAACCATAGAGGAATATTCAGGTTCGGAATTCGGGCTTCCGCCTGACAGGGTCACTGCCATTTCAGGTTCTGCAGGTGACGAATTGTGGGTAGGTACCCGGGGCAAGGGAGTTTTCCGCTGGGATGCCGGATCAGAACGTTTCTCTTCGCTTACAATCAGCCAGGGTGTCCTGGAGAACTATATAAATGCACTGGAATGGCAAAACGACACCCTGTGGATTGCCACGGGTAAAGGAGTGTGTAAATTGAATACCACCAACATGAAGGCAGATTGGTTCACCATCAGCAGCGGTATTCCACACAACTCGGTGAACAGGCTCTGGATCGATTCCACGGGTAGGGTCTGGCTTTCAACCATAAGCTCTTCCTTGTGCTATATCAAGGACAATAAGGTAGAAAGGATCGATCTTCCCGGATTGGAATCGTCCATAAATATCAGTGGCATTTGTGTGGACAGTGAAGGCTTTGCCTCGGTAGGCACCAGTGGAAGTGGTGTATGGATATTTGATGGAGATTCACTGTTAAATCTAACCTCAGAAGATGGACTTGTCTCTGATTATTGTCTGTCTGTTATGAGCGATGAATCGGGCAAGGTTTGGATTAGTCACCGTCACGGTCTGAGCAGGATCAGCCTCGACGAAGGACGAATTAAAAATTTCAAAGAGGACGTTGGAATTGAGAACATGGAATTTAATCTGAATGCTTCCTATAAAGAGCCCTCTGGTGTTCTTTGGTTTGGATCGTCCAATGGAATTCTGTCTTACAACCCGGCCATGCAAAAGGATGAAGCTCCTGCTCCGGCTCTTTCACTTACCGGCATTTCGGTGAACGGCGAAGAGGAAGATTTGCGAAGTGACCTCAGGCTAGCTTCAGGCCGTTACGATCTGAGAATAGAATATATGGGGATAAACATGAAAAATCCCGCTGGGGTCTCTTACAGTTATCAGATGGAAGGCCTTGGAGATGATTGGTCGGCCCCACTTCAGGACTCCTACGTGCTTTTCAATAAACTTCCGGATGGAAAATATACCTTCCGCTTACGTTCCATGAATTCGGAGGGAGTGGAAAACCAGGTGCCATTATCCTTTAACATCCTGATCGAAAAACCCATTTGGAAGCGCTGGTGGTTCTATATTCTAGACGTTGTGGTATTGCTTGCACTTATAGCAGCATATATCCAGAGAAGGGAACAACAGCTCAGACTGCAAACCATGAAACTGGAACAGGCCGTCCAGGCCCGGACCGAAGAGGTGGTGATGCAGAAAAAAGAAATTGAAGAACAACACGATGCCATCAAGGAACAGAACGAAAGGATCAGGTTGATCAACACCAACATGACCGACAGTATTACCTATGCACGGCGCATCCAGCGTGCTGTTTTTCCGCCGGAAGAGCATCTAGGCCGGCTCTTCCGAGAAAGTTTCGTAATGAACCGGCCCAAAGACATTGTGAGTGGAGACTTTTTCTGGATGGCAAATAAGAAAGGCAAGAAAGTGATTTCAGTTGCAGACTGCACAGGTCACGGGGTACCCGGGGCCTTTATGAGCATGCTGGGGATCACTCTGCTCAACGACCTTGTCAATACCAGAAATATCCTGGAACCGGATACCATTTTGAATTTGCTGAAAAACGAGATTATCCGGGCCCTGAGACAGAAAGGAAAGTCGGATGAGGCCACAGATGGAATGGACATGGCCCTATGCGTATATGATACTGCAGAGGCTAAATTACAATATGCAGGAGGATTTAATCCCCTGGTACTTGTAAGAGATGGAGAAATAACCCGGATCAAGGCCGATCCCATGCCCATTGGGATCGGGGCTATTACGGGCAGAGAATTCACACGCCATGAGCTGGAGGTCAGAAAAGGCGATGTAATTTACCTCTATTCGGATGGATATGAGGATCAGTTCGGAGGAGAAAAAAATAAAAAATTCTCCCGGAAGAGATTCAGGGAGTTGTTGCTGAATATACACACTTTAACTATGCCGGAGCAGAAACGGACCCTGGAAAGCACCCTGGATGAATGGATGGAAGGAGTGGAACAGATCGATGATATCACGGTGCTGGGGATTAGATTTTAAAAGTGCCTGGATTGAGGAGCAGCTATGATTGTAAGTTATTGCATATTAATATATAAGATAAACTAGAGCTTGTTTTTGAGAGTACTTAAATCCATACTCAGCTTATTCCCGTCAGTTTTGCTGCTTGTTATGGCCCATGGAACAAGTGCCCAGGATCCCAGCTATGAATGGTATAAGGAAATTGCCACCGGGGGCGATGAATT
>Ga0180430_10004627_pt1 | contig 11574 bp, 6 predicted proteins | sample SS_ome_9_FD_132999 | JGI IMG/M metagenome (GOLD analysis project Ga0180430, IMG submission 132999) | Hypersaline lake sediment archaeal communities from the Salton Sea, California, USA - SS_1_S_2 metaG | ecosystem: Environmental > Aquatic > Non-marine Saline and Alkaline > Hypersaline > Sediment... | reverse complement strand
TTACTCGCTCTGCGATCAACTGGGCATGTACGTGATCGATGAAGTGAACGTCGAATCGCACGGCACGTCGTATAAGAAGGATAACATTCCTGGCTCGAAGCCCGAGTGGACGCAGCCCGTGGTCGATCGAATGGAGCGAATGGTCGAGCGGGATAAGAATCATCCGTGTATCGTCTTCTGGTCGCTTGGAAACGAAGCCGGGCACGGTTCAAACTTCGAAGCGATGGTAGCGGCAGCCAAGCGGATCGACACGTCACGACCGTTCCATTACCGACAGATGTGGTCGGCTGTCGACACGGACAGCGAAACGTATTGGGATCTTGCGAAGCTTGAAAAACACCTGAAGGAAAATCCCGATCGACCATTCATGCTCGAAGAGTACGAACACGCGATGGGCAATTCGATGGGCGGGCTCAAAGAATATTGGGACATCTTCCACAAGTATCCGAATTCGATCGGTGGCTGCATTTGGGACTGGGTCGACCAGGGATTGCGAGTTCCGCTGCCCGAGGGAGAGGAAGACCCTTGGAGTGAAATGAAAACAAAAGTTAACGGACCGCTCGGAAAAGGCTGGTATTTCGCGTACGGTGGCGATTTCGGCGATCAGCCGAATGACGGTAACTTCTGTATCAACGGCCTAGTTGATCCCGATCGGAATCCAAACCCGCACTTGGCCGAGGTGAAGAAGGTCTACCAGCGAATTCGCTTTATGGCAGTCGACTTGGAGAAAGGCATTTTCCGCATTGAGAACATGTACGACTTCTCTTCGCTGAAAAACTTGAAATTACGTTGGGAACTGCGCGTCGGTGGACGACGGCTAGCCCTCGATGGACGATCAATCGCAAGAGGATCGCTTCCCGATCTCGACACGCCCCCTGGCGAATCCGAAGAGGTACGAATCGATCTTTCCGGCGTGAAGTTCGAGGCCGACACCGAATACCATATTACACTTGAAGCGATGACAAAATACGCGCCCAGACCCCAGGCATTTGCCGCGATCGGTCAAGCACAGGTAATCGCATGGGAACAATTCAAGTTGCCACATGGATCGCAGAAACCTTCGATCGTGGACGAATGCGTACCCGTCTATCAAGCAGCGTCACCGCTTACGATGAAAACGGGCGAGACCGACATTACCGTCCAAGGGAAGATCTCGGCGGCGCATTGGGGAGATCACACGGAAACGTTCGCTGCGAGATTCGACCGTAAGACCGGTTCACTCGCATCGCTAACGATTGAAGGTACTGAATTGCTAGGCGGTCCGATCGAACCAAGCTTTTGGCGAGTGCCGAATGACAACGACCTGGGCGCGAAGCTCGAACAAAAACTCGCTCCATGGAAGACCGCGCTAAACGACGGAAAGGTAACGAGTGTTGAAGCGAACATTTCCGAAGACGGCCGAAATGCAACGGTTACCGTTGTTCGCTCACTCCTGAAAGATCGAATGAAATGTACGGTTCGGCACACGGTTCACGATTCAGGTGATGTCGCGACCCACTTGACGCTTGAGCCGGTCGGCAAGAAACCGATCTGGCCTCGAATGATCCCGAAGGTCGGCATGCAAGGATCACTTGCACCGGGCAAATACACGATGGAGTGGTTCGGTCGCGGACCGGGCGAGAACTATTGGGACCGAGCCCACGGTTATCAGGTCGGTGTGTACAGTGGAGAAATCGAACAACTCACGCATCGATATATAAGGCCCCAACAATGCGGCGACCGGACGGGCGTCCGCTGGATGAAAGTCGATAATCAAACACAAGCAACCTCGCTCTTCGTGCTCACCGAAGGGATTCGCACGCTCTCCACAAGCGTTTGGCCCTTTACGGCCGAGGCATTGGAAGCGGCTGACCATCCGTACCAACTTCCGCGCAGCGACCGGCCGACGATCAACATCGACATGCGACAAATGGGCGTGGGCGGCATCAACTCGTGGGGGCAACTCCCGATGGAGAAACACCGGCTGACTACGGACCATACTTACGAGTACAGTTTCCGGCTACGACCCTACACCGACCCATTCAATTTCGAACCAGCGGACGATCGTTAAGCTTGCCCGAGGAGCATCGCTCGATATACGCAGACAGATCGAACTTTCGCTTCAGACCCGCATAACTCATCGGCCTTAACGTTCCGGTGACGGGACTTTCGCGGAACGGGCGGTCGTGTCGGCCGAAGCACCAGGCGATTCCCGCATATCCGTTCGCGTCGCGACCGTCGAGTTCATAAGCGTCGTTCAGTCGAACAAGCGTTTCGTACGCTTCCTCAGGCGTGCGCGACCACTCGATTACCTTTTTACCCCAGTACATTCGCATGTAACCGGACATATACCCGGTCTCTACCATTTCGGTCTGCGCCGCGTTCCATGCCGGATCGCCGGTCGCCGCGTCGCGGAATTGTTCGAATGTGTAAACGATTTCCCGCCGATCTCGTCGGTGCCGATCGAGTGTCGTCTTGGCCCAATCGGGGATAGAATGGAACGACATTGGCTGAGGATTTCGCAGCGTGAAGTTTACAGCCAACTCTCGCCTCACGACGATCTGTTCGATGAAATCATCGGTATGTTCGGCAACGGATCCCATCACATGCATCGCAATTTCAACGGGCGAGATGCATCCGAAATGAAGATAAGGACTCAGACGCGAAGTTGCGTCGGCCGTCGGATCGTTTCGCTGATCGTAGCGATGGATTCCGTCCCGCAAGAAACGCCCCAAGCGTCGTCGGGCGGCATCTTCGCCAGGCGGAAATGTCGAAACGGGTGAAACGCTATGGTCGATCGACATCGAGGAAAGTAGTTCAACGAGGGATTCGACCTGCGAGGCGTCATCATCGATCGCGCCAAGCTTAACACTTGAATATGGCTTTGTTCGCCGAATCGGCGTTACGAAATCGTCGATTTGCGATAGAATCTTCGGCCTGATCGTTCGCGCAGCGTACTCTTCTTTCATGCTTGATTGATCGACGGGTACGACGACATTGTCTTCAATCGCCGCAATCGGACATTTCACTCGACGCACGACCGATGCTCGCCACTGCTGCTGAATCGGCGTGTAACCGACATCGATTACGAGCGCTGCAGCGAGAGACGCTAAGTCCTCAACTTCCTCGACCGGTCGACCGATCCGCACCACGAATCGAATTCCACGCTGCCGCAACTTCTTTGCCGTCACGTCGAGCGATTCAAGCAAAAACTGGTAATGACGCAAATTTGCCCCTGGATAATCGTCTGTCAACGAAAAGAGAACCACCGTCGGTCGGCGAATCGCGGCGCCAAGCAGATTCGCGAACTCCAACGCCGAGTTCCAGCGTTCGCGGATACTCGCCTGCATCCAATAGAGGACAAATTTGCCGTCAGGCACCGGTGAACCGGCGCGTAGTATTCGTACGCGATCGGACGATATTCCGATACGTTTTAACGAATCGTCGGTTAGGGGCTCGATCATTTCGCGCTCCGCTTATGCGCGGCCGAATCGGATGGATCCTCGAGCGCCGTCGGGAATGGCTCGAAGATTTGCTGGTGCAGCAGATATTGTTCCTCGAACCTTAGGGCCCAACTCTTTAGGATACCGATTGGCACCGACAAAGGCATTGCTCCACGACGGAACTCTTCGAGCAAATCCAGGAAATAGAGACGCTCGTCACGACCGATCCGACGAGAAAAGAAGCCGAACATATGCTCCATCGAGTTGATTTGCGCGGCCGTGGACGGCGGTTTTCGAAGCGCGGCATGCAGCACGTGTTCATAAGCTTTAAGTACCTGTTCAATCGGCAGCTTCTCGTGATTGGCCGTTATTCGTCCCAGAAGCCGGAGCGACTCTTGATTGAGCGCGAGAAGCATGAACTTGTGGGCGGCGTGGAAATCGACAAGCCATTTCATCGCTGCCAGTCGCTTGACCTCGCGGAATCGGGCAAGCAAAAAGATCGACGAAAGAAAATGCTCTCGGATGGTGTAGTTTTTCAGTCGCCCCTCGTCTTCGACCGGTACGGATTCGAATCGCTGTTTAACCGCAGAGGCGAAGATGCCCGATCCGCGCATGACGACTTCCGGTTTGTCAGCCTCGCGGTAGATTTTCACGTCGCCTGGCCCGCACGAGGGCGAACGGAATTTGAGCAGCAACCCGTCGACATCGCCGATCCGCCCAATAAACGCATCGATAAAATCGCACATCGCTTGGGTACAATCGAGTCCGGTTCGCGGCTGCACAAGTCGAATCTTCGGAGCTTCGCCGACCTGCTCTTCTTTTTCCAGCTTCTCGGGCATGACCAGACGCACGGGCGCGCGGGGCACGCCCAGTCCGATTTCACATTCGGGGCAGATCGGCAGAAAATCGACATGATCGGCCAATCGTTCGACTTGCGGGTCGTGAATGATTTCGTCATTCCAGCGACATCGATCAAAACCGAGACAGGCGCTGACGATGATGCGCGGACGGACCGAACTTATCGTCGATTCTTCGAGCCCGGCCGTGTCGATGGCTTCCATATCTTTGGCTTCATCAATATCAACACTTGTACTTTTACGAACCAGATCCGAACCGTTCATGGTATTCTCACTTTGTTTCTTTACCCAAGATATGCTGCATCGATTCTTCGATCTCGGGATACTGGAAATTGAATCCCGCGTCGAGCAACTTATGCGGAATGGCGCGCTGACTGGAAAGTAAGAGCTCTTCGGCCATTTCTCCCAATAGCAGCTTGACCGCATGTCGCTCTGCCGGAATAATCGCAGGGCGATGGATCGTCGACGCCAGTGATTTGGCAAGCCTCTGATTTCGCACCGGACTAGGAGATGTAATGTTGATCGGTCCGTGCAGCGAATCTTTAATAATGATGTGCCACAGCGCACAAGCGGCGTCTACGACATCGATCCAAGAGACGAACTGACGACCACTGCCGATCTTCCCGCCGAGTCCGAGCCGGAACGGAATCAGCATTTTAGGAATCGCACCGCCACCGGTTCCCAGTACCATGCCGAATCTCGCAAACGCGGTACGAACTCCGCGAAGCACGAGCGGTTCGGCGGCCGCTTCCCATTCTTCGGCAACATGGGCGAGGAATCCGTCACCACGCTCGGCCGACTCGTCGATGATCTCGTCACCACGATCGCCATAAAATCCGACACCGGATGCCGAGATAAAAACCTTTGGCGGCGAATCGAGTGACGCTAGCTGCTCCGACAGAAAATGCGTCGCGTCGACACGACTTTCGATGATCTGTTGCTTGAACGATTCGTTCCATCGATGCTTGGTGATATTTTCACCGGCGAGATGCACCATTGCGTCTAGCCCTTCGACGGCCTCGGCATTGAGTTGCGGATCGTCCGGCTGCCAAGCGACGTGGATCTCGTTCTCCGCAATCGGTTCGATATCTCCTGCGTGATGCTCGAAAGATCGCTCGAATACCATTTCACTGCCCATCGGCATCATGTAGGGTCGATCGTAATCGATATCGACCCCGAACATGGCCGACTCTTCGCCGTGACGAGCCCCGGCGTACTTCGTGCCCGCCCGAACCGCGGGGCGAACAAATCGCACGAACTGCACATCATCCCAGGGACAAGCTTCTATAAACGCCTGTCCGATAAATCCCGACCCACCAGTAATCCCAATACGCATCGTCACGACCTCCCGCTTATAGGTTTTGAAACGGACCGGTCAAATATATGTCGTCCTGAGACTATCGTGAGATTTGGTCGTAAAAATAGAAAGGATCGGGCAATGATTCCAATGACTGACGGCATTATTTACACGGTAAAAGGAAATGCTTCTTCGAATCGATCAGCTCGAAGGCGAGGATCGTTTACGGACCAAAGACCGAATTTGAAGTTCCTTGCCGATCAGGGTCGAACAGTGGCAACTTTCGTTGCACTTCGCTATAAAAGGCGTCGATTTGCTCGTCGAAACCGAACTTGCGGTAAGCTTTCGTAAGCCAATCGCTGTTCAGTCGTATTTTGGTTGTGTTCATTTTCCGCCAGTACTCCATTGCTTTTTCAACATTCTTGTAATAGGCATAGGCGTACGCGAGCTTTCCCATATTCTTCTTCGTCTTCAGTGAAGAGGATGTAGAGTGGAGCTGAACCGCGAGGTCAAGCATATCAGCCCTGAGGTATGCCTCAAACAGAAGCTGGTATCTGGTAGAATTCGCGTTTCGATTGCCATCATCGAATCCGATTTCCTCCAAGCCACAGATTCCTTTCGCCATCCACGGAATCGCCCGATCTTGCTGAACCTCTTCGTATAGGAACTTTCCATAGTAGAAGGCACGCGAAGGATGCTGCCCGGTTACGAATTTCTCCACGTGCTTGAAATACTTTTCGCGAGTTTCTTCGGACTCATCCAAATTGCCCTCATAATAAAGCATACCTATAAAATTGCAAACGTCGTAATTGTCCCAGATTTCATGTTGCTTGAAAGCATCCCAGTAAACGTCATCATACGGATCAACGTATTGCAGATACTCTTCATTACAGCGAATAGCATAACGGGCACCAAATGAAGATTGGGAATCTGGGGGCGCGATTCGAATTTCTTCATGATATAGTTTGAACGCATTTTCGTACTTCTTTTCACTGTACAAAAACAAACAAGCCTTATCAAGGATCGTCCGACGCGCCGAGCCGATCACCTTGTAATCGCCCTCATAAGTTCTCGGATCAGATACTTCGAGCCCACGCTTGAATGCATGAATCAAAGACTCTCGGTCCTCATCGCTCTTGCTTGTGTAATATCTGCCTTGATAATACTCGATCCTGTCTATCCAGTATCTCGGATCATCCTCGCTAAGTTTTTCTTTTTCGAGGATGCGTTTTTCAATCTGTCGAAAACCGGTTGCAGCTTGCGTCGCGCCTGCAAATCCATAACCCTCGAAACCGGTTCCCTTGAGGATATCGATCGATTTCACCATATGCTGTTGCGCCAATTCCATCTTACCCAGCGCACGATAACATGCCGATATATTACTTTGTAATCCTGCTTCAAAGAGGAGCTTTTCCGTCTCATTCGGCAGTAGGGCCGAGTGAGGGCCGATCATCATTGAAAGCTCTTGAGCTTCTTCGAGCTTAACCGGATAGGTCGCAGTGATCTTAAAATAATGGACCGCCAGTTCGATTTCCTTCAAAGTACAGAAGTTCAACGCGAGCGAGCAGCTATTCTTAACCGTCTTTGGGTGCAACTTTTCTTTGCACCAAGAGAAATCGAACAGGTTTTCGTCAGGATATTCCCGTGTTAAAAAAACTACCAGATAGAAATATACACGAACAACCTCGAAATCGTCGCTATTTTCGATCAAATGTTGTTCGATCGCGCGGACCAACTGCTTGACCTTTTCCTTTTCTCCTAATGTCTGATAACAAATCACTTCGAAAACAGTCCAGGTCCACTCAGGCAAGTGCGGATTCAAATTAGTGAAGTGCAACGGATTCTTATCGCGCCCTAGCGGTTTCAAGCTCTCTTTTCTCTCAAGTGCGGTCGTTCGCATTTGTTCGAACCAAGGACTGAGCTCGTCAACGGGAATATGGTTCGGAGTCGAAGGATCGACGAGATACTTGAAAAGTTTGGGCAATCTAGAACTCTCAATACGAAACACGATCGGCGCATACTCGGGATACCGCCTTAAAAATCTTGCGACGTGATCGTAATTTATTTCGGAAGAGTATTCCTTCACATAGAATGTCGCAACAATCAGCCTTACAAACTCACCATACGAAGATTCAAGCGGAACCGCTTCCATTGCATTATCAAAAGCCCGTGAACGTAGATGGAAGCGGTACAACACGTCCGCTTTGATGCAAGCTTGCCAATGCGTTTGCGGTTTCGCATCGATCAGCTCGGCCGCCCAATCGACCAGATCTCTATCGCCCGCTTCCAAGGAAGCGTCGACAAAGGACGATGCGTAATAGGACTTTTCAATTATGTCCCAACTGTATTTCTTGTGAATTTCTTCGCTGAACGACCATAGATCCTCCTCATCGGCCGTTTCCGCAAACGCAGAAACTGCAAGGATCAAGACGACAAAAGCGATCGTCAGCACCTCAAAGAGAACCGTTATCGACAGCAACACTGGCCTTCGCCATGAGAACGCTCGCACTGATTCACTCCGTTGTTATATTCGCTGATAAGCGATCAGCCATCTGAAGTCATTTCCCACCACCGTCAGGCTCCTCCCAGCGGAGCGACCTTTTGGAACAGGGCCGGCAGGCACTCAATTTAAGTACGCCATTTGCTAGGATAAGCCCAACGGTAGTAGGATGCAAGACCTTGCCTCGACTTAAACCCAATTATTAATATGACCGCACGTAGCGTTCGTACGTGTAGGTCAAGTTTTTCACTTCGCCCGGTTTTAACGTGACGGTCCAGGAAACCGTGCCCGCGCGGTCTTCTAGGCGAAGCTTGGTCGAGTCGATCGAGAGACGACCTTCGTCCGAAGCTTCGATTGGCTTGCCAGGCATAGGGCTAGTTATCTTTATTGTTACATCACGCTGTTCGAAGTTCTTCAGCAGCAGCTTGCCTTCGAGCGTTACCAGATCGAGATAAATACTGCTCGACGGATTATGCGCCTTCAGCTTGCGGTCGATTTCACGTTCCGTCTTTTCATGCGAAATATTGATCGCCGACGTGACGGGCAACAACCCGGTCGTGCCCTTGGGCGTATATTTCAGCAGATCCTCGGCCAGCGGCTGTCGATTGTTGATCGCCAAACAGGGGCCGGTCGTCCAAGCAGAACCGGTCGTGTTGTTAAGTACTATGAAGTGTTGCAGCGCGCCAGGCAGATTCCAATGGTAAACATGGTCGAACGTGATTCGCTTCACGAAGAGCGTGAGAATCGCTTTCTCGCCACGGCGGATCGTCAAATCTTTCTTCGTGTAGACCGTGTAGTCGGTTCCGCCCGCTCCGATCGACGGCATCGAACCGAGCGCGCGATTGAGCTGATCGGCGCCCGAATTCACCGAAACGGTCGAGTTGACAGCTGAAATATTCACCGGCGCGGCATTTTGCACCAGGGCCGCACGATTCATAATTTGCGACGTGATTGCTTGTGGCGCGACGGATGCGCCAACCGAACGAATCACCTGACCGACAGCAAGGGGTGCCATGTAATCGGTATGGACGAAATGCGGCACGCCGACGATCAAATTTACGTCGCTATGGATCAAATCCTCCGCCTCGTTAACGATCGTTCCGCGAAGCGTCAGCTCGGCTTGTCCGTCTTCAAGTATCTTAAGTGTATACTCGGGAATCCACGTAATCCCCTTCCGAAGATATGCCATCCCAAGTGTCGTCTGCGGATTCGGATCATCTTCAATACCAAGCTCTTGCTGCAACGTTTCGGGCGACGTCTCGTCACTTGACTGATTGAAACTGCTGCTACCAACGTTCGAATCGGAGACGTCAAGTACAGCGTCGCTTGCTTTGGCAACGTGGATGCGAAGCGGCAGCTCGAGCACTTGTAAACGGCTGATACTGCCGATCGGCACGGCGAGGCTGTTGCTTCCGCTGTCGAGAATGACGAACTCGGGACCGATCGAAAGGAGCTTCCCGGCTGCAGTGCGATCCTCTCCCTTGCTGCGATACCTGAGCTCAACCTTGAGATTCTCGCAAGACATCAGTCGCTCGCGTCGGGTCTCGATATCGTCGGCCGCGTCGCGACCGTCGAACTGAACAACTTCGCCCGGTCCGCTGCCGACAATATCGACGACTTCGTTTTCCTTGTGCGCGTAAACAGCCAATGTCCCGAACGCTGCCGGCGGCACTTGCTCGGTTAGGCACCAACCGTCACGCAGTTTGACGTCACCCTCGCGAAGAAAGAAGCCGAGACCGTTTTTGAATATCGCAACCGACTTGGTCTGCGGGCGCCAAACGTGCGGATTCTCGTCGTCATCGGCGAATGCATTTTCCGCATTGAGCGACGCGGCCGACTGAGCAATCGCCGTACCGCTGATCACAAAAGCTAAAGCTAGGAGCATGGCACTAACAGCAATCATGTTCCCAACTGTCATTCCGTGACTCTTCGAGCAAAATCGATTCCATACATGGTTCATTCTTCAGTCTCCTTTTCAAGCGAAAGATTTGAAATGTTTCTATCAATACGGCTGGTGACCGGCCGCCGTTGCGTCGAAGCCCTCACCGGCCTGTCACGTATTGATTGTACCAGAGAAGCAGGCATTTCGGTGTAACGGGTTTGTAACAAGCGATTTACGGTGAAATCGAACTAGCTTGTAGATATCAATGACCGGTAAAAATCTTCGCCAAAGTCTTCCAAAAACGTCCCAAAACCGTAAAATAATGAATTCCTGCACCCTCACCGCTTAATAAACGTTCCTTGGTGGCTGATCGTACGACACGCGATCGAGTGACTATTCACTGGAATCACTTGGCCGCAAATCGACCGTCGCCACCAAGATTTCTTAGTTCGAGTACGATCATGGATGACAAGGTATCGCTTGACGATAAACCGGAAGCATTCGATCCCCATTATCATTGGCTGGGGATTCCTCCGTACGTTCGGCCGATCACGCTCTATCGCTTGCTAGGATTGCGTGACGGCGAACACAATACGGATGTGATCGCTAACGCGGCCGACCGGCAGATGGCGTTCGTGCGTCAATATGCATCAGGCCCGAAGGGAAAAGCGGCAACAAAACTACTGAATGAAATCTCGCAGGCTCGGGTTATACTTCTCGATCCGAAAAAGAAAGCGGAGTACGACCAGCAATTTCGCCGTGAAGAACCGACGATTACCCAACGACCGCCGGCACCTGGAATCCCGGCGAATCAAAATATCATCGACGTGCCGCCTCTCGTCTCCGAAATCACACCGATCCCTGCGCAAAACTCAACAGGACCGGTTGAAGGCGTGAATATCCCTCCTCGAACGATGCCCGAGATCAGCGCACTTCTTGCGGATACCGGCTCGAATTCAGGTTCGAACCCAAGTCTCATCGCTCAACCGGTCGATCCCGGCGAAATTTGCATCCCATCGGTTCCTTCCTCTTTGGACATGACGGTTGCACCGCCCCCTCCACCACCGATGTCTCAACCGGAATTGCATGCACCGCACAACGAAGATATCGAGCAAGACAAACCAAAGCCAGGCAATGATTTTCTTACATCGCTCGTTTCCCAAACGGCAACGTGTCCGCGATGCAAAACTCGTGTTGCGGTCGAATCGCAAGAGGTTGAAGAAAGCATCCGGTGCACGCAATGCCATCTAACGATCGATTCGATCGAGCCATCGGCAATGAAATCCCAATTTGCTCGCTTGCTGGGTGTGACTTCGTCAATCAAAAACGGAGCGGTCAAAGCATATCGTCGATTTCGAAAAAAAGAATAGTCGAACACATTCAGGATCGACAGCGGGAACATGTCGCCAATGTCTCTTTGCGAACTTTTCAGCCGCGCCGATGAGACATTGCCGCACATCATTTAGCTCAGGTTTGAATCCACACCACACAAACGCAGTAATGCCACTTAAATCAACGTGGAATTTACGGGCAGCTACCAATGTATTTCCTTTATAATCGCTATATCAAACATACCCATTTTTATTTAGAACCCCCGTTATGACCGAATCCGTTTT
>Ga0180430_10004626_pt1 | contig 11574 bp, 9 predicted proteins | sample SS_ome_9_FD_132999 | JGI IMG/M metagenome (GOLD analysis project Ga0180430, IMG submission 132999) | Hypersaline lake sediment archaeal communities from the Salton Sea, California, USA - SS_1_S_2 metaG | ecosystem: Environmental > Aquatic > Non-marine Saline and Alkaline > Hypersaline > Sediment... | reverse complement strand
CATGGTTCTCATAAAAGAGCCTGGAATGTACGGTACGGGTCTCAACCTGAGGGGTATAGGAATAACTGGTCCCCGCTTCGATCCGGATATCCTTTGACTCAGGGTTCAGTTCAGCCTCGGGGCTTAACCACATGCAATCCAGTTCCTGCTCAAGGAAGCGGTATACTGCATAAAGCGTGCTAAGGGAGCTTCCACCATAGATATAGAGATTATCGTCCTCCTGATAATACCCTATTGTATGTGGAGAGGGAGCCGGGGTAGTGGGTTCAAATCCCAGCATAAGAGCTTTTTGCTCAGAATTATGAGCCTCTTCATTGGTCACCGGGAATTTCGCACCCGAAATTTGTCTTATATAATTCTTTAGTTCCTCAGCCGCATACCTAATCGTGGAATCGGCGTCTGAGGGAATTACAATCTCATAGTTGCTCACCCCATTCCTTACCAGCTGAAGGTGTGAGGAGGAACAGGCCATAAGAGCAATGAAGATCAAAAGATAGAGCGTTAAATTACGTGAAGTGGTCATTTTAATCAGGTTTTAGATGACTACAATATACCAAGTAGATTTAGATGAATCAAACGGGCAGCTTTTTTCTCTCTAATGCATCCATATAGAAAAATACCCAAATGAAATACGCTGAATTATATACATTATTTATTGTGATCAGTATTGCCTTAATGGGATCGTCCTGTACGAAAGAGAATGTTGATATTGATCTGAGTCGAAGGAATGGAAAGCAATAAAAATCAAAAATGAGGGGGATACTTAGAAGGGCCTGTAGCCAATAATCTCGCGAACTTCGCGAACCGTCTTTGATGCGCTTTCCCGGGCTTTCTCAGCTCCCATTGTTACCACTTTTCGCAGGTAATCGGAGTCATTATAGATGTCCTTGATTCGCTCACGAATAGGAGTGGTAAAGGTGATAATGTCCTCTGCCAGTTGCTTTTTAAGGTCCCCGTAACGAATACTGCAGTCATTATAGCTGTTTTTGAAATGCTCAACTGTATCAGGCGTGGATAAGAGTTCAAGCAGGTAAAACAGGTTGGCTATGGGCTCGGTCATGGGAGAATTGGGTTCCTGGGGACCAGCATCAGTAACAGCACGCATTACTTTTTTACGGATGGCGGCAGGTTCGTCCGAAAGGTAGAGTCCGTTTCCTTCGCTTTTACCCATTTTTCCGGTTCCGTCGAGACCGGGGACCTTCACCAGTTCTTCTCCGAAGTTGTATGGTTCGGGCAATTTGAAATACTCCACGCCATACATATGATTGAAGCGTTTGGCGAATTTGCGGGCCATTTCGAGATTCTGCTCCTGGTCCTTTCCCACCGGAACTTTATCCGAATGGTGTATGATGATATCCGAACACATAAGTACCGGGTAAGTAAGCAATCCGGCATTCACGTTTGGGTTGCTTACGAATCTTTTCCTTAAAGGTGGTGGTGCGCTCCAACTCTCCCACATAGGCATTCATATTGAGCAGGAGATAGAGTTCGATGATCTCGGGGACATCGCTCTGAATATAAAGAGTAGCAACTTCCGGATCCAGTCCGGCTGCCAGGTACTCGGATAAAACCTTCCTGATATTGTCGTGTAGGTTCTCCGGCTTGGGATGAGTGGTCAGTGCATGGTAATCCGCCACGAAAAAGAAACATCTGTTTTCGTGCTGCATCTTCACAAAATTCTTTACTGCTCCAAAATAATTCCCCAGGTGAAGATTTCCGGTCGACCTGATCCCGCTTAAAACTGTGTCCATCGTGCAAAACTATAAAATGTTCTTGAAAAAATGTACTTTTGCCCCAATGACTACTACCCGCCAGCATAAAGTATCCCGGTTACTGCAAAAGGAACTTGGTGAATATTTTCAAAGACAGGGCTCTGCCATTACCGGCGGGAAGATGGTTACGGTCACCGTTGTCCGAATCAGCCCTGATCTTGGGCTTGCCAGAGTTTACCTGAGTATGTTCCCGGGCGATGGTGCTGCAGAAGCTGTACAGGCTATCTCTGATAAGACAGGACTGGTCCGAAGTGAAATAGGTAAAAAGCTCCGGAACCAGTTAAGACATATTCCCGAGTTTGCATTTTTTCTTGATGACTCCCTTGATTACATTGACCGGATCGAAGACCTTCTAAAAGAATAATAATGCAGTACGATCCCATCAAGCATAGTCTGGGCAAAGTGTTTAACAGTACCCCCTTTTTACGAAAGGTATTTTACAAATTACTTGATCTGCTCCTGCTGCGCTCCTGGCATATACGAAGGGAGCTGAAAAAACTGAACAGGGAGGGTTTCAATCCGGAACAGATTGCAGATGCCGGTTCCGGATTTGGTCAATATGTTTACTACCTGTCCAAACGCTACCCCCGGGCACAAATCACCGGCCTGGATATCAAACAGGAGCAGGTAGATGATTGTAATCTCTTTTTTACGGCCATTAAAAAAGACCCTAAGGTCAACTTCAAATATGCTGACCTGACAAAGCTGGAGGAGAAGGAAGAGTGGGACCTGGTTCTTTCAGTGGATGTAATGGAGCATATCGAAGATGATCGTACCGTTTTCCGCCATCTCTATCAAGGCCTGAAGCCGGGAGGCATCATGCTGATCTCCACTCCTTCGGACCAGGGCGGATCGGATGTTCATCATGAACATGATGAATCCTTTATTGACGAACACGTGCGGGATGGATATGGGGTAGGTGAAATTGAGGAAAAACTGAAGGACGCGGGCTTTTCAGATATACTGATAAAGTACTCCTACGGTGCTCCGGGTAAGATCTCCTGGAAACTCTCCATGAAATATCCCATTCTTCTGGCTAATTTCAGCAAATTGTTCCTGCTGGTGCTTCCCCTTTATTATTTGCTTGTCTATCCCTTCTGCTATCTGCTGAATATGGCCGATGTCAGGGGTACACACACCACCGGAACCGGACTTATTGTGAAGTGTAAAAAGTGAACCTCCCCTTCTATATAGCAAAGCGTTACCTGCTGGGGAAAAAATCTCAGAATGCCATCAATATTATCTCCGGCATTTCGGTTCTGGGGATCACCACGGGAACCATGGCCCTGGTCATCGTCTTATCCGTTTTCAATGGATTCGACAGCCTGGTTAAATCCCTTTACAACACCTTTGATCCGGATATCGAAATATCCAGCGTGGAAGGGAAAACATTTACACCTGATCCGCAAAGTGTGGAGGCTATCCTGGCCATTCCCGGCGTATCGGCTGTTTCGGAAGTTCTGGAAGAAAATGTACTCCTGCTGTACGACGACAGACAGCATATTGCCACAGTGAAAGGTGTTGATGACAATTTCAAGAATGTCAGCGGGCTGGATTCCATGATCTATGACGGCGAGATGTTGCTAAAGGACAATAACAGACCCTATGCTGTAGTGGGACGGGGAGTGGCTTATAACCTGGGAATAGGACTTAATTTTATTAATCCGCTTTTCATCTATACCATTGACAGAAAGGCCCGGATCAATATGTCACAGCCAGAAGAGTCGATCCGCAGAGACTTTATCTATCCTTCCGGTATATTTGAAATAGAGCAGGACTACGATACCAGATATATAATTTGCCCCATCGATTTTGTAAGGGAGCTCCTTTTGTACCACAACGAGGTTACCTTCCTGGAAGTGAAACTGGATCCTGCCTTTCCCCCGGAAGAACTGAGGAAGGAGATAGTCGGTCTGATGGGAGAAGGCTTCCATGTAAAAAACAGGGAACAGCAGAACGAAATGTTCTATCGTGTAATGCGCTCTGAAAAGTGGGCCATCTTTCTGATACTCACTTTTATCCTGATAATAGCATCCTTTAATGTCATCGGTTCTCTTTCCATGCTGATCATTGATAAGAAAAAGGACATTCTCACCCTGCGTAACATGGGGGCAGGAAACAGGCTTATTAAACGGATCTTCCTGATGGAAGGGTGGCTAATTTCGGTACTTGGAAGTGTAAGCGGGCTCTTCCTTGGGACAGCCATCTCGTGGATCCAGCAGCACTTCGGGGTCATTAAACTCACCGGGAGCGGAACCTTTATTATCGACGCCTATCCTGTTCAGATTGAGACGCTTGACATCGGCCTGATATGGATAACCGTCCTGATTATCGGATTGATCGCGGCCCGCTACCCGGTACAACAGATATCAAAAAAATACCTGGCCGGCATAGAAAAGGGGAGCATTGTTTAAAACTTTGCAACTCTTTTATCCTCAGAACCTCTAATTTTATGACGATCTGCGAACACTAAGCATATGTTTGCAACCAATGACAGGCTATTCCGGTATTAATTTGGAACAGCACGAATTTGAGTTTTTATGAAAGCATACAGGTATTCCATATTTCTGATCCTGGCACTTGCCCTATCTCTTATTTCACTTTCGGCCCAGGAACTGGCCATTATAAATGTTAGCACTACACCCACTAGCTGCTCGGATGGATCTGACGGAACCATTTCTTTCGAAATTTCGGGAGGTACAGCCCCCTATGAATGGTTTATCTATGAGGGTATAGGTTTACCGGTTGATTTCGGGGGACCTACCAACAACACATCCATAACCTCTGTGGGTCGACGAAAGCTGTCCCTGTACCGTATTGGAGTCAAGGATGCCGATGGTACTTCCCTTACTGTAAGCACAAGCGTAGGTGGCCCCGACCCTATTTTAATTACTTCCTATTCTTCGACGGATATTACCTGTAATAATGACAATGACGGAAGCATCACCGTAACAGCAAGCGGCGAATCAGGCTCTCACCTCTTTGACCTGGCCGGACCGGTGACAGCCGGCAATTCGTCGGGGTATTTCCCCAATCTGCCCGGGGGGACCTATACGGTCACCGTCAGAGATGGAGGAACATGTACCTCAAGCGATGTAACTCCAATTATAAGCATCATTAATCCGGCTCAGATCGATGTCAGCACCGATCTGGTAAGCCATGTGGGATGTAACGGTGAGTCCACCGGAGCCATTGATATCACCCCCACGGGAGGCACACCAAACTACATCTTTAACTGGACAGGCCCCAACGGGTTCTCAGAAAGTACAGAAGATATTTCAGGACTTGCCGCCGGGCCCTACAGCCTGACCATTACGGATGCCAAGGATTGTAGCAGATCCTTTCCCAACCTGGTTACCATCACTGAAAATCCACCACTTACTGCCACATTTACGGTCACAGATGTGAATTGCGGACCACCTGTATCCAGTAATGACGGTACCATTGATGCTACAATAGCGGGAGGAAGTGGCACCTACACGTTTGCCTGGACGGGACCAAACGGATTCTCCGAAACCACAGAAGATATTACAGGATTGGAAGCAGGAAGCTATGTGTTGGAGGTAAGCGATGATGCCGGCTGTGTGCAGTCAATGACTCCTCAGTCCGTCAATCAACCTGCCGAACTTACTGCCAGCACATCACAGGTAGATATTAGCTGTTTTGGAGAGACAAACGGCTCCATAAATCTGAGTGTTGCCGGCGGAATAAGTCCCTATACCTTTGCCTGGACGGGTCCATCCGGATTTACTTCCACAAATGAGGACATCAGCAGCCTGGGCGCAGGAGCCTATAGTGTTACGGTCACTTATTCCGGAAGCTGTTCAGTTCCCTTTACTAACATTGCCACCATTACAGAACCGCCCGAAATACTGGTAAGCTCTGTGAAAACAGATATTAGCTGCGGCGGGCTCACCGACGGGGCCATAGATATTACAGTTAACGGTGGAATAGCTCCCTATACCTTCGCATGGTCCGGACCTGCCGGATTTACAGCAACAACGGAGGATATAAGCGGACTGGCAGCAGGTAGCTACAGTCTTACTGTTACCGATGCCTCCCTGTGTGCAGTCATCTTCGCCAACCAGGAAACCATTATCGAACCCTCCTCCGTGGTGGCCACTTATCTTAGTCACCAGGATGTGCTCTGCAACGGAGAAAGCAACGGGTCCATTGATATTGATGTAAGCGGTGGCGTAGCTCCCTACACCTATTCATGGAGCAATAGTTCGGGAACAAATGTATCCGACATTGAAGATCCTGTGGGCCTTCCGGCCAATACTTATTCCCTGGCCATAATGGATGCAAACGGCTGTACCTTTAACTTTCCTGACCTGGCTACCATCGCAGAACCCCCTGTTTTAAGTGCCAGCCTGAGTAAGAGCGATATAACCTGCTTTGGGGCCGGAGACGGAAGCATTACAGTCAGCCCAACAGGAGGAAGCCCACCCTATGCATACTCCAGCGATGGGAGCTCCTACCAGGGAGGCTCTACTTTTAGTTCGCTGAGCCCCGGGTTATTCACCATCTGGACCAGGGATGCTAATTCCTGCGTGCATACAGATACCATTACCATCCTGGAGCCTTCTGAGATCCTTATCCAGAGTGAAACTGCCACCTACCTCTGTCATGGCAACCTCCAGGGTGAGATCTCCATTAACGGCGCCTCAGGAGGTATGGGTCCCTATACCTACTCCATCGACGGCGGTTCAAACTTCTTCAGCAATACGCTCTTTACCAACCTGGCCCCTGGCTCATATCAGACTGTGGTCATGGATGCCAGCGGATGTACCGTAAATGGTAATCTGAATGTTCTTGTGGAACCGCCACCACTGCAGATTACAAGTTACAGCCAGGATAATGTCACCCTGTGTTTTGATAATTCAGATGGCAGGATTCAAATTAGCGGAACAGGAGGTACCGGTCCCATTAGCTATGCATTGAATGGAGGCAGCCCTGTCTCTCCGGGTGATTTCCAGAATCTTACCGGAGGAAGCTATACCGTCAGCCTGATAGATAATAACGGTTGCAGGCATGACACCATCGTTGAGATACTAACTCCAGCGATACTTTCCATTGATAATATTACCGTTACTGATGTAACTGGTTGCGGAGGGAATACAAATGGGGCTCTGCTTGTTACAGGTTCAGGGGGGACAGGTCTCCGTGAATTCTCACTGGATAATGTGAACTACCAGGCATCAGGAACCTTCATTAATCTGGCTGCCGGTGATTACACAGTATGGATCAGGGATTCCAACGGTTGTACAGTCTCCGCCCCTGCAAGCATAAACGAGCCTCCCCCGGTTGATGCCACTATTGTAAAAACAGATGCAAGTTACGGAAGCCTCGGGTCCATCACGATCTCCAATGCCACCGGAGGAACGGCACCTTATGAATTTTCCATCGACGGACTGGCAGGTCCTTTTAGCACGACAAGCACTTATTCTGACCTGGTCCCTGCCATTTACCATGTGGTGGTCCGTGATATAAACGGATGCCTGTATGAAGAAATGGTGGAGATCCTGGATGTTCCACCCCTGGATGTTGTGATCAATGTTACCCATGTATCCTGTTTTGGGGCAGATGACGGATCCATTGAGTTTGTTCCCCAGGATGCTGAGGGGGCAGTCCAGTATTCCATAAATAACGGGGCCGACTTCGGCTCTGATCCGCTATTTGAGAATCTTCCCGGAGCCAGCACCTACCAGCTTGTGGCTCTTGATGAGGCCGGGAAACTCTTTACCGGCGCCGTCACCATTACAGAACCGGCCGAGATTCTTTATAGCCAAATTGTCAGCCTGGCCCAGTGCAATGCATTCAGTCCAACCGGTGCCATCGATATAAGTGTATCGGGAGGAGCAGGTTCCTTTACCTACCTCTGGTCAGATGGCAGTACGACTGAGGACCGTTCCAATATTCTGGCAGGTGTGTACGGACTGCTGATTACTGATGCCAACAATTGTACACGAATGGAATCGATCACAGTAGGAAGTGAAGTAACGGTAAATGTTGATGCCGGGGAGGACGTCTTTGTTTGTCAGGGCGAATCGGTTCAGCTGCAGGGTGCCGGAACCGGTATAGCTGCCTGGGATCCCTCACCCTTCCTTTCTGATGAGACCATTCTGGATCCGGTGGTATCCGGCTTGAGCGAATCCAGCGATTTTGTTCTGACCATCACCGAAACAGCCAGTGTATACGGGTGTTATAATAAAGATACTGTCAGGGTGAACCTCCACCCCTTAACGGGTCTTGATGCGGGTCTTGATACTTTTGTAATTAAAGGAAATTCCATCGAGCTGCTTGCTTCAGGCGGAAGCTTTGATCAATACAGGTGGGAACCTGAAACCGGACTTGACAATCCAATTATTGCGAATCCTAGAGCCACTCCGGTAGTGCCTACAAGGTATTACGTATTTGCGATTAACAGCTATGGCTGTGAGGAGGTGGACTCGGTATTCATTGATGTTCTTGAAGATATCCAGCCTTACAATGTATTCTCACCGAACGGGGATGGAATCAACGACTATTTCGAAATTAATAATTCTGAGCGCTTCCCGGAGATGCTGGTTGAGGTATATAGCAGATGGGGCGATAAACTCTTTTCTACCGTGGGATATGACAGCGGAAGCCAGTGGGACGGAACAACCCGGGGAAAGGAGGCGCCAGTGGGTACCTACTATTATATTATGGTTCCCTACCCGGGTGCCAAACCAATCACAGGGAACGTAACAATAATAAGGTAGCATGAGAAGGGTTCTATACATCATATTGTTCACGATCATTGCCGGCCCGGCCGGACTGCAGGCACAACAAATGCCTCAGTATACCCAGTACATGTTCAATGATTTTGTGATCAATCCTGCCATAGCCGGAGTATATGATTATTTCCAGATACGAACCAATCACAGGTTTCAGTGGGTAGGTCTGATGGATCCTCCCATGACCAACTCCATTGGTTTTTATGGTCCCCATTCCACACTACCCATGGGATACGGCGGCTATGTATACAACGATGTAACCGGACCCACCAGCCGCACGGGTGTCACAGGATCCTATGCCTATAACATAGCTGTAACAGGTGATATACGGCTTTCCATGGGGCTTTCTGCCAGCATCATGCAGTACCGGATTGACGGAACCCAGCTCAACCCGGCAGATGTTTCTGACCCGGCCATCCTCTACATGGTAAGCACCTCCTACATGCCCGATGCCGGGCTTGGCCTCTTCCTATACTCCGAACAGTTTTATGTGGGCCTTTCCCTGGCCCAGCTTCTGAATAACAGCATTAAGATCTTCGACAACAAGGACGGTCTGAACAGGTTAAAAACCCATTTCAACCTGATTGGAGCATATCGTTACCAGTTGAGTGACGACTGGCTCATCGAGCCCAGTCTGATGATTAAAGGTACCGCCCCGAAAGAGTTCACCTTCGATCTTACGGCAAAAGTGGAATGGCAGCAAAAGCTTTGGGGAGCTGTTTCCTATCGTTACAACAATGCTGTTGCTATTATGGTGGGCTACAGTTTCGATCAAACACTCTCCTTTGGATACGCCTACGACATTGGCATCTCCGACCTGAGAAACTACAACTCCGGATCGCATGAGATCATGATTGGCTATCGCTTTAATGATATCAAGTAATGAATCGTCAACTACACTATCCAGGCATCCTTATACTCTTGCTGATGCTAGCTTTTGCAGCCTGTAAGAAAGAGGAGCAAATCACTGGAAAAGAGTTTGCAAAGCGTGAGGTCCTGATTGATGTGCTGGTGGATATTCACCTGATGGATGGTGTGACCCAGGACAGAAAATTTGGAAGGATGTATGATGTGGACAGTGTCGATATCCTGACCCCCATACTGGAGAAACACCAGATAAGCCGGCAAATGTTCGATACTACCCTCTATGTGTACTCCCGGAAGCCGGAACTGCTGGATGAGGTCTACAACGAGGTGTTGATAAAACTGAATGTGATGCTGGATGAAAATAACAGGGAGGAGCCCTCTAGTACACCAGAATCGTAAACAGTAACACTCCGAATCCCAGTAAAAATCCCGACAGGATACCTCTCCAGCTATCACCCTGCACCATCCTGGCACTTCCCGCCAGTCCCCCGGCAAACAGGGTCAGCATCAGTACACCCTGCAAGGGTGTCTGGTAGAGATATATCAAGGCAATAATCAAGCCTGCCAACCCTCCCAGGGCTGCGGTATGGATGGATACTTTGAACTTAAGGTTTAGTGCCAGTACCAGGAAAAGTGTTCCGGTCACAGCCAGTATATAGGCATGAATGACCTGGCTCAAAGGGAGCCTTTTGAAATAAATAAAGGTGATTACATATAAGACCAGGATGATTATCTGTGGAAGCATTCGATCCCCCCTGCTCATGGTATCCTGGTTCTTCATAAGCAGGTTCCTGTATTGCAGAACCGGCAGGATCATTAATGGAAATACAAGTGTTCCCAGTGCCATTACAAAAACAATGGCACGTTTAACGGCAGGATCAAGTAAAGATAAATAGCTACCCGAGTTTAAAATAATGAGTAAGCCCAGGGAGGGCATAATCAGGGGATGAAACAGGTATGTAATGAAAGAAGCTGCCTTTTTCATATGCTTCACTAAAGCTCCTTTCTCAAACGGGCAACAGGTAAGCCAAGCTGCTCCCTGTATTTAGCCACTGTCCTGCGGGCAATCTGGTAACCCTTTTCATTCAAAATATTCATCAAGCGGTCATCTGTAAGAGGTTTTCGCTTGTCCTCGCTATTAATACATTCCTGGAGGATCTTCTTAATTTCCCTTGTTGATACTTCCTCACCACTATCGGTTTGCATCCCTTCAGAGAAGAAATATTTCAGGGCAAATATACCGAAGTGTGTCTGTATGTATTTACTGTTCACCACCCTTGATATGGTAGAAATATCCAGGTTGGTCATATCCGCTATATCTTTCAGGATCATCGGACGCATCCTGGTTTCATCTCCTTCATAAAAATAATCCTTCTGATATTCCAGGATGGCATTCATGGTTAGCAACATGGTATTCTGGCGCTGCCTGATGGCATCAATAAACCACCTGGCCGAATCCAGTTTCTGCTTTACAAAAGTGATGGCATCCTTATCTTCCTTACTTGCCGAAGCCTTATTGGCATTGTAGCTTTCAAACATATCCGAGTAGGTCCTGCTCAGTCTCAGTTCGGGTACATTGTTAGAATTAAGGTAAAGCTGCAGGTTGCCTTCATTCTCTTCCAGGATAAAATCAGGAACAATCTGGTGAAAGGATTTGGTCTGGGAATCGCCCATGGCCCCACCTGGCTTCGGGTTGAGCCGTAATATTTCTTCCAGGGCAAGTTTTAAATCCTTCTCAGGGATATTCATGCGCTGGATAATCTTGTCATAGTGCTTGTTGGTAAACTCCTCAAAGTGATTTTTCAAAATGGAAAATGCCATGGCAGTCACTTCCTGCTCAAGATCTTTTCGCTCAATCTGCAGTAAGAGGCATTCCTGAAGGCTCCTGGCTCCCACTCCGGCAGGATCAAATTCCTGAATAATCATCAGAACCTCATGAAGCGATTCATAGGAGGCCTCCAGCCCGGAAGAAAAAGCCAGGTCGTCTGCAATGGCTTCCAGATCCCTTCGCAGGTAGCCGTCATCATCAATATTTCCCAGGATATATTCGGCAAGCTCTTCCTGCTCATCCGAGAGTTTTCTCAGTCCAAGCTGACTCTTCAACAACTCTCTGAAGGTATTGCCCAATGAGAAAGGGATCTCCTCCCTTTTTTCATCCGAGGAATAGTTCTGTG
>Ga0180430_10004625_pt1 | contig 11576 bp, 8 predicted proteins | sample SS_ome_9_FD_132999 | JGI IMG/M metagenome (GOLD analysis project Ga0180430, IMG submission 132999) | Hypersaline lake sediment archaeal communities from the Salton Sea, California, USA - SS_1_S_2 metaG | ecosystem: Environmental > Aquatic > Non-marine Saline and Alkaline > Hypersaline > Sediment... | reverse complement strand
TAGATCGGAACTGGTGATTCTGTAATGAGCAGCCTGGGTGTCCACGCCGCATCGGTCGCTCCCCAATCGGATATCGAGCGACTAAAATCCAAACCTGGCAACAGTCTCGAGGCCGAGAAGGATCGGTTGCGCAAGGTCACTCGCGAGTTTGAGGCCTTCTTCAAGCACAACATGCTCAAAGCAATGCGGAAAACGGTTCCGAAGTCAGTTTTCGAGGAGGATCAAATCCTCTCCGGTTCGGCCGGCAAAGACATTTTCACTGACCTGTTCGATATGGAGTTGGCTCGTGAGATGACGGGCGGAAAGAGCTCGATCGCGGACCTGCTGTTCAAGTCAATGGAGCCGCTGATTGACAGTCAGTTTGAACAGGGCAAGCCGGAGATGAAGCTACGGCCTCTCCTGAACTCCGGAACGCAGTTGATGCCGTTCGATGCGGACATGTTCCAATCGATGGGGCAATCGGACGGACCGCTACCGCTTCCACAGGGCAACCGAGCGGGAATCAGAATCCAGACTTTGCCCAAGAGCGACAGCACGAGCAGTATTGTCAGTCAGTACGGACGTCACATTCGCTCGGCGGCCCGCGATACGGGTCTCGATCCGGCTCTGATCACGGCTGTGATCAAGGCCGAATCGAACGGGGACGCTCGCGCCGTATCATCGGCCGGCGCTAAAGGTCTGATGCAGCTAATAGATTCTACCGCCACCGAGCTGGGCGTAAGCGACAGTTTTGACCCGCGTCAAAACATCATGGGCGGCGCTCGCTATTTGCGGAAGATGCTGGATCGTTTCGGTAAGACTGATCTGGCCCTGGCCGCATACAATGCGGGTCCCACGGCCGTGAGCAAACACGACGGCATCCCGCCTTATCCCGAAACCGAGAAGTATGTCGAGAATGTCGTGGCCGAATTCGAGTCTATTCGAGGACCCGGTTCGCACAGCAAGGCTAAAGTACGATAAGGAATTGACGACAGATTAGATACTGGATTAAACCAGAATTGAATAGGATATGACAGAACGATTAATACAGATTCTGGGCAAGGAAGCCGCCTTATTCGAATCCTTCCTTCAGATGTTAGAGCAGCAGCAGGCCATGTTGGTGTCCAACGATGCCGACGGTCTTAGCGAAGTCTCCGAGACCATTCGCGAGAAAGTGACCGAGAGTTGCCTGCTCAACAAGCAGCGTGAGGAAGAGGTGGAGCGGATAAAGTCTGCCAACGCCATCGAGGGAGACCTCAATGTTTCCCGGCTGTTGGAGATTGTCGATGAAAACCAGGCCGACCAGTTGGTCAAGCTCAGAAACCTGATCCATTCTTTGCACGATAAGATCACGATGACCAGAAATCAAAACGCCATGGTAATCAACCGCTCGCGCGACTCGATCGCTCGCATGATGGAACTCCTCTCCCGGGTAAACGGTCCCGACAGGACTTACACCAGACCGGGCACGCCCAAGCGGACTGGCGACAACGTTGTGGTGGACAGGAGAGCCTGATGTCGGGACTGTTTCAAGCCATCGAACTAGGCAAACGTGCGCTGTTAACTCATCAGCTCACGATGCAGACCATTGGTCATAATATCGCCAATGTCAACACTCCGGGTTACACTCGCCAGCGAACGACGATCACGACGACCTTCCCGACCAACGACGCCAACTATTCGATCGGTACCGGCGTCACGGCCAGCGATGTGCGTCATATCCGGGACCTGTTCCTGGGAGAGCAGTATCGTCAGGAGAACAAGGCTCTGGGCCAATGGTCGTACAAGGAAAAGACCCTGTCTCAGATTGAAGCGCTATTCGCCGAACCGGGTGATACCACTCTGTCTGATCGACTTAACAAATTCTGGCAGGCCTGGGCCAATGTGGCCAACCATCCGGACGATTCCAGTGTCCGCGCCGAAATCCTCTCGCAAGCGAACCTGCTCGTAAACGGTTTGCACGAGATGTCGGAGCAGTTGACAAGTTTGCAGGATGCTGTCGATCGCGACCTGGTGAATATAACCCAGGAGGTCAACCGACTTACCGACGAAATCGCTCGAATCAACGCGAAAATCAAAATCAACGAGGTTGGTGGAGTGCATGCCAACGACCTTCGTGATACCCGCGATCTGTTGATTGACGAACTGTCGACCTACGTCGATGTCAACTCCCGCGAAACGGGAAATGGCATCATGACGGTTTACATGGGCGCACTGGCCATTGTCGACGGTGACACCGCCCATCACATCGAAGCCACGACCTTTAACGTCGACGGCGTGCTCAAGCGAGAGTTGACCTGGGAAGGTACCGAGATCACTCTTCGCAACAACAACGGGCAACTTAAGGGCCTGATTGACTCGCGCGATGTTGTCATTCCCAACTATCTCGATAAGCTGGATCAATTGGCGGCTGCGATCGTGGAAAATGTTAACTCCATTCACCGCACCGGCACCAACGGCAACGGTGAGACGAGTGTGAACTTCTTCGACTCCCGTTTCACGACTGCAGCAACTATCCGCATCAATCAATCAGTTGTAGACGACAACAGCCGCATCATGTCGGGTACTTCCGGTGAGGCCGGAGATAACCGTGTGGCCCTGGCCATATCAGATCTTCTCAATGTTCGCGTCATGTCCGACGGAACGGCTTCGATCAACGACTTTTACAACCGCATGGTCGGTTCGCTGGGTGTGGAGACATACGAGGCGATATCGTCGACCAGCAATTACGAAGTGCTAACGGAACAGATCGTGAACGCCCGACAGTCTGTCGAAGGTGTGTCACTAGACGAGGAAATGGCTAATCTGGTAAAATACCAGCATGCCTACGATGCCGCCGCACGGATTATCACGGCTATGGATGAAGCCCTTGATACCGTCGTTACCGGCATGGGCATTGTGGGTCGATAACAGTGTAGATAAACAGTAACACCACGGAGGGTTACGTGCTAATACTGACAAGGAAGTTGGGTGAGTCAATCACCATTGGTGACAATATCAAAGTCTCGGTCCTGGGTGTCCACGGACGCCAGGTCAGGCTGGGTATTGATGCTCCTCTCAACGTGGTCGTTCATCGGGAAGAGGTCTATGTCAAGATACAGGCCGAAAACCGACGGGCGTCCAAGTCGATTAAGAAAGACCTTATGGGTATGGTCAACATGCTTAAAGGCAAACTGGGCGGTAAGCAGGACAAAGCCAAACCGCCGGATATCGATTACAAGGTCGAGGACCGCAATCGAGGCAAGCGACCGCAAAAGGATGGAAACCGCGACCGGCCGAGCAACGGCTGAGCGTGATCGAGGAAATCTGTTATGCGTGTAAGTAACAACATGCTGTCGAACCGGGTTGTGTTCAACATGCAGCAATCGCTTCGGCGATTCCTGAACATGCAAACACAATTGTCCTCGGGAAAACGGATTAACAAGAGCTCCGATGATCCCGTCGGCACTTTACGTGATCTGGACTATCGGACGGAGTTGTCGAAGATCGGGCAGTATCGCAAGACTATTCGCGATGGCATGTCCTGGCAGCAGAGTTACGATGGCAACCTGGCAGAAATGAAGAACATGCTTCAGGACGCCCGGGACATTGCCGTGTCGATGTCGAACCCGCAGCCGGATGATACCGGTGAGGTTCGCGAGGCACAGGCTAACTCGGTGGTTTCGATCTACAACCAGCTCATTCAGATCGGCAACGCTCAGCTCGGTGAGAAAACCCTCTTTGCGGGGTTCCGAACCGATGGACCGGCGTTACAGCAAAGCAGTAACGGGGCGGTCTATCTCGGCGATGATGGAATGATCGAGTACCAGATCGAGTCGGCTTCCCGGATGCAGATCAATCTCACCGGCTCAGAGGTGTTTTTTAAGCAGTTCCAGGTACTAGGCGAGGACTCCGACCTCGATGTCGGTGTCATCGGCTCTACGCCGCTGGTAGATCTCAATGCCGGAAACGGGGTAGACCTGGTGACCGGAGCTACGCCCGGTACGTTTACTATTACCGATCGCAATCTCGGGATTACCTCGACGATTGATCTTGCCACAGCCGGCGCCACGACGATTCAGGATGTGATCGATGAGATCAACGCGCAGCTTGCTGCCGATGGTATCACGGACGTGACAGCCGGTATCAACAACGCACGAAACGGACTAACATTCTCGACCACTGCCAGCGGTCAGATTTCCAACGCTACCACTCTTGGAGTGCTGAACGAGGCCAACGGCATCGACTTGGTGCCCGGCAACATTCTGGTGACCGACGGAGCTGCGATCAACATCGCAGTTGACCTGTCGTCCGCGACCACAATTGGCGATGTGATTACGGCCTTCAATACGGCCATGACCACATCTCCGCCGCAACCGGCCTTGTCCAACGTGACGATGGCTGTCAATGCGGGTGGCACGGGACTGGAAATCGTCGACGGAAACGGCGTACCGCTAGGGCTGGAGATCCAGGAAACCGAGCAACTCGAGACCACCGCCTCCGATCTGGGTATCCTTGGCGATATCGATCCGACTCTGGCAGGTGGCGACTTGAATCCCGTCTCGAGTTTCATCGTGAGCGAAACGACCGGCGCGACCGCTGCTGACCTGGGTATTGGAGGCGAGTTCTACGCCACTTACACGGGAACCGACCTAAACCCGATTATCACAGCCACGTCGGCCGTCGCCAACCTATTCAAGTCAGATGAAACCGTTCTCGAGAATGTCGTGATTTGGCAGGGGAACGAAAAGCGGATAATCGATCTTGATGATCCCCCTGTGATCACTGTCCAGGACGTGCTGGACAAGTTCAACAATTCGGGATTGGATATCACGGCCAGTATCAACTCGGCCGGTACCGGGATCCAGATAGTCAACAACGATCCCACCGTCTCGTTTACGATCGAAGACGCTCCCGGCACGCGCGGTGCAAAGGCCCTCGGTATTTTCGGTGCTACCGACATTCTGGCCACGGTCAAGATGCTCGAAAACGGACTCCGAAACAACGACGCCGAAGGTATCCGGATGCTACTGGACGAGTTCGATAGGAGTATCGAACAGATGCTTTCGGTTCGCGCTACCGCCGGATCGCGTGCGGTTCGTCTGGAAACCACCGACACTCGCATGGTCGAGCTGGATCTCGCCTTTACCGAACGCTTGTCGGAGGTCGAAGACGCCGACATCACCAAGCTTATTAGTGATCTGGCAACGTACGAGAACAACTACCAGGCGTCGCTCATGGCGACTGCCAAGATAATACAACCCACGCTAATTAACTTCTTGAAGTAAGTGTACAGCAAGGATAGGACAATGCTGATTGAGAGCATCAAATTCGGACCCCTGGAGATTCCCGAGGACAAGATAATCACCATGAAACGACCGATTCTCGGTTTCGAGGATCTGTCCAGTTTCTGCCTCATCGAGCGTGAGGAACTGGCCCCGTTTCTGTGGTTACATTCCACCGAGGATGCCTCCGTGGCTTTCGTGGTGATCAATCCGGCCGTCTTTTACCCCGACTACCGTATCGAGGTAAACCCTAACGAAATCGGTGAACTCAATATCGACAACGTCGAGTCGGTCGAGACTTACGTTATCGTCACCCTGGCCGACGAGGTCGAGGATATCACCGTTAATCTGCAGGGACCGGTACTGATCAACACCGAAAACGGTCTGGCCAAGCAATTGGTGCTGGTGAACTCCCGTTTCCAAGTGACGCATCGTTTGGCCGATGCCGTCCCGGGATCCACCGAGACCAAAGCACAGCCAGAACCGGCTCTGGCCTAACAACTCAGTGTCCAGGTAGGCCGGTCTGCCCCGAGGGCACCGGCACGGAGAGCATTGAGCGCACAATTCATGGAGAGAAAGTGCAGTGAGCAAGAAGACTCGTAAGCGTAAGGCAAGGAAGCCAATCACCAAGGCTGTATCCGCCTCCAACCCAACCAAACATTCCGAATTAGAGACTGAACTGCTCAAGCTCGAGCAGGAACGTCGTTGGCCGGATCTGCTGGATCACGTCGAAAAGGCCGCCGACGGCAAGACCAACCTCGTAGACAATCCGATTGTCACCCGGACCTGCGGACGAGCCTTTCTTGAGATGCGTGAATGGGTGCGGGCCTACGCCTGGCTGAGTGGAGCCCTGGACTGTATCACTGAACCGGATCTTCGCCGCGAAATCTTCATCCAAAGGGCTGAATCAAGTCTGCAGGGGGGAGTCACCGACGACGTTGAGTCCGACCTGCGCGAAGCGATCAAAATCGATGCCTCCGATTGGCGTCCTTACCTGGGTCTGGCGAGACTATACCGCAGTGACGGGGATGACGCATCGGCCCGCAAGGTACTCGACGAGGGTCTCGATAATTCGCAAGAGAACCTCGAACTGCGCATGATGCGTCAGGCTCTCGACAAGCGCCGCACCATCTCTGCCTGTATGATGGTCAAGAACGAAGAAGAGCTACTCCCGGGAGCATTGGACTCCGTCCGCGATTGGGTGGATGAGATCATCGTCGTCGACACTGGTTCGACCGATCGAACGATCGAAATCGCCGAGTCTTATGGCGCCAAGATCTACCATCAGCCTTGGGAAGGTAACTTCTCGAAACACAGAAACTACACTATAGAGCTGGCCACCTGCGACTGGGTCTTCATCATTGATGCCGACGAACGCCTTGACCAGCGGTATATCCCGATGGTTCGTGAGCTGGTTGATTCCGGCGAGCACTCGATTATATCCATAAACGTCTACAACTACTACGAATCCACCGATCATACCACCACCTATTCCGGCTCGATTCGCTTCTGGAAACGAGAACTTGACCTGAAGTATGACGGCATAGTTCACAACGATCTGCAGTTGCCCAAGAGCTCCGTGATTTGCCGTGCACCGATCCGGCTGGAACATCTTGGATACGATCTGTCCCCGGATAAGATGAAGGCCAAGTACGATCGCACCGTTGGACTTCTCAAGCAGCAATTGGAGGAGAACGCCGAAAACGGTTTTGCCTGGTTCAATTTGGCGCAAAGCTACCGAGGTGCCCTGGACGAAGACGATCGCAGCACTATCGACTTAGCCCTTGATGCCGCCTACAAAGCGGTCGAATACAACGATCCCGAGAATCCCAGCGAGTACCCGTCCCATCTCATGGCGCTAAACCATGTGGCCTGGGTGTCACTTTACGGAAAAGATTTTGATACCGCTGAGGAGTATGCCAACCGGGCGCTGGCCTACAAACCGGACTATCTCGATATGCATCTTCTGATGGGCTCGCTGCACAACCACCGCAATGAGTTTGAAAAGGCTCTCGAAGCCTACGAGCAGTACCTGAAGCTGCAATCCGAGTACAACGAACATCGTGAGACTACTTCCTTAATACTGTATCATCTGGACAGCCGTGCCAACGCCTTTTATGGTATGGGGCTGGCCAACGAAGGACTGAACGATCTGGGCAAGGCCTCAGAGTATTATCGCAAGTCTCTGGAGGTCACTCCCGGCTACCTCGAAGCGGCCCTGAGGCTGGGTAACATTTACTTACAGGACAAGCAGTTTGACGAAGCCGTTGTTCAGTTCCAGGCACAACTGAAAAGCCGCCAGCCGGCCGCTATGGCCGCCGCGGGGATCGGCTATGTGAACGCCCTCAGAGGCAACCACGAAGAAGCTGAGCGCTACTATCAGAAAGCCGTAGAGATGGATCCGACCGACCCCGCGGTCATTCTGAACATCGCGATCTACTCCGAGGAAAGGGGTAATCGCGAGAAAGCCATACAGTACTTTGAGAAGCTCCTGGCTGTTGATCCCTCGAACGATCAGGCCAAACACAAACTGTTCAATCTCTGTTTTGAAGGGCAGGACTACGAGCGGGCAGCCGAATTGCTGGAGATGCTGGTCGAGACCTCACCCAACAGCGCCGAACTACTCTGCGATCTCGGTAATTGCTTCTTCCGCATGGAGAAGTACGAAATCGCCGAGGAGAAGTATCGCCGGGCTCTGGAAGTCCCCGACGCTCCGCCGATTGTCTATAGGAATCTCGGCATAACTCTGTTTCGCCGGAACAACAATGACTCAGCCGCGACGATCTTGTTGACCTACCACGAGTTACAGCCCGAAGACCAGTCCGTTCTGGTGACTTTGGGAGATGTACATGCTCGACTTGCGGAGTTCGAAAAAGCACTAACGTTCTACGAGCCGCACCTCCGAATGCATCCTCAGGATGTCGTCGGTCTGTACAAGATCTCGGAGTGCTACCGTCTTATGGGGCAACAGGATGCGGCCTCTCTCGGATATCGACGGATATTAGAGATCGAACCCTCGTATTCTCCGGCGAGGGAACGCCTTCAGGAGATAGCGCAATCAAACCGGGTTCCGAACTAGCCGGGCGGCTCTGTCTTGCCGTTGATTTTGTTCGAAAATAAAAATCTCAATTGGATTTATCCCATAAAGTTGTTCAAGGTTCTGCCGATTATTCCCTTAAGAAAGGGACTCGGCTGTAAATCAGTGTATGAAGATGAATCCCTGGAAAGGAGCGAAAAGTAAGGGCTATACCAAGACAATCACGGGTTAACATGGACATTAACTCAGCCCAAAAGACATCGGAAGTGACACCGGTCAAGAACAGAAAACATGTACATAAACAGAACTCTGGGGTAAGGACACCCCAATCCCTTCAAGGAGGATTGACACATGTCACTTCGCATTAATCACAACCTGGCGGCTCTCAACGCGCACCGTAACTTGGTCAACACCACTGGTTCGCTGTCCAAGTCGATGCAGAAGCTGTCATCCGGTTACCGGATCAACAAAGGTTCCGATGATCCGGCCGGTTTGGTTATCAGTGAGCAGTTCCGAGCTCAGATCGCAGGTCTGAACCGAGCGATCGGAAACTCGGAAGGTAGTATCAGCATGATTCAGACAGCTGAAGGTGCTCTCACCGAAATCAACGCTCTGTTGACCGGTATGAGAGAACTCGCCATTCACGCTGCCAACGAAGGCTTCAACGATGCTGACCAGCTGGCTGCTGACCAAGCTGAAATTCGTAACGCGATTGCGACTATCGATCGTATCGCTGCGAACACTCAGTTCGGTACCAAGAACCTGCTGGACGGCACCAAGGAGAACGTCGCCACAGTCACCAGCCCGAACGTCTCGGACGTGACTCTGACCAACTCCAGCCTCCGTACCGGCAACTACTCTCTGGCCGCTGTTAAGGTTGCTGATCCGACTGCGAGCCTGAACACCACTTCTTTGGGTGTTTCGCTGGCTAACACCGACGGTGACCCGACCAACCTGGCCGAAGGCGTTCACAATCTCGACGTCGTTCAGGCCTCCGGTACGGCCACCAAGAACGGTTCCTCAATGTCCATCACGGACGCCTGGGGCAACGGTTTGCAGGTAGTCGACGGTTCCGCTGAGAAGGCGACCATCAAGTCCGCCACTCGTTACACTCAGGGAGCCGGCAACGTCGGTACCCATACGTTCATCCTGTCCTATCAGGAGAACTACGGAACTCCGGTGACCAACGAGTCGATCGCCATTACCATCGCCAACGGTACCACTGCTGCTTCGGCCGTGAAGACCAAGCTGGAAAACGCTGTTGCCGCCAACTCTAATTTGGCCGGTAAGATCGAGGTCGGTACTTCCTACGATGGTACTGCCAACGTCACCAGCTTCAGCTTCTCGCACGTTGACGAAGGTGCCCAGTACTCGATCCGTACTGAGGCTTCCTCGACGACCGCTTCCTCCTCCAACCTCACTTTCGCGCAGGGCAGTGACCGCGGTATTTCCGACGCTCACCTGACCTTCACGACTGTGACCGCCAACGGTACCCAGACTTCGCAGCAGATCGACGTTTCCGACAACACCTACAGCACTCTGGCCGCGCTGACCACTGAGATTAACACTCAGTTGCTGGCCGTCTTTGGTGCCGTCAACGGTGGTGGCGGTGAAAACGACGTTTCTGTCTCGGTCGTCAACACCGACCAGCTTTCGTTCTCTACTCTGGACGAAGGTTCCGACTACTCGATTCAGCTGAACGCTGAGGCCGCTCCGGCTACCGAAGATCTGCTCAACGCTTTGAGCCTCTCGGTTGATACCGTGGCCAACGCCGGTACCGATGCTGTCATCGACTTCAACGGTTATGCTAACACCATTTCCGCGGTCGACTTTGGCAACACCGGAACCGCGACCCTCGAAACCGCTGCCTATGGTGATGCTGATCGCGCTACCCTTAGCGTAGTTACCAACACCGCCGGCAACGGTATTGACACTGGTAACATGCTGCTGACCGCCGAAGCTACCAAGTTCGACGTGCAGCTCGACGGTGCCCCGGCTACCCGCGTAACCGCCGGCATCGATTCCGTCGTATATAACTCCGACCGCACCGAGTGGATTACGGTCAACTATGGCCTGACCTCCACCGGCGGCAACGAGACTGTCAGCAACACCGACCAGTCGCTGGTCTTCCAGATTGGTGGTAACGTTGGTCAGACCGCTAACATCTCGCTGCGTAATATGGCTACTTCCGCTCTCGGCAACAACATCACTGGTAACACCTTTGCTTCGCTGGCCACGATCGACGTGACCTCCGCTGCCGGAGCCCAGGATGCCCAGGCCGTGATCGACAAGGCCATTAACGAAGTGTCCACGACTCGTGGTACTCTGGGTAGTTTCCAGAAGAACACTCTGGAATCCAACCTGCGTAACCTGCGTGTTGCCGCTCAGAACCTCACCGCTTCTGAGTCGCAGATTCGTGACACCGACATGGCTAAAGAGATGTCAGAATTCACCAAGAACCAGATCCTGATGCAGGCCGGTACTTCCATGCTTGCCCAGGCTAACCAGGTTCCGCAGGTGGTTCTGTCCCTCTTCGGTTAATAGGTTAGTACTTAAAGTATTACCCATATCCGGGGGAAGTTCACACTTCCCCCGGAACAGATTTGGATGAGCAACGAACTATGGAACTCGACATTGACGTCGGCAACTACAGGAGGTAAGCCATGGCCGGTACCCAATCAATCGTTGGCCTTCAGTCTGGAATCGACACTACCTCTCTCGTAGATTCTCTGATCGCAATTGGCCGCGGCAACGCGGTTCTTCTTGAAGCCCAAAAAGCTGAAAAAACAAATATCATCTCGGCGCTCAAAGCGCTTGAGGCCAAAGTCCTGGGACTCAAGAGTTCCGTCGGTGGTCTGATTCGCTCCGCCAACTGGGAGCAGGCCACGGTCTCGGTGTCTGACCGCAATATCGTCGGCACCGCCACCACAGGAATGGTAAGCTCCGGCCAATACGACCTTCAGGTGCTCTCGCTGGCCCGCAACCATCAGGTTGCCAGCCAGGGCTTCGACAGTCAGACCGACTCGGTATTCGGAACCGGTTCACTTCAGATCTCGGTTGGCGACGGCTCGGCTATAACCATCGATGTCGACGACACCAACAACTCCCTCGTGGGCATCCGGGACGCGATCAACGCCTCCTCGGCGGGCGTCAGTGCCTCGATAATCGGAGATGGCTCCGAAAGCAAGAGCTACCGTCTGGTTCTCAGTGGCGATCTAACTGGCCGTGAGAACACGATCAACGTTACCAGCAGTCTTATCGATGGTGAGAATCTGGACTACGTCAACAGCTCTTTC
>Ga0180430_10004623_pt1 | contig 11577 bp, 6 predicted proteins | sample SS_ome_9_FD_132999 | JGI IMG/M metagenome (GOLD analysis project Ga0180430, IMG submission 132999) | Hypersaline lake sediment archaeal communities from the Salton Sea, California, USA - SS_1_S_2 metaG | ecosystem: Environmental > Aquatic > Non-marine Saline and Alkaline > Hypersaline > Sediment... | reverse complement strand
CGGTGGGCGGGGTATCCTACAAAATCAAAATCGACGACGACGGGCACCTGCATGTGGCGGTGGGGGACGCCACCGGGCACAGCACCAAGGCCGGAATCATGGTCGCCATCATGAAGGGTCTCTTCAGCGCATGGAAGGGCCGGACCGGCCTCGGTTCATTTCTGGAAAACTGCGACCGCATCCTCACGGAGATGGAGCTGGAGAGCATGTATATGGCCCTGCTGCTCCTCAAGTTCCGCGGGCTGGACGTGGAGGCCGTGGGCGCCGCCATGCCTGCCATGCTCATCCACCGCCGGGAGACCGGCGAGGTGGAGGAGGTGGTCATCCGGGGAATGTTCCTCGGCTTCAACCTCATGCTTCCCTACTCCCGAAAGACCTTCAGCCTGAATCCGGGCGACACGCTGCTGATCATGTCCGACGGCCTGCAGGACCTCTTCAACGAACAGGACGAGACCTTCGACTACGAACGGGTGAAGGAGTGCTTCGCAAAAGCGGGAGGCTCGGCTCCCAGGGAGGTCATCTCCGCCCTCTTCCAGGCGGCCGAGGACTGGCGGGACGGGGCCCAGCAGAACGACGACATCACCTTCGTGGTGATCCGGGCCGCCTCGTCGTCCTGAAGACCTCATCGCAGAACTTGGGGTCACATCTTGCAATGCAACATTGCTGGGGCCCATTTGCATAAATGCAAGATGTGACCCCCTTTCTCGCGATCCGTAGTGCTATCCTAAAGGAATCCGAGGGGAGGTGGTCATGGCGAGCACAAAGCAGAAATGGTTCGTGGGGTGTGGGGTCGGCTGTCTGGTCATCATCGCGGCCGTCGCAGTCGTCGTGTATTTCACCGTGATGAAGGCCAAGCAGGTGGTGAAAGAATTCGAAAAGATCGAGACCTCGCAGGAGCAGGTCCGTGAACGCTTTGGCGACGGGAAGGACTTCTGCCCCGCACTCGACGGGAAGATACCCGCCGAGCGCATCGAGGCCTTCCTGAAGGCACGCGACACCGCCGCGGAGCAGCGGGCCAAACTCGCCGTGACGCTGGACGGGTTCTCCGATGCCATGCAAAAGGCGGCGGACGGCCGGGAGGACGAGGTCTCGGGCTGGGAGATGTTCAAGTCGGGCATGGGATTCGTGCCCCAGCTCGTGAAGTTCATGCAGGCGCGCAACGAAGGCTTCCTCGCCGCCAACATCTCCCCGGGCGAGTACACCTATTACTACGTGATCACCTACTACGCGTGGCTGCAAAAGCCCCTCGAGGACGGCCCCGGCATCCAGATCACGGGTCAGGGCGCCCACGGAGGCACGGGCCAGCAGGATCCGGAGGTGGTCAAGGCGAACCGACGCAGGGAGCTGGCGCAGATGGCGAACCGCACGCTGCTGCCCATGATGCGCTGCCAGCTCGCGGCCATCGGGGATCCCGGCGGTCCCGGGGAGGTCGCGACCTGGCAGGCGGCCCTCAACGCCGAGATCATCGCCCTCGAGAACGACCCGAGGCGGATTCCTTGGCAGGAGGGCGTGCCGCCGGCCGTTTTCCTCTCCCTCGAACCCTTCCGAGAGAGGCTGGAAACCTCCTACAGCCCCCAGTGCAACCCGCTGGAGATGGGCCTCTCCGGAAAGCATTCCCGTCACTGATCCGAATGGCACGGAAGGAGTAGAACGATGACCTCATTTGCCCTGCACAGATCTTCCAAGATCCTGTTGCCCCTGTTCATCGCCGCCGTGCTCGCATGCGGCGGCGCGGCGGGGGGCGCGGAGCCCGCCCCCGGGAAGACACCGCTCTTTCCGAAGGTCGAACCCTTTGAAACCGGCACCTTGAAGGTGGACGACATCCACGAGATCTTTTACGAACTCTGCGGGAACAAGGAGGGCAAACCGGTCATCGTTCTCCACGGAGGCCCCGGCGTCGGCGCCTACCCCCGCCTGCGCAGGTATTTCGACCCCGAGAAGTTCCTCATCGTACTGCACGACCAGCGGGGTTCGAACCGCTCCACACCCAAGGGGGAACTGAGAAAGAACACGACCGGCGACCTGGTGGAAGACATCGAGCAGCTGCGCAAACATTTGGGATTCGAGTCGTTTCTCCTGTTCGGCGGTTCCTGGGGATCCACCCTCTCCCTGGCCTACGCCGAAACCCACCCGGAACGTGTGAACGCCATGGTGCTGCGAGGCATCTTCCTGGGAACACAGGAAGAGATCGACTTCCACTACTGGGGTGCACGCCGTTTCTTCCCCGAAGAGCATGCCGAACTCTTGGCCGTCCTGCCCGACCCCGACCGCCGGCCCCTGCCGCCTTATCTGTACAAGATCATCCTACACGGGGAGGACGCAGTGGCCGAGCGAGTCATCGATGCGCTTTGGCGATTCGAGATGAAGATGTCTAAACTCCACAACCCCGACAAGGACATCGACCGATTCATCAGGTCCGTTCCATTGGAGGCAAAGCGGATCTACGCGGGCATCGACCTCCATTACGTGGCGAACGGCTACTTCCTCGAAGAGGGGCAGCTCATGGCCGATTTGGGTAAGATCGCGCACATCCCCATGGTCATCGTACACGGCCGGTACGACGTGAACTGCAGTCCGAGGTCGGCCTACCGCCTCCACGAGGCCCTGCCCAAATCCCGCCTGGTCATCGTGGAGAAGGCGGGCCACGTGGAATCGGACCCCGGGATGGCCGAAGCCCTCGTCGAGGCCGTGAAGACCTTCGAGTAAGGCCGCAGCCGATCGATCCACTCCGGCCGCGCGCACTGGGATCCGAATCCCTTCGGCGACCAGGGCCGCTCCGCTTCGCGGAGTAAGCGTGCTCCAGGATGCAGGGGACAAGATCCCTATTTCGGGGACATCACCGAAAATACGGGGACATGATCTGAACTCGCTTGGGAGTTCAGTTTCATGTCCCCTGTATTTGAAGGGGGAAACGGAGTGTCCCGTGCTTTCCAAACACCCGCATCGCTGTCGGAGCCGAATCCCTTCGGCGACTCTTCGCCCGGATTTCTCACCAAACGGGCGGGGATCGAACCCCGCCCCTGCAACGGCCTTCATCCAAACGTAGGGCAGGGCCTCCGAGCCCTCCCGCCCCATGAAAGATGCACATTTCCCATGAATGGCGCAGATACACCCATGAAGGCTGCAAATATCCCATGAATGCGCATGGGTCGCTCGAGACAACGGAGACTGCCGCCCCTCCCCATTGACAAACTACCTCGGTAGTACTATATTGGTAGTATGTTGTGCCGGCCCACCCCGGGTACCCGAGCCGGCGAGGCAGCCGTCGACGGACCGAAGAACGAAACGAACCCGGCAGGAGGACCCATCATGGCTTCCACGCACACGCTCGGCAAACTCCAGCTCGACATCATGCGTATCCTCTGGAAGCAGGGCGAAGCCTCGGTGGCCGACGTTCACGAGGAACTGAACGAGGAGCGCGCGCTCGCCCCGACCACCGTCGCCACCATGCTCGTCAAGATGGAGAAGAAGGGCGTCGTGTCCCATCGCACCCATGGCCGTAAATATCTCTACTCCCCCACCGTCACCGAGACGGAGGTGCGGCGAACCATGGTCGCCGACCTCACCGACCACCTCTTCCAGGGCGACGTCACCGAACTGGTGGGGCACCTCCTCTCCGAACACGACGCCACCGACGAGGAGAACGAAGAGATCCAGCGGCTCCTGGAAGAACACGGGGAGAGGAAATCCCGATGACCGCGACCCACCTGGCCGATACGGCGACCGCCTGGGCCCTGACCTACCTGATCCACTCCACGCTGCTGCTGGCGGGGGTCTGGATCTTCCAGAGAGTCGCGCCGGGGATCTCCCTCGCCACGCGCGAGCTTCTCTGGAAGGGCGCCCTCGTCGGAGCCCTCGCCACGGCCTTCGTCCAGGCGGGTCTCGGCGCCGGCTCGTCCTGGGCCCAATTCAGCCTGAAGCCTCACGCCGAGGCGCCGGTTCGGGAGACCGCCTGCGATTCTTCCCCGAAACTCCCCGAATCCCTCCATCCGCTTCGGCCGACGTTCCGGGAGCCCGAAAACGAAACGCCAACCCCATTCTTCGAGGCCGCCGCCCCGGCGGCGACCCTCGACGCCGACCCCGTCCCTTCGGGGAAGGACGCGCCGCGGCCGGGATCCGGGAGGAATCTCTGGCTCTTCGGGGCCTGGCTCCTGCCCGCCGCGACCCTGCTCCTCTGGCTGATGCTCTCCCATCTCCGGCTGCTCCGGCGGCTGAGAGGCCGGTGGGATGTGGGCGCGGGCGGCCCCCGATTCGCCCTGAGGGATCTGCTCAGGAGGACGGGGATCCGCAGGGCGGTGCGGCTCACCTGCACCAGGGCATTGAGCGTCCCCATCGCCAGGGGGGTTCTCGCCCGCGAAATCTGCCTCCCGGAGCGCGCGCTCCGGGAGCTGAGCGCCGAGAAAGTCGAGGGAGTCCTGGCCCACGAACTGGCGCACCTCGAAAGGAAAGATCCCATGTGGTTATTCTGTACGCGACTGCTCGAATCCATCCTCTTCTTCCAACCCCTCAACCGCCTGGCCCGCCGGGAACTGCAGGACCTCTCGGAGCTGCAGTGCGACGACTGGGCCGCGCGCCATACGGGCCGCCCAGTAGATCTGGCGCGATCGCTGGCCGATGTCGCGGTCTGGATGAACGCCGGCCGGCGGATCGGACCCGCCGCGGCCATGGCCCAGAACCGCCGGGGCCTCACGAAGCGCGTCCGCCGCCTCCTGGACGGCTCCTACGAGCGGAAGCAGGCCGGCCGTTCGGCCTGGGCTCCCCTCCTGGGCGTCCTGGTGCTGACCATGACCGCCATAGCGGCGCCCTGCGTCACGGCGACGCCTCCCGATCCGCCGCTTCCCCTGGCTTCCCTGGAAACCGTTCCCGAGGCGCCCGCGCCCCCGGCGGCGCCGGAAACGCCCGAACCCGAGGCGGCGCCGCTCGCTCCTCCCGCACCCCCCGCCGCTCCCGAAAGTATCGAACCGGTTCCCGCTCCCCCGGCTCCGGAAATTCCCGCACCGGGCGTGGCGCCCGCTCCCGCACCTCCCGCTCCGCCTGCACCCCCCGCCCCTCCGGAGGAGGTGGCCCTCCTCGCGGATGCCGAACCCCAACCTCGCCCCGAGCCGCATCCCGAACCGCACGCCGAGCCCGATCCCGAGACCGAAGCGCGGCGGTATGAGGTGGAAGCCGCCATCCGCGACGCCATGGAGGAGATGGCCCACAGCATGGAGGATCAGGGCCGGCTCCTCGAGGAGACGCTGCACCATACCCTGGAGGAGGTCCACCGGGGGCTCGACCTGCAGCGGCACGAATTGGATCGGGTCATGGAGGAAAGCTTCCGGGGCATCGAGGAGGCGGCCCGTTCCATCGAACACATCGAGCGGGAGGTGCATCGAAGCGCCTTGGAAGGACAGTTGGATGAAGAAGCCATCCGGCGCCTCGAAGAGAAGGCCCGCCGGATCATGGAATCGGCGCGCCCTTCGCCGGAGGCCATCGAGCGCATCGAGAAGATGGCCCAGGAGATGGCCATCAAGGCCGAGCCCTCCCGGGCAGACGTTCTCCGCCTCGAGGAGAAGGCCCGGGAACTCGCCGAGCAGCTCCGCCCTTCCCAAGAAGAACTGCGGCGCATCGAAGAGATCGCCGAGCGCATCGAGCGTCAGGAACGCCTCGATCCCCAGGACATCGAGCGGCTCCGAGAAACGGCCCGGGGCGTGGCCGAGCGCCATCGCCTCAAGGAGGAAGACCTCGAGCGGGTCCGCCATGAGGTGCAGGCCATGGCCGGGCACCGGCGGCTCGACGAGGCGGAAATCGAGAGACTGCGCGAGGAAGCCAGGCGCGTCGCCGATGAGGTCCGCATCGACGAAGGCCAACTGGAAGCCCTCCGCGAAGAGGCGCGCAAACTGGCGGCCGAGGCCGCGGAGCGTCGTGAGGTCGAGATGGAGGCGCATCGGCGGGAGCTGGAAGCCCGCCGCGCGGAACTCGAGGCGCACCGGGCGGAGATCGAAGCCCGGGAGCGGGACGAGCGTGCGGCTCGGGAAGCAGAGGCCGAAGCCCGCCGCAGGGAGTTCGAGGCCCAGCAGGCCGAAGAGGAAGCCCGCCGCAAAGCCGAAAAGGAGGCGGAGCGGCGCGCGAAGGAAGAAAATCAATAGGCAACCGCAGATGATTATCCAACGGGCGGGCGTCGGGCCCGCCCTATCGCTTCTTGGGGGCCCACTATCTAGCAGAGGTACCGCCCATGATCGCCCAATCCATCATCGCGGAAAACAGATCGGAGATCCTCCGCATCGCAGAGGAACGGGGCATCCATAGCATCCGGATCTTCGGTTCCGTCGCTCGTCGTGAAGACGATCAGGACAGCGATCTGGATCTGGTCTGGCAAATAGTCGAAAATAACCTACCACCCTTCAAGAAGCAGATTTGCGCGCTCTTGGAGGCTCCGTCCTGAACGACGGTATCCACGCTCGCTTGCTATGCCGACACTGATCGAGGGGGGCAGAGATGCCCCCCTTTTTCTTGCTGAGCATTGCATTTTCGCGGGCCTGAGCCCAGACTTAGGGGGTCGAGACTTGCTTTTTATGGTTTTGTGGTGTATTGTATAGGTCTGAACTATACGGGGCCGCGCCGCAGATACCGACATGAGGGACGCCGATGGGTGAAGCAGTAGCCGTTTTGTTCGTTCTCACGCTTTTTTTCGTACCTCCCCTGGCGGCCGTGGTCCTGTCCATCATCGCCCTCGTGAAGGTGAGACGGGCGCGCCGCGATCCGGCCATTCACGGGGCCATCGATGAGCTGAAAAGGGAGGTGCGGGACCTGCGGCGGCGGATGTCGGCGGCCGAAGGGCGCGTCGGCCTGCCCGTGGGTGGTGCCGAGGCCGATGGGGAACCCGAGCCCGAAGCGACGCCCGAGCCGGAAGTTCCCCGGCCCACTGCTCCGCCCCCCGCGGCGCGTCCCGCCCCTCAGGCACCTCCACCCGAGGCGGCCGTTTCCGAGGACCTGGAGCCGGGATCCGTTGAGCCGGAGTCCGCTGAAGATTTTCAAACGCTCCCAGCAGACAAGCCTTCGCCAAGGCCGGAGCCGGTCGCCGCTCCCAAACCGAAGGAGAAGGGCCCCAGCCTGGAGCAGCGGTGGGGCGCGAAGCTCCCGGTGTGGATCGGCTCGGTGGCCCTGGCCCTCGCCGGCGCCTTCCTCGTGAAGTACTCCTTCGACCAGGGATGGCTGAGCCCGCCGGTGCGGGTGACGCTGGGCATCCTCTTCGGCCTGGCCCTCCTCGCCGCGGGCGAGTTGTTGAGGAAGCGCGTGCCGTATGTCAGCCAGGGATGCTCGGCGGCTGGTGTGGCCGACCTCTATGCCTGCTTCCTCGCGGCGGTGAACCTCTACCATCTGATGCCCGCGATGGCGGGCTTCGCCTTCATGGCGCTCACTACGGCGGTGGCGGTGCTCCTCTCCCTGCGGCAGGGGCCGCTCATCGCCGTCCTCGGCTTCATCGGCGGTTTCTTCACACCCTACTGGATCTCCACGGGGGAGCCCCGCCCCGCCGAACTCTTCGCCTATCTGCTGCTGTTGCAGGTTGCGCTGCTCGTCGTGACGCGGAAGCGCCGCTGGTGGCCGCTGGCCGGTCTGACCCTCCTCGCCGGCATGGGGTGGGTGGCTTTGTGGCTCGGCACGGTCTTCGAGCCGGCGCACGGCGTCTGGGTGGGCGGATTCATCCTGGGCACCGTGGCGGTCTTCCTGGCATCGGGGTTCCTGGGCGCCGCCAAAGATGCCTGGGGTTCCGCGAAGGTACCCGCGGTGCTGAACTGGGCGTCGCTGGGGCTGGGCCTCCTCATGATGGCCTTCCTCACCGGCGTCGACTCGTTCGATGTCCTGGAGTGGTCCTTCCTCGGCGTGCTCGCCGCGGCCGCCCTGCTGCTGGCGAGGAGAGAACCCGAATACGAGGCCCTCGCCTGGTTCTCCTCGGGCGTCGTTGCGGCGCTGCTCCTACTATGGACGGAAGGGCTGGACAGTGGCGAATTGTGGAGTTTCCTGGGCGTTGCGATGGGGGCCTGCCTCCTCTTCGGCGGCGGCGCCTACGCCTGCCTGTGGGGCGCCCGCTCGCCGGCGCGCTGGGCGAGCCTCTCGACCGCCTCGGCGGTGGTCTTCCTGCTCATCGCCTACGGGGGCCAGGAATCGGCGGGCGCCTCCCTCCACTGGGGCATCCCCTGCATCGCCCTGGCGGTGGCCTTCCTCGCGGGGGCGATTCCCGTGGCGAAGGTGCGCCGCGTCCTGGAAGGGGGCGAAACCGCGCTCGCGGCCCTGGCCGTGGGCATCACCTCCTTCGTGAGCCTGGCGGTGCCCATGGAACTGGAACGGCAGTGGCTCGGCGTGGCGTGGGCCTTCGAGGTGGCGGCCCTCTTCTGGATAGCGGGGCGGCTCCGCGTCACGGCGCTGCAGAAGATCGCCATGGTTGTGGCGGCGCTCGTGGCCGTGAGGCTCCTCCTCAACCCGCTCGTCTTCCGGTATCCCACCGGCGACCACTTCTTCTTCAACTGGATCCTCTACGGCTACGGCCTCCCCATCCTGGCCTTCGGCCTGGCGGCCTTCCTGGCGCGGAGCCAGGGGTGCTTCAAGTCGGCGGAGGGCCTCGAATGGTCCGCCGCGGCCATGGGCCTGTACCTCTTGGGCCTGGAGGTGCGCCAGTTCTTCCATCCGGGGAACCTGGACGCCGGCAAGATCACCCTCAACGAGTGGGGCGCTCTCTCGCTGGCCTGGATGGCCCTCGCCCTGGGCCTGATCCTGGCCTCCGGGCGTTACCCCCTTCGAGCCCTGTCCTGGGGAGGACGGGGCATACTCGTCCTGGCGGTGCTGCAGACCGGCTTCGGCCAGTGCCTGGTGTCGAATCCCCTCTGGACGAGGGAGTCGGTGGGTTCTCTGCCGGTGATCAACGGCCTGCTCTTCCTATACGGTGCGCCCTGCGTGCTGGTCTGGCTGGGGGCCTGGATCCTGCAGAAGCGGGGCGGCCGCATCCTGCCGCCGCTCCTGGGCCTCTCGGGCCTCGGCCTGCTCCTTCTCCTCGTCACCCTAGAGGTGCGGCACGCCTTCCATGGTGAAATCCTCGCGGGGGGAGCCCCCTCCTCGGCCGAACTGTACGCCTATTCCGGCGCCTGGGTTCTGCTGGGGGTCATCCTGCTCGTCCTCGGCTTCGTGAAACGAGGCCCCGTGCTGCGGGGCGCCTCGCTGGCGGTAATGCTCCTCGCCGTGGGCAAGGTGTTCCTCTACGACATCATGCTGCTGGGCGGCCTGTACCGGTTCTTCTCCTTCGCCGGGCTGGGCATCAGCCTGCTGTTCCTGGGATTCCTCTACCAGCGGTTCCTGCGGGAGGGAAACGAGGGGAAGTTATCGCGAAAGGCCGAGGATGAATCGGTGACATGATCATGAAACGAATGCAGAGACGGAGGACAACTGTGCAGGGCAAATCCGGTGTCATGACCCTGTTTCAAACTCAAATACAGGGGACACGAAACTGACGGGCTTGGGACACGATCCCGAATTCCAAAGCGAATCCGGGTCATGTCCCGCCCATCAGATCATGTCCCCGTATTTTCTTTCCTGCTACCGATATGGGGATCGTGTCCACTGGGATTAACCTTCTATTAGCGAGAGGCTCGAGTCATGAAACACATTGCCGGCTTGCTACTTCTTTGCCTGATGATTCCGGCGGCGCCGGCCGCCGAGCCGCCCCACCGGGCGTCCAGGAATCTCGACGTGCCGGAACCGGGTTGGGTGCGCGTCCTGCTGGACCCGGCCACCCGGGGCCGGATGATGCCGCGGGCCAACGATCTTAGAGTCCTCGACCCCGTAGGCCGGGAGGTCCCGTACGCCCTGATCGAGAGCACCGCCGAGGAGACCTGGGGCGAACTCCGCGTGATGGAGGTGTTCAAAACCGGAGACGGGTGGCGGATTCTGCTGGACGCGGGGTCCGAAGCACCGCTGCACGACTCGCTGCGCTTCGATTTTCCGGAGGAGGCCCTGGCGAGCCGTTGCGCGTTGGAAGGAAGCGATGACCGGGAATCCTGGCGTCTGCTGGCACGCGGTTCCCTCTTCCGTCTCGGCGCATCCGAGGCCCTGGCCCGGACGGCGCTGAGCTACGCCCCCTCGGGTGAGCGGTACCTGCGTCTGAGCTGGCCCCGGGAGGCTGGGTACCCCGAAGTGCGGCGCATCCAGGTCCGTCTCCACCGCGGCGAGACGGGGGACGGTTCCTCCGTGCGCCCCGAGGCGCGGCTCGAATCGCGGGAACCGGGCGGGGCCATCTACCGCGTTCCCCTCTCGGGCCGGGGGCTCCTCGTGGACGAGATCTCCTTCTCCTGGAGCGGATCGGGATCGGTGGGCTATCGGTTCCTGCGGCCCGGCGAAGGCCGCTGGAGCCTCTTCTCCGAGGGCACCCTCTCCAGGCCCCTGGGGGGAGAAGCCGTTCGGACCGTGCCCTTCGACGGGCGGATCGCGGGGGATGAATCGGTCCTCCTGGAACTCCACGGAGGCGGCGAGGCGGAGATCGGCCTCGAGGAGATCCGCGTCGCCTTCCGACCGCAGTGGATCATCTTCCACGCCCGCGAGGCGGGCACCTACCTCATGGTCTACGGCGGGTACGGCCTCGGTGATCCCCGGTACACGGTGAAGCCGCCGGTCTCCCCCGAGACGCTTCCTCAGATCCGGCCCGGAGAGGAGATGCCCGCTGCGGCTATCGAAGACGCGGACGTGCTGCCCCGAAAGGGAGGGCGGTTTCCCGAAACCGATTTTCGCTACCGAGCGGCGGTGGATCCGGGCACCGTGCCGCCGGCCGGCGTGGCGCGGCTCGTCATCCCCGAGGAGGTGTACGAGGGAGCGCGGCGGGATCTCGGGGACCTGAGGCTGAAATCGGGGGAACACCAGGTGCCCTACGTCCGCTGGCAGCCGCCCGATCCTGTGCTGGCCGTGGACCGGCCCGCCGTGGCGCCCGAGAGGGGAGAGGGAACCCTGAGCACCCTGGAGATCCCCCTCGAGCATTCGGAACTTCCCTACACGGCCCTCGAGTTGACGGCTCCGGCGGCCCCGTTCCGACGGCCGGTAGCGGTGTACCTCGTTGCGGAGCGAGGCCCCGGCCTCGATCCCGCCCTGAGTACCGTAGGCACCGGGACCTGGACCTGCGGCGGCATCGCGGCCCTGCCCTGCCTCATGGAGTTCCGATGGCCGCGGGGGCTCTCTGCACGGGTGCCTCCGAGGCCCGGCACCGATCCGGCGAAGCCTTCGGCCCGGCTGCGCATCCGGTTCGAGGACGGCGACAATCCCCCCCTTGCATCGGTCTCGGTCCGCCTCTGGCGGAGGACCGACGTCCTCGTTTTCCGCCCCCCGGATGGGGAACTGTCGCTTCGCTGGGGTGCGGCGAGCCTCGGGGCACCGCGCTACGATGCGGCGCTCACCAGGGACCAACTCCTGAGCCTGCCCTGTTCGGAGGCGACGACGGCGGCTCCCGCCGCCGCGGGAAAGGCCCCCGCCTGGGGCACCAAGGCGCTCGTCGGGGTGCTCATCCTGGCGGGGCTCCTCATGCTCGTCATCCTCGCCCGGGTCATGAAGAGCGGGGGGGGT
>Ga0180430_10004622_pt1 | contig 11578 bp, 8 predicted proteins | sample SS_ome_9_FD_132999 | JGI IMG/M metagenome (GOLD analysis project Ga0180430, IMG submission 132999) | Hypersaline lake sediment archaeal communities from the Salton Sea, California, USA - SS_1_S_2 metaG | ecosystem: Environmental > Aquatic > Non-marine Saline and Alkaline > Hypersaline > Sediment... | reverse complement strand
GGTTTCCAAGCAGAAAAGAGAAATTACCAACAAAATTTTGCTTTCGATCCACAAAAGTAGAGAGGTTTATGGCTATGGCATTGTTCCCGATAACCGGACTCACAAAGCTATTTCGCACATCTCCATAATAATTCAATACACCGTATGAAAATGAGACCACTGGTTTATATACCGGATTTTCTATGGTATCGATCCGCTGAAGTAAAGAATCATAATCGATCTCCTGAGCCTGAACCACCGTGGGAATTATGGCCAGGAACAGAACTAAAATACGGTATGAGTGCAAACGATGCAAGTGGGCGAAGCTATTAGGGGATCAACTACCTGAGCGATCCGGCTGAAACACGGTTCCCATTTCGGTACCCAACAACAAATGCACCATGAATATCTGGAATACTCTCCACCTGATCCTTATACGAAAGTGCCTGATCATAGGTTTGAAAGGGTCCTACAGTATATTTATAATAACCATCGTGTTGCTCAACAAGGACTTCCTTCTCCACGCCGAGCGCACGATAAAATGTTTTGGCATCGAAAGCTGTCAGATTGGCTGTCAACTGAACCCGGTAATAAACCCCCGAGCCTCTTTCAAGTATTCTTGTATTGGCTATGCTCCTGTCCGAAGCACTACCCATGTCCGCAGAGCTCACAGGAGCTCTGCTCACCGTCTGCACAGGTGGAGTCGCCACTGTCTTCACTGCTTGAGTATCTGTGGTGCCCTGGGGAATTCTCCCTGTGGCCAGAAGTTCTCCTTTCTGGGAAGGACTCAGATCGCCCAGTTTTACATCCACCTCCTTAATCTCAACAACCTTATTCTCATTTCCAGCTGTATAGGTAAGCAAGCCGTCAATCAACATATTACCCTGTGGCTCACCCTGTTTTGGAACAAGCCTGTATATCACCTCAAATTCCGATTCGTCCGGTAAAGTCATCCAGATGAACTTCACTGAAGAAGCTGCAGGGGAAACGATTCCCTCGTTGGAGTTCACTTCCTCAAACAGGTAGCCCGACGGAATGGTTTCCTCAACCTTGGCATACTTGCTTCCAGATGGATTATTTATCAGAATATGTACAAGGTAACCTCCTGTATTCAATAACTCAGGACTCTGGCGAATGGCCATGGCAAAAGGTTCTCCCCCCGAAGCTGCCACTACAGGTGCTACCGGAGCTGCTTTTCCTTTAAAGTCTTTAATATCTACTATTGATGCCTGGTTGATTGAAGTACTGGGAACAATGGTAATGGGTCTTTGCTCATCAAAATTCAGAAACTTGCGTTCATCCTCAACTACATAGGCGAACACTCCACCCAGTGCAAATGTCCCCTTCAGCCTGGCATCCACCGATACCCTGTAGGACACTTCTATCTCATCTGCTTCCGGCAATTTGAGCCATATAATCCGCACCCGCTGTTCATCAAAACTGAAATCTGCATTCGGAGAACTTATATTTGTAGCTGACAGACCAGGAGGCAGGTCCTGGGAAAACCTGGAATAGTCTGTTAGTGAGCCCTTTTTGATGGTCACGGTAACTTCAAAATCTTCTCCCGCATTCACTCTTTCAGGATGATCAATGGAGATCTCAACATCCTGTCCGCTAAGCGAAAATGCAAGGAAAAGTATAAAAACGGCTAGACAATGAGTCATGTACTTCATCATAGAAGGGGTTAATTTACGATACAATGTACAAAATAATTTCTCAAACAATCTCCGTAATTACTAACACAGCAAGAAGATCCAGCTCTAGAAATTTGGACTCAGAAGGTATTTTGAATAGAATTTATTGATTACTTCAACCGCCTCTTCAGCAGTGTCAACCACAGTAAAAAGATCAATATCCTCAGGGCTTATGTTTCTCTGTTCCTCCTGCACTACTTTTTCAATCCAGCTGACCAGGCCGTTCCAGAACTCAGAGCCTACAAGTACAATTGGAAATCTTCCAATTTTACCTGTCTGGATCAGAGTCGCCGATTCGAAGAATTCGTCGAAAGTGCCGAATCCGCCGGGCAGAACAATAAATCCCTGGGCATACTTCTGAAACATAACTTTTCTAACAAAGAAGTGCTTAAAGGTGATCAGTTTATCCGGATCGATATATGGATTCGATCCCTGCTCATGGGGGAGCTCAATATTCAGGCCGACGCTAATACCATCTCCACGCATGGCCCCTTTATTAGCCGCTTCCATAATGCCCGGCCCGCCACCAGTGATCACACCATAACCATTCTGAGTTAACTTATAGGCTATCGCTTCGGCCAGGATATAATACTTGTTTTCAGCTTCTGTTCTGGCTGATCCAAATAGGGATACACATGGTCCGATGGAGGCCATTTTTTCAAAACCTTCCACAAATTCTGCCATGATCTTAAAGATCTGCCATGAATCAGAGGATTTTATTTCATTCCAGGTTTTCTGCCGGAATGCCTTTGTTATTTTATCTTCTTTCAAACTCATTATTACTAAATTTTTAGCTTGAACAATTTAGCTAAATTATCTCAGTGATAGTTCCTCCTTCAGAAAATTGCCTGTGTAGCTGTTTTTTACAGCTGACAACTCTTCGGGAGTACCTTCGGCCAAAATGCTCCCCCCCTGACTACCACCCTCTCTGCCCAGATCGATGATATGATCAGCATGCATTATGACATCCATGTTATGTTCAATCATTATTACGGTATTTCCCTTATCAACCAGTCTGTCAATTACTTCCAACAATACCCGGACATCTTCAAAATGAAGTCCCGTGGTGGGTTCATCCAGAATATACAAAGTTCTGCCGGTGTCCTTTTTCGCAAGCTCAGCAGACAGTTTCACCCTCTGCGATTCGCCACCAGAGAGTGTGGTAGATGGCTGCCCGAGCCGGATATAACCCAGTCCGACTTCCTGAAGTGTCTTTAATTTTCTGAGAATTGAAGGGATACTGGAGAAGAACTCAACAGCCTGGTTGATGCTCATCGTTAATACATCATTAATATTCTTATCCTTGTATCTGACCTCAAGTGTTTCACGGTTATAGCGCCTGCCGTTACAAGCTTTGCAACGCACGTATACATCGGGGAGGAAATTCATCTCTATGGTCTGTACTCCTGCTCCCCCACATGTTTCACAACGGCCTCCCTTCACATTAAACGAAAACCTGCTCGCCTTGTATCCTCGAATTTTGGCATCGGGAGTTTGCTCAAACAACTTTCTTATATCACTGAATACGCCGGTGTAGGTTACCGGATTTGAACGCGGAGTCCGACCCAGCGGACTCTGGTTTACCTCGATCACCTTATCCACCAGTTCGAGTCCCTGCAGGGATTCATAGGGCAGTGGATCCTTGTTGGACCTGTATAGCTTTTGGCTAATAATAGGCTGCAGAGTCTCGTTGATCAGAGTCGACTTTCCACTGCCACTGACCCCTGTAACACAGATAAATTTTCCAAGGGGGAAGTTAACACTTACCTTTTTCAGATTATTTCCTGAGGCTCCATGAAGTACCAGATAATCCCCGTTTCCGGACCTTCTTACCTGGGGTATAGCAATCTCCCTGGTCTGGTTCAGGTATTCGGCGGTCAGTGTACTGCCCTTCAAAATTTGTGCCGGGGAGCCACTTGCCACCAGTTCTCCACCAAGCCGGCCGGCACCCGGACCCAGGTCAACGATATGGTCGGCAGAGAGAATCATATCCTTATCGTGTTCCACAACAATAACAGAATTTCCCTGATCCCGAAGATTTTGCAATGAAGCAATCAGTTTCCTGTTATCACGCTGATGCAATCCAATACTGGGCTCATCCAAAATATACAGCACATTCACCAGCCTGGACCCAATCTGGGTCGCCAGCCTTATTCGTTGACTTTCCCCTCCTGAAAGGGAACGGGCACTGCGTTGAAGAGAGAGATAGTTGAGCCCTACATCCAGCAAAAAACCCAGTCTGCTTCGAATCTCTTTAAGAATATCCCGAGCTATAAGATTCTGACGATCACTCAGATGATCCTCAATAATACTGAACCATTCTGCAAGCTCGCCAATATCCATCAGGGACAATTCAGCGATGTTTTTTCCATTAATCCGGAAGTAAAGCATCTCAGACTTCAATCGTTTTCCTTCGCAGTGCGGACAGCTTACTTTTTTAATAAACTGTCGCGCCTGAAGCTTTCCGTTACCATTGTTATTCTCACCTGCAATACTCTGAATGTGACTGATAATTCCCTCAAAACTCAGAAAATAATTTGAGTTCGCGCCCAGAGGAGTATTTTGAAGTTTCAATGGCTCCTCAGAACCAAAAAGAATGCAACGCAAACCCTGCTCGGGAATCTTCTTTACCGGTGTATCCAGAGTAAAACCGTATTTGGCGGCAATTGCCTCTATCTGCCAGAATATAAGTGCATTTCTGTATTTACCCAGGGGCTCAAGCGCACCATTGCGTATGCTTTTACTATCGTCCGGAATAATCTTTATGATATCCACATCATTGATGGTGCCCAGTCCGTTACAATGAGGACAGGCTCCCTGTGGAGAATTGAAAGAGAAGGAATGCGGAGCAGGTTCATTGTAAGAGATTCCTGAAGTCGGGCACATTAACTGGCTGGAGAAATAGCGTGGTTCACTTCCATCCTTTTCCAGGACCATAGTCACTCCTTTACCCTGTTTCAAAGCTGCTGACAGAGACTTCTTCAATCTCTCCCGGTCTTTCTCTCTGACTGAAAGACGGTCCACCACCACCTCAATATCATGGTTCTTATAACGGTCAATACGCATTCCGGGTACAAGCTCTTCAATCTCCCCGTCGACACGGGCATATATATAGCCATTTCGCCTGATCTGTTCAAACAGCTCACGATAGTGCCCCTTCCGTCCCCTGACTACCGGAGCCAGCATGTATATTTTTTTGCCGGAGAAGGCATCCATAATGATATTCAGGATTTGCTCCTCCGTATACTTAACCATCTTTTCACCCGTCACATAGGAGTAGGCATCGGATGCCCTTGCGAACAGGAGCCTCAGGAAATCATATATTTCGGTAACTGTCCCCACGGTAGATCGGGGATTCTTATTGGTGGTTTTCTGTTCGATGGAGATAACAGGGCTTAAGCCGGTAATCTTATCCACATCCGGACGTTCCATCGACCCCAGGAATTGCCTTGCATATGCACTAAGGGTTTCTATATACCTTCTCTGTCCCTCCGCATATATAGTATCAAAAGCAAGGGAAGACTTTCCACTTCCGCTTAATCCTGTAATAACAGTCAGGCTGTTACGTGGAATACTTACATCGATGTTCTTCAGGTTGTGCACTCGTGCACCCAGCACCTCTATTTTCAGGTCTTCCTTGCTCACGCTATTGCTCGCCACTTTTAGTTTGGTTCCCAAGCATCCGGCCGGCGAAATCCTTTCTCCGGGACAAGAACTACATACTTTCTACCGGAAGGATTAGATAGCTTGCTATCCCTTAACCACGGATTCAGGAACTTCAGAATTTTATAATTGCATCCATACTCGCCTGCAAAATCGGCAAAATCGGCAACGGCACTATCTATCTCAACCTCAACGACAGGAATCTCGGGGTAAAGATCATTATCAGAAATGGTAAATCCATAAGCTGCAGGGTCTTCAAAAATCAACTTAAAGGCCACCACCCTGTAAAGGTACCTGGCGGTCTCTTCATTCAGCAGCAGGTCATAATAGTTATCTTTCTTCTGACGCTCAATCTGCCTGTCCATTCCCCTCCTGCCTGCATTATACGAGGCAGCAGTCATAGTCCAGTTGCCATATTTCCGGTAGGAGTCAATTAAATACTGACATGCGACTTCCGTAGATTTGGCGACATGATACCGTTCATCCACTTCACTCCCCACTTCGAGTCCGTACTCCAGGGCGGTTCCCTTCATCAACTGCCAGAAGCCAACTGCTTTGGCCGGGGAAACAGCCTGGCTTAGACCGCTTTCGGCCAGGGCCAGGTATTTAAAGTCATCGGGAACCAGGTTCTTTTTCAGAACCGGCTCAATCTGAGGGAAATAACGATTGGCCAGCTTGATCAGTCGGATGGTCTGCGAGTGAAAATAGGTATTGGAAAGCAGCTCCCGGTCAAGGGCCTCCCGTACATCAAATAGATCCAGCGGGACCGGCTCTCCGGCAAAAGCTAACTTCCCCGGGATATCCACACCATAAACAGAATAGGATTCCTTCTTCTCAGGCTCTGCAACTCCGGTACTGCTCCCTGTATATCCAGTTGAAGCCAGAGCCAGTCCCAGAAAAACGGTGCCTACAAATGATAGTATAAAAAAATGATGCTTTGCCCTGCTACCTTTAATATCGCTGCCCATGTTCCTTCTCCATATAATGTATAAGCTATTCAACAGTAACGCACAAAATTACAGTTTTGTTTCAGTTCTGCTAGGGAATGGAGTGAAAGCTTCTAAAAGGTATAGCTGAGTCCGGTATAAAGCCCAAGCGAATAGGGCCTGGTGGAGGGAAGGGAAGAGTCATTAACCGAATTAATAAAATACCGGAATCTTGGTTCCAGGAGTAAACTCATTCTCTTACCCACATGATAGATCATACCCAATCCTGCATTTCCGGATAAATTAACCGTATTGACATTGGAAAGGTAACCTATCTCTTCCTGACCGGATGGCCCCTCCATGGTCACGTAGTTGCTAATCAGGAAATTGGTACTCATACCTCCCACCAGCTGCAGTTCAAAGGTCCGATCAATAACAGAATAGCGCAGGTTAAAAGGAAGCTCCAGGTAATCCAGGTGCTGCTCGATTCCTGTTTCAGAACTCTGTGCATTATCAGCAACTACACTATTATATGCATCGAGTCCATTTTCTGCATTTAACAGGTATCCGTTCAGATAGATATCTCCGGAATAAGCAACAATATTTCCCACCGAATTATTCATGGCGGTGATTTCTATGTCCTCCGAATTCATCGAAGGGGCCATATAGTCCTGACTACGGTTAAAAATCTTTATTTCCGGAGCCCCGATAGCAATTCCGGTTTTGTTATAGTAGATTCCGGTTTCAAAGGCAAGCCTTGAATTTCGCCTGTAGTTAACATGAACTCCCGTAGAATAAGATAAGAGCCCCGATTCACCAGGATTGGAGGGCATAGCTGCCGCTTCAGCATCGCGGTAACTGTAAAGAGGAGATACGGCAGCACCTACCATCCACCTGGGATCCTTCTTCTTCTCCTCCTCCATGAAATATAAAGGATCCGGCTGAAGACTGGAAGCGGTATCCGGCAGCAGATCAGCAATAGCTTCTTTTGAAGATGGCGGAGCAGTCACCGTATCAGGATCAATCACATGGGCAAATTCCAACTCAGGATTGGCATCAAACAAAGGGTCAGCATAAAACAAAGAATCGTCATCAATTACAGGGGTGGATACTGCCACAGGTTCAGCCTCTATAACAGAAGCAAATCGGATCAAAGGTTCTGGATCACTTACTGCATTACTATCAAGCACAGGATCGGAACTCTGAACAGGATCATTCTGTATTCCGGATTCATCCTCCAGCCCCTGCGACTGTTGTGCTGCCCGGGCTGGCCCATCTTCCCGGATTTCTTCACCCGGCAGTTCTTCCACAAGGGTTTCAGGTGGTAAATCAGGACCAAAAAAGTGAATACCGAGTGTTAGCGCAAGGGCAATGGAGGCAGCGGAGGCCAGCAAGAGTATGTAGAATCCTCTCCTGCCATGACTCTTGGCTATCTGCCCGGACACCTCATCCCATACCTTCTCAGGAGGATCTGCCTGGTAATCTCCCAGCTTATCCTTCAGAAAACCCCTGTTCATATTTGTCAGATCACTCATCTTACAACTGCTGATCCATATAAACTTTTAACTTTCTCCTGCAAAATGGTCCTGGCCCTTGAGAGGTTGGACTTGGAGGTCCCAACGGAAATCCCAAGCTCCTCACTGATCTCCTGGTGTGAATACCCTTCAATGGCATAAAGATTAAACACCATCCGGTACCTGGGCGTAAGGGTTTGAATCAATCCTACCAGCTCTTCACAGCTTATCTTGTCAAGTGCCTCATTCCCTGCGTCATCATGATGTTCTTCTCTTATCTCATCCACTCGCTGCAGGACAACCTGGCTGCGGTACCTCTCCAGGGCCGTATTAATTATTACCCTTCTGATCCATCCGGGCAATGCAGCCGGGTTTTTCACCTGATCCAGTTTCGCAAATACTTTAATGAACCCTTCCTGCAAAATATCCTGGGCATCCTCTTCATTACTGGCATACTGCAGGCATAAGCCATACATAGCTGATGCAAATCTTCGGTAAAGCTTCTCCTGACTTTCTGTCTTCCCTCGTTTGCACTCCTTTAATAATATATCAAGCTTTTCTGCCAATCCAGTTTTCCTCCTTATGCAAATTTATGCAAATTGGCAGGATATCACATCCCGGGTCACAGTACAATGATGCAAAAGATATGCCGGAGGTTGCGCAACCCGGAAGCATCATGCTACGTCTTATAGTTGAAACACATGATCCACTGGCAATAAGATCCATGTAAATTCGTAATAATAACAGTATAAACACTTGGAAATGAAACACAAAAGTTACATATATATAGCTGCAGTGATGCTTGGCATCCTGCTAAGCGGCTGCAGTCAGGATATAGTAAGTCCGGAATTTGACTACAACCTGAAATCGGCAAAGGTGATCGAAACCAATAATGAATTTGGATTGGAATTACTCAGGACAGTATTTGATGCCACAGATGAAGCCAATGTGATGATCTCACCGGCATCGGTCAGCATCGCACTGGGCATGGCCTACAATGGAGCTGAAGATATTACAAGGGATGCCTTTGAAGAGGTCCTGAATTACGAGGGTCTAACCCGTGAAGAGGTAAATGAAATCACAAAAGAACTGATCCATGTGCTACTTACAAACGTAAATGGCAACCTGCTGGAGATAGCCAACTCCATGTGGTACGATGAGGGCTTCCCGGTGGAGCCCGAATTTATCAGTCTCAACAGCCACTATTACGATGCCGAGGTGAATGAAATTGACTTCGGCAGTTCAGATGCCGTAGCTACCATAAACGAATGGGTAAACCATAAAACCCATGGAAAGATTGAGGAGATTATTGACGGCATTGATCCCGCAGTGATGATGATTCTGATCAATGCAATCTATTTTAACTGTGTCTGGGAAGTTGAGTTTGATCCAGATAACACCCAGAAAGCCAATTTTTACAATGAAAACGGGAGCCTCTTTGGAAAGGTGGACATGATGGAACTGGAAAGTTCCTTTAAGGTTGCAGGCAATACATCCTTCAGTGCCGTTGAGCTTCCTTATAAGAACGGTAAATTCAGCATGTACCTCTTCCTCCCCTCTGAAGAGAGTTCCGTAGATCAACTTGTACGGGAGCTGGATGGAGCCAGATGGAAGGAGTGGATAGGGAGTTTTACAGAGCAGGAAGAATTCACGGTGTATATGCCCAGGTTCGAATTCGAATTTGAACGCTCTATGGCAGAAGATCTGAAAGAGATGGGTCTTGATATAGCTTTTACCGAACACGCCGATTTTAGCGGAATAAGTCCCATCGACCTCTATATAGCCGACGTGATTCATAAAACCTATATCAAGGTCAACGAGGAGGGAACCGAAGCTGCAGCTGTTACAGCCATTGTTATGGAGACAACTTCCATAGGACCCATGAGCCAGATCCGCCTGGACCGCCCCTTCCTTTTTGCAATTACAGAAAAGAGCAGCAAATCTATTCTCTTTATGGGTAAAGTGACTGAACCGGTCTACGAATAATATAAAATGTCTTAAATTGTATGGTAAATGATTGCCTGCCGCGTGGCGGTGATTTTATACCTGGTACATGAAAAGTAAAAGACTAAACCGAAGAAGCTTTATTCAAAAGTCAGCAGCAGTGAGCGGAGGCCTGGTCCTTGCTCCAAATATATTTGCTTCATCAAAGGCCTGGCGGGGAGCAAATGACAGAATCCAACTGGGTCATATTGGCGTGGGCCAGAGGGGAAGTAACGAATTGAAGCATTATATGCTTCCTCTTGAAGGATCCCGATCGGTGGCCATCTGTGATGTATTCCGTGATCGCCGGCAAAATGGGGTTGAACTCGTCACTAACTACTATAAAGACAAAGGGATCAGTGCTCCCGAGTGTAAATCCTATTTAAATTATGAAGAGCTGCTGGATCGGAAGGATATTGATGCTGTACATATTACTACCCCCGACCACTGGCATGTATTGTGTGCCATCAAGGCTGCCAGGGCAGGTAAACATATAATGCTGGCAAAACCCCTTGGACTGAGCTATCCAAACTACCTGATCCTGAAGGAAGAGCTGAAAATAAACGATGTCAGGTTTCACTATGGAACCCAGCAGAGGACCATGAAACATATGCAGCTGGGTATTGATATGATCAGGGAGGGTAAACTGGGTCAGATCGGGAAAATCGATGTCTGGGCCCCTGGCAAGAACCCGGTATCATCTCCGGTGTGTCAGGAGATACCGGTTCCGGACGACTTCGATTTTGATAAGTGGACCGGGCCGGCTCCTTTGAACAGCTATTGCCCCGACCGGGTCACAAATAACAGTTCCTGGTTCCAGTATGATTACAGCATCGGCTTCCTGGCGGGGTGGGGTGCTCACCCTCTGGACGTTCTGGTCTGGGGTGTAAAAGAGCTGGTAGACGGCAGCTATAGCTGTTCAGGCGATGGATTATTCTGGTCAGAGGGGGGCATGTATGACAATATTTTTTCCTGGGATCTAAAATACATATACAACAAGGGGCTCAAAGTCCATTTCATGAGTACAGACCGGGCTCAAAAAAGGATGCTGAAGCACAGGAAATTTAAAGACGACAACGGAACAACATTCTATGGAGACAAAGGATGGCTCTCCCTGAGCAGATCTTCCGGAGAGTCAAATATCCCGGAACTTAATAAGAAACTGAATGAATTCCCGAAGGATAATCAGGGCAGGATAAGGAGCGAAGAGGGTACGATGGGAAAGATGTTCCTCGATGTAATCCACGGAACAAGCAGGGAAACCTGTCCGTTGGAAGATGCCATCATATCAGATACCCTCAGTCACATGGGCGATATAGCCATACGATGCAATAGAAGTGTAAATTGGGATCCAGTCAAAGGTGAAGTAAGCGGAGACAGTGAAGCCAACAGACTCTATATTCGGAAAATGAGGGAACCCTACACTCCATAGGGCCAAGGATGCTCTATTTCCACCCTGCCATCAGGCTTAAATGTGTATCACTTCCCCATAAGCTGCTGCTGCAGCTTCCATGACTGCTTCTGACATGGTGGGATGCGGATGAACAGCTTTGATAATCTCTTCACCGGTGGTCTCCAGTTTTCGGGCCACCACCAGTTCGGCAATCATCTCTGTAACATTGGCGCCGATCATATGGGCCCCCAACAGTTCGCCATACTTAGCATCAAACACCAGTTTTACAAAGCCGTCTTTTGCACCTGCAGCTGAAGCTTTTCCCGAAGCAGTAAAGGGGAATTTACCCACCTTCAATTCAAAGCCTGCTTCTTTTGCGGCATTCTCGGTCATTCCAACCGAAGCCACTTCGGGACTGGTATAGGT
>Ga0180430_10004618_pt1 | contig 11581 bp, 7 predicted proteins | sample SS_ome_9_FD_132999 | JGI IMG/M metagenome (GOLD analysis project Ga0180430, IMG submission 132999) | Hypersaline lake sediment archaeal communities from the Salton Sea, California, USA - SS_1_S_2 metaG | ecosystem: Environmental > Aquatic > Non-marine Saline and Alkaline > Hypersaline > Sediment... | reverse complement strand
TTGCAAATGATTTTAGTTTTTATGGTGAAGATTCAGCATTAAACTTGGAAAAAGTAAAAGTACATATTGCATCCCCCGGAAGTTTTAAAATAAACATTACCGGATTGCAAGCCGATTACTATTATAATGTATTTACCAGTAACACGATAAATGTCACAGAAGAAGGTTGGTATACGGTCAATCTACCGCAACCTGCAGAATTAAAAGAAATATATGTTGAATTTCAACCTCAGGATACACTGGTCCAATTAAGCTATGATGATTTCGATTGCGGTCATTCATGGTTTAATGATTGGGAACCTGCTGATGTAACTTTCTACATTCGTGTGATAGGTGAAAAGGTCCACTGGGTATCTGTAAGCGATATTCCCAACGAGTTCAAACTTGCTCAAAATTATCCGAATCCTTTTAATCCGGTTACGGCTATTGATTATCAGCTTCCTGCGGACAGTGATGTTGAACTGACGGTTTATGATATTTCCGGAAGAAAGATCAACACGCTTATCAGTGGTCAGCAGCAGGCCGGCTATCATACGGTCAACTGGAATGCAACGAACATGAATGGTGTTGATGTAGCTTCAGGTGTTTACCTTATCCGCATGACGGCGGGCGAGTATACCATGACCCGAAAGATGGTATTGGTAAGATAGTTAATATAGCGATGGAGAACTAGTGCACTAGGGCGCTAGTGCTCTATTGCACAATGATATATTTTAAAGACGAAGCTTTGCTTCGTCTTTTTTTTTAATGTAAATTGTTTATAGCATATAAGAGGATTATCATGAAACGGATCATTATATTGTTAATTACTTTCAGCGCTTTATTCGCCAACTCCATCGAACTGGTGGAAAGCATTCCGGTGGGAACCACTCTGGACAACAAAGATATCCGCAACACACCGAAGGTCTGGCTGGAGATGATCAATTCCGCAAGGAGCACGTTGGATTTCGGACAATTTTATATTTCCCATAAGGAAGGCGAGGCGCTGAGCCCGATTCTGGATGCGGTAAAAGCGGCAGCCGACCGCGGAGTAAATGTAAGGTTTGTGATCGACGGCAACATGTACAAGACGTATCCTGAAACCGCCGACATGCTGGACAAGCATGTAAATATTGACGTCCATGTTTACAATTTAAGCACGATCACCGGCGGGGTCCTTCACGCGAAATATTTTATTGTGGATGACAAAGCCATGTTCATCGGCTCGCAGAATTTCGATTGGCGGGCATTGAAGCATATTCATGAGCTGGGTCTAAAGATAGAAAGCGAAGAGCTGATAAAATTCTATAAAGATCTTTTTGAGCTGGACTGGTCATTGTCGGCAAAGGACGCCAATACGGACGCTTTGCTAAGTAATATCGAGCTTTCCGGCGGCACATATAAGGTTGATATGACTGATAAAGTTTACGGTGACATGACCATCATACCAACCGCCAGCAACCAGCGGATCATTTACAAACCGGCCAACATGGATGAGATACACATTGTAAGATGCATTGATGAAGCGAAAGAAAAGATCCAGATCCAACTCTTGAGTTACTCCCCGCTCTCCCGGGACGGACTGTACGGCGAGATGGATTTTGCTTTGCGCAGAGCGGCAGCCAGAGGCGTGCAGGTCGAGATGATCTTGTCGGACTGGAATTTTTACTCTCCGCGAATTGAGTATATCAAATCATTGCACGCCATCCCGAATATCAATGTGAAATTCTCAACCATCCCCAAAGCAAAAGAAGGCTACATCGGATACGCCAGGGTGGAGCATTGCAAGTTCATGGTAGTGGATAATAAACAACTTTGGATGGGTACATCAAACTGGTCAAAAAGCTATTTTCACAAAGGACGCAATCTGGGTGTGATCGTGCAAAACGACAATGTGGCGAAAAGAGTATCGGAGATCTTTTTGAAAAGCTGGAATTCGAAATATTGTCATCTTGTAGAACTGGGGAAAGAATATCAACGAAAAGAGATCGGTGAATGAAAGATCTAAAACAGGAAATAAGACAGCTTATCGATAATAAGGCGATTGCCGATACTCACGAGCATTTGTTAAATGAAAGGGAGCGCATCGAAAACGGTCCGAAAGATATCGGACTATTCTTTTCACAATATCTGGATGCCGAATGGGAACTCTGCGGGATGACATTGGAAAAAGTTGCTTCCCTTAAAGATCCGGCATTGAGTGCCCGTGAAAAATGGCAAATCGTCAAACCATATTACGAATTGATCAAACACAACGGCTACGGACAAATGATCCGACGAAGCATTAAATTGCTTTATGGTTTCGATGACTTTAGCGATGACAATATTGACGATATACAGGCAAGCATAGAACGAAATATACAGTCGGGTTATTATCAAAAGATCCTGGAACTCTGCAATATCGATCATTGCCAGGTCAATGCTCTGGATGCTCCGCATTTCAGACAACCTGATGTTGAGAACATGTACGGCGATATCTGTGTGACCACCTTGTGTTCAAATTTAGATATACCTGTCGTGGAGAAAGTCCTGGGAAGAAAGATCAAAGAACTATCCGATTTAACGGAAGCCATCGATCTGGTTTTTGAAGCCTACGGTCAAGAGGCCGTTGCGGTAAAAAATCAAGCCGCCTATACCCGTTCATTGCATTTTGTCCGCTGGGAAGATGCGGTTGTCGAACATTGTTTTGATTTTTTCTGCCGAAAAAAATGGAAACTTGATACAGGCGAAAGAAAACCACTTGAAGATTACTTAACGCATTATACTATTGAAAAGGCAATTGAATATGATCTACCCTATAAATTTCATACCGGTATGACCGCGGGATGCAACAGTCCCCTGTTCTACACGGTGCGAGACCATGCGGCGGACTGCGCTTTTCTCTGCACGGAACATCCGGACGCTAACTTTGTTTTCATGCACTTGATGTATCCCTATCAACATGAAGCGCTGGCCCTGGCAAAGCAATATCCAAACGCTTATATCGATATGTGCTGGTCCTGGATGATCAACCCCCGGGCAGCGATCCAATTCTTGAAGGAAGCTATTACATCCATTCCCCTACACAAGATATTTGTGTTCGGAGGGGATGTCTCGTACATTGAACTATTGCCGGGGCATGTGGACATGGCAAGACAAGGGATAGCTCAAGCATTATATGAATTAGTAAGTGAAAATTGGATCATCAAAGACGATGCGCAGAACATAATTGACCAACTGTTCATTGGGAATGCGAAAGGTTTATTTTCAAAATTAACCGAATAAGCTCAATTGCCGGTATTGATAAAATCGATACTATTCTTTCGGAACGCGTTTACACGCTCCATGATCTCATAAAAATATAAAACCGTATCCGGTACATGGTAAAACCAGTCCACCTTCATGGTGCTTGAGCGCCGATCCTTGCTTTTTTCAGAGACAAGAGATATCCAATTCGCAAATGCAACCTGCATGGGAGATTCGGGATAAACAGAGGAGCCTTTATCGCTGTAGCGGTGGACGGCAAAGGGCTTATCATCTTTATCGATATGGTATCTGACCTCACCTCCCATCACAACAATGATCAACGTATGCCAACCGTATAGATTTTGTTTTTTTGAGGAAAATGCGTGATCAGGGATAAAAGGCTCAGGTTGATAGCTATCCCAAGTGCTGGCATAGACTGCCGATCGCTTGTTATTTCCGGGGTCCCAAATATCATACGGTAAGTATTCAAAATCGCATTCTGAGTAAAGGGTATCGTTCGGGTAGTCCAGAGGTGTGATCAAGTAAAAGGCTTGAATATTCCCATCACGCGATTTTCTTAAAGCATGATCAAAAAACACCCTGGCCGCATAGGTGCCTTCGTAAAATTTGTCGGAGGATTCGATACGCGAAAGACGCATGCTGTCGTTGGATTCACCGGCAACAGCATCCAGGGTTATCCATGAACGGTCGGGGTCTTCCGGGTCGCTCATAAAATTGATCAACGACCTGTCATACTGTGCGCCTGCCGGCGGTGCGTTTTTCCCGTTAACGATGTTCCAACCATGGGCCAAGAGCAGGGTGTCGCCGGTATCGTTATAGTTAAAATCATCGAATAATTCACCCGGCGGCGAAGCAAACAGAAAAACGCTGATCAATGTTAAACCGACAAGACGACTCATATCATTCCGACTCATTACTTTAAAAGGACCATTGAAAAGGGACCAACCGGCACGGCATTGCCGTCATTCGTAACAATGATGCCCGTATAAGCATTGGGCGCAACGGGCAAACCTTTACAAATAAGCTCGGGGGCAAAGGGCCCCTTCAGTTTATATATGAACGTTAGCTCGCGAGTTACCTTGTTGATCGTTACCGTGTTCCCCTTGGGGAATTGCTTGTGCTTGACCGTGCCGCGATAGAGGGTTGGGGTTTCGCTTGTTTTCTTGATCTTCAATTGAACCGGGACACCGTTAGCGGTAAAAATGGCGCGGATCTCGGATTTCAACTCAACGGGGGATTCCGACTGCTGTTTTGTCTCTTTTTCTGAGACATCCTCTTGTGTTTCCTCGTTTTCCAGGTCTTCTTCGCTTATTGTGAAATTGATATATTGCAGGTCTTTTGAAAGATCAAGGGGCTTATAGAACATCTTGGTTCCGTCAGGCGTGTTTACGCGCAGGACCGCTCGTGCTTGTGTAATATTATTTGCAAGGACTGAATATTTGGTAAACTTAAGATGACATGCCCCAAGATCACTCACATCGCCTTTTACAAATATTTTTTTATTGCCGTTTGACATGACTTGAATGCCGCATTGGCTCTTATTATAGTATTCGTATGGTGCTTCGATCTGAAATTTATAATGATTATATTGATTTAATTTATTCGCCGTTTCAATATAAATCTCTTTTACATATTCAAGCTCCTTATCATAAGCCGTGTCATTAAGTTTCTGGAACATGGGGTTCAGATAGGGCAGCAAATAGGTTTGAAGGTACTCCGCCTTCACAGATTTGATCTCTGCTTCGGTGTGCCAGCCGCGGGTTAACTTTTTATCCAGGGCGTCGGCATAGAAAAAGGCTTCAAGGTGGTCGTGAATATATTTTTCAACTTCTTCCTGCGTTTGAAGCGAACCGAGTTTTTCTTGCCACTTTTCAAGGGACATCTTTCCGAGACCGTGTTCATAGTAATCAAAATATGCATCCCACAGGCCCTGTTTTCTTGCTTCAACGGTGGTTTCACCAATCGTCGTTAACATATAATCAAGAATTTGCATGCCGACACTTGCTATCTGCAGGGACGACCAACCCCATTTTGAAATAGCATAATACATACTTGTTTTTATTGCCGTGTTCGAAGCGCTTTTCGTATCACCGATGTACAGATCGTGCGCTATTTGCATAAGAGCAAGAGAATTCCCGATATTTTCCATGGCAACATCGATCTTGCTTAACGCGTTAGGTTGAAAAATTGTACTGACCAGGCCATGAGGAAGGCCTTCTATTTTATAGGCCTTTGCAAATGCATTCCAAGCCGCTTTTGTTGCCTCGTTCTTGTCAGGGTTGTCGGGATCTTTAAACACATTTTCATATACGGGATTATCATCGATAAACTGGTACAATTCTGAGGTTCTAATTAATGTCGGATATTCAATCGTTTCTTTTTGTGCAACAAGCGGTAATGATATTAAGACAAATAAGATAAGCACAGATATTTTCTTCATGGTATTCTCCGCAGCTATAAATTAGGTTACTCAATACAAAAAATATAAAATCTCAGGTGTCTGACAAAGAAAAACTTAACAATAGACGGGTAGTTTGAAATGTTGCCGTTTCGTTCCTCATGTGACAGACTTCAATCGAAATGGCAATCTATTTTCTCGCTCTAAGCGTCTAAACGTCTAAACCCCTAAACCTCTAAACTTTCCTCTAATTTCTTTGCGTTTCGCTGATAAAACATAGTATATTATTGCGCTATGAGAACGCGATTGAAATCATGCTTTCTTTTCTGTAGGTCAACCCGAAGGACATCCCATATATGAAAAAATTAAGACGCAACGCACGCATGTTGTGCATCCAGCATTTATATGCTTTTTTGCAACAGGAGAACGAAACGCTTGACGATGTGATCGAGCGGACCTTATCCATGAACGAAGACCCCGAGTTCGATGAGGAATTTTTCCGTGCGCTGATCCACAAGACCATCAATAATATGGATGACTTGGATGAACGCATAAAAAAACGTTCAAAGAACTGGGCGTTTTCACGTATTACACTGATGGATAAGATCATTCTACGTCAATCAATTGCAGAGATGATGTACATTGATGACGTGCCGCCGCGTGTGACCATTTCCGAGGCTATTGAACTGGCAAAAGATTTTTCCACTGAAGAAAGCCATGTTTTTGTCAATGGCATGCTTGACCGGATCTATAAAGATCTGGTTGAAGAGAACATACTTATACCCGAGATCAAACCCGTCAAGGAAAGTTAAACCACATGATATTCGATAAAATACTGATCCGCATGTTCGGAACTCCCTCAGACAGGTATCTAAAAAAGATCACCCCGATCGTGGATGAAATAAATGAAAAATATGCTGCGATGGATGACATATCCGATGACGGCTTGCGTGCACGCACACAAGAAATGATCCAATTGATCGACGATCGCCGTAATGAAGCAAAAGCTAAAGCTGAAGCTGACAAACTCCAGGATGATGCTTTTGATAAAGCCGTCTATGAGGCTGAACAAAACACATTGAACGAACTCAAGGTCGAAGCCTTTGCGATCGTAAAACAAGTATCTAAGCGTCTGGTTGGCAAAAAGGTCAAGGTGCTTGGCAATGAGCTTGAATGGAACATGATCCCCTTTGACGTTCAGCTTCTGGGAGCGGATGTTTTACATAACGGCAATATTGCCGAAATGAAAACCGGCGAAGGTAAAACACTGGTTGCGACCATGCCGATCTTCTTGAACGCCCTAACCAAGCGCGGTGTCCATGTTGTTACCGTAAACGATTACCTGGCCGAGCGTGACGCGGAATGGATGGGCGCGATCTACACATTTCTTGGACTGAGTGTCGGAAAGATCCTAAACACGATGCCGCCATCGATGCGAAAAGAGCAATATGCCTGTGATATTGTCTACGGGACCAACAATGAATTCGGTTTCGATTATCTTCGCGATAATATGGCAGTACGTTTTGAGAACAAGGTCCAACGCGGACATTACTATGCGATCGTGGATGAGGTGGACTCCGTATTGGTCGATGAGGCCAGAACGCCGTTGATCATTTCCGGACCTGTTCAATCCAATTCAAATGAACGATTTAAAAAATTGCGTCCCCAGGTTGAAAAGCTGGTTCGCTCGCAAAAGATGAAGGTCAATCGTTTATTGGATGAAATTCAGCGTTTACCCGATGACAGGGAAAATGAACTTGAAAAAGGCACCATGCTTTTACAGGTTCAGCACGGTGAACCCAAGAACCCGCGCTTCCTGAAAATGATGCAGTCTGCGGACATACAGGATAAACTGTATCAAACTGAAAACTATTTCATGCGTGAGAAACGCATGCACGAGATCGATGATTCCCTGCTCTACGCAATAGATGAAAAATCTCATACCATTGTGATCTCGGATGAAGGCCGCAAGGTCATGAATCCGGAAGATCCGGAATATTTTGTGATCCCCGATATCGGTGAGGAATTCGTTAAGATCGACGAGAATGCGGAACTGAATGCCGAGGAAAAGGCAAAAGCGAAAGCGGAAGTTCAAAAGAAGCACGGTCAGAAAAGTGAAATGATCCACAATATTACTCAGTTGCTTCGTGCTTATTCTTTATATGAGAAAGACGTCGAGTATGTTGTAAAGGATGGCAAGGTCTTGATCGTAGATGAGTTCACGGGACGTATTTTGCCGGGACGCCGCTATTCCGACGGTCTGCATCAGGCGATCGAGGCCAAAGAACGCGTACGCATTGAAGGTGAGAATCAGACACTGGCAACCATTACGCTCCAGAACTATTTTCGCATGTATGACAAGCTGGCCGGTATGACCGGTACGGCTGCCACGGAAGCCAACGAATTTGAAGAGATATACGATCTTTCCGTTATTTCTATCCCCACGAACAAACCTGTGGTACGCGATGACAAGGATGATCAAATATATAAAAGCCGCCAGGCAAAGCACCAGGCTATCGTCAACGAGATAGCGGCCTGTTTTAAAAAAGGTCAGCCGGTATTGGTTGGCACCATCTCGGTTGAGATCTCAGAGATGCTAAGCAAGCATCTCAAACGCGCCGGCATTCCCCATAATGTTTTGAATGCAAAACAACATCAGCGGGAAGCGGATGTTGTCTCTTTGGCTGGACAAATATCCGCCGTGACCATTGCCACCAACATGGCCGGCCGTGGTACGGATATCAAGATATCGGATGAAGTTAAAAAATTGGGTGGACTTAAAATTATCGGTACGGAACGGCACGAGTCCAGACGTATCGACAACCAGTTGCGTGGACGAGCGGGGCGACAAGGTGACCCGGGCGAATCTGTCTTTTTCATTTCTCTCGAAGATGATCTTATGCGCCTATTCGGTAACCTTCGTGGGAACGCCCTGCTCGACGCAATTCCCGATGATGAAGTCATTTCCATGCCCATGATGACCCGCATGATCGAGCGGGCCCAGAAACGCGTTGAGGAACGCAATTTCGGTATCCGTAAACACTTGCTGGAATATGACGACGTCATGAATAAGCAACGAGAAGTCGTTTATGACCGTCGCTCTTACGCGCTTGAAGGTGGGAACTTGCAGAAAGAGATCGCGTCCATGCAGGAAGAATTCATAGAAAACGTTGTGCAAGAACATACTCAGGACAGTAATCCCGATAACTGGTTGTGGGACGATCTGCGTCAGGAAATGCTGACGACGCTGATGTGCGATATCCCGCATGATCACCAGAATATGAAACGCGAACAGCTGATCGAATATTTTATTGAACAGGCAAAAGAAACATATGAGCGCAAACTTCTTTTATACCCTCCCGAGATCATGCGCGACTTTGAACGTTGGGCCTATTTGAACAGCATTGACGGTTTGTGGAAAGAACATCTTTATGAACTGGATCAGATAAAAGAAGGCGTGGGTTTACAGGCATACGGTCAAAAAGATCCGCTGTTGATCTATAAACAGCAAGCCTTTGAATCTTTCCAGAATTTATTGGCACAGATCAACAAGACGGCTTTGAGATTATTGTTCAGAACAGATATTCGTTTGAATGATGAACCGCAGCAACCCGCACAGAACATGCAGGTTCGCCAGGCATCGGCACAGAACATGGCATTTGCCGAAGGTGCCCGGCAATCAAATGCTCAAGCACCCTCGCAGCCTAGAGCGCCGCAAGCCGGAAAAACCCAGCCTGTCAAACGAGATATGCCCAAGGTCGGGCGCAATGATCCCTGTCCATGTGGAAGTGGAAAGAAATACAAACACTGTCATGGACAAGTATAGCAACAACAGGGTTGTTGCCAAAATAGAAGAATAACCGCAAAAAATAGAACCACAATCGAGTCATCCCGGAAAAATTGCTGCTGCAATTTTATCCGGGATCTTTATTATTTTACGATCAAGAATTATAATACGGTAAGCTTTAAAACAGATCCCGGATAAACTTTACTACGTTCAGTTTTCCGGGATGACAGTTAATTAAAGTATTAAAACGTTTTACTCGTTACTCGTTACTCGTTTGCGGATATATCAACGCATCGGTATCAAAACCATAACGCTCTGCGTGCATTTTCAATGATTCCAACACCATGGGATCGAGTGTTTTTTCGCGTGTCAGTATCCAAAGATACTTGGTTGAGCTGCCGGCAACAAGCGCCCACTGATAATGTTCGGTATCCAGTGCGATAATATTGTAATCACCGTAAAAAGGACCAAAGAACGAGACCTTTAAACGAGCCGGTTCGTCAGCAAAAGGGATAACCGCTCTGCCCTTGGCTTTTCTCGATTTTCCGTTCTTTTCCCCGGAATTGATCACGCGGATACGGGTACGACCTTTTCTATCCGGTTCCAGTAAACTGTAATTAGCCTGAGTGTTGATCAAGCCGCGCTCAAAACTTACATCGGTTCGGGCATATTCATACCAGGTGCCCAGGTACCTGTTTAAATCTACTTTGTTGACAACATCCATATTACGTGAAAACTCCCCGAAATCCAGTGAAAATGCAACGGATGCCATAAGCATAACAACAACAATAAAGATCAAATGCTTCTTCATAGGGACTCCTTAATTATGTGTGTCTAAAAATACGATATATATTATTCGAATATCAATTGATTTTTTATCTAATGATCAAGGTGCCACCGAGCTTAATTTGTTCATCCTCGAGAGTTGTAATATTTACAATTATCAGATAAATTCCCCTTGCCGGAAACATGCCGTTTCCCATTTTACCGTTCCAGTAGTGAAGAAAAGAGGGATTCGAAAACACATTTTGCTCATAGCGATAGACGCATTGACCGGCAAGATTGAAACATAATAGCTCGCAATGGTTGATGCCCGTCTCAGAATCTATGCTGAACTGGATCATATCATCATGTCCGGGAGCAAATACTTGCGGATAAATGGCCAGATCATTTCGATATCCCGGTAAGGATGCGATACTATTCATTTTTCCGGGAGTCATGCCTGTTCCGCCTACGGAAGAGAACCACAGATCCCGGTCAAGCGAAGAGAGTGATAAAAACTGTTTTTCCAGGCTTTTGCCTTCGGTGATGTGGTGATGATTCCGCAAATCGGCAAGATCCATCGTTCGTCCAATCGGGTCAAGAAGAAAAACCTCTGCTCCTGAATTCGGAAGCGAAGGAAATTTTGAAAAAGCCATAACGGCGCTTGAACCAATACCTTCTACCGGATCATCAGCATCACAGATCACCGTAAAGGTACTGAAGAGTGAATCGAAAAGTTCACACTCTGAATTATTTACTTTGATTGTCCAATGATCGAGGTCAAATGGGATACTATTGGATTCCAATTCAATGAATTCAACCTGGCCATAGGTATCGATCGGATAGAACATGATCTCATTTAAGAATACAGGGGACCTATTATAAGGCAAATAATATTTTATATGGGTTGGGATTGACCGGAATCCGTGTGTCCCGGCAATGGAAAGAGTACACCTGTTTGTCCCCTCAATGAAAAGCCCCGCAGTATCAATTTGAAAACACAAAGTATCGCCGGGTTGAGTTCCGGGATAATTGATGATCTGTTCCGAGCTGGGCGTAATAAAAGAACATCCACCTTCCTCGACAGGAAAGTATCCGTCGTTGATGATGTAAAATTGAAGCGTGTCCTTTGTAGTACAAAAGCCTTTTTCAAAATAGCAAGACAAGTGATGAAGTTGCTTTTCCGTTACATTGTTTTGGCCGGGAGACCCGAAACGGGATACATCCCAATTATTCGGATCCTGATGATCAAGCGCGGTATCCACCAGTAGCATGGCACAGTCGTAGGGAATGTCCCAATCAGCACTGTATTGAAGGTTGAAGATCAAAGAACCTGTGGGGTTCATAAGACGGATGACGTCTTCGCTGTTATTTAAACTGCGCCATGCCGGCGGAATTATATAGTTGTC
>Ga0180430_10004617_pt1 | contig 11581 bp, 10 predicted proteins | sample SS_ome_9_FD_132999 | JGI IMG/M metagenome (GOLD analysis project Ga0180430, IMG submission 132999) | Hypersaline lake sediment archaeal communities from the Salton Sea, California, USA - SS_1_S_2 metaG | ecosystem: Environmental > Aquatic > Non-marine Saline and Alkaline > Hypersaline >... | reverse complement strand
TTGCCCATCTGGGTGTCGGAAGAGAACCAGCCGGCCTCGACCGGATAAAGGAACGAAGCCGGGTCTACCCAGGGGCTGTCCTGGGGCCATATCCTTATCCTGGCGGCCTTTTTAAGTGACCAGGGATTAAATACCACTCCGTTCCGGGTGTGGATCCAGGCGGAGGTCACCGGGCAGTCGACTTGTATTCCTGCAAAATTCTTTGGAAGGTTGTACATCCCTGATCCAAGAACGACTTCTTTCCCATTAATTTCAACCGTCACTTCGGAGTGGCGGACTGCCTTGCGAACCGGATCAAAAGAGTGCTTGAGCCCCTTCAACTGGACGGTTATCCTTTTGCCGTTGACAAGCCTGCAGTTCCGGGTCTCGTTGAGGCTCAAGTCGAGGGTAACGTAACCCGGGTCTTCAAGGTCCCCTGAAGAGGCGTAGCGAGAATCCTGCGGCTGCCATTCCAGGCAGTTTAGCAGAACCCGGCCATAGACTTGGTTTCGGAAATCCTTGTCATGATGGCCGACCTGAAAATAGAAAACCCAGCCTTTTCCGGCGGGCTTGTACCATCCGGAAGTCGGCTCCATTTCGGGGCGGTTCCCCCTGGTATTTTCGGTGGCGGGAGTTACCCCTTCCATTCGATACCCGAACAGGATAACTTTTTCGTCGTCTTCAGCAAGCAACTGGTTATGAAAGATTTCCGTGTCCCCTATCGAGAAAGCGGGAAAGACTCCTTCCAGATCGGGGCGTCTGGAAAAGCTGAATTCCGCTTCACGTTGATAGGCGATTCCGTTGGTCGTTATGAAATGGCCGGGCGCTAAATTGACCATCGTATGGGTAACCCCGGCTGTAACCTTCCAGGGGTGATTTTGATCTTCAGGGCATATGGAGACACCCAGAAATTTGAGCCATTGTGGGTTCTCCAGCTTGGCTGAAGCTACTGAATGATGCAGCAACAGCAGCTTTCTTCCGGCTTCCGCATAACAGATCAGGGCCTCTTCCAGAACCGGGTGAAGCGGATTATGGATATAAACAATGACTGTGGAATAGACGGAAAGATCGATAAATGTATCGGAAACCAGGTACTGCCTGGGAACCATCCTGTCCAGCCTCCAGCCGTTATCCTTCACCAACCTGGATAAACCGGGCAATTCTCCCTTTAAATCCGTCAGCAGCAAAACTTTTTCTGCTCTGATTTCGCCTGGTGAATCAAGACCTGCCGCGGGGGTGGCAGCGTTAGAGGCCGCAAGGAGAAACAAAAGAATGGCTAACCAGGAAATTCTGAAGCGGGCCGGGTATTTGACTGCTGTTCTGTCCATGAGTTTAAACTTCTGTGTGGCGGTGGAAAAATCTTTCAGGCATATTAACAGGAAGGAGGACAATCCAACAATAAAACCTGATGAATATTAACCGTTAAAAAGACTTACTGCACTTCAGAGGGATGAAAATAGTCTTTTGAGAACAACTGGTTTAAATAGAAGCATTTTTGCTGGAGAATGGATAATCATGAAAAAGAGTTCCATTGCCACAGTAACCGCCGCTTTTCTCCTGGTCATTCTGCCAGGCTGTCTGACCCCTCTGCTTTCCGCCGCTGGAAATCAGGTCATTCCAGGCAAGGTTCTCGAGGGGAAAGTCTTTGAGAGCGGCCTGGTTGCCGAGAATGTCAATTACTCGGTTTATCTGCCGCCGGATTATGATCATTCGTCTCGCCGCTACCCGGTACTCTACCTCCTGCACGGCTATACTGACGACGAGACCGCCTGGGTCCAGTTTGGAGAGGTGCATGTATCGGCCGACCAGTTGATTTCCCGCGGCGAGATCCCCTCACTGATTATTGTCATGCCAGATGCCCGTTTTACCTACTACGTCGACGATTATCAGGGGAATGACCAGTATGCCACTATGTTTTCTTCTGAATTCATTCCGTTTATCGACCGCACCTATCGCACCCGTCCCGAAAAAGAATTCCGGGCGGTCTCAGGGCTTTCGATGGGAGGTTACGGATCCCTGATTTACGCCCTCAGATACCCGGACATGTTTGCGGCATGCGTTGCATTCAGTGCCGCTGTACGGCAGGACGAGACCGTTGTGAAGATGGACCAGGAAGCCTGGGACAGGAGATACGGAAAGCTTTTTGGCGAGGGGCTGGAAGGGAAGGAACGGATAACCCCTCACTGGAACAGTTTCAGTATCATGTACCAGGCTGCAACATTGCCGGTCGAAAAACTGCGGGATTTACGCTGGTATATTGATTGCGGAGATGAAGACCGTCTCGGCACTGGAAATGCCGCCTTGCACCAGCTGTTCATGGAGAGGGAAATCCCCCACGAATACCGGGTCAGGGACGGTGCCCACCGATGGGTATATTGGCGCACCGGGATCAGGGACGGACTGCGTTTCATCGGCGAAGGTTTTCACAGGTAGCCACTAATTCGATGAATGATCGTGGATGATTTTCCATCCATCGGCGGGAATTACTCCATGGACCTAACCCTGACTTCGATATCCGACTCATCCTTCAGTAGGTCCACGAGTTTCCCGGTGTCTGTTTCGCCGAAGTGATAGGGGTACAGCACCGAAGGACGGAAGCTTTTAGCCGCATCGGCGGCCATTTCCGGGGTCATCGTATAGGGCAGGTTCATCGGCAAAAAGGCGATGTCAATATCCTCCAGGGATGCCATTTCGGGTATATTTTCGGTATCTCCCGCGATGTAAACCCTGGCGGCCCCCTCTCCAAAAGTGAGGACATATCCGTTTCCTTCACCTCGTGGATGATAGGGGTTTCCGTCGGGCCTCGTATGTTCGATGTTGTAGGCCGGCACCGCTTCCACGAGGATCCCCTCCATCCGGGTGCTCTCCCCGTTTCTGAGAATGGTCCCCTCGGATACTTTCTGTGAACAGAGTTCGGTATATACCAGCTCCGTGTTTTCTCTCCTGGCATGGTGGATGGCTTCCAGGTCGAGATGATCTCCATGGGAGTGGGTGATCAGGATCAGCGCGGGGGCGGGAAGGGTTGAATAATCTGCCAATCTGCTCCAGGGATCAACATGGATCACTTTACCCTGAAACTCGAGCATCAATGTTCCGTGCCCGATAAAGGTAATCTCCAGTTTCCCCTGTCCGGTGTCAATAATGTCTTTTTCAAATTCTGGATTGTCGATCCCCGATGCGAACGTAAACATCAGGAAAAATACCATAACCGTGGACACACTATAGTTTTTAAGCATAATTTTTCCCTCCCGGAAAATTCAGATTCTACCGCAAAGGTGAACAGCCTTTTCAATACGACTTTCAAGAATCAAAGATTCAAACTCGGCGGCTATTCCTTTTGCCGGATAAGTTCCAGCACCTGTTCCTCCACCGGGATCGCGGCCTGGCCGCCGTGTCCCAGGGTTGAGAGCGCAGCTGCAGCCGCCGCGTAACGGCACGCATAGAATGGATCCTTGCCCCTGGCTATCGAGTAGGCGTAGGCTCCGTGAAAAATATCCCCGGCACCGGTGGTGTCAATTGTTTCGGCTGGGAAAGAGGGCTGGTGGAAATGGTAGTCGGACCAAAGGGCATGGGCTCCCCCTTCGCCGCGGGTTATGACTACCGCTTGATCCTCTCTGGTGCGCAGCGTTTTCAGCATATCCTTGATTTCAGCTCTCCCGGTGAATTTGCGGGCAAAAGCAACAGGAACGACTACATGATCAGCCGCGTGCAGGGCTTCGGCTGTACACGAATTAATCCTCTCCGCGTCGATGACAGTAGTTATCCCCAGTCGGCGGGCCTCTGCCGCCATCGCAACTCCTGACTCCTCAGACACCGAATCGTAAAGGAATACCCGCGTATTTTTCATCCATTCCATATCGGTATAGTCGTCAGGGGAAGGATAGAAAACATTCTTTTTGGTGAAAAATATCGTCCTCTCACCTTTTTCCGCCTCGGTTATGACCATCGCGATGATCGGCTCAGCGGATTCCATGTGGAGAATAAGAGAGGTGTCGACATGGGCGCGCTGAAGGTTCTCCCTGGCTGAAGTCGCGGTTGGAGAAGTGCCGAGAAACCCCGAGAAACGTGCCTTTCCGCCCAGTTTAGCCACCGTCACCAGCGCGGTGGCTACCAAACCTCCGCCCTGGATGATGAATGTATCCATTGGAGTTTTTAATCCCTTGTCAGGCCAGGCTGAGACTTTCCCCAGGTAATCGATTGAGACGCAACCCATTCCGGTAACATCAAATAGGCGCTCCATAAAAATCATTTTAACCGTTATTGATTAACTCTTCAGGATAATTCGCCATCTTTTTCAGAATCCTTTCCTTCCAGGGGATTGCCGGGCCTTTGCTTCTACTTCACCCAGGCTTGCTATCAGAAGAGCAGGAAGATTCCGATAAGGGTGCCTGTAAGGCAGGTCGCCAGGATTCCTCCGGCTAATGATCTTAATCCCAGCTCAACTATTTCAGATCGGCGCTCTCCCACCATTGTGCCAAGGCCTCCGATCATGATTCCGAGGCTGCCCAGGTTGGCAAATCCGCACATTCCATAGGCCATAATAGTCAGGCTTCTTTCACTCAAAGCCCCCTGGGGAAGCTGACTCATCTTCAGGTAGGCGATCAGTTCGTTCAAAACGATCTTGGTTCCCAGCAAGTCTCCCGCGGTCGAGGCTTCAGCAAAAGGAATCCCCATCAGCCAGACCAGTGGAGTCATCGCGACCCCTAGAATCCGCTCGAGGCTTAAAGGAGAGTCCAGGACATCCGGAAAAACACCCAGGATGATGTTGGTTAATTTAACCAGGGCCACCAGAACTACCAGCATAGCGGTGATATTCAGCAGGAGGCTTACGCCCCTCACGGTTCCTTTGCTGATTGCGTCCATGAAATTACTTGCCGGGTCCGGATCTGTCAGCTTGCCGGGAGTCAAGGGCTGGGTTTCCGGGACCATGATCTTGGAAATCGCCACTGCCGCAGGGGCGTTAATGATTGAAGCGGTAAGGATATGACCCAGTGCCCCGGGAAGAATGTCACCCAGGATACTGGCATAAAGCACCATCATGGTTCCGGCGATGGTAGCCATTCCGCAGGTCATGACCGTGAACAATTCGCTCCTGGTCATTGTGGCCAGATAAGGCCTGATTAAAAGTGGTGATTCGACCATGCCCAGAAAAATGTTTGATGAAACCGCTAAACCCTCAGCCCCGCCGATCTTCAGGGCCTTTTCCAGTAACATCGAGAAGGTCTTGACCACCATTGGCAGAATTTTCCAGTAAAAAAGCAGCGATGACAGGGCACTTATAACCAGGAGGAGAAGCAAACCCCTGAACGCAAGAATATAAGTCGCCTCGGGATTGCTGATTTCAAACGGCGCCGGACCCCCGCCCAGGTACCCAAAGGTAAAGGAACCTCCTGCGACAGATGCCTCCTCAAGAGCTTCGGCAACCTTATTCAGATACTGGAAGGCAGTCCGGAAGAAATCGAAATGAAAAAGGACAAATGCCAGGCCGAATTGCAGGACAAATGAAATCAGGACAATCTTGTACGGAAACCTGCTGCGGTTTTCGCTGCATATCCAGGCCAGAAAAAACATGGCCAGAATTCCCGTTAAACTCTGTAGAATCATTTTTCCCTGCCCGACTTAGAAAGGAAACAGGTTATCCTGGATCTCCAGTTTTTGAATCAAAGCGCACCATACCTGACGTACTAGGATGGGACTTGTAAAAATATTTTTCAGCAACGCAGAGACCGGGTTACGGTTCTGACATCAAATAGGTTACCTGATCCAGTCATGAATGGAAGTACAAAGTTGAGATAATTTTTATCCGGTCCCTGGCTGCCGCTTCCCGAAAGCTCTGGACTTCAGGAAACAACTCAGGCAGAATCAAAGAATTTTACAGGGCTCGAGCCGCAACTGAATGGTACCCTTCAACAGGCAAACCAAAGTCGTTTTGGCCGGCCGATTACAATGACTATCAACCATGGGAATGAATATGAAAAATGGAAACCGACAAAAATTATTACTGCTGCTGATCCTTTTGGCGGGAGTTTTTATCGCTTCCTGCGGTACCGGGGACAAGAGCCCGGCTGAACTCCAGGCTGAATTCGAGGCTGTGTATGAAAGATACCGGGAATCTGAGGATCCGGCTGAAAAAGCCGACCTGATGGACAGCTTCGCAACCGAGAATCCTGATGCCGAGTCGGCCGGCAGGGCGATTGGCATGGTGGTCTACAATCGCTTCAGCCAGTCCGGCGATTCGGAGGGCGCGCTTGCCTACCTGAACGAGAAGCTTGAGGGCATTTCCAGTCCCGCAGTGAAAAGATCGGTGAATCTCCAGAAGCTGGAGATCCTTGCCGAGCTGGGGAGAGACGATGAATTTTCCAGCCTGGCAAATCAGATCCTGGATTCCTCGACCCCTTTGTCCCCGGGCGAAAGAAAACAGATCCTGGACTCCGCTGTCAAAGCCGAATCCTGGGATCTTTCCGAAAGGCTGACCGGGATATTGCTGGAAGAAATGGAGGAGGACTCCGATCCTTACACCAAAAGTTCCATACTGATGCAGAAGGCCTGGGCCGAGCACAAGCTGGGCCGGACCGAAGAGGCGCTCCAGGTGTTCGAGATGGCCGCCCAGCTGGCACCCAGAAATTACGCGGGTTATTATGAATATCCGGTTATGGAGCTCGAGTACCAGTGGGCCACCGCCCTGCTGGAAGCCGGTAAGGCGGAAGAAGCCCTTGGGGTCTTTGAGCCCAGAGCGCTTTTTGTCAAAGAAGAAAACAAGGCCTTGCAGGATTCCTACCAGGCCTTGCTGAAAGACGTCTATCTTGAAGCGGGCCGTGACGAGGCCTCATTTGACGCCTACAAGGCTCAGCGCAAGGAAGAACTGGCCACGCAAGTGCCCGAATTTTCCGCGCCGGACGCGGGAGGAACCACTCGTTCTTTCTCCGAAATAAGGGGAGACGAGGCCACTCTTCTGGTATTCTGGTTCCCGACCTGACCGGCCTGTCGCGTGGAGTTGCCACGCCTTAAAGATCTCTACAGCCGTTATAACGAAGAAGGACTGGAAATAGTCGCTATCGATCGGGCAAATGACCGGATTCGGGCCGATAATTTCATAAGGGAAAACGAACTTCCATTCATCTTCCTGGACAACGGTACTGGTGATGAAGACGAACTCGTCGCTTCGGTTTTTGTGAACCGGGTTTTTCCCACCTCCTATTTTATCGATGATGAAGGTTACATTCGCTACGTTCATATCGGATTCGAGGAGGGTGATGAAGACCTTTTCGAGGAGGAACTGAAAGAGATCATGAGCGAATAGCCGAACCAGCCTGGCAATAACTAAAGGGCAGGACCGCCGGAGAATGCGGTTCTGCCCTTTTTTCAGACTTTCAGTGCCGGCCTTGTAGCGGTTGCTCCTTCCAGGCTTTCCGGCCTGTCACCCTGTCGATCCTCCCGCCTGGTTTAACGTTCAGGACCTGAATGAGTTAAAATAGAGCTTCCTGATCGAATTTTATTTAATATACCCGGCCTTTTGTCCCGCGAAGGGCCCCATAAGCGAGGAGCATGTATCAATGATCGTAACGACTAAGGAACTTTTCAAACATGCCTATGGAAAATATGCCGTAGGTGCTTATAACATCAATAACCTGGAACAGACAATGGGCCTTTTCCAGGGTAACCTTCAGAGCAAGGCTCCTTTTATTTTGCAGATCTCCAAGGGTGCCAGGAACTACACCGACACCAGTATGCTCGAAGCAATGATTCGCGGCGCTGACAACCTCTACCCGGAATCCGTATTCGCGGTTCATCTTGATCATGGTGATGAAGAGACCTGCTATGAATGCATCGAGAGTGGTTTTTACAGCTCAGTTATGATCGATGCCAGCCATGCTCCTTTTGAAGAAAATGTCGCCATTACCAAGAGAGTTGTGGATGCCGCCCATGCCAAGGGTATCGTCGTCGAAGCCGAGTTGGGTGTGCTGGGGGGAGTTGAAGAGCATATCCAGGTTGATGAAAAGGATTCACGACTTACCGACCCGGCTGAGGCTGAAGAATTCATCAAGAAGACCAACGTCGACAGCCTGGCCTGCGCCATCGGAACCAGTCATGGCGCCTATAAGTTTACCGGCTCCCAGGGCCTCCATTTTGAAGTAATCGAAGAGATCCAGAAGAAAGTCCCGGGATTTCCTTTGGTGATGCATGGTTCCAGCTCCGTCCCGCAGGAGGAAGTGGAAAGAATCAATGCCGCAGGCGGAAAACTGGGTGGAGCCAAGGGTGTTGATGAGAACCAGTTCTCCAAGGCCGCTAAACTTGGGGTGACCAAGGTTAACATCGATACCGACGGCCGCCTGGTATGGTGCCGTGTTCACCGTGAAATGTTCAGGGACCATCCGGAGGTTTTTGACCTTCGCAAGCCCGGAACCATCTTCATCAAGGAATACGCCGACTTCATCGCACACAAGAATGAAAAGCTCGGCAGTGCCGGCAAACTCGACGAAGTTCGCGAACTCGTGAAGTAAGACGGTTTCGTTTGATTTTTGAAAAAGGGCATCTTCGAATAAATGGGGATGCCCTTTTTTTTATCGCTGATAAATAAAAATCCTACATCCTCAGCGATTCGATTATCCCCATGATTTCCTCCCAGGCTTCCTGGTCTCCGGGACTGTGAATGACCGGCTTGAAACCCAGTTTGAGGTAGAGGCTGATCGCGGTGAACCTGACGGCGTTGGTCATCAGGTAGGCACGGGAACATCCAAGGGAAGGGAGGAGCGACAGGGCTCGGGTTACCATGGGAATTGAGAGGCCGCGGCCCTGGTATTCCGGTACTACGGCAACCCAGTGCAATCTCCCGATTCCCTCTTCGCCGTTGATGTCGTCCAGCCAGGCGGTTGCGCTGCCGATCGGTGTTGAACCGTGTTCCAGGAACAGCATCCGCCGGGGGAGTTCCTTGAGATGCCCCCCGAATTCATTCTGAAACAGTTTCCAATCGACCTTGATGTAATCGTCAGCTTCGTCCTGGATCCTGATCCAGTCGCGTTCCATTCCCCTGTTGTACATCTGAAAAGAGTAGCCCGCAGGAAGGTTCTTGTCCTGTCCCGCGGCAGAGGTTTCGCTGAAAGGAGAAAGATCTTCCAGGGACATCTTCAGAAGCTTCATTTCATCCATGATCATCAGCCTTGCCTGATCAGTAATCTTTTCCGTTGAGGCTATCCACCACGGATTTCAGCCAGCGGTCGAGGGCGGTTTTCATGTCTGCCGTTTTTTCTTCCTCCGTCGCTGCCAGGTCTCTTTCCTCCATCGGATCGGTTTTCAGGTTGTACAATTCAAACTGTATCTCTCCATCTTCATTTTCTATGCGGTGCAGCTTCCAGGGCCAGTCAAGCCACGCCGAATGACCAGGGAAGGAATCGTCTGGATACTGCCGTTTTATCTCGGCCGCATCCAGGCGTAGCTTGGCCGGATCATCATATTCCCGGCCCTTCTCCTGGGCTTCCATGAGAGCGGACATCCACTCGGCGCTGGGAGTTCTTATGCCCGGTCCGGTCCGGTGCCAGAACCCGATCGGTTTCTCCCGTTCCGGATCACTTCCTTTGATAACCGGAAGCAGACTGGTGCCGTCCAGGATCGGCTGCCCGGGTATGTCAATCTCCAGGATATCGAGGAGGGTAGGGTAGATATCGGAAGTCACGCAGGGCACCGAGGTGGTCCGGGGGTCATTGACATATTCCGGCCATTCCAGGATGGCCGGTACCCTCAGGCCGCCTTCGTACACCCGTCCCTTGAACTCTCTTCCCCCGGTGCTTCCCAGGTTGGGAAGTCCGCCGTTGTCGCTGCAGTACCAGAGGATGGTGTTGTCCTTGATTCCCAACTCCGCGATCTCGTTACGAAGCTTTCCGAAAGCACGGTCCATTCCGGTGATTTCGCCGTAGAAATTCTTGAATTTTTCTTCTTCGTCCCGGTACGGTTCCTGGTCTTTTTCGATAGCTCGGTGAGGATTGTGAGGGGATCCGAACCAGACCACGGCCAGGAAGGGATCCTTGTCCTTTTCAACCTGTTTTCGGATAAACTCCAGGGCGGCATCGACCGTTACCATCGAGCTCTCGCCCTCGGTCTGTACAGCCTTGCCCTCGCGGCTGAGAATCGGGTCGTTATCGAAAAAATTAGGGGCGGAGAGCCACTCGTCAAAACCGCTGGAACCAGGATTGACCGGGCTTCCTTTCAGCACCGACCCGAGATGCCACTTTCCAAAGTGTCCCGTTACATATCCCGCCGTTTTACAGGCCTCGGCGATCGTCGTTTCCTGGGGCCGCAAACTGTGTCCCCAGCTGAAACACCCAAACCGGTTGGGGTTCCTGCCGGTAAGTACGCTTCCCCGAGTCGGACTGCAGACCGGGGCCGCAGCATAGAAACGGTCAAAGCGCAGGCATTCAGCCGCCATTTTGTCGAAATTGGGAGTTTTCAGTTTGGGATGATCGTAGTACCCCATATCTCCCCAGCCCTGGTCGTCAGCCATGCAGAGCACGATGTTGGGTTTCTTCCCGTTTTCCGCCAAAGCCGGCAGGCCGCCGCAGAAGCCGGCGCATACCCCGGTACCGATTACTTTCAGAGCTTCCCGTCTTTGCACGTACCTATCCTACCTCTCTCCTGTCAGTCCTGCTTCAAAGTTTTCCAGGCTTCCTGGTAACTTACAAGCCTGATTCCCTTTGCCTTTATGGACTCCTTTACCCTTGGACTGCAGAACGCTTCGGTTACCGAGTCGCGGTGAGTGTGTACGTTACGATATCCCTCGTGGCCGTGGCCGTGGCCTTCCATCTCCGGGGTATTCAATCCCGGGTGTTCGATCAGCAGGTAGAGGCCGGGTTCGAGCCCGTTGAGCATGTTCACCAGTTTGTCAATCCTGGTCTCGGCGTCATCGGATGATGTTGCTCCCCAGCGAGCCCCCTTTACACCCAGGGCGGGCAGGTCGATATTCAATTCATATTCTTCAGCCACCCGGGTTACGATTTCGCTCAACCGCGGATCGGCCCGGCTCCAGCCCATGTGGTCTGAAACATGTGAAACCTGGGGAATATTGTTCACTGCGAGCTCTATCTGCGCCCTGACTTCCGCTTCGACTTCCTCCAGGCTTGCCGATTCATCCCAGAATCCGGTACGCTCGGTGGAACCTTCAGCAGTTCTACTCTTCGGGAAAAAATAGCCGTTTTCATCAACCAGGGAAGGAGCTGCGGTCAAGGGCCCCCATTTGACGTTGTCCCATTCGCTGGTCATGGTCAAATGAACTCCTACGTCGTATCCAGGATTCTCCCGAAGCATCTTCGCGGCCTCCGGAAACCAGGAGCAGGTTGGCATAACCTCCACGCTCCGGGCAATGCCTTCCCGGTAGGACTTGATGCAGGCCAGGTTGGCGGAATGGGACGAACCGATATCATCAGCCCTGATTATCAGATAGGTTTCTTCATCCTGTGCATAAGGTGACGAAGGGGACAAAATCAAAGCCAGCAAGGCGCAAAGAATGACTGGTTTCTTCATGAAAAAATGATATCACCGGAAAGTAAGAAAGGAAACGTTTCCGCTTCCCGTCTCTTTTTATTTCCCGACAGCTTGCCTTTGGCAATTGAAG
>Ga0180430_10004616_pt1 | contig 11583 bp, 7 predicted proteins | sample SS_ome_9_FD_132999 | JGI IMG/M metagenome (GOLD analysis project Ga0180430, IMG submission 132999) | Hypersaline lake sediment archaeal communities from the Salton Sea, California, USA - SS_1_S_2 metaG | ecosystem: Environmental > Aquatic > Non-marine Saline and Alkaline > Hypersaline > Sediment... | reverse complement strand
GCCGTATGAACGGGCCGACGCCGTGGTCATCCGGGCCGTGGACTACAGCGACACGAGTTGCATCTACTCGCTCTACACCCGCGAGTTCGGGCGAATGTCCGCCCTCGCCAAGGGCGCGAAGCGAAAGGGGAGCAAGGTCGCCGGCAATGTGGACCTCTTCGCTCACACGGAAGTTGTCTTCGCCTCGCGCCGCGGCCGCGACCAGCTTCATATCCTGACCGAGGCGTCCGCTTACGAATCGTTCCGCGGGATTCGGAAGCGCCTGCCGGCGTATTACGCCGCCTGTCACGCCGCCGAACTCGTCAACGCGATGACGGCTCAGGAGGACCCGAGCCCCGAGATGTTCGACCGGTTGCTCGCGCTCCTGAGGTCGCTCGAGCGCCGCGGCGACCCGGCCGCGCCGCTGTTTGCGTTCGAGGCGCACGCGCTTGTGTTGTGCGGGTTCATGCCCGAGCTGGCCGCGTGCGTGGCGTGCGGTGTGCGCGCGACCGGCAGGACGGTCGCCTTCGCGCCCGCGCGCGGCGGGGTCCTCTGCCCGGAATGCGCTCCGGCCGAGGCGGGCGAGGTCGAGAAGATACCGGCCGGCGCGCGCAATTTGCTCGACCGGCTGGCCAGCGGGAAACTCACGAAGCTCGACCGTGTGAGCATATCGGCGCCGGTCGCCCGGCAGACGCGGGCGTTCTTGAACCGCTACGAAAGCTACGTTCTCGGAAGGGAGCTGAGGACCGCGAAACATCTCTGAACGGGGGAGGGCGGCGGCCCGTCATCCGTGCAGGCGGGCGGCCGAGCGGACCAGCGACATCACCACCTTGCGGATGCCGGCGATCGTCCCTGAACTGACCAGCATCGTTTCGGTCAGCACGAATGTCGGCGTCTCCGAGCCGTCGGCGATGGCGAGCGAGCCGTAGTCGAGATGGCGGTTGTTCCGCAGGGCGGCCTCGTAGGCGACCGCCTGGGCGGGGCCGCACTCGATCATGAACCGATAGATCGGCGACCCCTCGTAGTCCGTCTCGCCGAGCAGAATGGCGACGTTCTCCGTCACGTTTGCGAGCGGGACTTCGGCCTCGTACCCCTGTGGGTTCTTTCGCCAGGAGCAGTCCATCGCCTCGAGCGCGCGCTCGATGATGTTGGCGGGCTCCTTCTTTGCCGGCGGCTCGGCCGCGGCGTCCGGCGCGGCGGCCCCGTAGAGCGGGAGCAGTTTATCGGCCGGTCCCGGCGGCGGCGGCGGGGCCTCAAACGACGGCGGGCCGGGCGGCTCGCCGACCTTCAAGGGCTCGGCCGCGTCCGGCTCGGCCGGGACGGAGACCGGCTCGCGGCTCGCCAACGCGGACTCGGCCTGTTCCCGGACGAAGGTGTCCTCGTCGTCGGTCGCCATCTTCTGGAGCAGGGCGTACGAGGCGGGGCCGTCCATTCGTGCGAGCGCGGCCACGACGTGATCGCGGATTTCCGCGTCGGACTCGTTGATGACAACGCTGAGCGCGTCCGCCATGGATTCCCCATAATACCGGCCGATGAGGTCCACGATCTCCCACCGGGCCGGGATGGCAAAGTCGCGCAGCATCCGGGTGAGCGGTGCCTTGGCGCTCTCGGCCCCGAGCTTCGCAAGGGCGAAGAGGGAACGCCGCCGGAGCATTGCGTCCTTTTCTATCAGGACCAGTTCGAGGTCCTTGATCGCACTGCGGTCGCCGAAATTGCCCAACGCCTCGGCCGCGGCGAGCTTCAGCGTGATATCCTTGCTCTGTATCCCAGCGAGGAGCGCCTCGATCGAACTCTGCCGTTCCGGCGAGCGCGGCTCGGTCCGGACCCAGCCGAGCCCCTCCAGGCCGTACTGCGCGAGGTCCGAATCCTCGGATTTGCTGATATCGACGAGAGTGCCGGCGGCGACAGAGGCGTTCCCCCTGGCTATGGCCTTGGCGGCCGCGCTTCGCAGTTCGCGCGAGAGAGCCGGGTTCTTGACCGTCTGGACAAGTGGTTCGAGGAGCGACTCGGCGACGCCGTGGTTTCGGGCGAGCACGACGGCGGCGGCGCCAACGGTCGAGCTGTCGCCGGAGGCGAGGGCCTTCCGGAGCGTCTCCTCGACGGGCGCATGCCCGAGGCGGCCAAGCACGATGGCCACGCGCTCCCGGATGGTTTCGTCCTCGTTCCGGGCGGCGGCCCAGGCGGACTCGAGCTGGCCCTCGTCAACACGTTCGCCGGGGTCGGATTCCCCGGGCGTATCGCGGGCCATTGCCTCGTCGACGATATCGGCGATGAGGCGCGCGATCTCGCCTTCGCCGAATAGCCGGTCTTCTATCCAGTCGCTGAAGAACGATATGTTCATCAGATCGGTCCTTTGTCCGTGGCTGGGCGGACGGCATTATATGGGACGGCCCGTCCGCATGTCAAATGCGGCGGTCTGTGCCCCAATAAGGTTTCGGCAGGTTTCGCCGACGAATTACCGGGCTATCGCTGTCGCGCACGGATGCGTGCGCCGGCGCGGCGAAGAAACTCGCGGTCCGATTCGCTCAGGGACTCCGTTCCGTGTTCGCTGATTTGCTTGAGCAACTGGTCGACCTGCTCGCGCATCTGCCTGTCGGCGCGGTCGGCGGAGCGCTTCCGTTTGATCTCTGCGTCGAGTTCGTTCTTCGGCAGGCGCCAGGTGCGAAAGTCGCCGGCCTCCGGCACGCGCGGCGAGTACCCGGCGAACCGGTTCTGCCGAAGCAGGTGGTACGAGAGGCCAAGCCCGGCGAGGCCGGCAACGAGAGCCAGAGTATTTCCATGCAGGAGGCCGATTATGGCGACAACGGCCGCGGCGCCGAGTCCGACCCGTGCGGCCCACAGGTCGCCGCGGGCGTGGCCGAGCCGCGCGTGAAGGACCGATTGCAGAGCCGTGCCCCCGTCGAGCGGCGGGACCGGCGCGAGGTTGAACAATCCGAGGAGCAGGTTCCAGTAGCCGAATAGCTTCGCGTAGAATGTCCAGTCCCCGCCACCTGCCGCCGCCAGGCCGTATCCCACGCCGGCTAGCGCGAGGTTGCACAGCGGGCCCGAGAGCGAGAGCGCGACATTGGCCCGGGTCGTGCCCGGCATTCCGGCGATCTCGGTGAAGCCGCCCAGGGGCCAAAGCGTGACGCTCCTCACATCGGCACGGAATGCTCGGGCCGTCGCCGCGTGCGCGAACTCGTGAAGCACTATGGCGGAAACGAGCAGGGCCAGTTCGATGGCGGCCTGTGCCAGCCACGACGGCTCTGTCCGAACCTCAAGAAGGGGACGCCACAGGAAGTAGATGGGCAGGACGAAGAATGCCCAGTGGATTCTGAGCGGGATTCCGGCGATTCGGCATATGAGCAACGACCGGCGCAACGGCGACTCCTGACGGTTTTCCGTGCGGCCTTCGGCCCCGGCGGTCTTTTTGTATGGTACTGTCTCGGCGGCCCGGCCGCAAGAGCGCAACCGCCTCGGAACGCGGCGCGGAACCCCCGGGAATTTGCGTCGGAATCTGTTTGTTTTCAAGAATGGTAAGTGTATAATCAGGCAGGCAAGGCCAATGAGACGGCGCGTCGGGGGTGCGCTTCTGGAGAGGAGCAAGACGTCGAGATTGCGACTGGTCTTCATGGGCTCGGATGATTTTTCCGTGCCCAGCTTGGAGGCGTGCCTGGCGGCGGCCGAGGTCGTGGCGGTTTATACACAGCCCGACCGGCGCAGTGGGCGCGGCCGGAAGAAGCTGTCCGGTTCGCCCGTCAAGCAGTTGGCGGCGGCACGCGGGTTGTGCGTCGAGCAGCCCGAGCGTTTTGACGAGGAACGCGTTGAGAAGCTTCGCGGGTTCGCGGCCGACCTGACGGTGGTTGCCGCGTACGGTCAGCTCCTGCCGGCCGCGGCCCTGTCGGCGGCGCGTGTTGACAGCATAAACGTTCACGCCTCGCTTCTTCCGAGGCATCGCGGCGCGTCGCCCGTGGCGGCGGCCATCCTTGCCGGCGATTCGGAAGCTGGCGTGACGATAATGAAGCTCAGGCCGGAGCTCGACGCGGGCGAGATCATCTGCGTCGGCGAGGAGCGCCGCAGGGCGCAGAGGGCCGTCCCGGTCGCGGAGGATGAGAACGCCGGCGAGCTTTCCGCCCGGCTGGCCCGAATCGGCGGCGAATTGACGGTGGAGGTACTGGCGGCCTTTGCCGATGGCTCTGTGACATACGAAAAGCAGGACGGGACGCGGGCCACGTATGCCCCGATGATGCGCAAGTCCGAGGGCCGCATTGACTGGTCGCGGCCGGCGGACGCCGTGTTGCGGCACATCCGGGCGATGACGCCGTGGCCGGGCGCGCACACGCACCTGCACGCGCCTGGAACGGAGCCGACCCGGGTCGTCGTGCTCGGCGCCCGCGCCTGTGAAGTCCGAAGCGAGTGCCATCCCGGGAGCGTCCGTGTTCTCGACGAGGCGCGCCTGGTCGTCGGGACGGGCTCGGGCTGTGTCGAACTTGGCCGTGTGAAACCTGCCGGACGGAAGGAGCTGGGCGCGGCGGAATTCGTCCGCGGTTGCCGGGCGCTCCGGGAGAGTTCCGGCCGGAATGGAGATTGCTGGCTTGGAGACGCTTGACAAGGTCGTGGTCGGACTGAACAATCTAGCGGTGCGCGGGCGGCGGACGCGTGTGAAGGCGGGCGAGGTGCTGGTCTTGTTTCCCTCGTGCCTTCAGGCGGCGGCGTGCAAGCGCAACGTCGTGGGCGACGTGGCGGAATGCGAGCGTTGCGGCCGGTGCAAGATCGGGCCGTTGCTTGACCTTTGCGAGCGGCACGGCGTCCAGGTTGCTATAGCCAAGGGCGGGCGTGTCGCGGCGGAACGGGCGCGAGCCGTGGACGTCAAGGCCGTCATCGCGGTCGCCTGCGAGAAGGAATTGAGAAGCGGAATATTCGTCTGTTTGCCGAAGCCGGTGATCGCGGTGGCGAACACGCGGCCCAACGGCCCCTGCAATGAAACGGACGTACGGCTCGGGCAGGTCGAACAGGCGATTGTGTGGCTGACAAGGTGATTTCGAGTGATCCGGCCCGCGGCGGGCCCTGGAGCGCAGGAGGTGTGCCATGAAAAGGGCAGTGACGAAAATGCTGTTGCTGGGTTTGAGCGTGAGTCTCCTGCTGAGCGGCTCGGCGGTGTACGCGCAGACCGCGGATGACGAGGAAGCCGCCCGGAAGTTTCTGGAACGGGTGAGGGCGGAGGAGGAGATACGCCGTCAGGACAGGATACGCACGGCCGCGTACTACTTCGAGTCCGGCAAGAAGAGTTATGAGGCGCGGCGATTCGAAGACGCCGAACGCGAGCTCGAGGCCGCGCTGGCCGCGAACCCGCGGCATGCCGAGGCCAAGAAGCTCCTCGAAAAGACACAGAGCATCCTCGGCAAAGGGGAAGGCGGCGATTCGATGCTGAGTCGCGAGCGCGAACGGGAGCTGGTGCAACTGGGCCATCAGCAGGCCAGAATGCTTCGCGCGGTCGTGAACGCCAAGCAGTTCATCAGGAACAAGGATTACGCGAACGCCCTGACGAGGTTGGACGAGGCGCGGAACCTCGCCAAGGTGCTGAGCACGAGACTCGACGTGAGCGTGCCACAGGCCGAGATCGAGCAGTTGGCCGCACAGGCCGGCAAGGAACAGGCCGAGGCCGCCGCCCTGGCCGAGAAGGAGCGTCGAGAGATGGCCGAACGTGTCGCCGGCAAGGAGCACGCGCGACTGGCCGAGCTCCAGAGTCAGCGCGGCGCAAGACTCTTCGAGGACGCGAAGGCGCTCTACAAAGACATGAGGTACGACCTCGCCCTCCGAAAGGCCGAGGAAATCCTGAAGCTCGACCCGCGAAACGCCGAGGTGCTCGCGTTCCGCGACATGTGCTACAGTGAGCAGACCGTTTCGGACCGCGCCGAGTACGAACGGAACCAGGAGGTCGAGACGGCCGCAACCTGGCTGCAGGTGCGGACCCAGTCTATACCATACACGTCGCCGTACCCGGTCTATCCCGACAACTGGGAGGAGATCAAGAAACGGACGGCCGGCATAGAGATTGAACAGGGCGGGGCCGAGGACGCCGAATGGAAACGGCCGCTCGAGCAGGCGCTGGAGAAGCCGATATCGTTTGACTTCATCGCGACGCCGCTCGACGACGTGGTCGCCTTCCTCCGAACAATGATGAAGGTCAACATCGTCGTGGACAGGAAGGCGGTGGAAGGAAGAGACCTGGACGTGACGCTCAAACAGCAGGACGTGAAGTTCAAGAACGCGCTGGACTGGATCGTGCGGCTCCTCGAAATGAACTACACGCTTCAGGACGGGGCCATCTTCATCTCGACCACCGAGCGGATAGGCGCCACGAAGAAGACCGCAACCAAGTTCTATGACGTGACCGACCTGACGCTCGAGATTCGGGACTTCAAGCCGAACCTGGCCGCCATCTCCAACCAGACGTCAACCGACGACACGATCGCTGACATCTTCAGCGAAGACGCCACCGGGACGGACCAAGAGAAGGACAGGTTCACCGGCGACTCGCTCGTCGAGTTCATCAAGTGGGTGATTGCGCCGGGCACATGGGACGAAGGGCCCGGCGGCGGCGGGGATGAATTCGTTTTCTGACCGCGAGCCGGTCAAAAAGGCGGGGCGCCCGCGAGGGTGGCCCGCCTTTTTTCATGAGCGGGAGTCACTTCCAGAGCGTGATGTTCACCGGGCCGGCAAGCCCGAACCGCGTGAACGTGTATGAGTCGTCCCAGACGTTTTCGAGAGCGTGGCTCTCGCCCGCCCGGCTTCCGAGGCAGTGGAAACTCTCCGGCCCGACGGCGTGGAGCTCGCCTTCCACGTGATGGTGAGGCCCGAGCAGGTTCCGGCAGCTTCCGGTCAGTTCGACCTGCACCTCGTTCCGCCCGGCGGAGAGAAGGCCGCCGACCTCGAACTCATACGGGCGCCAGCCGCGCGGCGGCAGGGGCTGTTTGTTCACGGTCACGCGGGCCGTGATTGCGTTGGGCGGATCGAAGGTGAGCGTGGCGCCGGCCGCGGACTTGAGGGCCTTTTCCGGCACGCGCACGGTCTGGGAGAGGCGGACGCCGCCGGCGTAGAAAGGCAGGCCCTGTTCCACGAGGTCGCCGGTTTTGGATTGTGTCCAGTCATCCGCCAGCACGAATCTGCCTCGGGTGCGAACGGCGCCGCGCTCGACGCCCTCGAACGGGGCCTGGGAATTGACGAGGAACTCGCCGATGATATAGACCGGCTCGATCTCCTGTCCATACCTGAGACGGTTGCGCTCTTCGGGGCCGGCCTCGGGCTGTGTCATCAACCGCATGCGCTCGGCCTCGCCGGTGATGACCCGGCGCAACACCACGTCGTTCCGCGCCTGGGGGTTCAGGAGTTGTGAGACGTCTAGCCGGTGGAAGGCGATGTCGCGCCACCAACCGAGGTCGGTTGGCTCGCCCTGCGGCTGGTCGGCCGGCACGGGCAGGCCGTTGAATATGATGTCATACGTTGCGGGACGCTCGACAATCAGGTGGACAGACTCGGGCCGCCTGGTGGAGAAGTCGGCCGTGAATGAATACTTGAACTCGCAGACCTGCGATCCGGCGACGTGCTTCAGGTAGTCGTGCGCCTTCAGCACGTTCATCGGGGCGGACCAGGCGCCGTCGGCGATGCGGTACGAACATGTGTCGAGGGCCAGGGCGTTCGGCTCGGTCCGTTGAAGGGACCACACGTCGCCCAGCTTGATGGTCGCGATGGGCCGCGTCTTCCGCGTGCGAACGGCTGCGGGCTTCCGGCGCTTGTGGAGGACGAGCAGGTGCGAGCCCATCGGCCGGAAGTCGAGGGTCGTCTCGATGCGCTTGCCGCGCTTATGCGTGCGGAGCGGCTCGATTCCGCCGGTCTCGGCGTCCCAGCGTTCCAGCCGTCCGGCGCCGTGCAGGCGCACGGTCGCGGTCACCGGGTCGCGGCCCGTGTTCGCAAGGAAGTACACCTGCTCCAGGCCGGCGTCGCGCTGTTGGACGCGTATCTGAGCGGCGTCTTCGCCGTCCTCGTCCACAACGGAAATCCGCGGTTCCACGGCCTTCCGGACCGCCGCCCGCAGGGCGTCCGCGCCCGGTTTGACGCAGACCGCGTCGGCCAGAACCTCGGCCGGGCGTGCGTCCGCACGGCCCTCCATCAGTTCGGGCGCGTCGCCCGTGAGGATGACGGAGCCCCCGTTCTGCATGAACCGCTCCAGCACCTGGAGGGTCGTCCTGCGGAGCGTGGTGCATGGGGGAATGATGACGATTCGGTATTCGGCCGACTTGACGCGCAGGCGGCCGGACGAGACCCGCGCGTGCTCGGCCAGAATGGACTCGTCGCCGAAGTCAAAGTCGATGTGACCGCCCAGCAGCGCCTCGGCCACGGCGGCAAGCTTCGCGTCCAGCTCGGACACCGCCTCCCCGTCCTCCGGGCCGACGCTCGCCCAGGCGCTTTCCACGCTGTGCAGGAGCATGACGTCGGCGACGTGCTTGCCGCGCGTGAGCATGTAACTCACGCGGGCGAAGTACTCCGTCAGCAGTTTGTAGTCGTCCCACCACGGTTGCTGGTGGTGCAGTGAGGGAGGACAGTCGCGTTTTCGGCATCCGGCGGCCGAATAGAGCGAGAGGTGTGGGCAGACGAGGTCCACGCCCTGGGCGAAATGCGAGTCGGCGATCCATCTGAGTTCCTCGAAGCTGACGTTCCAGCCCGAGCCGCCGAACGTGTCGGCCAGGGTGCGCCGGCCGCCGAACTGGTGGGCGACACTGCTCGCCTGCTTGCAGAGGAGCGGGCCGCCGACGCGCCTCGCGGCGTGGTGAACGCCGGGGACCTGCATGTGCGTGAAATGCGGCATCGCGGCTCCAGAGTTTCCGGCCTGGCCGCCGAGTGTCTCCGAGCCCCTGAGGTACCCGGTGAAGGCGATGTGCCGTTTCTCGCACCACTCGCCGACCTGTCTCGTGAACGCATCGGCAAACAGCTCCGTCACCGTTCGCCGGAAGTCGTAGCGGAACCCGCCGGATTCCGGCGTATCACACGCAAGGAGCGGCAGACTCGGGAGCAGATCATAACCGCGGGCCTTCTTGAAGAACTTCGGCAGAGCGTCCGACCATGGAACCGGATGCCAGTGGACCTCCTCGTGGAAGATTCCGGGCACCGTCTTGCCGAACGCGCGACCGACTGCCTTTTGATATGCGGCATGCAGGTTGTGTATCAGTGCTTTGACTGCCGTGTGGCTCAGCAGGTCGGCGCACTCATGCGGCTCGTAATAGAAATGGAGCAGTTCCACGTCGGCCTTTGCCTTGCGCGCCGCCGCCTTGGGCGGGACTTCGTGGATTTCGAGTGGCTGGCGCGGCGCGCGCGTCACAAGAAACGTCGCAACGGTCCGTTCGTTTGGCTTGAACCCGGACGGCGGGACGGTTTCCCAGCAGAGGTGTTTTGCCCGGTGTTCCTCGTTCAGTTGCGGGAGCGCGCCGGAAGCGAATACCCCGGTGTCGAGATCGGGGACCGAAAGCCACGACCGAATGCCCGCCTTCTTGCTCTCGGCGACGGCGGTCTTTAGGCATTGAATCCAGTTGGATCCCATGAACTCGGTGATCAGGCCGATCCCGGCCTGGATAACGTGCCCGGCAAGGCCCGCATCAGCCATCTCGTCTAGCTGGCGCGTGAGTTCGTCCGGGGATAGCTCGTCATTCCACGACCAGCAGTGAACGGGGCGGCGGTCGATGACTCTCGTCCCCAGCTTCTGGAACGTGTCCTTCAGAGCCATAAGACGCCCCCAGATAGTCCCCGTGAAACGAATCAGTCGTCGGTGACTTGGTATGAGGATTCTAGTTATTACGCTGTGGCATGTCAACCGTGGAGACCGGGCCATCGCCGACCGCGGGCGGGGGGCAGCGCCGCCGGGTCTGTAACCACCGAGTTATACAGATGTTGGCGATAGCAACCGGCCTGTATTATTTCGATACATGCGTCGTCGCTACCCGGCCGGACCGGGCGGGCGGTTCTGAGTCCGCGTCTGCCGCCGATTCTGCACCCGACGCTTGGCATCGGAGTGCGTTTCCGCTAGAATGTGCGACGGACCAGCAGTGGGACAAAGGAGATACGAAGCTCGGTGGCACATTCACATACGCCTCGGCAGAAGATGCCGGAACAGCCGGCGGAAATTCGCAGGAATAACTTCGACGAGGTGGCGCTCGGCTATGACGAAGACGCGGCGGTCAGCGAGGCCTCGCGATGTCTTGCGTGCAAGAACAAGCCATGCGTCGCCGGTTGTCCGGTCGAGGTCGATATTCCTGGATTCATCGCCCGCATCCGCAGGCGCGAGATAGCGGCGGCGATAGGGATCATCAAGAAGACGAACTGCCTGCCGGCGGTCTGCGGCCGGGTTTGTCCCCAGGAGGCGCAGTGCGAGAAGTTCTGCGTGCTCGGAAAAAAGGGGGAGCCCGTGGCAATCGGGCGCCTGGAGCGGTACGTGGCGGACCGTGAGGCGGCCGCCGGTCGCGTGGAGGAGCCGGTGCGCGAGCCGTTGACCGGGCTCCGCGCGGCGGTGGTGGGGGCGGGCCCGGCCGGGCTCACGGTCGCGGCCGAGCTTGCGCGGCTCGGGCATTCCGTCACGATATACGAGGCGTTCCACAAGGCGGGAGGCGTCCTTGTGTACGGTATCCCGGAGTTCCGACTGCCCAAGGCCATCGTGGAGCGCGAGGTTGAGTACGTCAGGAAGCTCGGGGTGGAGGTCCGCACGAACGCCGTCATCGGGCGCACCCTCATGATTGACGAGCTTTTCGCGCAGGGGGCCGACGCCGTCTTTGTCGGCGTCGGGGCCGGTCTGCCGTTCTTCCTGAACATTCCCGGCGAGAACTCGTTGTACGTCTATTCCGCCAATGAGTACCTCACCCGCGCCAACCTGATGAAGGCGTACCTGAGCCCGGCCTACGACACCCCGATCCGGCGCGGCCGCAGTGTCGTGGTGGTCGGCGGCGGCAACGTGGCGATGGATGCCGCCCGGACCGCCGTGCGCCTCGGGGCCGACGAGGTGCGCCTGGTCTATCGCCGGTCTCGTGCGGAGATGCCCGCCCGTGCGGAGGAGATCGGCCACGCGCAAGAGGAGGGCGTCGTCTTGGAATTGCTCAGCAAGCCGATTCGCATCGTCGCGGATGATGAAAAGCGCGTGAAGGCGGTCGAGTGCGTCCGCATGCGGCTCGGCGAACCGGACGCAAGCGGCCGGAGGCGCCCAATCCCGATCCCGAGCTCCGAGTTCGAGATCGAGGCGGACACCTTCATTGTGGCCGTCGGGGCCGGCGCGAACCCACTGCTGACCAGTTCGACGCCCGACATCGAGACAAACACGCGGGGCTACATCCTGGCGGACCCCGAAACCGGCCGAACCAGCCGCGAAGGGCTGTACGCGGGGGGCGACATCGTCACCGGCGCGGCGACCGTCATACTGGCTATGGGCGCCGGCCTGCGGGCCGCACGCGCCATGCACGAATACATCACCGCGAAGCACGCCGCCGGTGGATGAGCACTGCCGCCGACGTCTCATCATGTAACGGGCGCAATTAGTCGCCGGCGCGGCGTGTATAAGTCTTGTGGACGCGTGTCGAAGCATGGTGC
>Ga0180430_10004615_pt1 | contig 11589 bp, 10 predicted proteins | sample SS_ome_9_FD_132999 | JGI IMG/M metagenome (GOLD analysis project Ga0180430, IMG submission 132999) | Hypersaline lake sediment archaeal communities from the Salton Sea, California, USA - SS_1_S_2 metaG | ecosystem: Environmental > Aquatic > Non-marine Saline and Alkaline > Hypersaline >... | reverse complement strand
CGCTGGTGAAAGATGGCGTGCGCGTGTCCACCGTCGAGCACCTGTTGTCCGCGTTGGCCGGATTGGGCATCGATAACGCCTACATTGATGTCAGCGCTGGCGAGGTGCCGATAATGGACGGCAGTGCAGGGCCTTTCGTGTTCCTCATTCAGTCTGCCGGTGTTGAAGAACAGAACGCCCCCAAGCGGTTCATCCGGGTGCTTGAACCCATCGAGGTACGCGACGGCGACAAGATCGCTCGCTTCGAGCCCTTTGAGGGCTTCAAGGTGCACTTCTCTATCGATTTCGATCACCCTGCGATGGAAGGCAACCTCTGCCAGTCCGAGATCGACTTTTCCTCGACCTCCTTCGTAAAGGAGGTCAGCCGTGCGCGTACTTTCGGTTTCCTGCGTGATATCGAGAAGTTGCGGGAGAATGGTTTGGCGTTGGGCGGCAGCATGGAAAATGCGATTGTTGTTGACGATTTCCGAGTACTCAACGAAGACGGGTTGCGTTACGAGGACGAGTTCGTCAAACACAAGATTCTGGATGCGATCGGTGACCTGTACCTGCTGGGGCGTAGCCTGATTGGCGCCTTCAGTGGGCACAAATCCGGGCATGCGCTGAACAACCGGCTGCTGAATGCGTTGCTCGAACGGCCGCAGGCCTGGGAACTGGTTACCTTTGAAGATGAGGAAGAGGCCGTCCCGATCTCGTATATGAAGCCCGCTCAGGTGAGCTGAGCAGCGGCTTTATTTCTCCTTCAGTGCCCTGGCCAGACGCAGCAGGGCTGATCGAAGGGCCGGGTTCTCAATGTCACCAGCGCTGCTGTCTACCCAAGCAGCGGCACGGTCGGAGTGCCTTGCTGCCGGACGTCTGCTGTTCTGTGGGCCGGGTTTCAGCGGCGCTTCGCAACGCACGCTGATGCTGGCGATGCCGGGATGCTGGGAGCGCAGGGCGGTGAGTAGATTTGGTGACTGAAATCTCATTTTGCTGACCCAAACCGGACTGTCGGTCAATAAAGTCAGTACGGTGCCGTTAAGGGTAGCAGCGCTGCAATGCCGGGCCATCTGGCTGGGCAGTGTTTTGCGGACCTCGGCGAGCAGCTTTTTTTGCTGCTGGGTCTGCAGGTAAATCGTTTTGAGAGTGTCGTTTTGTGCGAGCAGTTGCTGGACACGGCGTGGTTTGAACGGCATGAATGAAAGCATTCTTTTTCGGTCGGCTCTCGTTTAGAATCGCCGACTGGTTAAAATTTGAACCTGCGGAGGCGAAAACCTAACAGGTTTTCAGCGTGACGTAACGATGAACATTATCCTGCTTTCCAGTTTCTGCAAAAAGCGTGGCAGCATCGACATCTGTGTGCCAAGTGCAGCTGCATGGCTGGTGCCGGGCGTGGTTGCTGTGGCCAGTCTGTTACTCTGGCTGGGTTATGAAATCGGTGTCTACCAAACCGAGAGCAGTCGTTCGGAGTCGCTGACCGTGGAATTGCGCGGTATTTTGCGTGACGAACGACTGGCCATCGACAAGGCCAGGGCAGAACAACGGGCTCATCTGGATGCCCTCGCGTTGCATATCGGTTCCCTGCAGGCCCGGATGATGCGGCTGGATGCCTTGGGAGGCCGGCTGGTCGGTATCGGTAAGCTCGATCGCGAAGAATTCGATTTTGCCAATATGCCGGCGCTTGGGGGTGTGGAAGATACCACCGGTATTCCGCAGAACGCCGCGGAAATGACCGCTGATATCGAGCGTCTGAAATCGCTGTTGGATGACCGCGAAGCCAAGCTGGCCATGCTGGAAGAGCACTTGCTTGGAAGCGAGTTGATTCTGGAGACAGTGCCATCCGGTCGTCCGGTGAAAAAAGGTTGGATCTCTTCTTACTACGGCAAGCGGACTGACCCGTTCTCGGGCAAAAAGGCCTACCACAGGGGCATGGATTTTGCCGGCAAGAAAGGTGCGGAGGTCTATGCAGTAGCGGCTGGTGTGATCAAACGCTCCAAGAAGGTGGCCGGGTATGGAAACGTGGTGGAAATTCGCCATGCGGACGGCTACACCACGCTGTACGGACACAACGACAAGAACCTGGTGGAAGAGGGCGATGTCGTCAGCAAGGGGCAGGTTATCGCCCTGTTGGGCAACACCGGCCGCTCCAGCGGTCCGCATGTGCATTTCGAAGTACACAAAGACGGCAAGATCGTCGACCCACGCCGATACATCCGCGCTCCCTGATCACTCGATACCTCCTCGCGCCGTTTTCCCTCTCGTGAAACCGTGCGTGCCGCCGCTTCTGCGGTATTATCTCCTCTTTTGGGGGTGTCTCCAGCGCTCTTAGCGCTCTGCCGGGCCAGAGGCCTGTCGCTTCACCCCACCAGCGCCAACGAAGGCCAGGAATCCATGTTCAGCAAGATAATGAAAAAGGTGTTTGGCAGCCGTAACGACAGGCTGGTCAAACGCATGGGAAAAACGGTTGCCCAGATCAATGCCCTGGAAGATCAGATCAGTTCGTTAAGCGACGAGGAACTGAAGGGGAAAACGGTCGAATTCCGGGATCGCCTGCAACAGGGCGAGTCAGTGGACGATCTGTTGCCCGAAGCCTTTGCGGTGGTGCGAGAGGCCGGTAAGCGCGAACTGGGCATGCGTCATTTTGATGTCCAGTTGATCGGTGGCATGGTGCTCAATCAGGGCAAGATTGCCGAAATGCGCACCGGCGAGGGCAAGACGCTGGTAGCGACCCTGGCTGCCTACCTGAATGCCCTGCCTGCGACCGGCGTGCACGTGGTGACGGTTAACGATTACCTGGCGCGGCGGGATGCCGAATGGATGGGGCGTTTGTACCACTTCCTTGGTCTGAGTACCGGTGTGATCAATTCCTCGGGCGGGATGGGACCGGACGAGTCCTCATACATATTCGACCCCGATTATGCCGGTGACGAGGGAGGTTATCCTCGCCTGCGCAAAGCCACCCGCAAGCAGGCCTACGACTGCGACATCACGTACGGCACCAACAACGAATTCGGTTTCGACTATCTGCGTGACAACATGGCGTTTTCAGCCGAGCAGCGTGCACAACGTCGAGGCTTTGCCATTGTCGACGAAGTTGACTCCATCCTGATTGATGAGGCACGTACGCCGCTGATCATTTCCGGCCCGGCCGAGGACAGCTCCGAGCTCTACATCAAGATCAACGCGATCCCTCCGCAACTGACCCGCCAGGACCCATTCACCAACGAGGAAGGCAAGCCGGACTTCGGTCCGGGTGATTACTCTGTCGACGAGAAGGCGCGGCAGATCTTTCTCAGCGATGAGGGCCACGAAAAGGTTGAGAACATGCTCACCGAGATGGGTCTGCTGGGAGAGGGTGAAAGCCTTTATGACCCGGCCAACATCATGCTGATGCATCATGTGATGGCGGCGTTACGGGCGCACGTGCTGTTCAAGATCAACGTCGACTACATCGTGCGTGATGGTGAAATTGTCATTGTTGACGAGTTCACCGGTAGAACCATGCCGGGCCGGCGCTGGTCCGAGGGCTTGCATCAGGCCGTGGAGGCGAAGGAAGGCGTGCCGATCCAGCAGGAAAACCAAACGCTGGCCTCTGTGACCTTCCAGAATTACTTCCGCCTTTACGACAAACTCTCCGGCATGACCGGTACCGCTGATACCGAGGCTTTCGAGTTCCAGCAGATCTATAGCCTTGAAGTGGTGGTGATTCCCACCAACAAGCCCATGATTCGGGATGATCAGACCGATCTGGTATTTCTGACTCAAAAGGAAAAATTCAACGCCATCATCGAAGACGTGAAGGACTGCGTGCAGCGCGGGCAGCCGGTGCTGGTCGGCACAGCATCGATAGAGGTTTCGGAGTTGGTGGCGCAGCTGCTCGACCAAGCGGGCATCAAGCACCAGGTGCTGAACGCAAAGCAGCACGAGCGTGAGGCGCTGACCGTCGCCGAGGCCGGTCGTCCTGGCGCGGTAACCATAGCCACCAATATGGCAGGTCGGGGTACCGACATCGTGCTTGGGGGCAATGCCGAGGTTGAAATTACGCAGCTGGGTGAAGAGGTTAGCGAAGAACAGAAAAAGCAAATTCGCGCCGATCAGGCAAAGCGCCACGAGCAGGTGCTGGCCGCTGGTGGTCTGCGCGTAGTCAGTACCGAACGCCACGAATCCCGGCGTATCGACAACCAGCTGCGAGGTCGCTCCGGTCGCCAGGGTGACCCTGGGTCGTCGCGTTTTTACCTCTCGCTGGACGATAACCTGATGCGTATCTTCGCCTCGGATCGTGTCTCCGGGCTGATGCAGAAACTGGGCATGCAGGAAGGCGAGGCGATTGAACATCCCTGGGTCAACAAGGCCATAGAGAATGCACAGCGTAAGGTGGAAGGCCGTAACTTCGACATCCGCAAGAACCTGCTGGAATATGATGACGTGGCCAACGACCAGCGCAAAGTCGTGTACCAGCAGCGCGACGAGCTCATGAACACCGAGGATGTGTCGGATTCCATTGCGAGTCTGCGCAGCGACGTGGTGAATGCCACGATCGATTCCTTCGTTCCTCCCCAGAGTCTCGAGGAACAATGGGATATTCCCGGGCTGACCGAGGCCTTGAAGGAGCATTTCGACCTGGATGCACCGATCCAGCAATGGCTGGATGAAGACGACGACCTGCACGAAGAGCCGCTGCGTAAACGCATTCTGGATGAATTGGTGGCCATCTACGAGGAGAAAGAACAGCAGGCCGGTCATGAACAAATGCGCCGTATCGAGAAGGAGGTGATGCTGTTCACTCTCGACTCTCACTGGAAGGAACACCTGGCTGCGATGGACTACCTGCGCCAGGGTATCCACCTTCGAGGTTACGCGCAGAAGAACCCGAAACAGGAGTACAAGCGCGAGGCGTTCGACATGTTCACGCGCATGCTTGATGCCATCAAGCAGGAGGTGGTCGAGATCCTGAGCAAGCTGCAGTTGCAGGCGCCGCCGGTTATGCCTGAGCCGCAGATCGACCCTTCCATGTTCAACTTCAAACACGAAGAATTCAAAGGTCTGGGTGAGCCCCATAGGGAAGAGCCTGGGCCTGTGTCCGATGAAGTCGGTGAAGAGCCGCATAAGCCGTTTGTCCGCCCCGATCGCAAGATCGGTCGAAATGAGCCTTGCCCTTGTGGGTCTGGCAAAAAGTACAAGCAGTGTCACGGCAAGTTGAACTGATGGGCGAAGCAGGGGCTTCTGCCATCAAGGCCGGAGTTGGGATGCCAGTCGCCGGCGTTCGTCTGGCTGCTGCTGCTGCGGGCATCCGCTACCAGGGTCGTTATGACCTCGTACTCATCGAGATGGAAGAGGGCGGAAGTGCTGCAGCTGTATTTACCCGCAACCAGTTCTGTGCGGCGCCGGTCGTGGTGGCCAGGGAGCACTTGGCCAAGGATCCGGTACGCTACCTGCTTATCAACTCGGGCAATGCCAATGCCGGCACCGGTGACGAAGGGATGCGCGCCGCGCGGGAGACCTGCCGAGCCGTGGCCTCTTTGGCCGGGTGTCCGATGAGCCAGGTATTGCCGTTCTCCACCGGGGTGATCGGTGAAGATCTGCCGTTGTTGCCGTTCCAGCAGGCGGTGCCTGGCCTCATCAAGGAGCTGGCCGAAGACGCCTGGGAGAAGGCAGCCAAGGCCATCATGACCACCGATACGCGTCCCAAGCTATGCTCCATCGAGCTGGAATTGTCCGGTGGTATGGTAACTGTAACCGGCATGAGCAAGGGCTCGGGCATGATCCGTCCGGATATGGCAACCATGCTGGCCTACGTTGCAACCGATGCAACGGTTGATCATTCGCTGCTGCAGCAGATGCTTGACGAGGCGGTCGCCCCATCATTCAACAGCATCACTGTCGATGGTGATACTTCCACCAATGATGCCTGCGTGTTGCTTGCCAGTGGTGTCTCCGGGGTTTCAATAGCTCAAGGCGGTGAGGATGCCAGGGCGTTGCAGAGCGCGATCACCAAAGTCTGCATGTATCTGGCAAGCGAGATTGTGCGTGATGGCGAGGGTGCCACCAAGCTGGTAGAGATTGTGGTGGAAGGTGCGCGCGGAACAGAGGATGCCCGCGCTGTCGCCTACACGATCGCGCATTCCCCTTTGGTGAAGACGGCCTTGTTTGCCTCCGATCCGAACTGGGGGCGCATACTGGCCGCGGTAGGGCGTGCCGGTGTTGAGCACATGGATATCAACGCGGTCAGAATTTCCCTAGATGATGTGTCTATCGTCCGGGATGGTGGGCGCGATCCCTCTTATCGTGAGGAGGATGGCCAGCGGATATTTGATCAGGATAGTTACGAGATTCGCGTGGACCTGGGAATGGGGAATGCCGGCACGCGCGTGCTCACCTGCGATCTTTCCTACGATTACGTCAAGATCAACGCCGAGTACCGGTCGTAGACAAAGGGGCGCTTCTTGTCGGAACTGATCCATGTTGCTGCCGCCGCCCTGGTCGATCCACAGGGCCGGGTGTTGATCGCGCGGCGGCATGAAGATGCACACCAGGGAGGTCTCTGGGAGTTTCCAGGCGGCAAGTGTGAACCGGGTGAGTCAATCCAGTCGGCTTTGCAGCGTGAGCTGAACGAAGAGCTTGGTATCGATGTCATAGCCCATCGTCCATTGATACGTATCACCCACCATTATGTCGACCGCAGTGTGTTGCTTGACGTTCATCGCGTCGATGGCTGGACGGGTGAACCGCATGGTCGAGAAGGCCAGCCGCTGGCCTGGGTTTCCCCCGCTGACCTGGCAAGCTATCCGATGCCGGAGGCGGATGTGCCGATCGTGCGGGCATTGCAGTTGCCTGATCGGTATCTGATCACACCTGCCGATGCGCCAAATACAGCAGTTTTCTTGAAAAACCTGGAACGCGCTATCGACGAGGGTATTAGCCTAGTACAACTGCGGGTGTTCGGGTTGGAGCAAGACGCGCATTTTGCTCTGCACAGGGCAGTCCGAGACCTGTGCGATGCCCGGGGTGCGCAACTGTTGATCAATGGTGCTGCCAGTCTGCCTGCCGATACTGGCGCTGCAGGCATACACTTGAGTAGCAGGCAACTGCGGGAAGCACACGAGCGACCGGACTGTGCCGGTCTCTTGGCTGCCTCCTGTCATACCGCCGAAGATCTGCAGCGTGCGCAGGCTATCGGGGCCGACTTTGCGGTGCTGTCGCCGGTCCTGCCGACGCGCAGTCATCCCGATGCCAACCCCCTGGGTTGGGAGCGGTTCTCGCAACTGGTCGACGAGGTCGCGCTACCCGTCTATGCGCTGGGTGGCATGCAGGCCGGGCTAATGGAAGTGGCCTGGGCGAGCGGCGCCCAGGGGGTTGCCGGTATCCGAGGCTTTTGGCCGGATGAACAGTCATCCGGGTGATTGGCGCAACCCGTCTCCCGTCTTCCGGTGATTCCAGATACAGATGACGCGCAGCAATCGCTACCTGTTGTTTTTCGCGATCATTGGGGTTGGCCTGGCGTTCAGTTGGACCCTGGTTGGAAAACGCGCAAAGCTGGAACCCAGTGAGAGTCTGTATGTGATGACGACCGAGGACAGTTGTCGTCCCTATCGAAGTCCGTGTGCGGCCTATGCCGCCGATTTTGCGCTGGTGCTCGGCCCACAGGCTGATGCTTTGCGCTTGCAGGCTGAGCGTTTACCAACCAGTGCAGTGCTTGAATTCAGTCATTTTGAAGACGGCGCCCTGGAGCTGGCGGTGCCGCAGGCGAAACGTCTTTCCTCCGATTCCTGGTTCGTCAGGCCACTGCTGCGGAATGGACGCTTACGGGTGAACGTGCTGATTTCAGACCAACAGTGGCTGGCAGAGTTTCCGCTCGTTCAGTAATCGTCTGTGTTCTTTTCCGGCGGGAAATGGGGTTCGCCGGGAATGCGTTTTTCTTCCTCCAACCACTCACCGAGGTCGATGAGGCGGCAGCGCTCGCTACAAAAAGGACGCCAACGGGACTTCGATGTCCATAAGACTTTTTCACCGCAGGTCGGGCAAAGAACAGTCTTGGGTTGCTCGCTCATATGATGCAGACATTCAGGCCGAAGCTCAGGTCGCGCTCGGTCTGGCTGGGGTGTTCCCAATCTCGGGATTCCATGAAGCGGATGCTGAAACGGTGTTTGCCCCCGCTGATTTCAGCATACAGGTCGCTGTCCTTGGGAAGGAAGACCTGCACCATCTGGATGGCGGCTCCGCTTGGAAGATTGTGTTGGAAAAAGCCGTTGGCTGCGTGTTGCTGGGTAGCCGTTGTGCTGTGACGAATCAGGCTTAGCAGCAGGTCGACCGCTTCGTGCACGGATGCGACTTCATTACGCCAATCATCGAACTGCAGCAGCCGTTCGCTATGTGACTGGTTCAGCCAGAGGTGGAGCTGCGGCAGGTCGAAATCAAACCCGCCACCGGGCAGGCTGCTGCGCTGCAGCACACTGTTGAGAAATTCACTCTTGCGCAGGCTGGCGCCCAATTGCCCCTGCGCCGAGCGGATAGCCTGCCGGGACCCACTCAGGTTCTGCAGGATGTGCTGCAGCCTGTCTTTGTCCACGCCGGGCGTATTTGCCATTCGGGACAGGGACTGGTTGTAACGTTCCATCTCCTTGAGCAGTTCCGACTTGATGTCGGCACGTGCCAGGAGGTTCGCTATGTCGAGAAGAGCACGCAGCGCGGCCCGCGCGTGCCACGGGTTGTCCTGTGGTACATGGAAGTCGAATTGCTCGAACAAGTGCGAGAGGCGCAACAGCGTGCGGCATTTCTCATTCAGTGGCTGTTCGTAGACGATCTGCTGGCTCACGCTCGGACCCGAATCTTAAGAAAACGCTAATATTCTCCGCCAGCTGGAGACCAAGGTAAAGGGAGGGAGCGAAAAAGTGACGAATCCGTCAGTATTTGGTTTCAAACCCGCGACGAGTCTTTTTCCGCCAGATGCAGGTATCGATGGTGAATTTTCTCGACTGCTTGTCGCAACTGATCTGGGTTTCCGTCATTGCATATCACATCGTCAGCGACGGCCAGGCGTTGCTGTCTGGTCGCCTGAGCGGCCATTAATTGCTCGATCTGGTCTTCCTTGCTGGCGTCACGTGCTGTCAGTCTTGCTTTCTGAAGTTGTTCGGGCGAATCAATCAATAAGACGCGCTCGCACGGGTAAGCCTGTCCGGTTTCCACGTACAGGGGCACCACCAGGATCACGTAGGGCGAAGTCGCGATCTCTGCCCGCTCAAGCATGCGCTGCCGGATCATCGGGTGCAGGATCTCCTCGAGAATGCGCCGTTCTTGCGGTTGCGCAAAGACCCGGGTTCGCAGTGCCGGGCGGTTCAGCCGGCCATCGGCATTCAGGATGTCGCGGCCAAAGTGCTGGACTATCCGCGCCAAGGCAGCCTCCCCCGGCTGCACAAGCTCGCGGCTGATCAGGTCAGCATCGATGACGGTGACTCCGAGCTGCTCGAAGTGTTCGCTGGCGGTCGTTTTTCCGCTAGCGATCCCGCCCGTAAGGATGACGCGAAACATGGAGGCGTGATTCAGTGCAACCCGGCTATTTGTAGATAGGCCTGCGTGAGTTGGTCGCCCCAGAAAATTGCGATCACACCGGCCATCGCCAGATAGGGGCCGAAAGGGATGGGCACCTGATGGTCGCGTCCTCGGAACAGAATCATTGAGATGCCGACGAGGGCACCAACCAGGGAGGAAAGCAGAAGGATCAGAGGCAGCATTTGCCAGCCGAGCCAGGCTCCGAACAACGCAAACAGTTTGAAATCACCATACCCCATGCCTTCCTTGCCGGTGAGCAATCTGAACAGTTGGAAGACCAGCCAAAGGCTGAAATAGCCAGCGGCGGCGCCAATAACTGCATCTCCCAATGGCGCGAACGTGTCGTTGAGGTTCAGCAGCAACCCGAGCCAGAGGAGCGGCAGGGTCAGCTGATCGGGAAGCAACTGCTCGTCAATATCGATCATGGTCAGCGCCAACAAGCCCCACAGCAGGAAGCTTAACGCGAGGGCCTCAAGTGTTGGGCCAAATTGCCAGACGACGCAAACGGTCAAGCTGCCCGTAAGCAGCTCGACAAGTGGATAGCGAATGCTGATGGGGCTGCCACAATTGGAGCAACGTCCACGCAGTAGCAGCCAGCTGATTACCGGAATGTTTTCCCAGGCGTGGATGCCATGGCCGCAGCTAGGGCAGGTCGACGGTGGATCGATGAGAAAGTCGAGGCCGAACAGCCGATTGGGTGGGGGGTCGACGCCCTCCCCACCTGCGCATTCAGCCGCATGCTCCGCATACATCTTGCGCGGCAGGCGCAGGATCAGGACGTTCAGAAAACTCCCGATGACCAGACCAAAAAGCAAGGCAAAAAGCAGTTGGCCGGCCAGCGGAAGCTGTGACAAGAGCACGGCAGTGAAAACTCAGTGGCTGCCAGATACGATTGAGCCCAGCTGGAAGATTGGCAGATAGAGGGCTACGACCAGGCCGCCGACCAGGGTACCGAGAACGACCATGATGATGGGCTCGAGCAGGCTGCTGAGTGCGTCAACCGCATTGTCGACTTCCTCCTCGTAGAAGTCGGCCACCTTTGACAGCATCTCGTCCAGCGAGCCCGACTCTTCGCCTATCGCCACCATCTGGATGACCATGTGCGGGAACAGGCCCTGTTGCCGCATGGTTGCCTGCAGGGATTGTCCGGTTGCCACGTCATCGCGCATTTCCAAAACAGCCTGTCCGTAAACGACACTACCGGTCGCGCCCGCGACTGATTGGAGGGCTTCCACCAGCGGAACACCGGCGGCGAACATTGTTGCGGTGGTACGGCAGAAACGGGCCAGTGCAGCCTTGTGCAGAATGGGGCCGATGACGGGCACCTTTAGCAGCATTCGGTCAACGGTCTCCTGGAATTTTGGTGAGCGTTTCCAGATGTTGGCCATGGTCACGACCATACCCGCGATGCCCAGCAGCACCAACCACCAGTATTCCGCCACGAAGTCGGACATCGTGATAACGATCTGGGTGAATTTCGGCAGGTCGGCGCCAAAGCTGGAGAACAAATCCTTGAACTGGGGCACCACGAAAATCATGATGATCGCGGTGATCAGGACCGCCACGATCATGACGGCCGCTGGATAGAACATGGCCTTCTTGATCTTGCCCTTGAGCGATTCGGTCTTTTCCTTGTAGGTCGCGATCTTATCGAGCAGGGTTTCGAGTACGCCCGCCTGTTCGCCGGCCTCGACTAGGTTACAGACCAGGTCGTCGAAATACAGCGGGTGTTTGCGCAACGCGTTATGGAGCGAAGAGCCACCTTCCACGTCATTCTTGATCGCAAGAATCAAATCCTGCATCGAGGGGTTCACATGGCCGCGCCCCACGATTTCAAACGCCTGCACCATCGGTACGCCGGCCGCCATCATGGTGGCGAGCTGGCGGGAAAATACCGCGATATCCTTGGACGTGATTTTCTTTTTACGATTGGCAAAAAGCGACTGGCTCTTTTTGCGCACCTTGAGCGGATTGATGCCCTGGCGCCGCAATTCGGCCTTCGCCATCGCCATGTTCGTGGCCGGTGTTTCGCCCTTGATGCGTTTGCCTCGCCTGTCCATACCT
>Ga0180430_10004614_pt1 | contig 11589 bp, 11 predicted proteins | sample SS_ome_9_FD_132999 | JGI IMG/M metagenome (GOLD analysis project Ga0180430, IMG submission 132999) | Hypersaline lake sediment archaeal communities from the Salton Sea, California, USA - SS_1_S_2 metaG | ecosystem: Environmental > Aquatic > Non-marine Saline and Alkaline > Hypersaline >... | reverse complement strand
TCCCGGGCCACGGATAGCGCCTCCTGTGCAAGATCGGAGTCCTGCCCGGTCATGAACAGGATGCGGCAGACATCGGGCGCCGGGCCGGCGCCGCGCACGGTGTACACGGCTTGCTCGCTGATGTTGCCGGCCTGGTCCGCGACACGCTTGTAAATGTTGAAGACGACGAAAATGACCATCATCGTGGTTGCATCGAGCCGTTCGTCTTCTGAGAACAGTTCGGCGTAGTAGCTGTCCATCCGGCCTTCCAACTGCCGTGCCGAGCGAATCACGGACATGGCGCGATCGGCGTCACCCTCGCGAAAGGAGCTTCGCGCGGCGGACAGCAGTGACAGCGACTCATCGGCAATACAGTCGATGCGCCGGCGAAAGTGCGCAGGCAACGGCCGTTCCAGCCGCAGCGATTCACGGCAAACGGTCACGGCATGGTCCCCGATACGTTCCAGGATGGCGTTGACGCGGACCGTGGCCGTCATTTCCCGCTGCACGCCGGCGCGGGGAAGAAAACGGCCGATGAAGTCGTGGCAGCTGCTGTCGCAGCGGCGGCTTTTCCGGTCCAGCGGATGATCGTCCAGAATGACCTGGTAGGCGAGGTCGGCGTCCCGTTGGAAAAGGGCCTTGCGGGCATCGTACAGTGCAGACTCAGCCTGTGAGCCGATATCCCACAACAAGCCCCGAATCTGTTCGAGGTGGGCTTCCATGCGGTTTTCGATCTGCGTCATCAATTATCCCCGCTTACCCGCGCCGGTGATGGCTCACAGTCGGTCCAGCGCATGCACCAGGCGCTCAACCGTGCCGTCGATATCCTGCAGCTTGTCGAGCCCGAACAGCCCGATGCGAAAGGACCGGTAATCATCGCCCTCGTCGCACATCAGCGGCACGCCGGCCGCGATCTGGAGGCCCAGTTTCATGAAGCGGCTGCCGTTCTGGATGTCCGGGTCGTCGGTATAACTGACCACCACGCCCGGCGCCTGGCAGCCCGGGGCGGCGACGCTGGCGTAGCCGCGTTCCTCCAGAACATCGCGAACACGCTTTCCGAGTTCCCACTGGGCCTCCATGAAATGTTCCAGGCCGAACTCGATGGTTTCGAACATGGCGTCCCGGAACGTTTTCAGCCCGTCGGTGGGCAGCGTGGCGTGGTAGGCGTGACCGCCGTTTTCATAGGCGCGCATGATGTCCAGCCATTTGCCGAGGTCGCAGGCAAAGCTGCTGCTGGTCGACCGCGCCATGCGTTCCAGGGCCATGTCGCCCAGCATCACGGGCGCAGCGCAGGGTGTTGCGCTCCAGCCTTTTTGCGGCGCGCTGAGCAGGATGTCGACGCCGCAGGCCTTCATGTCCACCCAGATACCGCCGGATGCGACGCAGTCAAGCGCAAACAGGCCGCCATGCTCGTGTACGGCATCGGTCAGTGCCCGAATGTAATCGTCGCCGATGAGAATACCCGAGGAGGTATCGACATGGGGCGCGAAAACCACGCCCGGTTTTTTTGCACGGATCGCCGCCACGACTTCTTCCACCGGGGGTGGCGCGAACGGCGCCTGCGCCCGGTCCTCGGCGCGGCGCGCCTTGATCACGGTGACATCATCGCTCAGGCGACCGGTCTCGATGATCTGCGACCAGCGGAAACTGAAATAGCCGTTGCGTACAACGAGGCAGCGCCGGCCGTCGGCGAATTGGCGGGCGATGGCCTCCATGCCGTAGGTGCCGCCGCCCGGAACGAGGGCGACCGCATCGGCGTTGTAGACGGCTTTGAGCTGAGTGGACAGGTCGCGCATGACGCGCTGGAAGTCCTGCGACATGTGGTTCAGCGATCGGTCGGTAAAAACGACGGAAAACTCGAGCAGTCCATCGGGATCGACATCAGGCAAAAGGCCGGGCATTGTTCTGGTCTCGTGTGTCAGGGGTGAAGAAAAAGAATAGCACCTGCGGCGACCGTTGTGAGGGGTCCGGCGGAACCGATTTTCAAACCGGCAGCGATTTTACGCGCGTGAGACTCAACAGTTCGGCCACGCCGCCGTCGATTTCCTTCCAGGCGACCGGGATCAGCAAATGGGCCAGCGCCGCCGTGGGCATCAACTTGAAGTCGGGCGGCGTCGGGACGGGCTCGCGGCACAGTACTCGCACCAGGCTTTCCAGGCCCGGGTTGTGACCGGCGATCAGTACCCGCATCGCGTCTTCAGGACACTCGTTCAGCACGTTCAACAATTCCCCTGTCGTGGCGGCGTAGATGCGCCGGTCCCAGCTGATGTCGTCTGCGCCGATGCCAAAGGGTGCGCAAGCGACCAGCACGGTTTGCCGAGCACGTTCAGCAGGAGAACTGACCACGTAATCGGGACGCAGCCCGTGTTCCGCGAGAAATCGGCCCACGCGGGGCGCATTGTTGCGGCCGCGCCGGGAAAGCGGGCGTTCGAAGTCTGTCGGGGCATCGCTGTTCCAGGCGGATTTTGCGTGCCGGAGTATCAGCAGTTCATGGCGCATGCTCTTGACCTGTCGGGTTGTCAGTTGTCAGGCAACATCATAACCTCCCATTGACAGGGCAGGCTTGTATCCTGTCCGAATACCCGGGCCCAACGATCAACATCGGGAAAATCAATGGAAACGATCAAGGCAATAATGACGCGCCGCAGCATTCGCGCCTGGAAACCTCGGCCGATCAGCGAAGCGCAGCGAAAGATCATTCTCGAAGCAGCCATGAACGCACCCTCGGCGGCCGATGCAAGGCCCTGGCATTTTGTCACGATGGACGATCCCGGCATCATCCGGCGGTTTACCGCGCTGGGTGGCACGGAAATGCTCGAGCATGCGACGTTCATGGTCCTGGTTTGTGGTGAAGTCGCGCGCGAGATCTACCCCGGTTTCTGGCCGCAGGATTGTTCCTGCGCGGCCCAGAACATGCAGTTGGCCGCGCACGACCTCGGTATCGGCTGTGTCTGGATTGCTATCTACCCGATCGAGGAGCGCGTGCAGGCCTGCAGGGAGCAGCTCGGTATCCCGAAGCAGATCACGCCGTTTGCCCTGCTGGCCATGGGGGTTCCGGACGAAGCACCCGGCCCGGAATACCGTTATGATCCCGCCCGCCTGCATCACAACGGCTGGTAGGTTCCGGGTCATGGAAAACACGGTCACCATCGCGTCGCGGTTCAATGGCCCGGCCGAATCCGGCAATGGCGGATACAGTTGCGGAATGCTGGCTGCGTTCATCGATGGGCCGGCCCGGGTGCGGCTGCATCTGCCGCCGCCGCTGGACCGCCCGCTGACGGTTCACCGCAGCGAAAACGGAGGCGTCGAAATGCTGGATGGCCGGGACCGGGTCGGGTCCGCGGTGCCTGCCGCACTGGAACTCGAGCCGCCGCCTGCGCCGTCGCTGGAAGCCGCGACCGAAGCGGCGCGGCGCTACCCCTGCTACAAAAACCATATCTTTCCTACCTGTTTCGTGTGCGGCCCGGGGCGGCCGTCGCACGACGGCCTGGAACTCTATGCGGGGCCGGTCGATGACTGGAACCTGCTGGCTTGCCCCTGGAAACCGTCACCGGACCTCCTGGACGCCGGGGGCACGGTACGATCCGAAATCGTCTGGTCGGCCCTGGATTGCCCCGGTTACTTTGCCTGCCTTGGGCGCGAGCCGCGCCCGGCCGTGCTGGGCGAACTGCACGCGGAACTGCTGGAAGCGGTTCCGGGTGATCGGGATCTGGTCGTATACGCCTGGCCGCTGGGTGAAGCGGGGCGCAAGCGCCATGCCGGAACGGCGCTGGCGCTGCCGGACGGGTCCGTCCTGGCAAAGGCGCGCTCCACCTGGATTCTTCTGCGCGGCTGATTGAGCGCCGGGCGGTCAGGCGCGATAAAGGTTCGAATCGACGCTGAACGCCTGTAGTGCGGCGACGGTCCGGGGTGCGCGTTTTCCCAGGTAGTGCGTCAGCGAAGCCAGCGGCCTGGCGGGGATGGCGTAGGGCGTGATGAAGCGGATTCGGCTTTCACCTTTTTCCGCGGATGGCGGCAGGGCTTTAACGATGTCACCGGCCGCCGCCCGGTTCGGGTTGATCACGCGCACCTCGGGCAGGCGTTCGTTCAAAAGGCGCTGAAAAAGGGCTGCCTGGTAACCGTAATGCGTGCAGCCGAGATAGGCGCTCACCGCGGCGGGTAAATGTTCAAACCGGTCCAGCGCTTCCGGCACGTACATTCGAAGCAGCACCTCGGCTTCTGCGCCGGAAAAATCGTTGGAAATGGCGTCCGGCAGGCCGGGGCAGGCCTGCTGCACGATGCGGTCCGGATTGATGCCCGCTCGTGTGAGGCGGGCCGGGTAGCTGCCCTCGGCGACCGTTGTCGGGGTGGCGAAAACGATCACTCCCGCGGCGCTGTTCCGACCCAGTCCTGCGAGAATTTCCCGCGTACCGGTCTCAATGATCCCGGCGATGTCGTACTTTTCACGGCGGGGGTCGAAGAAAGCGTCCTCGTACAACACGCTGAGAGAATTGCAGGCGATGTAAAGAAAATCGGGCTGGTATCGTTCGGCAACGTTTGCCAGGAAGTGGTCGAAAGCCTCGACTTTCTGCTGCCGTGAATCCAGGGCGTTATAGGAATAGTCGTCACGAAACGCGGCGTTCAGATACAGGATCTCGATGTCCCCTCCGCGCGGGTCTTCGCGCAGGCGCGCTTCGACCTCGGCGCAAACCGAGAGCCCCCCGGTTCCGGAGTCGGTGATACCGATGCGCACTCAGACGATTTCCGGCGGATAGGCGCCCGTTATCAGGGAGCGCAAAACCGATTTATGCGACCGGATCAGCTCGGGCAGGGGTTCCGCGGGCAACTCCCAGGTCAGGATGCCGATGCCGTGGTCGGAGCACCAGCTGCCGAAGGAGCCGGGCGTGGGATAACCGACGCTCGGCACCATCGGCAGACCGGTCTTCGCGGCGGCCCATTGCGCGAGTTTGCCGCCGGCCGGGTCTTCGATGCAGGCCAGCGGTGCGTGCAGCGAGACGATGTTGCGCGGCTGCAGGCGCTCAATGACCTCGAGCAGCGCCAGCGTTTCCGGTTCCGATGCCGGTTCCGTGCCCGGGCTCAGCTCGATTTCCTGGGTCGTCTCGCCGTGCCCGCGGTAGCGCACCGTGCCGCCGTCCCAGTTGGCGGACGGCAGGTTGCGGTTCAGGTCGACGCCCCGCGCGTTGCAGCGCGTACCGCGCTGCGCACCGTCCGGGTTGACGCAAAGCAGGACGGGGTTGTGCATGTCGCCGGGCCCCACCCTGCGGAGCGCCTCGGACAACACCACGGTCGTATCGCTCTCGTCGCCGTGCATCGCCGCCATCAGCAGAACATCGACCGGCCCGGATCGAGGCCCGTAACCTTCCAGTGGAGCACCCAGCACCGAACGGCCGTAGGTCCAGGACTCGTGGCGAATCACACCGCGCAGGGCGCGCGGAACTTCACGTTGACGGGTATGAATATCCATCGGCGCAAGCTAGCATTGGCGCATCGATGAAACAAGGAGCTGCAGCGTGAAAAATATGCGCAGGCCGTTTTTTCGGCTGTTCACTCTGTTCGTCCTGCTGGCGGGCTTTTTGCCAGGCGCGGTCACGGAATCCAAAGCGGCGAAGGAGGATGCGATGGAAGCGGAACTGGGGGCCATCCAACAAGGCGATATCGAAGGTTCGCCGAAGCTGGCGGGACTGCAACTGCTGGTCATGCGCGATGGCGAGGTGGCATACGAGTATGCGGGTGGTTACGCGCGGCTGGCTGACGGTGCGGCTGAACGGCTCAACATGGACCACAAGCCGCGCATCGCCTCGATTTCCAAGCTGGTTGCGGCGATCGGCCTGATGCGCCTGGTCGAGGACGGCCGCGTGGACCTGGCCAGGGACGTGTCGCACTACCTCGGGTTTACCCTGCGCAACCCGGCTTTTCCCGAACAGCCCATCACGCTGCGCATGCTTTTATCGCATACCTCTTCGATACGAGACGGCGACTACTACTGGCTTGAAAGCGGCCAGCGTTTCGAGGATTTTTTTCGTCCGGGCAGCCTGCACTGGAATGACGGTGCGCATTTCGCTTCGGGCAAGGGCCGGGAGCCCGGGCGGTATTTCGCTTATGCCAATCTCAATTTCGGAGTCGTCGCGGCCGTAATCGAACGGCTCAGCGGTGAGCGTTTTGACCGTTACATGCGCGCCGAAGTGCTCGAACCGCTGGGGCTGCAGGCCAGCTACAACGTGTGTGACCTCTCTGCGACACACCCGGAGTGGATCGCAACGCTGTACCGTAAACGTGACGAAAACGAAGTGTGGCGGCCCGCCGGGGAGTGGGTCCCGCAGCTCGACGACGAGGGTTTTTCCTGTCACTACGGCCGGGAGCCGGTCGGCCGCGGTGAACCGCCCGGCCCCGTGCTGCCCGGATACGTGCCCGGCGAGAACCCGACCCTGTTTTCACCCCAGGGCGGCCTGCGGGCCTCGGTGCGGGACCTGGCGGTCGTGGCGGGTTTGCTGCTGAACGGTGGCCGTCACGACGGGAAGCAGTTCATCGATTCCGCACTCGTGAAAAAGATGTTCGAACCACAATGGGTGTTCGATCCCGGAACCGTAAACGGCGACCCGGGCGAGGGACCGGATGCGAGCGTCCGCCGCCTGTTCTCCGCGTTCGGGCTCTCGGTGCACATCGCGGACACGGCGGAGTGGGGAATGACGGCGCAGCCGCGCAGGCTGTATGGCCATCTCGGCGGCGCCTACGGAATGATCGGGCAGTTCTGGCTGGATCCGAAAAACGGCGACGTCCTCATTTCCCTGACCACCGGCCCGGACGACGACCCCGACCGCTATCCGGGGATCAGCCCGCTGCACCGGCCGAACGAGGAAATCATGCGCTGGTGGCTGCGGCACTTTCCGCGCTGACAACGAGCTTGCTGGCGGCGCCGGGCACTTCTTCGACATAACGGGGCACCAGGTATCCCGGCAGGCGTTTTTGCAGCGCGGCCATCAGTTCAAGGCCGCGCGAGCGTTCCACTTCGAAATGGGCGGCGCCGGACACGCGGTCCAGTTGGTGCAGGTAATAGGGGGCAAGTCCCGAATCCGCCGCGCTTTCAAAAAGCGCCGTGAGCGCTTCCACGCTGTCGTTGACCCCCTTCAGCAAGACGGTCTGGGTCAGCAGAAGCGCGCCGGACTGCCGCAGAATCGAGAGGGCCTCCCGGGTCGGTCCGTCCAGTTCGTCCGCGTGGTTCACGTGGATTGCGATAACGACCGGTATCGTTCCATTCCGAATGATTGCGGCCAGTGCGGGCGTGATGCGCTCAGGCGAAAACACGGGTTCGCGGCTGTGAATGCGCAGGCGACGGACCTGCGGGAAGCCTGCGACCAGGCGAAACCAGGATTCGAGCCGGGCATCGCTGAGCGTGAGCGGGTCGCCGCCGCTCAGAATGACCTCTGAAATTCCGCTGTGCGTTTCCATGTAGCGCTGAAACGCGGCCTGGACCTCGGACTGTTTTACTGGCGCGGCCAGCAGGTTGCGCCGAAAGCAGAAGCGGCAATGGCCGGAACAGGCCCAGGTCGCCATCACCAGCAGGCGCCCGGCATATTTTTTCAGCAGGCCGCGGTTTTCTGTCGGCGCCTCGTCAAAGGGGTCGCGTTCAAAACCGGGCGCGGGCAGAAGTTCTTCCGCGGTGGGCAGAACCTGCCGGATCAACGCCCCGGGCGCGTCGCTGTTCTGGATCTTGTCCAACCAGGACGGGGTCAGGCGCAGGTCGAAACCACGAGCGGCCTCCGCGCTGAAGCCCGGCCATTTTCTTGCTTCCGTTGACGATTTCATGAACCGCTTGCCCCTTGCAGCCAACCGCTCGTCGGTTGGCAGCGAGTATAGCCGGAAATTCGACGGGTATTGCCTGTCATTAGTGGTATAAATTAAAAGATCGGCGGCAGGGACGCCTGGCAGCCGCAGCAGGCTCAGGAAGAGCGTGATTACTTAAATTTCTTTCGAGGGCCGGGCCATGAAAATACATCTTTGTTGCGCAGAAAGATGTCGGCGACAGGCGGGCTTCACGCTGATCGAACTGATGATCGTCGTCGCCGCACTCGCGGTGATCGTATCGCTCGCGCTGCCGGTCTACACCAGCTACACCATCCGCGCCAAGGTCGGCGAGGCCCTGTCGGTGGCGGCGGCCGCCCAGACCGCGGTCGCTGCGACCTGTATCGAGGATCCGACCATCGACCCGTTGACCGATTCTGATGCCGGGTACACCTTTACGGCATCGAAATACGTCGCTTCGATCGGTTTCTCGGGCAGTTGCCGGAATCCGGTGATTACCGTGACCACTCAGAACACCGGCGCCCCGGCGCCGATCGACCTGGTCCTGACGGGTGATATGCCCGCTGATGCCGAGCGCCTGAACTGGGTGTGCACGGCCAACACGGCCAACCGCAACGTTCCGGCCGAGTGCCGCAGCTGAGCACCATTTGATTCTCAAGAAAGCCCCGGCCGCTCCGGGGCTTTTTCATGCCCGACCGCTTGTAATGTTCCAGTCACCCCGCGACTGGCCCGCATAATTCACCAGGGAACCGGGATTTGCGGCACAGCGGGCAAAACAGTTTGATAAATCGTTCAAAGAATCATGGCCGAAGCCATGGTTCAAGAAGGCGGGCTAGGGTAGGATTCACCGGACCCAGAATAAAAAAGCCGCGCTTGCGCGGACACCCTTCCAGATCGAGGAGGCAGCATGGCGTTTGGACACCCCAAGGGGCTCATCCCTTTGTTTTTTACCGAGATGTGGGAGCGTCTCGCCTTTTACACGATGGTCGGCATCCTGCTGCTCTACACCATCGACGCGGAACGGGGGGGGTTGGGCCTGCCGCGCGCCGAGGGCAATGAAATCTACGGACTGTACCTGGCTTTCGTCTATTTCACGCCGTTCCTGGGCGGCATGATCGCCGATCGCTTTCTCGGCTACCGCCGTTCGGTGGCCATTGGCGGTTTGCTGATGGCCAGCGGCCTGTTCCTGATGGGGACGCCCGGTTTTACCTATTTTGTACTCGGCCTGATCGGCCTGATCGTCGGCAATGGCTTTTTCAAGCCCAATATTTCCGTGATGGTTGGCAACCTCTATGAACCGGGCGATCCAAAGCGCGATTCCGGTTTCAATATTTTCTATATGGGTATCAATATCGGTGCCCTGGCCGCGACGCTGATCGTGGCTCCGATTGTCCGCAACTACTGGGGCTGGCTGTGGACGTTCCGTGCAGCGGGGATCGGGGTCCTGTTCGCCGTGGTGCTGCTGCTGATTTTCTGGAAAACCCTGGAAAAAGCGGACCGCCAGCCGGCTCGTGTCGAGGGTGATACCACGATTGGCGAGATTTTCGCCAAGATCCTGGCGCCTGCTTTCATCGTCGGTATCGCCGGTTACTTTTTTGCCAAGCAGTTCAACATGACCCTGGTGCGGCCGTCGGATTTCGGTTTCCTGGTCGGCATGATTCCGGTGATCATTTTCTTCGTCCGCCTCGGCCTGACGGCGAACGAAGAGGAGAGGCCGGGTTTGCTGGCCTTGCTGCCGATATTTGTCGCGGGCGGTGCGTTCTTCATGATTCTGCACCTGAACGGCAGTGCGATGACGCAGTGGGCGCGCGATTACACGGACCGCGAACCGGGTATTGCCCAGTCCGTGCCGTTCATCGACGAGATTCAGCAGGACGCCCTGCCCAGTTACTACACCAACGCCGGCGAAGAAGTGCCCCGGCCGCATCCGGACACCTTGCTGGTGATCGACTCGCCCGAGATCGCCAACCAGTTCGGCCAGAGCCGAATGACTGCCGGCGCGGTCGAAACGCTGGACGCGTTGCCGGGGATCCGCGTTGAACGACTGGGGCCAAGGGGCGATGCGCAGCAGGTCGATGCGGAGTGGAAAGCGCGGGCCGTCAAGGTGTACGCGGACGAGCAGATCGACGTGCGCAACGACAAGGGCGCTCATGGCGAGGACATCATCACGGTCGCGCTGACCGACGGCTCGATTCCAAAGGACCAGGTGGTGCTGTTGAGGGCGCTCACGGACGGCAGCCTGCTGCCGGTATTCGTAATTGACGAGAACACGCGTTCGGCGATCTACGACGGTTACCGCGAACGCTATGGCAAGGACCCGCAGTTGCTGCCGCGCGGCCAGTTTGTGCAGGTCGTCAATGCCGAGGTCTATCAGAGCTGGAACCCGTTCTGGGTCGTGTTCATGACCCCCTTCGTGGTCTGGTTCTTTGGCTGGCGGGTCAAGAAAGGCAAGCCCGTGCCAACGGCGCACAAGCTGCTTTACGGCATGGTGTTCACTACCGCCGCGCTGCTGATCATGGCACTGGCCGGTTCGCTGACCGACGGTGGCGCGGTCAAGGTGGCCGGCTTGTGGATGGCGATCTTCTACCTGGTCATCACGATCGGTGAGCTGTGCCTGTCGCCGATCGGTCTTTCGCTGGTCACCAAGCTGGCCCCGGTTCGACTGGCCGGCCTGGCGATGGGCGGCTGGTTCCTGGCCACCTCGATCGGCAACAAGTTCTCCGGTTTCCTTGGAAACGTGCAGAACCACATGGAGCCGATGTGGTTTTTCGTCTTCCTGGCCGCGCTCGCCGCGCTGGTCGCGCTGTTCATTTTCCTGGTCCTGCCGAGGCTGGACCGGGCCATCAAGAAGTACGGGGCCTAGTTTTTCAGGCCTATAAAAAAGAAACCCCGCCGAAGCGGGGTTTCTTTTCTCATCGGTCTGACTTCATTCGAACTCGACGACTTGGTTGATGGCGGTCGTGCAGGCTGCGCTGACGGCGTCACCGGCGGTTTGCAGGCACTCGAGGATACGTCCTTCACCGGCCTCGACGGCAGCGCAATGCGTCATGATGTCCTGCTCACATTCGGTGGCCAGGTAAATCAGGGCGTTGACGGCGGCTTCGAGCTGGGCCGATGCCTGGTACAGCGCGTACTGGCACTGCCCGGACAGCTTGTCCTCGTGGGCGAAAAAGCAGGCCAGCAGGCGGCCCTCGCCCAGCGTGACCTGGCTGCAGTACTGCTCGATCTCGCTGGCGCAGCCGGTCATGACCATGTCGACAGGATCGTCCTGGGCAAACGCGGTCTGGCTGGTGACAAAAACGGCAACTGCGGTGAAAAGGATACGTGCGATGGATTTCATCCTGGGGATCTCCCGTTTGGTCGAAAAGTAGTTGGAGTATGGAGCAACCGAAGGGTGCCGCACAAGCAAGGGCTTGTTGTGAAGAAGGTTGTTCGAGGCGGTTCGCCGGATGTCCTCGCCTTGACACCGGGCAGGCATGGGGCATCATCGTGTTCTGGCGGCACGCCCGGGGACGAAGCGCATGGCAAAACCTGATCGGAACGTCCCGGAACCACCGGGAAGCACCTTCGCAACCCTGTTGAGAGGTTTCTGCATGGGCGGCGCCGATATCATCCCCGGGGTCAGTGGCGGCACCATGGCGCTGATACTGGGAATCTACGAGCGCCTGCTCACCGCGATACGCAGTTTCGATCACGTCTGGATCGGGCTGCTGCTGCGCGGCAAAGTGGGCGCCGCGCTGGCGCGAAACGACCTCGGCTTCCTGGTTCCGCTGGCGCTCGGTATCCTGGGCGCGATCCTGTTTTTTACGC
>Ga0180430_10004611_pt1 | contig 11591 bp, 9 predicted proteins | sample SS_ome_9_FD_132999 | JGI IMG/M metagenome (GOLD analysis project Ga0180430, IMG submission 132999) | Hypersaline lake sediment archaeal communities from the Salton Sea, California, USA - SS_1_S_2 metaG | ecosystem: Environmental > Aquatic > Non-marine Saline and Alkaline > Hypersaline > Sediment... | reverse complement strand
GCAGGCGGCCGCGGCAAGTCTGGTGGGGTGCGTCCTTGCAACACGGCGACTGAGATGCAGACCACGGCCAAGGCGCTGCTAGGTCGCCAGCTGGTCACGGCCCAGACCAGCCTACAGGGGCTGCCGGTATCCCGGCTGTTGTTAGAGCGGCCAGTCGCGATCGAGCGCGAACTCTATCTGGCCTTGTTAGTGGATCGCGCTGCCGAGCGCATCGTCATGATGGCCTCAGCCTCCGGTGGTATGGAGATTGAGCAGGTTGCGGCGAGCCAGCCGGAGGCGCTGTTGGTCTCGCGCATCGAGCCCCTGTTTGGACTGCGGCCCTGGCAGAGTCGACAAATCGGAGACTGCTTTGGTCTGACGGCTGAGCAACAGCCCGCCTTGGCTAGGCTCTTGGGCAGGCTTTACCAACTGTTCATCGAATGCGATGCCAGTCTGATCGAGATCAACCCCCTGGTGGTTACCCTTGATGGCGAGCTGATGGCGCTGGATGCGAAGATTGAGCTTGATGACAACGCGCTGTTTCGGCATCCGGCGCTCGCTGCGCTGCATGACCCGAGCCAGGAAGATGCGCGCGAGGTCGCCGCGCGGGCCGAGGGGCTGAGCTATATCAGCCTTGAGGGTAATATCGGCTGCATGGTCAATGGCGCCGGGTTGGCGATGGCGACCATGGACCTGATTGCCCTGCATGGTGGTGCGCCGGCCAACTTCCTCGATGTCGGTGGTGGCGCCACCGCGGAGCGTGTCGGTCGCGCCTTTAAGCTGATCCTCAGCGATGAGAAGGTCGCTGCCGTGTTGGTGAATATCTTTGGTGGCATCGTGCGTTGTGATTTGATTGCCGAGGGTATCCTCGAGGCGGTCAGGGAGGTTGGGGTGAGGGTGCCAGTGGTGGTGCGCTTGGAGGGCACCAACGCCGAACTTGGATTGCAACGGCTAGCGCGGAGCGGGCTGGCGATTGAGACCGCGGCGACCTTGGCCGATGCGGCCAACCAAGTGGTGAAGGCCGCTGCCCAGGCAGACGCCGCGGCGCTAGTGCGGCCGGATGCAGACGCCGGAGAGCGATCATGAGTGTATTGGTTGATGCGTCGACGCGGGTGATCTGTCAAGGCTTCACCGGCCGTCAGGGTAGCTTTCACAGCGAGCAGGCCATCGCCTATGGCACTCGCATGGTCGGTGGTGTCACACCGGGCAAGGGTGGTCAACGCCATCTCGGGCTGCCGGTTTTTGATACCGTGCATGCGGCGGTTCGCGAGACCGGCGCCAATGCGACCATGATCTATGTGCCAGCGGCCTATGCGGCGGATGCGATCCTTGAGGCGGCCGATGCCGGCATCCATGTCATCGTCTGCATCACGGAAGGGATTCCGGTGCTGGATATGCTCAAGGTCAAGGCCGCCCTAGCGCGGAGCGAGGCGGTCTTGATTGGGCCAAATTGTCCGGGGATCATCACCCCCGGCGCCTGTAAGATCGGCATCATGCCGGGCGCCATCCATAGGCCGGGACGCGTCGGCATCGTGTCCCGCTCGGGTACGCTCACCTATGAGGCGGTTGAGCAGACCTCCGCCGAGGGCTTGGGCCAGAGCACCTGTATCGGCATTGGCGGTGATCCCATTCAGGGGCTTGACTTTGTCGATTGTCTGGCGATGTTCGAGGATGATCCGGATACCGATGCCGTGCTGATGGTGGGCGAGATCGGCGGTAGCGCGGAGGAGGCTGCCGCGGTTTTCGTGCAGCGGCGGATGAGCAAGCCCGTCGTCGCCTATATTGCTGGCGTAACGGCGCCTGCTGGTAAGCGGATGGGCCATGCTGGCGCCATCGTGAGCGGCGGTGGCGGCACCGCGGAGGCGAAATATTCGGCGCTACAGGCGGCTGGTGTGCGGGTGGTGCGCTCGCCCGCGCTGCTCGGGCGCAGCCTCGCCGAGCTGTTACGGCGCTAGCTAACGCTAGCTCAGTAGAATCCGGGATGGTCAAGCCCCGGACAGACTCTTATACTCACTCGAAACCTAGCCGAGAGGTTGAACGGAGATTCGCATGAAGAAGGTCGAAGCCATCATCAAGCCATTTAAGCTCGACGACGTCCGCGAGGCGCTGTCGCAGGCCGGTATCACCGGTATGACCGCGATTGAGGTCAAGGGCTTTGGCCGCCAGAAAGGCCACACTGAACTCTATCGTGGTGCTGAGTATGTGGTTGATTTCTTGCCTAAAGTAAAGGTCGAACTGGTGGTTGCCGACGATCAACTCGACGTCTGCGTCGAGGCGATTACCAAGGCCGCGCGCACCGGCAAGATCGGCGATGGGAAGATCTTTGTCAGCCCTGTCGATCGCGTCGTGCGTATCCGCACCGGCGAGGAGAACGAGGCCGCTATCTGAGCCGCCCTGCTGAGTGAGGCGGCCTGATGCGGGTGCCGCTTCTCGGCCGAATCAGTTCTCGTCCAGACTCAGGTAGTCCCAAACCCGTCGGGCTAGGCTAACCTCGTCGGGCGCTGGCTCGTCATCGATAAAGCGGCCCGCCTCGCGGTTCATGACCAGCACGCGCTGCACATCGGCGGCAAGTTCTTCCTCACCTAGTCTCTGATAGCCCGCGGCCATCAGCTCTAGCGCCTCTTCGACAGCAGTGGTGCGTTGGAAGCGCTCGATAACATACTGAGCGCGGCCCACTGCCGCGACATAAGCGCCACGCTCCATGTAGTAGCGGGCAACATGCAGCTCTCCTTCGGCCAGATTATTACGTAGGTGTAACATGCGCTGGCGCGCATCCGCGGCATATTTGCTGTCAGGATAGAGGCGGACCAGCTCGGCGAAGTCGTTGAAGGCATCCAGCGCCGAGCCTGGGTCGCGCTGAGCGGTATCGATGGGCACGAATCGGTCCAAGAAGCCGATGCTGCGGTTGTAGTTGACGATGCCCTTAAGATAGTAGGCATAGTCGACGAATGGATTCTGTGGATAGAGCTTGATGAAGCGGTCCGCGGCAGCGATCGCCTGCTCGGGCTCTTCGCCCTTATAGTAGGCGTAGGCGATATCCAACTGGCCCTGCATGGCGTAGCGGCCGAAGGGGTAGCGGGCCTCGAGCTTCTTGTACAACTCGATCGCGCGTTTGTAGTTGGCGGCGTCAAGCTCGCGTGCCGCCTTGTTGTAGAGTTCATTGGCCGACCAGCCCTCGGTCTCGTCGAATTCCTTGCCGATGATGCCGCAGCCACTGAGCATGGCAACGGCGATGAGGGTTATCACTAGGGTGCGGATCATTGAGGAAGCCTGCCGAATAATCGCCGAGACCGTCGTCGGCGCTACAATCTCACCAGTATACTGAATCATTGTGACTGTCACAGAGCAGGCCCAAGCCATCCATCGCCTCGCGCCGACCCGATCCGCGCCTGACAGACTCGAGTCCAGCCGCCTCCAGCCGGCCCGGCCCGGGTCGAGTCAGCTTGAGCCGACCCGGCTTGATCAGGCCCGGCATGATGAAGTCGAGACCCAGCTGTTGCAGCTGCGGCCAGAGCACGCCGGTCGGCGTCTGGACCAGGTGCTGGCAGAGCTGCTGCCGGCGTTCTCGCGCAGTCGTTTGCAGACCTGGATCGAGCAAGGTCAAGTCTTGATCGATGGACGCAAGCCGCGCACGAAGGACCGCGTGCGTGGTGCCGAGCAGGTTCAGGTGCGGCCCTTGCTGGAGGCCAGCGGGGCCTGCTTGCCGCAGCCGATCCCGCTGCGCATCCTATTCGAGGACGAGCATCTGATCCTGATCGACAAGCCGGCGGGTCTGGTGGTGCATCCGGCGGCGGGACATCCAGATGGCACCCTGCAGAATGCACTGCTCTATCATGATCCGCGCCTAGTCGAGCTGCCTCGTTGCGGGATCGTGCATCGCCTAGACAAGGAGACGACTGGCCTGATGGTGGTCGCGCGCAGCCTGCTCGCGCATCGCTCCTTGGTCGCTCAGCTCAAGACACGGACGGTCAAACGCGACTATCGGGCGCTGGTGCTGGGAGCGCCAGCCGCGGCCGGTCGTGTCGATGCGCCGATTGGTCGGCATCCGACGCGACGGACGGCGATGGCGGTGGTGGCTGGTGGCCGACCGGCGGTGAGCGATTATTCGGTGCTGCTGCGCTATCGACGGCACAGCCTGCTGGCGGTGCAGCTGCAGACAGGACGCACGCATCAGATTCGCGTGCACATGGCGCATCTGCGCCATCCCTTGGTGGGTGATCCACTCTATGGTGGCGGGGCCGGCGCAGCGGCCGCGGCAGCGAGCCCCGAGCTGGCCGCGGCGCTGCGCGGCTTTCCGCGCCAAGCGTTGCATGCGATCGGGCTCGGCTTGGTACATCCGGCCAGCGGTGAGCGGATGCATTGGCAGGTGCCGATGGCGGCTGATCTCGCGGCGCTCTGCGCCCTCTTGCAACAGGATGCCGAGGTGAACCCCGATGAGCCTATTCTTTCGACCTGACTGGACCGCGCCGGCCCTGGTGCAGGCGCTCAGCACAACGCGCCAGGGTGGCATCAGCAGCGGTGCCTATGCCAGCCTGAATCTGGCGAGCCATGTTGGCGATGATCCGGCTGCGGTGCAGCGCAACCGGGCGCTGCTCTCTGAGCAGGCGCGGATACCCCAGGAGCCGACCTGGCTGAACCAGGTTCACGGCTGTACTGTCTACGAGCATGGGACGACGGCGCCGTCGGAGCGCGATGCCGACGCCTCGGTGGCGTTCGGTCCAGGCGCCGTCTGCGCGGTGATGACGGCTGATTGCTTGCCTATCCTGCTCTGCGATCAGGCGGGTACCGTGGTCGCGGCGGCGCATGCCGGCTGGCGTGGCTTGGCGGCTGGAGTCATCGAGGCGACGGTGCGGCGGATGCGGCGACCAGCCGGTCAACTGCAGGCCTGGCTCGGACCCGCCATAGGGCCGGCGCAGTTTGAGGTCGGCGACGAGGTGCGTGCCCGCTTTTGCGCCCTCGACCCGGATGCGGCGGCGGCCTTTCGCCCGAATGCGGCCGGGCGTTGGCTGGCCGATCTGCCGCTGCTTGCGCGGCAGCGCCTGGCGCGACTTGGGGTAGCCTCCGTTAGCGGCGGCAACCTCTGTACCCTTGCCGATCGCGACCGCTTCTTCTCGTATCGACGCGATGGGGTCACCGGACGCATGGCGAGTCTGATTTGGCTGCGGTCAGGATGAGCTTCTAGCGCCAAATCCAAAGGCAGAGCCGCGGCGGTCAAGTTTGTCCATGCGCTGTTTGATTGATCTCAACAGCCCCTGCCGCTACTCTCTATTAGTAAGATCTATCGTATCGATAAGCGCAACATGATGAGTATAAGACGCGTCTTCACCCGTATCTCTCAGGTAGGCCCCACCAAGCCCCGCGGATCTCTTCGCTGGCTGAGCCTTAACACCGGGGCGCGCCTTTGTGGCGCGCTGCTGATTGCGCTGATCACCTTTGGTGCGGTCGCGAAGACCCAAGAGGTCGGTCTCGCCGAGCTGTTCCCGGATGAGCGTCAAGCGCGCACCATGGTGGTCATCAACAAGGTTCTCGAGCGCTTCCATTATCGCGACTTCCAGCTCAGCGACGCCTTCGCTGGGGAGGTCATCGAGAACTACTTCACTGACCTCGACTCTGGACGGCTGTTCTTCCTCGAGCGCGACGTTGAGCGCTTTGGACGCACCGCGGGACGCCTCGACGATGACCTTGCCAAGGGTAAGATCGATACCGCCTTCGATATCTTTCGCGTCTACCGCATGCGGGTCGACTCGCGCATCGATTATGCGCTCTCGCTGCTGCAGCAGCCGTTCGACTTCACCCGCAACGAGAGCTACCTGTTCAAGCGCGATGAGGCCGACTGGGCGACCAGCGAGGCCGAACTGAACGAGATCTGGCGCAAGCGGGTGAAGAATGATTACCTCCTCTTGAAGCTCTCTGATAAAAGCGACACCGAGATCCGTGATCAGCTGCGTGAGCGCTACAAGGGCATCACAAGGCGTATCCATCAATTTACGCCTGATGATGTCTACCAGGCCTTTGTGAACGCCTATACCCGCACGCTGGAGCCGCATACCAGCTACATGTCGCCGAGTACCTCGGAAAACTTCGACATCAGCATGCGACTCTCGCTGGAGGGGATTGGTGCGGTGCTACGGGCGGATAACGAGTACACGGTGATTCAGCGCACGATTCCGGGCGGGCCGGCGCGCCAATCGGGGCAGATCCAAACCGGCGATCGAATCCTTGGCGTGGGCCAGGGACTCGACGGCGAGATGATCGATGTGGTCGGCTGGCGGCTGCAGGACGTGGTCGACAAGATCCGGGGTCCAAAAGGCTCAGTGGTTCGCTTGCAGACCCTGCCGAAGTCGGAGGCGGCTGGCGGTCGCATGCGCGAGATCTCGCTGGTGCGTAACGAGATCAAGCTTGAAGATCAAGCCGCGCAGCACTTTGTCATCGATGACCTCGAGAACGCCCCCTCGCTCAAGATCGGGGTTATTGAGGTTCCCGCCTTCTATCGTGATTTCCGCGCCGAGTCGGCTGGCAAGCGTGATTTTCGCAGCACCACGCGTGATGTTCGCGCGCTGATCAAGGCGCTCAAGACCGAGAATGTCGATGGACTGATCATTGATCTGCGTGGCAACGGCGGCGGCTCGCTCACCGAGGCCTTGGAGCTAACCGGTCTGTTCATCAAGGAGGGGCCTGTGGTCCAGGTGAAGGACTCCTTCGGTAAGGTTGAGGTCGAGGTCGATCCAGACCCGGCGATCGTCTACACCGGTCCGCTCGCGGTCCTTGTCGATCGCAACAGTGCCTCGGCCTCGGAGATCTTTGCCGGGGCCATCCAGGACTACGGGCGCGGCATCATCATCGGCGAGCCAACCTTTGGCAAGGGTACGGTGCAGACCCTGATTGATCTGGACCGTTATGTGCCGGGCGATGATACCGAGCTTGGGCGTTTGCGCCTGACCATGGCGGAGTTTTATCGCATCAGTGGTGGCAGCACCCAGCTCAAGGGGGTCGAGCCCGATATCCAGTTTGAGCTTGGCCTGCAAGGCGTCGACCACGGCGAGCGCTCGCTCGATAACGCGCTGCCCTGGGGAAAGATTCGGCCGGCTCGGTTCACGCCGAAGAGCGATCTTGACATCGATACCCTCAAGCAGCGTTCAGCGCAGCGCATCATTCAGGATGATGGCTTCGGCATGCTCTTCTCTCAGGCGCGGGTGCTGAGCGAGATCGAAGCCCAGGATCAAGTATCACTGAGTGAGCGCGAGCGGCGCGCCGAATCCAATCGACGCGATCAGGTTCTGAAGGAGCAAAAGGCCGCCTTCTTGCGTACCCGCGGGATCGAGCCGGTGGATGAAGACGCCGATGAGATCGATGAGGATGCCCTCGAGAAACAGCAAGAGGTGATCGATCGTATCCTGACCCAAGAAGCGGCGCGTATCCTGGCGGACATTATCGTGCTACAGGGCGCTGATCAGCGGCCGCGTGCGGCAATGCGAGACTAATTCTTCTGATGTCTGTACAACGCTTGTCCGCCGAGCTTCCTGCTCGGCGGTTGCGGGTTCTTGCCGATCCCGCGGTTCGCGCCTTGGTCACTCAGTGCCTGGTCGGGTTAGAGAAGGAGGCACTCAGGGTCACCCCCGATGGCTCCGTGGCGGCAACGCCGCACCCGCCGGCGCTGGGCTCGGCCTTGACCCATCCACACATCACCACCGATTTTTCGGAGGCCCTGATCGAACTGGTGACACCGGCCTTGCCTGATCCACGGGCCGTGCTCGATTTCCTCCGCGATCTACATCTCTTCGTCGACCGGCAGATCTGCGAGGAGCGGCTCTGGGCGGCGAGCATGCCTTGCGTGATCGGCGGTGGCGCGAAGATCCCGCTGGCCCAGTATGGCAGCTCGAATGCGGCGCAGATGAAGACCGTCTATCGGCGCGGTCTCGGTAATCGCTATGGCCGCGTGATGCAGATCATCGCGGGCGTGCATTTCAACTTTTCGCTGCCAGAGGGGTTCTGGCCGCTGACCCAGGCTGAGCTGAGCGCCGCGTGCGGATCTGAGTCCGCGACTGATGCTGAAGCCGACCGCTCTGATCCAGCCTCCGCGCTTAGGGTCCGGGATGCCTCCTATATGGGCATGGTGCGCAATCTGCAGCGCCTAGGCTGGCTGGTGCCTTATCTGTTCGGTGCCTCGCCCGCGGTCTGCAAGAGCTTTGTCCAGGACGCGAAGGCGGATCTTGAGTCGTTCGATGCCAAGACCTTCTATTATCCCTTCGCAACCTCGTTGCGCATGGGCGATATCGGGTATCAGAACCGGCAGGAGGAGGGCACTGGTCTGAAGGCCAATTACGACTCGCTGGATGCCTATACGCGCAGCCTCACCTGGGCGATTCGGACCCCCTGTCCGCACTATGAGCCGATTGGGTGCAAGGTCAATGGTCGCTGGGAGCAGCTCAACGATCACGTGCTGCAGATCGAGAACGAGTACTACAGCACGGTCCGTCCCAAACAGCTGACCGACTGGATGGAGTTCCCGACCCTCGCCTTGCGTCGGCGCGGTATTCGCTATGTCGAGCTGCGCTCGGTGGATGTGAATCTCTATGAGCCGCTGGGTATCGAGCTTGAGCAGATGCGCTTTCTAACGCTGTTCATGCTCTATTGCCTGCTGCTGCCGAGTCCGACCATCTCGCCGCGTGAGCGGCGCTGGATCGATGCCAATGAGGTGCTAGCCGCGCACCGTGGGCGGGAGCCGGGGCTGATGCTGCAGCGCTCCGACGGTCCGATAGCGCTGCGCGATTGGGGCCGGCAGGTGCTGGAGGCGATGGCGCCGCTAGCGGCGTTGTTAGACGAGGAGCTGGGCGGCCAGGCGACTGCCGCCTTGCAGGCGCAGCAGTTGAAGATGGCCGAGCCGGAGGCGACGCCCTCGGCGCGCATCCTCGCCGAGATGCGGGCACGGGGCGAGGGCTTTGCTGAGTTTGCGCGCCGTCTGACCGAGCGTCATCGCGACGGCTTCAAACGGCTTGAGCTGGCCCCTGAGCGTCTCGCGCTGTTCCAGCGCCTAACGGATGAGTCGCGCCAACGACAGGCACGGATCGAAGCTGCTGACGATTGCGATTTCGATACCTTCCTGGCGCGCTACTTCGCCCAGACCGAGGAGCAGCCGGTGGCGCTAGGCTCGCCCTTTGCGGCGGCGACTGCGTCAACTGGGACGCCGGCCTAGCCGCGGCCGCCGCGCGAGGCCTGGTACAGGACCCAGTCCATTGCGCGGCTTGGCAGCAAACGGCGCAGGGTGCCGAGCAGATGGGTTGGGAAGGTCACGTAATAGCGCGGTTTTGGATGCGGGCTCTCGAGTGCCCGCAGCAGCTTGCGCAACACCGCCTCGGGCGGCAGCGTAAAGGGCTGGGCGGCGCCCTCCTTGCGCAGCCGTTCCTCCATGCGCTGATAGGTCTCCCGGTACGGGCTGGTGCTGGGGTCGATATGGCGTTGATAGGCGCGGTAGGCGTTATCGCGAAAGCGGCTCAGGATTGGCCCGGGCTCGATCAGGATCACCTCGATACCGCTGCCGCGCAGCTCCAGACGCAGGCAGTCGGTGAGACCCTCGAGCGCAAACTTGCTGGCAACATAGGCACCCCGAAACGGCAGCGCGGCAAAGCCGAGCACCGAGCTGTTCTGCAGGATGCGGCCCTGGCCCTGGGTGCGCATCAGCGGGATGACACGTCGGGTCAGGTCGTGCCAGCCGAACAGATTGGTCTCGAACTGCGCGCGCAGCGTTTCGCGGGTCAGATCCTCGACCGCCCCAGGCTGACCATAGGCACCATTGTTGAACAAGGCATCCAGGCGTTGACCGGTCAGCGCCAAGGCGTCTTGCAGGCCGGCGGCGATACTGTCGGAGTCGCTCAGGTCGAGCTGCACCGCCTGCAGGCCCCGCGCCTTAAGGCGCTCAACATCGGCCGCTTGGCGGGCGGAGGCGATGACCTGCCAGCCGCGCTGGGCCAGCCCCAGTGCGCAGCCGAGGCCGATGCCACTCGAGCAACCGGTGATCAGGATGCTGCGTTGATGTTCCATAATGCTGGGCTCCGAGGTAGCGGGATTGGGTTGGCCGCGCGGCTTGAGCGCGGTGGCCCCTATGGTAGGCCAGATGCGCCTGGGAGGACCGGCGTTTGAACCCTGATTCCGATGCGCCGCAATGGCTGTGGGTTCCGGCCGCGCAGCCCCTAGCGACCGCGACCCCGATGTGGCCATCGTGCGGGCGGCGCCTGCTGATGCGGGCCGATCATGGGCTCGCGCAGTCGCCGCGGCAGGATCGCCAGCGCGAAGATCCGTTACAGGACCATGACGGCTTGCCGGATCGCCGCGATGTCCTGATGCAGTCGTTGCTCGATCTTGGCCGCCATGATCCGGCGCGGGTCGATCCCGCTGCGCAACGCTTTGATCTCGGGCCAGGCACGGCCGATAGCCGCCTGGGTGCGGCCATGGACGCCTATCAACTGGACTTGGCGCTGAGTGCCGGGCGGCATGCGGTTGAGCGCGCCAAGCTGGAGGGTATCCGTTGCATCCAGGCGCAAGGCGCTGGCATCGGCGCTGGGATCACCAATCAGATCTGGTGGCTGCTCTTCGGACGCTGGTCGGTGTCGTCAATGGCGACCGATGCGGGATGGAGGCTGGCTTGTCGGCAGCGGCGGACAGAGCGCGATCCGCTCGCGCTGGACGCTCCGCTCGCGCTGGACGCCCCGCTCAGGGCGAGCGGCGGCGGTGTGAGCCCCCTAGTCACCGGCGTTGATCTGGAGCCTATCCTGCGGCGTCATGCGATGACGCTATCCAATCCCTATGCGGCCTTGCGCCATCTGGGCGGTTTTGAGCATGCGGCGCTGGTTGGCTCAGCGCTGGCGGCAGCGCAACTCGGGCTCCGCTGGCGGGGGCTTGGCGAGAGCGCGGCCATCGCTAGGCGGCTGGCCTTGTGCCTGAATCCATCGGTGGCGCCTTGGTTGCGGGTGGAGGCCCCTGCTTGCGCTGGCTGCCAGGACCTGGGCCTACAAAGCAGCGATGACGCGGCTGCCGGGGCGGGTTGCCCGGAACAAGGCGATTTGTTGCCTTAGAGCGATCAGCTGCTGAGCGCGCTGCACAGTTGTATACAATACGCACCCTAACTGGCTTGATGGAGAAGTGAAACAGGTTCATGGGCGCGATTATTCCAGTCATCTCAGACGAGCTGGGCTGTCATCAACGGCAGGTGCAGGCTGCCGTGGATCTGCTCGACGGTGGGGCCACGGTGCCGTTCATTGCGCGTTACCGCAAGGAGGCGACCGGGGGGCTCGACGATATCCAGCTGCGGCATCTGGCGCAGCGCTTGGTCTATCTGCGCGAGCTTGAGGAGCGTCGCGTGGCGGTGTTGTCCAACATCGATGAGCAGGGCAAGCTGAGCGACGAACTGCGCGCTGAGATCGAGGCCGCCGAGACCAAGCAGCGGCTTGAAGATCTCTATCTGCCGTTCAAGCCCAAGCGCCGCACCAAGGCGCAGATTGCGCGTGAGGCCGGTCTGGAGCCGCTTGCCGATGCGTTGCTCGCCGATCCGGCGCAGGCGCCGGAGATGCAGGCCGAGGCCTTTGTAAATGTTGGCAAGGGTGTGGCCGATATCGCCG
>Ga0180430_10004608_pt1 | contig 11595 bp, 9 predicted proteins | sample SS_ome_9_FD_132999 | JGI IMG/M metagenome (GOLD analysis project Ga0180430, IMG submission 132999) | Hypersaline lake sediment archaeal communities from the Salton Sea, California, USA - SS_1_S_2 metaG | ecosystem: Environmental > Aquatic > Non-marine Saline and Alkaline > Hypersaline > Sediment... | reverse complement strand
TCGTAGGTCAGCAGATTGCCGATCCCCGCGCGCCGCCCGGTCGCCACCGCCGCCATCACGCCCGAGGCCGGGCCGGACATCACCGTCTTGACCGCCTCGCGCGACACGCTGCGGGCCGAGACCATGCCGCCATTGCCGTTCATCACCAGAAGCTCGTGGCCGTAGCCGCGCTCGCCCAGCTGGTCGGCCAGCCGCGCGACGTAGCGTTCCAGCAGCGGCTGCACCGCCGCGTTCACCGCCGCCGTCACGCCGCGTTCGTATTCCCGGCTTTCGGACAAGAGCGCATGGCCCGCGGTGACATGGCCGTTCGGCCAGAGCCCGGCGGCGATCTCCACCGCGCGGACCTCGTGCGCTGGGTTGGCATAGGCATGCAGGAAGTGGATCACGAGGCTTTCGCAGCCCGCCGCCAGAAGCTGCCGCACCGCCGCCGCCACCGCCGCCTCGTCGAGCGGGGTCAGAACCCGGCCGCGCGCGTCCATCCGCTCGGGCACCTCCAGCCGCAGGTCGCGCGGGATCACCGGCACGAAGGCCCCGTGCATCCCGTAGGCCTGCGGCCGGGTCCGGCGGCCCAGTTCCAGCACGTCGCGGAAGCCCTCGGTGGTGATCAGCCCGGTGCGGGCCAGCCGGCGTTCCAGCACCGCGTTGGTGGTGGTGGTGGTGCCGTGCACGATCAGGTCGACCGCGGCAAGGTCGGTGCCCGCCGCCTCGAAGGCCGCCAGCACGCCGGGCGCCTGGTTGGGCAGGGTGGTGGGCACCTTGGCCAGCTCCACCCGCCCCGCCGCCGGATCGAAGACGACCAGATCGGTGAAGGTGCCGCCGACGTCGACCCCTGCGACCAGCCCGGCCATTCAGACCCCCACGTGATCGGCGAACTGCCGCGCCTCGGGCGAAAGATCGGCGGCGCGGGCGGTTTCGGCGATCTGTCCGTTCGCCATGAAGGCGATGGCGTCGGCCACGCGCAGCGCCGCATCGACCCGCTGTTCGACGAGGATGGTGGCCACGCCGGTGTCCTTGAGCCTGAGCACCGTGTCCTGAATGAGCCGGATCATCGAGGGTTGCAGCCCCTCGGTCGGTTCGTCCAGCATCAGCACCTTGGGTTCGAGGCAAAGCGCGCGGGCGATCGCCAGCATCTGCTGTTCGCCCCCCGACAGGGTGGAGGAGACCTGGCCGAGCCGCTCGCGCAGCCGCGGAAACAGGTCCAGCACCGCCTCGCGCACCTCCGGCCCGCCGTCGCGCGCGTAAAGCCCGACAGACAGGTTCTCGGCCACCGTCAGCGGGCCGAACAGCCGCCGGCCCTGCGGCACGTAGGCGACGCCGTGATGCGGCACCCGGTGCGCGGGCAGGCTGTGCACCTCGATCCCGTCCAGCACGATCCGGCCCGCGGCGGGCGGCACCAGCCCCATGATGCATTTCAGAAGCGTCGACTTGCCCGCGCCGTTGCGGCCCATGATCGCCGTGACCTCGCCCGCCCGCGCCTCGAAGCCGACGTCGCGCAACACGGTGATCGGGCCGTAGCCCGCGGTCAGGCCCTCAACCCGCAGCATGGTGCCCCCCGAGATAGGCATCCTGCACGCCCGGATCGGCGCGCACCGCGTCTGGCGTGCCGACGGCCAGCACCCGGCCGAAGTTCAGAACCGTGATCCTGTCGGCCAGGTCCATCACCACGTCCATGTTGTGTTCGATCAGCAGGATCGTGGTGTCCGGCACGAGGCTGCGGATCAGCGCCTTGAACCCCTCGATCTCGCCCGCGGCAAGGCCCTGGGTCGGCTCGTCGAGGATCAGCACACGGGGCTTGAGCGCCAGCCCCATCGCGACCTCCAAAAGCCGCTGGTGGCCATAGGACAGCGTGCCGGCCTCCTGCGCATCGAGGCCGGTCAGGCCGACGCGGCCCAGCGCCTCGGCCACGCCGGCGGCGATGTCGGCCGCACCGCGCGACTGCACCGCCAGCGCCACGTTGTCGAAGACCGTGAGCCGCGGATAGATCGAGGTGATCTGGAAGGTATAGGCGATGCCGGCGCGGACCCGGGCATGGGCGGGCAGGCGGGTGATGTCCTGCCCGGCCAGCGTGATCCGCCCCGCCTGCACCGGCAACCGGCCCGACAGAAGGCTCACGAAGGTCGTCTTGCCGGCGCCGTTGGGGCCGATCAGGGCGTGAATCTCGCCCGGCTCCAGCCGGAAGTCGACGCCATCGACGGCCCGTAGCCCGCCGAAATGGCGCACCAGCCCCTCGGTCTGCATCAGGGCAGCCATCGCGCCCCCCGTTCCCGGATCGTGCCGAGGATGCCCTTCGGCGCGAACAGGATCAGCAAGACCAGCGCCGCGCCCACGAAGAACAGCCAGGCGGAGGTGAAACCCGAGGTGATGTCGATCAGGTAAAACATCGCCAGCGCGCCGAGGAACGGGCCCAGTACCGTGCCGGCGCCGCCCAGCAACACGTAAAGCAGCGGCAGGATCGAATACTGGATCGTGGCGAAACTGCCGCCGACATAGCCGAACAGCAGCCCGTAGGCCGCCCCCGCCGCGCCGGCGTAGAGGCCCGAGATCACCAGTGCCGCCAGCTTCACCCGGAACGGATCGTAGCCCAGCATGCGCGAGCGTTCCTCGTTCTCGCGCATCGCCACCATGACCCGGCCGAAGGGCGAGCGCACCAGCCACAGGCAGCCCGCCAGCGCCGTCGCGAACAGCGCCAGCGCGGCAAGGTAGCGCGGCACGTCCGACGACAGGTCGAAGCCGAACAGGCTGCGCGCCGCCGCCTCGACGACGAAACCCTCGTCGCCGCCGGTGACCTGGCCGAAATACAGGATCGTCAGGTAGCCCGCCTGCGCGAACATCAGCGTCACGATCATGAAGCTGACGCCGGCGGTGCGCAGCGCCAGAAGCCCGACCGCCCCGGCCATCGCCCCCCCGGCCACCAGCCCCAGCAAGAGCGCCGGCCCGCCGCCCCAGCCCCAGTGCCAGGTCGGCAGGCCCATCGCGAACATGCCGGCGGCGAAGAACATCGCGTGGCCCAGAGACAGAAGCCCGGTGTAGCCGAAGGCGAGGTTGTAGCCCATCGCGAAGACCGCCAGCACCATGATCCGCGCGAGGTTCGTCGCGTGATAGGTCGGCAGCACGAACAGCGCGGCGAACAGCACCGCGACGAGGGCGAGGTGCAGCGCCCATATCCGCGCCCCGCCGGTCATTCCTTCGCTCCGAACAGGCCCTGCGGGCGGAACACCAGCACCAGCGCCACCGCCAGCGTGGCGATGATCTTGGCCAGCGTCGGCGAGAAGAACATCGAGATCACGCCATCCGACAGCCCGATGATCAGCGCCGCCACCAGCGTGCCGCGCAGCGAGCCGAGCCCGCCGATGATCACCACGATGAAGGACAGCAGCAGCGGATCGTGGCCCATCAGGTAATGCGCCTGCTGGATCGGCACGATCAGCACCGCGGCCGCCGCCGCCAGCGCCGCGCCCAGCGCGAAGGTGCCGGCATAGACCCGGTCGACATCGATGCCGAAGTTGCGCGCGGTTTCCCGGTCGACCTGGGTGGCGCGCATCACCAGCCCGGCGCGCGTGCGCGTCATCATGAGCCAAACGCCCAGCAGGATCACCGCCGCCGCGACGACGACGAAGAGCTTGTAGCCGGAATAGCCGAACCACGGCAGTTGCAGGCGCAGATGGAAGGGCGGGGCCACCGGCCGCGCATCGGGGCCGTAGAAGCTCAGCGCCGCCTGCTGGAAGATGTAGAGCAGCCCGATGGTGGCGACGATCGTCGCCTCGGGATCGTATTTCAGCCGCTTGAGGACCGTGACATCGGCGAGTGCCGCGATCGCGCCGACGGCGAGCGGCGCGATCACCAGCGCGGCGATCCAGGCCATCGCGGCGGGCACCGGCAGGTACTGCGTGACGAACCAGGCACCGATCGCGCCCAGCATGAAGAACTCGCCATGCGCGACATTGACCACCCGCATCACCCCGAAGACGAGGTTCAGGCCCACGGCGGTCAGCGCCAGCACCGCCGCCATGACGGTGCCCTCCATCAGGGCGAGCAGAAGAAACGGTCCGAAATCCAAGGCGGGGTCCGGGGTTGCGGAGGGGATGGGGCAGGGCGGCGCGGGGCCGCCCTGCCGTCAGGATCAGAACGACTGGGTCGTGTAGTCGACCGCGTCCTCGTACATCCCGTCCTCCATGCTGGTGGTATGCACCTTCATCAGCTTGCCGCCCTCGACGCGGCTGATGAACTGGTGGCCGAAGACCTGGTGCGTCTTGCCGTTGAACACCTTGTCGCCCTGCACGTGGGCGAGGCTTTCGGGCATCTCGGTCATCGCCTCGACGGCCTCGACGAACTTCTGGCGATCCTCAGGCCCCTGGTAGCCGGCGGCCTCCATCCCGGCCTTGATGACGTGCAGCGTTTCCCAGACGCTGAACATGTGCGCATAGGTCGACACGTCGCGCGCATCGGTGACCGAGGCGCCGTTGTCATCCACCCCGACGGCGGCGCGATAGGCCACCTCGTGTTCCGAGGCGTCGGGCTGCAAGACCCGGCAATGGCCTTCCCAGAAATGCGTGCCCTCCAGGAACTCCAGCCCCGGCGTCGCGGTGTCCACCGCTTCCAGACTGTCGATGAAGCCGAAGATCTCGGGCCGCGCGCCGGTGCCGTAGAACTCGCCCAGCTCCTTGACGAAGGTCAGAACCGCCGGGCCGACCATGACGTGATACAGCACCTCGGTATCGCGCGGGATCTGCGGCAGGTAGCGGGTGAAGCTGGTCTCCGTCGGCGGGATCGCGATATGCGACAGGATCTCGCCGCCCGCCGCCTCGACCGCCGCGCTGAAGAAATCGCGATGGTCATGGCCGAAGGCATAGTCGGGAAACACCATCGTGACCTTCTTGCCGAGGTTCTCCATCACCCAGGGTGCCATCGAGGAGACCTGCGCCCGCACATCGGTGATGCCGGGCTGCAGCGTCCAGCGGTTCAGCATGCCCGAGGCGACGTGATAGCCCTCAGAGCAGACCAGATAGGGCACCTTCAGCTCGCCCGCCCGCGGGGCGGAGCCGATCACCACATGGCTGAACAGCGGCCCGAAGATCGCGTCGCAGCCATGCTGGCTGGTCAGCTTCTCCACCACCTCGGCGCCGCGCTTGGGATCCGTGCCGTCATCCTCGAACACGATCTCGACGGGGCGGCCGTTGATCCCGCCGCCGTCGTTGACAAGCTTCAGCGCCGCCTGCGCGGTGCGTTCGTACCAGCGCCCGTAGGCGGCGCCGATGCCGGTGCGGTGCAGCTGAAAGCCCAGCTTGATCGGCGCGGATTGCGCCCAGACCGGCGGCGCGAAGCCCGCCGCCAGCAGGCCCGCGCCCGCGCCCTTGAGGAGGGTGCGCCGTGACGGCCCGGCGCCGATAAGGGTCTTGGTCATGTTTCTCTCCACTGTTGCCGGGCGCTCTTTTCGGGGGGCGCCTCGTGGTCAAGGTTGTGCGTATGCAAACGGTTTGTCCACTGTTTTTCCCTCACCCGGCCCGCGCCGTGGACAAAAGCCACAGGCCGAGAATCGTGTAGCCCACCATCAGGGCGGTCATCGGCAGATGGGCGATGGCGCGCACCTCGGTGCCCACCAGCCTGAGCGACAGCAGCACCGCCAGCAGATGCGCGCCGAGGATCGCGGCGAACTGCAGCCCGTAGATCAGCGGCATCACCTGCGGATCGGTCAGGAACCCGAAGGACACGTAGAACGGCGGCAGGCCGAGCAGGCTGTCGCCCTGGAAGAACGGGTCGTTCAGCGCGGCCAGCGTGTATTGCCCGGTGGTCAGCAGGATCACGATGTAATGCGCCGCGTGATAGCCCGCAGCGATCGCCAGGAACGACAGCATCACCGGCCCGGCGGAAAACCCCGGCCCGCCCAGCGCCCGGCCGATGCCGATCACCGCGAGGATCGACCCGGCGGTGAGCGCCCAGGTGCCGATCAGCCCGAGCGTGTTGTCGACCATAACCGCCGATCGCCCGGTCGGTTCCAGCGGGTTTTCCCCGATGATCCCCAGCCACCAGAACGTCTCTCCCAGCCCGTCGAAGGTCAGCCCGGCGAGCGCCAGGGTGACGAAGGCGATTTCCGAGGCGCCCAGCGGCGCCATCCGCAGAACCTGCGATCCGGGCCAGCCGTACATCATCCGCGCCCGGCCGCCCTCGATCTCCAGCCAGAACGGCGCGACCCGGGCAAGATATCCCATCAGCACCGTCAGGAACTCGCCCCTCTCCAGCCAGTCCTCGCCCTCGGCCACCGCCAGCGCGAAGACCACGAGCCAGTAGACCAGCGCCACCGCAGCCAGAACGAACGGATCGTCGGGCCGGAGCGAGACCATCTGGAACCAGATGAAGCCGGCGAAGAACGCCACCGCCGGCCAGTGGCCAAGCCGCGACAGCCCGATCCCGCCGGTGCGATGCAGCAGCGTCCGGGTGATCCGCACCGGCGCGGTCCAGGGATTGATCGGCCGCCAGATGTTGCCGACGATCATCGACGACAGCGGCACGACGATCCAGATCCCGGTCCAGAACACCAGCGTCATCAGGTTGTGCATCGGGTCGCGCGCGCCGAAGAAGCCGACGAAGACCAACGCGAGGAAGATCAGGAACGACAGGTAGGACGAGACCGAGACGGGCATCAGCACCCGGCGTTCCAGCATCTCGCGCGGCCTGAGGGTCGGCAGCCGGTCGGCCGCCGCGCCCATCACGGCGGTCAGCGCCACCACGACCGCCGCGCCGGTGATGTAATGCCCGGTGGGCAGAGTCAGGATCACGCTGGGCGGCAGCGCGCAGGCGACGGCATGCGAGGGCGGCAGCGCGGCGAGCGTGCCAAGGCCGCAAATCCGGGCGGCCCGGCGGCGCAAGGCGGTGATCGCGTGTCTCGCCGGTTCGCCCATCAGCGCAGCCCATCCTCCCCCTTGACCTGCCAGCTTTCCAGCCCGCCCATCCGCGAATGCACCCGCGGGCCGGCCGACATCGCCAGCACGAAGACGATCTCGCCCGCCCGCGGCCCGTCGGGCACCGATACCGTGATCGCGTCGAAATGGCTGCGGACATAGGCCGCGTTGATATGGCCCAGCGGCACGTCGAGGCCCGCGCCCATCCCCGCCACCTTCATCGCCGAGGGCACGATCGCCCGGCTTTCGCCCAGCCGCTCGCGCATCGCGTAGCCGCCCGGCACGTGCCACAGCGCGCCGTGTTCGGCCTCGCCGGCCTCGCCCACCAGTGTGCCCTTGCCGTAGCCGTCGATGCCTTCGCGCCCGCCCAGCGCGGCGATCAGCCGGTCGGTCAGCATCAGGCCCAGCGGCTTGAGATCCTCCATCGCCGGTTGCAGATCGGCATGGTAGCTGCCGGCGAAGGGGTTCTGGCAGACCGCCAGGATCGCGCCGCGCCGGCGCGGAGCATCGGGGGCGGGGCCGCCCTCGTGCAGGATCTCCTCGATCTGGAGCGCGATCTTGCGGATCGGAAAGTCAGGCATGGTCGGGCTCCTTGAGCAGGGGATGTCCGAGGATCCGGGTTTCAGGGTGCAGGAAAAGCGCCGCCGCTTCAATCAGCCCGTCGGCCCGAAAGGCGCGCGCGGCGTCCAGCCCGCGGGCGAGCGCCGCGTCGGCCTCCGCCGGGGTCAGCGGGTCCAGCCCCACCGTCACCGGCCGGTCGCCAAGGTCGCTGTCGGCCTGGATCTCGCGCGCCGGGCGGCGGTGGATCGCGGGATGGCCGGGCAGGTCCACCGCGTTGGCGATCATCGTCGCGGCGGCATCGGCCATCGCGGCGTTGCGCGCCAGAACCGTCACCGCATCGGCGATGCCGAAGGACAGGCTGCGCCCGCCCCGGCCCGAGGTCGCGATGCCGCGCACCGGGTCTTCGGCGCGGATCGTCGCCCGGTCGGGCATCCCGGGCCGGGCGGCCAGCGCGCAGGTCAGGCTTTCGCCGGGCGCAAGGTGCAGCGCGATGTCGCCGCCGTTGTTGACATAGGCGCGGGTCACGCCGTCGCCGGCCAGTTCCGCCAGCAGCGCCTCGGCCACCGCGCCCGCGACAGCGGCCATCGGGGTGACGAAACCGGGCCGGAACGGCGCGACGGCCGCCGCCATGCGGCGCGCGACCGGGCCGGCGAGGTCCGCGCCCGCGGCGCGCAGGGCGGGCAGTTCCGCGCAAAGCTCCGCGAGGATCGTGTCGAAGCGGCGGACCATCCGGCCTTCGCCCGCCGCCAGCGCCGCCGGCGCGCCCCAGCCCCGCGCGATCACGTCGATCGGCCCGTGTTGCAGGTGCAGCCGCCCGTCGGGCAGCCGCCGCGCGCGGGCGGCGGGGCCGGACCAGCGCGGCGCGTTCATGCCCCACCCTCCGGCCAGGGGCCGAGCTTCGCCGCCGTCGGGTATTCGCCGCCCTCGTCGCGGACCCGGTCGAGATCGCGGATCGCGTCGTCATGGCCGCCCAGCGCGAGGTACTGGTCGCGCGGCAGGGTGAATTCCAGCGGCGCGACCAGCGCCGGGGTCGGCACGTAGCCGAATGCCCCCGGCGGCAGCCGCGTGACATCGACCATGAAGGTGATGCCGCCGCCGGGCCAGATGTAGCATTCCGCCCCGCCGGCGGTCAGCCGGGTCTGCCGCGCCTGCACCGACCGGGTCAGCCGCACCGGGTTCTTCGTCACCCCTGCGCGCAGCGATCCGCCGGCGCCGCCCATGAACAACACGGTGCAGAGCGAAGGTTCGCAATTCTCGTCGATCAGCGCGACCGAGGGGTCCAGCGCCTCGGGCAGCGGCGCGGGCTGCGGGCGCAGATCGTCGTCGAGCACGTAGTAGGCGTATTCCTCGCCGGTGGTGGAGACCATCAGCAGCCGCAGCCCCGGCCGCGCGCCTTTCTTCGGGTTCCAGTCGCCGAGGATCTCCAGCGGATCGGTCAGCTTCGTGCCGCCCCAGCCAAGCCCGGGTTCGGAGACGCGGAAATACCGCCCCGGGGTGGACCGGTGGCCCCTGATCCGGATCCCGGAGGGTTGCCAGCCGATGACCTTGCCGGCCTGGTGTTCGCTGACCACCCCGGTGATGTGATCGTCGACCACCACCACCTCGTCCACCAGCCCCTGCCACTGCACCGCGAACATCCCGATCGTCGCCGATCCGCAGCCCACCCGCATCCGGCGCTCGCGCACCCCGTCCACGACCGGCGGCTGGCCGGCCTGCACCGTGACGGTCGATCCGCCGTCGATCGCCATTTCCACCGGGTCGGCGTTGCACAGCGCCAGAAGCGCGGCGCAGGTCACCCGGCCCTCGGCCTTGCCGCCGCCGGTCAGGTGATGCACGCCGCCCAGCGACAGCATCTGGCTGCCGTATTCGGCGGTCATCACGTGGCCGATCGCCTCGCCCTCCACCCGCACGGTCGCGCCCTCGGGGCCAAGATGGCGGTCGGTGTCGATCTTCACCTTGACGCCGCAGTAGGAGAATATCGCCTCGGTCACCACGGTGACCATGTCGGCCCCCTCGACGGTCGAGGAGACGATGAAGGGCGCGGGCTTGTAATCGGGATAGGTGGTGCCGGCGCCGATGCCGGTGACGACGGTATCGGCGGGAAACGGCTCGCCATCCCAGTCGCGGGCGGCGAAGGGGACAAGGCGTTCGCCGCGTTCCAGCGCGTGCGACAGCATCACCACCGGGTCGGTCCGCACGATCCGGCCGTCGGCGTTGGCATAGCGGTCGCAGGCGCCGGTCTGGCCCGGCGCGATGTAGCACATCACCGGGCAGGCATCGCAGCGGATCTTGTCGCCCGGCCGGGTCACCGGCCCGCCCCCAGCGCCGCGAGCACCCGGTGCGGCAGCGCCGGCACCCTGTCGATCTCGGCCCCGGTGGCGTGGCGGATCGCGTTCAGGATCGCCGGCGCGGTCGGGATCAGCACGTGTTCGCCCAGCCCGCGCGCGCCGTAGGGGCCCTCGGGGTCCGGCACTTCGAGGATCAGGCTTTCCACCTCGGGCACGTCGCCGATCGTCGGGATCAGGTAGTCGTGCAGGTTTTCCGTCCGGCCCGGCAGATATTCCTCCATCAGCGCCAGCCCGATGCCCTGTGCGATGCCGCCCTCGATCTGGCCCACCACCAGCGCCGGGTTGATCGCGCGGCCCACGTCATGTGCCGCGGTGATCTTGAGAAGCTGCACGGTGCCCAGCGCCGGATCGACCGCCAGTTCCACGATCTGCGCGCCGTAGCCGTAGACCGCATAGGGCACGCCCTGGCCCTCGGCATCCAGCGCCGAGGTCGGCGGATCGTAGGTTTCCTCGGCCATCAGCACGTAGCCGTGGGCCTGTTCGGGAAGCCCGGCGAGGTCGATCTCGCGCCGCCGGTCCTCCTCGGTCACGACCAGCCGCGTGCCGTCCAGCGCCAGCGCCGCGCCGTCGCCGGCATTGACCAGCCGCAGGATCGCGGCCCGCAGCGCCGCGCCCGCCGCCTGCGCCGCGCGGCCGGTGACATAGGTCTGCCGGCTGGCGGAAGTCTTGCCGGCATCCGGCGTCAGCGTGGTATCGGGGCCGACGAGATCGAAGGCCGCGACCGGCAGGCCCAGCGCCTCGGCCGCGATCTGGGTGATCACGGTATTGGCGCCCTGGCCGATATCGGCCGCGCCCTGGTGCAGCACCACACGGCCCGCGGCGTCGATCCCCAGCCGGATCGTCGAGGGATTGGGCAGCGCGGTGTTGCCGCAACCATACCAGCACGAGGCGACGCCGACGCCGCGCCGGCCCGGCGCCGCGGCGGCATCGGCCAGCGCGCGGGCCCAGTGCGGGCGCAGCGCCTCGAGGCAGGCCTCGATCCCGACCGAGGCGAGGTGCTGGCCGGTCGCCGTATGGTCGCCGTCGCGCAGCGCGTTCAGGATGCGGAATTCCAGCCGGTCGATCCCGGCCTTCTCCGCCAGCCGGTCGTACAGCGTTTCCTGCCACAGCGCGCCCTGCGGCACGCCGAAGCCGCGGAACGCGCCCGAGATCGGCCCGTTGGTATGCACCGCGCGGGCGCTGGCATGGACATGCGGGGTGCGGTAGGGGCCGGTGATATGCACCGGCACCCGGTTCGCCACGGTCGGCCCCCAACTGGCATAGGCGCCGGTGTCGAACCGGCCCTCGAACTCCAGCGCGGTGATCCGGCCCGCGGCGTCGCAGCCGATCCGGCCGTGCATCTCCGCCGGATGGCGCTTGGTCGTCGAGGCCATGCTTTCGGCCCGCGAATAGGTCATCCGGCAGGGCCGGCCGGTCTTCAGCGTCACGAGGCCCAAGAGCGGTTGCAGGCTGACGTCCAGCTTCGATCCGAAGCCGCCGCCGGTGGCCGCCGGGATGATCCGCAGCCGGTCCGGCGGCAGGCCCAGCACCACGGCGGTTTCGTCGCGGTCCATCACCGGGGCCTGGGTGCAGGCGCGGATCGCGAGCACCTCGCCCTCCATCCAGGCCGCGCCGGCCTCGGGCTCGATATAGGCATGTTCGACGAAGCCGGTTTCCATCGCGCCGGAGACGACATGGGCGGAGGCGGCGAGCGCAGACGCGACGTCGCCGCGCGCGACCTTGCCCTCGATCAGCCGGTTGCCGGGCCGGTTGGCATGGATCGCGGGCGCCTCGGCCGCCTCGGCGGCGGC
>Ga0180430_10004607_pt1 | contig 11595 bp, 9 predicted proteins | sample SS_ome_9_FD_132999 | JGI IMG/M metagenome (GOLD analysis project Ga0180430, IMG submission 132999) | Hypersaline lake sediment archaeal communities from the Salton Sea, California, USA - SS_1_S_2 metaG | ecosystem: Environmental > Aquatic > Non-marine Saline and Alkaline > Hypersaline > Sediment... | reverse complement strand
CGGCCCCCTTGCCGCGCGGGGCGGGATGCATCACCACCATTACCGAAGCCGACGGGATTCTGCGCATCCCCCGCAACGTGGAAGGGTTGCGCGAAGGCGAACAGGTGAGGGCCGAACTGCTCCGTACGGCCGATAGCATCGATAAAACGCTTATGATCGTCGGAAGCCACGATAACAGTCTGGACATTCTGGCGGATGAAATTCGCCGCGGCGCCGCAGACATTACCCTCTCCTCGAGCCATGTGGGCAGCATGGGCGGATTGATGGCGATCAAGCGCGGGGTATGCCATCTGGCCGGATCCCACCTGCTCGATACATCCGATGGTTCCTACAACGTCTCGTATATTCGCAAATATTTGCCGAACGAGGACATTCGGCTGGTTCATCTGGTCATGCGCGACCAGGGCCTTATCGTGCCACGGGGAAACCCGAAAAAGATAGGCGGCATCGAGGATCTTGTCCGCGACGACGTGCGGTTCATCAACCGGCAGGGCGGGGCCGGAACACGTATTCTGCTGGATTTCCGGCTAAAGGAACTGGGGATCGAACCGGCCGCTATCGCGGGTTACACCGATGAAGAATTCACGCACATGGCCGTGGCGGTGGCCGTGCTGAGCGGTACGGCCGATGTCGGCCTGGGCATTCAGGCGGCCGCCCGGGCGCTTGATCTCGATTTTATCCCGGTCGTGACGGAGCAATATGACCTGGTGATTCCGGGGCGGTTTTTTGATGAATTCGGCATCCAGGTCCTGCTGGAGACGATCCGCACCGACCGCTTCAAGCAGCGGGTCGAGGCGCTGGGAGGATACCATACCGAAGAGACGGGCAAGCTTCTGAGCGTGTGACGTTCAGTTTAAATCTTCTTCCCAAATGCCGTCCGGGGTGACCGCGGTATGGGCCGTCACCCGAGGGCCGGCCTCCGGGCAGCGGTAGGCCTGGGCCGCGGCCGCAATGCTGTAGGTATGCATCCAGACGACGTGGGTCGCGCCCGCCATGGCGGCCCGTTTCAGCACCCGCTGTTGGACGCCGGTCGTATCGACGTAGTGCTTGATGAAACCGCCGTCTTCCCGTCCCGGATTGGCGGTTTCGGCAAACGTGCCGATGCAGTCGCAGGGTGTCATCAGTGCGGCATCTGTTTCCACCACGCCATACAGGCTTGCACAGCCGGTCAGTGTCACAAGAGCTGCCGCCAGGACCAGGACCAAATAGCGGGACATATATGGGGTATCCTTTCCGATAATAAGGCAAGGCCATCGCGGCCTATCGTGATCAGAGGCTGGATTTTGAAACCCTCTCGGCTGTCTATCGGCCAATCGGGGCTAAAACTTTAGCGAATTCCACTATCCATGGAAGGATGGCTCCTGTGAATATCCTGCGGACGAGCAAACTGACCGATCTCCCCCATCTCAATCTTTATCGCACATATTACGAAGACCGCAACGGTGACCCGAAGGCGTGGGTTTTTACGTCCCGTCAGGATCCCCCTCGCCTTGTGTCCGGACAATGGGACGCCCCCGACGCCGTGGTGATCGTCCCCTACCACGTATCCCGCCAAAAACTTGTTGTCATCGAGGAGTTCCGGGTGGTGCTGGGCGGGTATCAATATGGATTCCCCGCCGGGTTGATGGATCCCGGCGAAACGGTTGCCGCCACCTGCGGCCGTGAACTTTTGGAGGAGACGGGGCTGACCGTGAACCGCATCCTGCGGCAGAGCCCGCCCCTGTATTCGTCCTCCGGGATTACGGACGAAGCCGTTTCAATGGTGTTTGTGGAATGTGACGGGACACCGTCCAATGCCGCCAACGAGAGCTCCGAGGACATCCGGACCCTGTTTGTGGGGCCGGCGGAAGCCCAGGCCCTGTGCGCGGCCACCGATCGGCCGATGGATGTCAAGACCTGGGTGGTTTTGTGGTCTTTCGCCCAATCCGGCACGCTTTGATCGGATGCCACTGTGGTTGACATTGGGGTTGCGGCACCTATTATACAGCCACTGTGATTTCTGTTGCCGCTGCTGTGGGGCGGTATGATTCCATCTAACTCAAAATGCGAGGCATATGCGTTTCTTACTCTACAACATTCGATACGGTGCCGGCATCGGCTGGAAAGTACACTTTCCGGTGCCCTTCGGCGGCTGCCTGAGGCGTACCAGTGACAATTTCCGCCAAATTTCAGATTTCATCAAGTCGGTCAACCCCGATATCACCGGGCTCATCGAGGTCGACGGCGGATCCTTCCGCTCCCATCGCAACAACCAGGCCCGCTTGCTTGCGGAAGAAATTCAGCATCACCATGTGTTCGAAAACAAATACAGCGGGCAGTCCATGGTGCGCAAGCTGCCGTTGTTCAACAAACAGGGCAATGCCTTTCTGACCAATCAGGATATCCGCGCGCTGCGCTTTCATTATTTTAACCAGGGGTTCAAACGGCTGGTGATCGAGGCGGAACTAGCGGAATTCACGACCTTCATTGTTCATCTCTCCCTGAAGTACCGTCATCGCCAGGACCAGTTGCGCGATTTGAATTCACTGGTGCGGTCGGCGGGCAAACCGGTTATCGTGGCGGGTGATTTCAATGTGTTTCGCGGCGAAAGTGAACTGGCCCATTTCATGGGGGCCACCGGCCTGTTGAATGCCAACGCCGCCGGTGCGCCGTCCCACCCCAGCCGCGCCCCCAGGCGCCAACTCGATTTTATCCTGCACAGCCCGGAAATCGAGGCGCGTCGGTTCGAGGCCCCCCGGGTGGCCTTTTCCGACCATATTCCGTTGGTCTGGGATTTTGAGATTCGTCACCGTGCCGGCTTGGCCCGGGCCGCCTAAACGGGCCTGTTGCTCAAGACCGGCGCCGCACTATAAATGATATGTGGAGGTTGACCATGGCGTTGCCGAAAAAGCGTTTCAGCCAAATCGTTCGGGCGGGAATCCTCATTGGTTTGGGCGTTTTATGGGGGGGACTGACCGGCTGTGTATCTGGTGTGTCGGCGTATTCGCGTGCCATGGTGACCTACCAGGGCACATTCCCGGAGTTGCAGGGTGCGCCGGATCAGCAGCGCGGGCAGGTGGTCATGCTGGGGGGGCGGATCGTGGAAACATCGCCGTCAGCGACGGGAACCGAGATCATGGTGCTTCAGCTGCCCCTGGCCGGCCGGGACAAACCGGCCCTGGACCAGCCTTCCCAGGGGCGCTTTCTGGTCGCTTCGCCGGAATTTCTAGACCCGGCGGTTTACCCGAAATTGGCGCTTATTACGGTGGTTGGCGAGGTCACCGGTCAGGTGGAGCGTCCCGTCGGTGATTACCCCTACACCCTGCCGGTGCTGCGGCCCATCGAGATCAAGCAGTGGTCGACCAGTGATTGGGGGGGCGGTGGACCGGCCGTGCATCTGGGGGTGGGAGCCGGCAGTCATGGCGGCGGCGGGGCCGGCTTCGGTCTCTCGTTCTAATGCCGTTTGCTGAAAGGTTTAGGCTTTACCGAAACCGTTATTGATGCGATCCTTGAGCGCTTTGCCCACCTTGAAATTCGGCAACCGTTTGGGCTCCACCGACACGGCCGCACCGGTTTTCGGGTTGCGGCCGACATAGCCTTCGTATTCCTTGACCTTGAATGTTCCGAAACCCCTGATATCCACGCGATCATCCATTGCCAGTGATTCCGTCATGCTCTCGAAGATGACGTTTACGATTTCCTTGGCCTTTTTCTGAGAAAGGCCCTCTTCCTCGGCCAGCAATCGGTTTAGCTGCTCTCCGGTTAATTGCATGTTTTGTGGTTCCTCCAAATGATATCAGTTGTGGCGGCCTGCCAACCGGGCTGCGGAAGGTATCCATTCGTCATCAGAACGACACCCCGACACCCGAATTTAACAATAATAGCTATCAGTAACAGGATTTGTTATTAAAAAACGCCGAATTTTACAATACGGTAAATTAAAGGTAATTTTACGGTATTAAATTGAGTATTATAAAAAGTAGCGATCGGGGGGTTACGGTACGGCTGAACTCGATCCGTTAGGCAAAAAAAGGGGCCGCCGCGATTTGGAAATACGGCCGCCCCCAAGGAAGGTGACCGGCGGTGGGAAACCGCCGGCTGATAAGCGATTAGATGTCGTAATACAGAAAAAACTCGTGCGGATGGGGTCGCAGATTGACGTCGTTGACCTCATTTTTGGTTTTGTAGTCGATCCAGGTGTCGATGACATCCTTGGTGAACACATCCCCCTTTAAAAGAAAGGCGTGATCGTCCGCCAGGGCGGCCAGGGCTTCCTGGAGCGAGCCCGGCGCGGAAGGCACGTCGGCCAGTTCTTCCGGTGACATGCCGTAGATATCCTTGTCGAGCGGTTCACCCGGATCGATCTTGTTTTCAATGCCGTCCAGGGCGGCCATCAGGATGGCCGAGAAGGCCAGGTAGCCGTTGCACGACGGATCAGGGGTGCGGAACTCGATGCGTTTGGCCTTGGGCGATCCGGAATACATCGGTATGCGGACCGAAGCACTGCGGTTGCGGCTGGAGTAGGCCAGGTTGACGGGGGCTTCGAATCCCGGCACAAGGCGTTTGTAGGAGTTGGTCGTGGGGTTGGTAAAGGCACACACGGCCCGGGCGTGCTTCAGGATGCCGCCAATGGCATAAAGGGCTGTATCGGATACGCCGGCGTAGCCGTCGCCGGCAAAGGTCGGCTCTCCGTCTTTCCAGATGCTGAGGTGCGTGTGCATGCCGGTGCCGTTGTCTTCGAAAAGCGGTTTGGGCATGAATGTCACGGAGTATCCGTTGCGGGTCGCCACGTTTTTCAGAACATATTTAAACCACATCATCTGATCGCCCATCAGGAGCAGCGGCTGAAAACGCATGTCGATTTCAGCCTGGCCAGCGGTGGCGACTTCATGGTGCTGACACTCCATGGCAATACCGAGCTCTTCCAGAACCAGCATCATCTCGGTGCGCAGATCCTGGAATTTATCCATGGGCGGCACCGGGAAATAACCTTGTTTGTGACGAGGCTTGTAGCCCAGGTTCGGCCCTTCGTCCCGACCGGTATTCCAGATACCTTCGATGGAATCAATCTCGTAAAAGGCCCGGTGGCGGGAAGACTCGAAACGGATATCGTCAAAGATGAAAAACTCGGCCTCCGGTCCGATAAAAGCGGTATCCCCGATGCCGGTGCTTTTCAAATAGGCTTCCGCCTTCTGGGCAATGAACCGGGGATCACGAGTGTAGGATTCACGCGTAATAGGATCGACGATGTTGCCGATAACCACGAGGGTGGCGACTTCGTAAAACGGGTCCATTCTGGCCGTTGCCGGATCTGGAATGACAAGCATATCGCTGGCGTTGATGGGCTGCCAGCCGCGAATACTGGAGCCGTCAAAGCCAAAGCCGTCCTCGAAGCTGGATTCATCAAATTCGCTCATGGGGACGGTGAAATGCTGCCAAACACCCGGAAAATCAAGAAAGCGGATATCCACTACTTTGGCGCCTTTTTCTTTTGCAAATGCCAATACTTCTTTTGGGGTCATGATGTTCCTCCTTATAAAGTTAGTGAAATCAAATATTAATCAGTAACTGTTTTGTTGCTTAAAAAAGCGGTCGGATATTCGGGACCGGTGACGAGGGTCTAACTTATAACGCATCGGTTCCTGTCTCACCCGTCCTTACGCGAACGGCCTCCTCAACATTGTAGACAAAAATTTTACCGTCACCCAGCTTGCCGGTATTGGCCGCTTCGCGAATCTTGGCCACAACGGCATCGGCCTGGTCGGCGGCAACCACCACCTCTACTTTGACTTTGGGGATAAAATCCACCACGTACTCGGCGCCGCGGTAGATTTCCTTATGCCCCTTCTGGCGACCGTAGCCCTTCACTTCGGTGATGGTCATGCCCTGGATGCCGACCTCGTTGAGGGCTTCTTTGACATCATCCAGTTTGAAGGGCTTTACAATGGCTTCGATCTTTTTCATCTGGTTTCCTCCTGGTCGTGCGGTTTGGCCGACCGAATCAGCCGGCCGAAATGTTAGATATTCTGGATTTCAAAAGCGCGTTCGCCATGCTGGGCATTGTCCAGCCCGGCTATTTCTTCTTCCGGGTCGACCCGCAGGCCGCCGGTGATCAGCTTCGTCAAATAGGCTACGGCAAGGGTGCCGACGGCGGAAAAGGCGGCCGTCCCGATGATGGACAGAAATTGCACCCACAGCTGACCGGGGTTGCCATAAAAGAGTCCTTTGGCCCCTTCCGTCACAGCGGGGTTTGCGAAGATGCCGGTGGCCAGCGCCCCCCAGATACCACACAACCCGTGGACCCCGAAAGCGTCCAGTGAATCATCGTAACCGAGCATGTTTTTCAGTTTGGAAACGCTGACATAACCGAGTATACCGGCAACGAGCCCGATCAGCAGCGAGGCCGGCATGTTGACGAAGCCCGCGGCCGGGGTGATGGCCACGAGTCCGGCCACGATGCCGGAGGCCAGGCCAAGGACGGTCGGTTTGCGGGTAACGGCCCACTCGGCCCCCATCCAGGCCAGCGCACCCATGGCGGCCGAGGTGTTGGTGACCAGAAAAGCGGATCCGGCCACGCCGTCGGCGGCCAGTTCACTGCCGGCGTTGAAACCGAACCAGCCGAACCACAGCAGCGCTGCGCCGAGAGCCGTCAGGGTGATGCTGGACGGAAACATGGCATCTTTGCCATACCCGATGCGCTTGCCCACCGTCATCGAGAGCACCAGCCCGGCCACACCGGCATTGATATGAACCACTGTGCCGCCGGCGAAATCAAGAGCCCCCATTTCCCCCATCCAGCCCCCGCCCCAGGCCCAGTGGGCAACCGGCGAATAGATGAAGGTCAACCATAGAATGGTAAAGACCACCCAGGATGAAAATTTCATGCGATCCACAATGGATCCCAGCACAAGTGCCACGGTAATGCCGGCAAAGGTCATCTGGAAGAGCAGAAAAACATAGGTCGGAATGGATCCTGAGAGGCTATCGACCCCGATGCCATTCAGGAAAAGATAGTCAAGGCCCCCGACGAGCCCGGCCTGGCTGGGCCCGAAGGCCAGGGTGTAGCCCCACATGACCCAGATGACACTGCCCAGGCAGTAGGCCACCATGGTCATGGCAATGGTATTCAGCAGGTTTTTATAGCGGGAAAGACCGCCATAAAAAAGCGCCAGACCGGCCGGCGTCATCATCATGACCAGGGCCGTCGCGACAATCATCCACGCTGTATCGCCGCTGTCAAGGCCTTCGGCCGCCATGGCGGCGGTGGGAAATAACAGAATAAAAATAAACGAACTAAGCAGTTTTCCTGCCATCGGGTTGGGCTCCTTCCTTTTGGTTGTCGGCGGTTGCCGTATCGTTTGCAGGCGGCAGAACCGCCTGGATGGTTGCTTGTATCCGGGCGACCTGATTTGGGTCATCCACTTTCTGGCCATCAAAATCCCTGACATAGAAAACGTCCACGACCTGATCGACGTTGGTGGCGATTTTGGCCACCCAGACATCGAGCTGGCAGCGAAACAGGGCATCCGTAATGCTGAAAAGCAGTCCCGGGAAATCTTCGCTGAAGACTTCCACGATCGTGAAAAAACTGGATGTCTGATTGTCGACTTGGATCCTCCGCGGCCGGTCCATGGCGGCGGGTCGGGGTGGCCGGTAGCCTTTCATTCGGGATTGCAGGCGCCCTGACAGGTCGAGGTCGCCTTCCAGTGCCTGGCTCAGGTGTCGGCGCGTTTTTTCCCATTTGTCGGATTCGAAAATAGGATCGGGCGGCGGCTGGACCTTGAAAATATCCAGGGCCACGTTGTTGCGCCAGGTAAACACCTGGGCGTCCAGAATGTTGATGCCGTTCATGGTAAACACGCCGGCAATCCTGGAAAAGAGGCCGGGCTGGTCCTTGGCGCAGAGGGTGACAATGCGCGTATCAGAGGTCATCGACGGTTCGACTTCCCAGACGAAGCGGGCATCGCCCAGGGTCTGATAGAGCCGGATATGTTCCTGGATCACCTCCGGTGGGACATTCAGAAGATAGCGCGGTGACAAGACATCCAAAAGCGTTTCCAGTTCCTTTTGCCGGCGCTTGGGCGTCTGTGCCAGCAAGGCGTCGCGTTTGCGCGCCACCTTGGCCACCGCCTCCTGGGAGGCGAGTTCGCCTTTCTCCAGCACGTTCAGGACCTTCAGAAAGAGGTCTTTCAGAAGGGCCGCTGTCCAGCTGTTCCACGCCTTGGGGCCCGTGGCGATACAGTCGGCGACCGTCAGCAGGTAGAGCATTTTGAGCCGGTCGGCGTCGTTGATTCGCCGGGCGCAGTGAAGCGCGGTTTCTTCATCGTTGATATCGCGGCGGGCCGCGGTTTTGGCCAGCAGCAGATGTTCGCGCACAAGGAAGGCCACCGTATCGATCTCGTCAGGCGCATAGCCTTTTTCGATTAAGATGTCGGGCACCAGGGCCTCGCCTTTCGTGGAGTGATTGCCACCGGGCTGGCCTTTACCGATGTCGTGCAGGAGGGCGCCCCACAGCAGCAGCTTGCGTTGCTTGAGTTCGGCATAAATCTGACCGGCCAGGCCATCTGCACGGTCCTCGTCGCTAGCGAAAGTTTTGATAGTTTTAACGGTGCGCAACAGGTGACGGTCGACGGGATAGATATGATATTCGTCGTATTGAATGCAGTTGACCACGGCATGAAAGGCCGGGATGAAACGCTCCAACAAACCGGTATGGAGCATGGCATTGAGTACATTGAAAGTGGGTGCCGGGGCCTGCATGATCTTTTCAAAAGAGCGAACCGCCGCGGGTGAGCTGCGCAGGTTTTCGTCACAGAGATGGCCGAATTCACGAACGATGCGGCGGGCTTCGGCGCCCAGGGGCAGACGCAGCCGGGCGCTTTCCTCGAATATCTGAAGCAGCAGCAGGGGGGATTCCGACACCATGCGGGTGGACTCGAATTTGAGGGTATCCTTGATGATTTCGATGCCGGCGATTTTGGATATTTTTGACCGGCGTCTGCGGCGGCGGGATCGTTTTTCGTACCCCTGTTCAAAAAGAAACATGAGATGCTGCTGTTTGATGAACTCCATCTGGCCGTGAAGATCCCCCAAAAAACGCTCCACGGGCTGTTGCCCATTCGCTTTGCTGTATCCTAACGCCTTGGCAATGCGCAGCTGGTTTTCGAAATGCAACTGGTCGTATTTGCGGCCGTTGCGAAGGTGCAGGCGGTTGCGGACGTTGGTGATAAACGCAAGCGCCACCTCAAGCTGCTCGTATTCCTCATGGGAAAGATAGCCCAGGTATTCGAGGTCGCGGATTTGTTTGAGCCCGGATCGGATGCATGCGATCCACCGCATGGTGTGGAAATCGCGCAGGCCGCCCTGCCCCTCCTTGAGGTTGGGTTCCAACAAATAGGCGGAGTCCCCGAAGCGGGCGTGGCGGGACTGATTGGTTTCCACCAGCCAGTCGATGATTTTGCGGCTGTGCCGCTGGACCACCTTTTGGCGCAATTGCTGGGTCAGCGTGGTGTACAGCCGGGACATGCCGCAGACAAAACGGGCGTCCAGAAGCGGGGTCAGGATTTCAAAATCCTTGCCGGCCAGCGAGAGACACTCTTTCATGGAACGGGTGGCGTGGCCCACATCCAATCCGATATCCCACAAAGGGTAGATTATCTCCCGGATCAGCCCTTCGGCTTTGTCCGGCACGCGTTTTTCAAACAGGATAAGCAGGTCCACATCGGAGTGGACGCACTGGTCGTTGCGGCCATAGCCGCCCAGGGCGATGATGGCATACGGGTTGCGGGCAATGTCCATGCGGGGCCCGATAGCGCTGGTTTCGAAGCTGGTGCGGAAGTATTCGTCCACCAACCCGGCCATGTGATGCATAAAATCCATAGCGGTGTGTTTGGGCAGTTCGCGAATCAGTCGCTTGCGTCTGCGATTGAGCACTTCCGCCGCATTTTGTTTCGAATGTGACATCGTCGTTTTAGGTTTCTCCGAATCCGGTTTACTGTAGAGGGCTATTGAGCAATTGTTGTGCCATCCATCGAATTGCATGCGAATAGATAATATTTCAGCATGTTATGGATTTGTTTCGCGTCGGAGAGCCGACATGAAATGACAAATTTGTAATGAACTTCCCCATAAAAATGACAAATTTGTATGTGGCTGTGGTAATTTTATGTCGATGCAGGCGGGCGGGTCTAGGGGGTGAAGCGCGTGCTCGTGTCAATCGTCCGGGCATGAAAACCGCGGAGCAGGCCCTATCACGGATGCGCAAGGGCCTGCTCCGGGTGGCTAGAGCTGGTCTTGAATGGTGCCGATAGCGCGGTGCAGAATGCCGACCATTTCATCGATCTGCGCTTCGTTGATCGTAAAGGGCGGGGCCAGCAGAATGTGGTCGCCGTGAATACCGTCGATACCGCCGTTGCCCGGGTAGGTAATGAGCCCGAGCTCAAAGGCCTGGTTGGCCACCTGGAGATTGACCTTTAAGCCGCGGTCGAACCAGGCGCGGCTGGCTTTGTCGCGAACCAGTTCGATGCCGGCAAAAAGCCCCAGGCCCCGAATGTCTCCGACAATGTCCAGCGCGTTGAGGTTTGCCAGTTTCTGCATCAGGTAGGATCCCATTCGCATGGACCGCTCCACCAGGGCATTCTGTTGGATGTAGCGCAACACGGCCGCCCCGATGGCGGTTGAAAGCGGGTTCTGGCTATAGGTGTGGCCGTGCACGAAGGCCCCGGAACCCTTTTGAATGGTGGCATGGATTTCCTCCTTCACCATGACGGCCCCCAGCGGGGTGTAACCGGCGCTCAACCCCTTGGCCATGACGATGAAGTCGGGGACGACCCCCCAGGTTTCAATGCCGAAATTGCGACCGCAGCGACCGATGCCGGTCATCACCTCATCGACAATGAGTTTGACATCGTAGGCATCACAAATTTGTCGGATGCGCTGCCAGTAACCGTCTTTGGGCACAACCGCACCGGCCGTGGCCCCCACGACGGGCTCGGCGATAAAGGCGCCGACCGCTTCGGGACCTTCATGCTTGATGCAGCGTTCGAGTTCGTCGGCACACTGCAGATCGCAGGTTTCCGGAGTTTCCTTGAAGCTGCAACGATAGCAATAGGCGGGTTCGATGTGCGGGGTGTGCTGAAAAAGGGGCAGGAAGTGGCTCCGGCGGGCGGTATGGCCACCTAATGCCAGCGCACCGGTCGTGTTGCCGTGAAAACTCGACCAGCGGGAAATCACCTTGTATTTGTCGGGCTTGCCGGCTTCCCGCCAATACTGGCGCATCAGCTTGACGGCCGATTCCACGGCTTCGGACCCGCCGGATAGAAAATACGTTCGGGTGAGGGCGGCATCGGGCGCCATCTGGTAGAGCAGATCACCCAGTTCGCAAGCCGCCGGATTGGTGAATTGGCTGCTGTGGACAAAAGGCACCCGGTTGAACTGCCGCTGGATGGCTTCCAGGATTTCGGGAACGCAATGGCCGATACTGACAACACAGGCTCCGCCGGAACCATCGAGGTAGCGTTTTCCGGCGGTGTCCCAGATGTAAACTCCCTCGGCGCGATCGGCCATGGGGTAGGCTTTCCTCAGGTTTCGATAAAATACATGCTCGCGAGCGTCCAT
>Ga0180430_10004605_pt1 | contig 11601 bp, 4 predicted proteins | sample SS_ome_9_FD_132999 | JGI IMG/M metagenome (GOLD analysis project Ga0180430, IMG submission 132999) | Hypersaline lake sediment archaeal communities from the Salton Sea, California, USA - SS_1_S_2 metaG | ecosystem: Environmental > Aquatic > Non-marine Saline and Alkaline > Hypersaline > Sediment... | reverse complement strand
TCCGTATTAGGCCACGACGCCAGACCACGCAACGCCGCCTCCTGCATTTCAAGGTCTTCATGACCCAACGCCGTTCGCATCAGATCCAACGCTCTCACGTCGCCAATCTGTGCAAGAACCCGCAACAAACTGCTCTTGACCTTCGTCTCCGTCACACCCTCAATCCGCTTGAGAACAACACCCGCCGCATCGATCGAAGCCGGCGCCTTGCGGGCAACCGCCACCACCGTCTTTTCCGCCACCGACCGATCACGAGCCTTAGCCTCAACCAACAACCCGACCAGCTCACCCATCTCCTTGCCCGAGGCCACTTCGCCCAACGCACGCCACGCCGCCACCCCCAGCGGCGGCGACGCAGGCTTCCCTGCAATCGCTACCAGCGCCTTAAAGGCACCGGCCGTCTTGCGGCTCGACAAACTCTCGATTAGCGCGATCGTCACTTGCGGATCGTCCGTCGTCTCCAACAATTGAATCATCTTGGGATCAACGTGCCCACCACTCAGACGATGAAGACTTTCACGCGCCACTTGTACCTGTTCAGGCGCACCATGCGCCGCCCGCTCCACAAGCAGCTCCACCACCGACGCGTCCCCCAACTGCCCCAACGCCCGCAGCGCCGCCACCTGAACCGCCCCCGCGCCGTCCCGCGCCGCTTCCACGACCGCCGGCAGCACCCCAACATCACCTCGCGCTGCCAACGCGTCGATCAGAAATACCTGCGTCCCCGCAGGCGCGCCCTGCAGTTCCTTCGCAAAGATAACACTCGCTTGCTCACCCGGCAGCTCACGTACCAGACGCAACGCCGACTGTTGCACCGCCACGTCCTCGCTACCCAGCCCCGCAACAACGTATCCCACCGCCTCGTCGGTCTTGCTCGCATGTACCAGACCAATAAACGCCGCCGCCTGAGTCCCACCCTCCTCGTCCGCCTTGTACAAAGCACGATAAATCTTCCGTGCACTCCGCTGACGCCCCTCGCCCGACAGACGATCCGCTATCCGAAGACAAGCGTCCGCGAGAACCCCCCGCATTTCCACCGACCCCTTCCGCCGCAACTTGAGCAACCGCTTGGCCACTTTGGCGCCCCCCATCTTACCCAACGCCAATACCGACGCCTCCGCCACCGACGCGTCCGAAGCCTTCACCAGATCCGACAAAACCCCAATCGCCTCAGCGTCCTCACGCTCGCCTATCGAGTTAATTACCCCGACCTTGAGCTCTCCCTTCGTCTTACCCAACGCCTGACGCAACACCCGACCCGCCGCCGGCGCGTCGATCCGCTCCAAAGCGTAACGAGCCATATGGGCAAGCTCCTTGTCAGTCAACAAAGGCGCCAACGCACCCACCTGCCCGGCCGAACCAAACTGCGAAAGCATACGGCAGACAAACTGCTTGAGTGCGACACTGCCTTCGCCCCCCAGCAGACCCGCCAGACGATCAGCAAACACCTGACGCTGCGCCGCATTGCCGCCGCTCTCACGCAACGTCTCGGCAATCGTCATCAGACCCTTACGACTCTGACCAACATCATACCCTTTGATGTCCTCAAAAGCACCATCAAAACGACGCCGACGCGCCTCGCTCACCCCCCGCTCCTGGTACGCCGGGTCCAGCTTGGCACTCGGCGTCGTGTCGGCCTCCAGATCACCCAACGCAAACTGGATCCCGTCAAGATAAAACTGCAGCACCGTCGGATTCCAGAATATCTCGTGACGGTGACCCAACGAACAATAGAACACACGACCCTTACCGTAACTGCGCACCCACGCCACAGCAAAATCGCCATCCGTACGACGAATGTTGCCTTTGTTCATGTTCGTCTTGGCCGTGTCCAGACTCAGCAGCACACGCAACCTCTCTCGACTGTACGGCGCCTTGATCTGATAAATCTCGTCGGCAACCACAAAACTCTTGCCCCCAAACACCTGACACAACGGATGCATCGGGTCGTCAATCTTCAGCGTCACCTCCTCGTTCCACGGATGCTGATCGAACAGCCCACCCATTATCTCTGCCATTTCCGGCCATTGCATAAAACAGTCCGTGGCGCCGTGAATGCCCACAATGCCCCCCCCGTTCTTGATGTAGCCCAACAACGCCTTCTTGCCCGACCCGTCAAGCGCCTTCTCCACCGCCGTCGTGTTGTTAAAGCAGATGGCGTCAAATGCCTTCAACTTCGCCGACGTAAACAACCCCACGTCACTGCTGACCACCACCGAATAAGCCCCCGTCTTCTCCCCCATGATCTCCAACGCTTTCGCACCAAAAGGTATCGACGAATGCGGAAAACCCTTGCACATATTGAAGACCAGCAACTTACGCGCCCGCTTCGGCTCAACCCGCGCCTTATCCGGCGACGCCTCCTGCATCTTGGCCACCTCCCCCGACCCGACCAGATCCTCACCGGGCCACGACCACGCCCGCTCTGACGACAACACTAAAGCAACCACCAGACCAAATCCGAGACATGACAACATGCGTCGCATAGCGACCTCCCATTACCAGAAAGTTGTTTCTTGATCACAGCAAGTCCAACAGTGTCTTATTGCAAAAAACCGACTCGCTACCTCACCCTAGTTCAACGGCATGATACGCACGTTGCGGTACCACACCGGATCACCATGGTCCTGAAAACCAATATGCCCCTCCCGCGGCATATCCTTATACGCCGTGCGGAACTTGTTACGCGTACCCTGAGGGTTCTTGCCCGCCTGCGTCCACAAATTGAGGTCCATGTCAATAATCCGAACACTGTTCATGATAACCCACACGCGATTGGCCAACGCGATTACCGTCAGATGATTCCATTGCCCCGTGGGCCGCAACGCGTTCTCGCTCGGCGATAGACAATCATAAATCGCCCCGCACTGGCCGTGCTTGGTGCCGTCCGTCGTATCGTGTATCTGAACCTCGATACATGTGTGAATCCACTCGTCAATGCTGCCGCAACGAATGAAAACACCACTGTTGGCCTTGGCGCCCACCTTGAACTCCAGGTCCAGAATAAAATCGCCATACCGTTCCTTCGTCCAGATGTTGTCGCCGCCCACACGCTCCAGAACGCCCCCCTCATACGTCCAACTGCCTGCGGGATAAACACAGTTCGACAAATCCGCCGCCAGCGGACTACGCCAGCCCGTCGCCGCCAGCAGGTGCTTCTGCACTTGAAAATACATCACGCACGCACTCAAGTCCGCCGTCAGATCCTTGATGTCGTTACGTTCGTATTCAATCGAAAATACCCCACGAAATCCCTGACGCTCCAGCTCAGCCATCATGGCCGACACGTCGTTCTTACCCATGCCCCACGGAACATCCTTAGCCGCACGCGTCCACCTGTCCCCCTCTTTCACAACGTCTTTGAAGTGCAAAGAAATAACCCGCCCCTCCAGCTGACGCAGACAGGCGACCGGGTCCAAACCCGAACGACGCCAATGACCCGTGTCCCCACACGCCCCAATGTACTTGCTACGCCCTTGACACAAATCAAGCACACGCTGCGGATTCCAGAAAGGCGATGGCTTGGGATGATTATGTATGGCCAGATTGATGCGAAATTCCTGGCACAACCGGTCCAGACTATCCATCACCGCCTCGCCCGGCTCCGCCACAACCGTCTCGATGCCCATGTCTTCGGCAAACTCAAAAAGCCGCCGCCGACCCGCCTCGTCCTTCGGCACCGCCACCACCCCGAAATTGACCAGCCTGAGCCCCTTACGCCGCAACTCAGCCTTGACATACGAACGCTCTTCCGCCGTCATCCCGACGTTGAACTTCAGACCGGGCCTTTCCCCACTGACAACCTGACCCGGATAGGCCTCAATGCAATCGATCCCCAAAGACGCCGCTCGGTCCAACGCCTCAAACAAATTGTAACGGTTCAGCGTCCAGCACTGAAGCGCCAGATCCCAGTGACCCGCCACAGACTCCGCCCCTTTGCACTGGGCCCCAGCCCCGCTGCACGTCCAGCCAACCACCATCGCCAGACAGCAAAGCATGACACACTTGGTCTCTCGCACAATATTCACCTGATAATCTCCCTAAGCATAATAAGGTGCCGTAAGGCACACCGGCCCAGCCTCGTCAATCCCGCCGGCCAGCATCAAGCACCGACCGAAAACGAATACCCCTGACAAAAGCACGCTCGCCAAAGCCTCGTCGCCTTCAGTCCAGCCAAACGCACCGCCCACCCCGGCCGCCGCTTCATGCACCAAGGCCCGGCACCACTGACAACAGACACCAAACGCCTTAACCCTTCGCCTTCAATGACTTATAGCTGTTCTCGCCGCCATTGATCAGCTGAATCAGCGGAGCGGGCCGGTCGACTCCCTCCACAAAACTAGGCCGCGCCGCCCACGGTGCCACGCTCAGCACGTTCGTCTGGTCCATCCAGTGCTGCAACCGAGCCACCGGCAGGTCCCACGTCATGTGGAAGTGGTTCGCCGGTGCATACTGCTTGTATTCCACCATCGAAGCGTACTTGGGCACCACAAACGTGTGAGGCCAGTTCCAGTTGGTCAGATTCACCATCGCCTGACCGAGCTTCTTCGGAACCGCCGTCGTCGTGGCCTCGTCCCAGACCAGGCTGAACATGCCATTAAGGCTACTGTAGGCCAGACGACCCGCTATACCATCAACCCCCGCCGGCGTCATGAACGTGACCGAATTGCCCCCACCAGGGAAATAGAACTCGTCCGCCAGCGGCATAGCCACGTTCTTCATGATGTCCTTGACCGTCGCGCCGGGCTTGGCGGCCCAGTCCAGGGCGGCACTACCCGAATTGTTGCCGTCCACCAGACCCTTCCGAGCGTAATCAGCACTCTTGGGCAGGGCTGACAGCTTGAGCTTCTTGGCCAGCTGCTTGATCTCACCGGCCTCCCAGACTTTGCGGAAGTCCATAAATAGCGGGGGGTTACCGCCACTGAGATAGGTCATAAAGAGCATCGTCAAGAGCCCTTGGACATCCGCCTCCGTCGCGTAAGGCAACGGCGGCTTGGGCCCTCGGTGATCAAAGGTGCTGTTAAAGAGTGATTCCATCACATCTGCCACCGGCAGCGGCACACCGCGATTATCCGAGCCCCATTCCAGCTGGCTCATGAAACCGCCGCCAACGGCGTTGAGATCTTCCATGAGGTCACGATTGATGAGGTACATCGCCAGGCTCTGGTTGAAGCGTTCACTGTCGACGTTGTTGCGGATTTCAAGGCGGTTGCCGATCTGTGAGTCGATCCAACCGCGTAACTCCTTTAGTTCCTTGGCGTTATATGCTTTCTTGGCGAGCATGTCCGCCAGGAGTTTCATGTCAAGGCGGGTGATTTCCAGCCCAAACGTGTTGCGTGTGGGAATAATATGGGCCATGGCAGTTTCCATGCCCATGGAATCATGGCCGAAGACCATAACGCGCCGCCCCCTGAGGGCCACGGCGGTGACGGCGGCGTAGCACCAGTCGATCAGGGCACGGGCGGTGTCTTTCGTCATGGCGGGGTTTTGGCCGGTGTCGGGCCAGGTGCCCACGTTGAGGGCGACCTGTTTGCCATATTGGCTTATGGCGCCGTTGACGGCATGGGCATAGACCACGCCGGGTTTGGGCCCGCTGTTACCACAGGTGATGTTGATGGGGGTGTCGGCCGGAAACTGCTGCAGCAGCGAAATGGTGCTAAGCTGCGGAAAAGCCCAGGTATCAGGGGTGCAAACCAGTATATTGACTCCCGCCTGACGAAATTGCTGGGCGACGACGTCGGCCTGGCGTTCGCTGTCGATCAGGGTCGTGGAGTAGACCACGGGCACGGGCTGGCGGTCGGGCAGCACGACCCGGCCAGCGATACTGTCGGCGACGGTGCCAATGATGTTTTGGACACGTTTGCGACTGTCCTGGTCGATTCGTGGGTCGCAGGGGGAAAAGACACCGATGACGGGGGTGCGGGGTTGGGGGGTTTCAATATCGTCCAGTCGAAGGGCTTGGGCCTTTTTAGCCATGAGGGCCTCCAATCTCAGGGGCCGGCGTCTGCCGCCGTGCCGAATTGCTATATAAGGTTCTCGGTAACGTAAAATCATTTTGCCTCAAGGCCCGACGATTTGCAAGAGCCTCTCTGGCGTGTTTTGGCTGGCGCCGGCACATTTCTGGTAAGCGCCGGGCTGTTTCCTCGCCTGTATGGAGCCAGGCGTGACGCTGTAATGATAACGATGACAACCAGGCGCGGCCCCTTACCAGTGCTGCTGACCAAAGTGCGGCCAGGGGCAACTGCGTTTTTGCACGGGAAACAGGGGTGCGAGCGCGAATGTGTCGGCGGAAATCAAAAAAAATTTGTCAATATAGGCAACCTGTGCGGGTTGGGCTGTGCGCGATTTGGTCAGCGACTGTCAAAAAGTGGGAGAAAGTTGGAAGAAGTTGGGCCGTTTTGGGCAGAAGTTGGGACGTTTTTGGCCAAAATGAGGCGTGTTTTGGGGCTTTTTGAAGGGTGATTTTCAGGAGTGCGCACAGATCCAGCTTGCCCAACTTGCCCATTTTAACACAGGTAAGACTCGCTGCAGAGCCGCCGAAAACGGGGAGAAGCCAAGAAAAGGCAACCACGGATCGCGGGACAAGATTTCTTGGCCGGGTTTACAGGATTGACGGGATTTCAAGGGATAAGGGATAAGGGATAAGGGGAGGTGTCGCCTTTGGCGACGGCTTGTTGTGCGAGGCCGAGATGGCCTCGGCACGGGAGGGAGTTGGGGTGTCGAAAGGGCAATGGGGTCGAATGTCTGCCCCCCCATCAAGATGGGGGGCTTCAAGGGATGGTGGGGTAGCGGGTGCACGGGGTGGGCGGGAAGAATCCCGCGGTTTGACACCGGGGGCTGGAGGAGGGGGGGGTGTCGGTTGGGAAGGGTGTTTGTCATTGCAGGGCCGAGGGTTACATGCGATATTGAGATAGCGTGTTCGTGTTCTTGATTGGCGGATGTTACCATCCGCCCTACCCGGCTGGTACGGAGCCATACCTTGGCAATCGAGCAAGACCTGGACAACACGGGGGCCATGTTCGTGGACAAACCTTCTCGCAGCTATCTCGCCTTGATCTGCACCGTCGCGTCGCTGGGCGGTCTGTTGTTCGGCTTTGACACCGCCGTCATCGCCGGAACCGTCGAAAAGGTGAAAGCACAGTATGACTTGAGTGAGCTGTGGGAGGGGCTTTTTGCTTCTTCCGCCCTGATCGGGTGTATTGTCGGCGCCGCCAGCGCGGGCACCCTCGGCGACCGTTTTGGAAGAAAACCGATACTCATCTTTGCGGCCTTATTCTTCTTTGTCTCCGCTCTTTTCTCGGCTATACCGCCGACTTTTCCGGTGCTCATCGTCGCTCGGGTCATCGGCGGCTTCGGCGTCGGCATGGCGTCGGTGATGGCGCCAATGTATATCTCCGAATTCTCGCCGCCGCGTTGGCGAGGCCGACTCGTCGCTCTGTATCAGCTCTCGATTGTCATAGGTATTCTGGCAGCTTACGGCTCCAACCTGATGTTATTCAGATTTTCTGAGAACAATCCCGACGCATTTGGGGGCCAAGGCGTCTTCTATTGGACCATGGTCCAGGAAGTATGGCGAGGCATGTTCGGTGCCGAAATGATCCCCGCAGGCCTTTTCTTCCTGCTGTTGTTCCTCGTACCTGAGAGCCCCCGCTTCCTCATCGAAACAGGCAAGCCAACGCATGGCTTTAGAATCCTCGAAAAGATCAGCGGGACCCTCACCGCCAAACGAGAACTCGCCGAGATTACAGAAGCCGTCACGCGTGAGGAGGGCTCCCTCGGCGAACTGTTCAAACCCGGCCTGCGAATGGCGTTGATAGTGGGTATTGGTCTGTCAGTATTTGGGCAACTTAGCGGGGTTAACATCGTAGTGGTCTACGGCCCCAAGATATTGATGGCGGCAGGCTTCGAAGAATTTGGAGCATTTCTGGGGCAGGTCGGGTTCGGTATGATCAACCTGGTCTTCACTATCATTGCGATACTGGTGGTGGACTCTTTAGGACGCCGTCCGCTGCTCATCTCGGGGATGGCCGTGGTGACGGTTACTATGGGCATCATTGGCGTATTGTTCGTTCTTGGCAGAACAGAGACAACCGCGCCCGAGACCGGTGAAATAGTCTACAGCATGTCCCGCACGTATGGGTTGCTCATCGGGATTATGATCTGTGTTTATATGTCCTGCATTGCCCTGTCGATTTGTGCAGTCATCTGGATTCTCACGCCCGAAATATTCCCCAACCGCATTCGAGGCCGGGCCGTCTCCATCGCCGTCTTCTCCAACTGGGGAACGTATTGGGTGGCAGTTTCCATCTTCCCCTGGTTCGTCCGGCATTTCGGCATGCATGCCAGTTTCTTCACCTCTGCGGTAATCTGCCTGATCGGCACCCTGTTTTTCCTGCGCTTCGTACCCGAAACCAAGGGCAAATCACTGGAGGAAATCGAAGGCCTCTGGCTAAGAACCCCCAAGACCTAGCTCGGCGCTACTACCGTTGCAAGTAGCAGAGTTTCGTGGCGACAAGACGGCCTTGGCACGGGAGGAGTTGAGGTATTGAAAGGGCAATGTGATCGAATGTCTGCCCCCCCATCAAGATGGGGGGCTTCAATGGATGGTGGGGTAGCGGGTGCACAGGGAGGGGCGGGGGGAATCCCGCGGTTTTGCACCGGGGGCTGGAGGAGGGGGGGTGTCGGTTGGGAAGGGTGTTTGTCATTGGAGGGCCGAGGGTTACGTGCGATATTGGGATGGCGTGTTTGTGTTTTTGATTGGCGGATGTTGCCATCCGCCCTACCCGCTTCCAAGCCTGGCATTTTTGTCGAGGCAACGTCGCTACGACTGTCGCTGGTTTGACCGGGCGGTTACTGAGTGGCTTTTGCTCGGTCGGCGGGGGTCATCTCGGCGAGGCGTTGGACTTGTTTGATATCGAGACCGAGTTGGTCGGCTACGCGTCGGCCATAGTCCTGATCGGCTTTATAGAACAGGGCGGCCTGGCGTAGTTGGATGCGTTGCTGGGCGTTGGCGAGGTGGCTGACGATGTTGCCGATGAGGTGGTCGCGGTCGGTGTCGGACATGACTTTGCGGTAGAGATTGCCGGCCTGGACGAAGTCGTCATTGGGGTGGGTAAAGGGATGTCTATCGGCGGTGTCGACAGTTTTGAAGGCAGGTTCGGCGGCTGAGGGGTCGGGGGCGGGTCCGCCCATGCTGTTGGGCCAATAGTTGGGGCCGCCGCCGCCGTTGGGGTCGGTGCGCATGAAGCCGTCGCGTTGGTAGCTGTTTTCCGGGGCGTTTCGTGGGGCATTGACGGGGATGAGGTGGTAGTTGGGTCCGAGGCGGTGGATGTGGGTGTCGTGGTAGGAGAAGAGGCGGGCCTGGAGCATTTTGTCGGGTGAGACGGCGATGCCGGGCACGACGTTGCCGGGGCAGAAGGCGGCCTGTTCGACCTCGGCGAAATAGTTGACGGGATTGCGGTTGAGCACCAGTTTGCCAACGGTGATGGGGGGGACCTCGGCGTGAGGCCAGACCTTGGTGATATCGAAGATGTCCCAGGCGAACTTGTCGGCCTGTTGGGGTGTTAGAATCTGCATTTTCAGGGTCCACGAGGGGTAGTCGCCGCGGTTGATGGCGTCATAGAGGGCGCGTGTGGCATGGTCGGGGTCCTGGCTGCAGAGTTGTTGCGCGTCCTGGCGAGTCAGGTTTTTGATGCCCTGGTCGGTTTTGAAATGGTATTGCACCCAGAAGTATTCGCCTTTGTCGTTGTACCATTTGAAGGTATGGCTGCTGTAGCCGTTCATGTGTCGATAGTCGGCGGGGATTCCGCGGTCGGAGAAGAGGATGGTGACCTGGTGAATCGACTCGGGCGTCAGGGACAGGAAGTCCCAGAACATATCCGGGTCAGGCAGGTTGGTGGCGGGGTTACGTTTCTGGGTGTGGATGAAGTCGGCGAATTTCAGGGGGTCGCGGATGAAGAAGACGGGTGTGTTATTGCCGACGAGGTCGTAGTTTCCCTGTTCGGTATAGAATTTGACGGCGAAGCCTCTGGGGTCGCGTGCGGCATCGGCGGAGCCTTTTTCGCCGCCGACGGTGGAGAAGCGGGCGAACACGTCGGTGCGTTTTCCGACGGGGGCGAGGAAGGCGGCTTTGGTGTAGCGGGAGACATCGGCGGTGACTTCGAAGTAGCCGTGGGCGCCGGCGCCCTTGGCGTGCACGACACGTTCGGGAATGCGTTCGCGGTCGAAGTGAGCGAGTTTTTCCATGAGGTGCACATCCTGCATGAGGACGGGCCCGCGTGGTCCGGCGGTGAGGCTGTTCTGATCGTCCGGGACGGCATTGCCGAATGCGGTGGTCAGGGTCTTCTTTTCTTTCTTCATGGCCGGTCTCCGTTTTTGTTGGCGCGGATGCGTCCCCGGAGTGGGGGAGGCGTTTTTGAAACACTCTGCCTTTACAGGACTTTATGGGCCTGGTGGGGCAAAGGCAAATCCGGGTGGCACTTTGGGACGTAAGGGGGTTTTTGAGGGTGTCAGGGGGGCTGGCGAGCGGGTGTGGTGCGGGTTTTTCGTTGACGTAGCGGCAGGTCGGGCTAAGATGGCGAGGTTATGACAAACGAACAAACAACAACAGTGAATGAATATGAAGAGATTCGGCTGGCCAAGGCAGCCCAGGCACGGGAGTTGGGGGTGGACCCTTATGGCAGCAGGTTTGCCGGGGCCGAGGCGTTGGCGCAGGTGGCGTCGCGTTATGACGAGGCGCAAGAAGAGCAGGTGGTCCGCGGGGCGGGGCGGATCGTGCTGCACCGGGATATCGGCAAGCTGATTTTCATGACGCTTCGTGACTGGTCGGGGACGATTCAGGTGGGTCTGAGCAAGAAGCTGCTGAGCGAGACGTGGGCGTTGGCCAAGCTGCTCGATCTGGGAGACATTGTGGGGGTGGAGGGGACGCTGGGCAAGACCAGGACGGGCGAGATCACCATCTGGGTGACGCAGTTGACGCTGCTGTGCAAGGCGACAACGCCGCCGCCGGGTAAATGGCATGGGCTTCAGGACGTGGAGTCGCGTTATCGACAGCGTTATGTGGATTTGTTCAGCAACCCGGAGGTGATGGCGACGTTTGTGCAGCGTAGCCGGTTGGTGCGTGAGGTGCGGCGTTTCATGGAGGGGCGTCGTTTTGTGGAGGTGGAGACGCCGATGATGCAGCCTCAGGCGGGTGGTGCGGCGGCGCGGCCTTTCGTGACGCATCACAACACGCTGGACCTGCCTTTGTTTCTGCGTGTGGCGCCGGAGCTTTATCTCAAGAGGCTGCTGGTGGGGGGGATGGAGAAGGTTTACGAGATCAATCGCAACTTTCGCAACGAAGGCATCAGCACGCAGCACAACCCGGAGTTTACCTCGATGGAGGTTTACGAGGCGTATGGCGACTACCTGACGATGCTTGAGCTGACGGAGGCGTTGATTCGTCACCTCGCGCTGCAAGTCAGTGAGGACGGGGTCATCGAATGGTGCGGGCACGCGATCGACTACAGCCAGCCTTTCCGGCGGGTGACGTTTTCGGCGTTGTTCGAGGAGATCAACGGCTTTGGCGTCTCGGATATGGAGCAGGTGCGCGGCAAGGCGCGT
>Ga0180430_10004604_pt1 | contig 11601 bp, 4 predicted proteins | sample SS_ome_9_FD_132999 | JGI IMG/M metagenome (GOLD analysis project Ga0180430, IMG submission 132999) | Hypersaline lake sediment archaeal communities from the Salton Sea, California, USA - SS_1_S_2 metaG | ecosystem: Environmental > Aquatic > Non-marine Saline and Alkaline > Hypersaline > Sediment... | reverse complement strand
ATTTCGAGCTGCGGCTGTTGGGGCTGGCGGGGTTCCAACCCGAACTCTTCACCTGCGTCGGCTGTCAGGAACCGATCGCCGCACGCCCCAATCGCTTTTCGGCGCTGCACGGTGGCCTGCTCTGCCCCGACTGCGAGACGGTCGATCCCTCGGCGCGGCGCGTCTCGGTCAATGCCCAAAAGGTGCTGCGCTACCTGGCGCGTCAGGACGCCGAGACGGTGCGTTCGCTCGATCTCCATGAGAGCACACACGCAGAGGTGGAGCGATTGCTGCAAGAGTACGTGCGCTATGTGCTCGAGCGCGAGCTGAAATCGGTGGGATTCCTGCAGCATCTGCGCCTAGAGTTGCAAGCTCTGGAGCGCGCCGGTCGGCCCTAGCCCGGTAACCCCACTAGAGTCGAAAGCGATCGACAAAGTCCTGCGCCGCCTCGCGCCCCGAGCTGATCAGTGCCTGGTAGCGCTCTCCGCCCGGCCGCAGGTCAAACTCGACGGCACCGATGCCGCGATCCCCAATCTTGATGGTGCGCAGTTGGTCGATCGGGTTGCGCTCATAGGCCAACGCCGAGGTCGAGGCCACAAGGTTGACGACCGTGAGTTTCAGATACTCGCGCAAGTTCTTGGGCTCGGAGGGTTCGTCGGCGGCCTCGGAATAGAGATAACAGCCGAGGGTTTCCCAGTTGATACCCTCTTTGTACCAGCGATTGCCCTCGGCGAAACGCGGTTCGTCGAACACCTGTATGGGATAGTTGTCATAGACGCCGCCGTCGACGTAATAGTCGCCCTGTCCCCAGGCGACGCCGTCAAAGCGTAGCGCCTCGAAATAGACGGGGATCGACATGGAGAGGCGCACGGCATCGGCCACGGCTACATCGGGGGTCGTCTCGTGCGAAAAAACCTCTGAGCGGCGCTGGCTGATGTTGCCGGCGACGACATACAAATCGCGCATACCCAGCTCGCGGAACTGGCGGAAGGTCGCGCGCTCATTGCCGCCACAGTACCGGGCGATGGTTTCGTGCAGCCAATCATAGACATACGCACTGCTGTACCAGCCATAGTTGGACACAAGTCGGTCCCAGCAGGCGGCGTCGTCGGAAAGGCGTGGGAAGAGCTGCCGTCCCAGTCCGCTGTTGATCTGCCGCGGTCGAGCCTGTGGCACCTGTTCAAGGTCGACCGAGTTGATGGCCTCGACCATCTCTGGCACCTCCAGACGTAGGCTGACCAGCAGCGCCGTGATGGCCCCCACGGAGGTACCCGAGACGCGCTCGATCTGGTCGAGAATGCCCTCGCTATCCAAAGTTTCTAGCGCCCCGGCATAGGCGATTCCGCGCACACCGCCGCCCTTGAACGCCAGGTTGCGATAGGGAAAGCGTGGCGCGGGGCGTCGACGCATGAGCCAACGCGGCAGATAGCGGCTGGGCACCTGAAAGAGATACTGCAGATAGGTATAGCCCAGATTGCGGGACAGGCGGTACTCGCGCAAACTGGCGGGCACGATAAAGGCCAGCAACCACAGGGGAGCGAGGGCCAGCCCGACATAGGAGCCCATGGCCAGAGCCAGGCCGGCGGCAAGGAGCGCTTCGCCCAGGTACACTGGGTTGCGCAGCACGTCAAAGGTCTCTTGCAGCCAGAGGCCGGCAAAGCGCGGCACACGCGTTAGCGCCAGCAGGTTGGCGACCATCAGCCAAGCGGCGCCCAGAGCGATCAGAGCGCCCGCGATCTCGTTCCACAGGCTGGCGAGACCAAAGCGGGGCTGCGTCGTCCAGGGCGCGGCAGTTCCCACGGCGCCCAGGCAAAAGAGGGCTCCGGCCAGTGCCCGCAGCCGCGGCTGATCGGCGGTGTCGCCGCTGGAGGCAATGGCGGTAGAGGCCAGAATGCCCGCCATACACAAGAGTGACCAGAGAAAGGGATTGGACAAGAGTGCCATCGGGAGCATCTCCCTCGGATGTCAGAAAGTGCTAGCGAATGCACGTCCAGTATACGCCCGAGCAGGGGCATCACCAATCACTGGACGTCCGCGCAGTTCGACCGCAACTTGAGCACTCTATGGCGTTATAGTACACTACTTGAGCCTCTGCCCCAGAGACTCATCAGGCAGGCGAGAATGCACCAACACCAGACCCCTCGAAACGATAGCAACGGTGGTTTTGAGCAGCTGCGCCGGATCATCCGTGCCCTGGTCGCCGACGACATCGCCAGCGACCGTCCAGACCACGCCCTCAGTTGGCTGCGTACCGTACTGGATAACAGCCCCGTGCCCGCCTTTGTCAAAGAGGCGGCGGGCCCGCTGCTCCTGGTCAATCGCGCGCAGGCCGAGGTATGGGATCTTCAGTCATCGGACCTCGAGGGCCGCGATGACCAGGACCTCATCGCGCTGGGCATGCACAACGCTGAACAAGCCGAACGGCATGCCGCCGTCGAACGGGCCATCATGGCCTCGGGCGAGACGGTCTGTTCCCCGCCGATCATGCTGTACAAGGGTGCCCAGAGCGGTCAGCGCTATCGTACGCTCAAGGCGATCATGCGCGTGGATGGGCGAGATCGCATCCTGGGCATTTCCTTCCCCGTCGACTGCTCGGCGCCGGACGACCAGGATACCGTGTCCTGCCTGGTCGACTGGATCAACCGCCACCCACTGGCCGCCTGCCTGCAGGACGCGGAGGATCGCTTTGTGGCTCTCAACCAGGACCTGGCTGAGCTGTTCTCGGAGAGCCCCGAGCAACTGATCGGCTACGCCCCGACGGATCCCATATGTCAGGAGCAGATCACTGCCCAGTCGGCGCTGGTGTTCACAGCCCAAAACGCCCTGGTGCGCGCTTGCGGACAGGCCTATGCCACGCCGGAAATCGAGATGGAGGGGGGGAACCGCGCTCGTTGGTCGGTCCAAGCCCTCAAGGTTCCGCTGATTGGGCGGGATGGGTCGCCGTGCGTGCTCTCTATCGCCATCGAGCCGCGCGACCGGCGACGCCTGCTCTCAGAGATCGCGGCCAACGAAGAGATGTTGCGCACCGTCTTTAACTCTTGCCTCAATCCGCTGTTCGTCAAGGACGACGAGGGGCGCTTTGTGATGGTCAACCCGGCGATGGCCGACCTGCACAATCTGACCCCCGAGCAGATGGAGCAGATGAGCGAGTGGGACCTGCGCCAGATCACCGGCATCCCCGAGGCCGATGTCCGACGTCTCCTAGCTGAGGATCACGAGGTCATCGTCAACCGCCACCCGCTGGTGATGAACGACGTCGCCTATCGGGCGGCTGACGGCCAGATGCATTGGCAGCACACCATTAAAACGCCCATCTCGCTGCACGGCGAGCAGGGGTACGTTCTGGGCGTCTGCACCGACATGACCGAGAATCGCAGAATAAAGTCCGCCCTCGAGCGCAAAACCGCACAGTTGGAGCAACTGGTCGCGGCCATTCGCAGGCTGTCCGGAACGCTAGACATCCAGCAAGTCCTCGAGCGGACCGCTCGCGAGGCCAAGGCGATGGTGGGCTCGGATAATGCTGTGATCCTGCGCCTCGACGCCGCTAACGAGGTACTGATCCCTGTAGTGGCCCACGATCTGGCCCACTCGAACACGATTCTGCGCGATCGCATCCCGCTCCATGACTCGTTGACCGGCAGGGCCATCGCTGCCCGCAAAGGGCTGCTGTTCAATCATCCGTCGCAGGTGCCCGGGGCGCACACTATACCGGGTACGCCCGACCAATCGCGCGAACGGCTGATGGCGGTTCCTCTGATCACCGAAGGCAATGTGCTGGGAGCCATGTGCCTGCAGCGAGATGGCGAGCCTTTCTCACAAGAGACGCTCAGCCTGGCGGAGGCTTTTGCGGCCTATGCCGCCAGCGCACTGCGCGATGCCGAGGCCCACGAGCGTCTGCAGCATGAAGTGGCCACGCGGCGCCGGGCTCAAGAGGAACTGGCCGACACGTCGCGTCGCCAAGAGCAACTGATCCGCGCCGCGCAGCACCTGACGACCAGCATCGAGTTGGACCGCGTTCTCGAGCGAATCGCGCGGCAGGCGCGACGCATCTCGGATTCGGACGCCGCCGCAATCGTGCAACTGGAAATGGACGGTTATACGCTCACGCCGATCGTGGCCATCGACGAGACCTATGCCACGGAGCTCTTGTCCACTACCACGACCATCGACGCCAGCGTCACCGGGGCGGCGATCAAAGCGGGCCGAGCGGTCATTCTCAATGACCTGCAATCGTCGATGCCCCGCCACCATGTGCCCGGCACCGGCGCGGCCGACAGTTCGCGCGTCATCGCGGCGCCCTTGATCATCGAGGACCGCGTGATTGGCGCGTTGTGCCTCAATCGCGAGGGAAGACCCTACTCGCAGCAAGAGCTACAGCTGGTCGAGGCATTCGCGGCCTATGCCACCGCGATCCTGCGCAATGCGCGGCATCACCAGCAGTTGCACGACACCCAGGCGGCGCTGGCGCAAGAACGGGATCAGAGTCGACGGTATCTCGATATTGCCGGCGTCATCCTGCTGACCCTCGACGAATCGCTCCGCGTGACCATGATCAATCGCATGGGCTGCGAGCTGCTAGGGCGCGAGGAGCAAGAGATTCTTGGCCAGCAATGGATTCCGATGGCCGTCCCCAAAGATCGCAGGGAAGAGGTACGGCTAGCGCTGGAGGCGGTGATTGCGGGCGAGCCGGCATCGGAGGGGCAGCGAGAGAACCCCATCGTGGCGCGGGATGGCACCGTGCACCACATCGTGTGGGACAATACCCCGATCACAAGCAGCGCCGGTCGCATCACCGGCATTCTCAGTTCTGGCAGCGATATTAGCGCACTCCAGGCCAAGTCGCTCCATCAACAGCAGCTCTTGGAGACTGCCAAGACGCTGAACCAGAGCCTGGATCTAGAGCGCGTGCTGCACGACATTGGCCAGAGCGCCCGCAACCTGCTAGAGGCGCACGGCTGCGCCATCTATCGGCTGGAACCGGACGGCGTGACGCTGACGCCATTGATCTCGATCGAGTCGCCCCACGAAGAGCAGATCATGGCCACGGCCTTGCACATCGACGAGAGCTTTACCGGTCAGGGAATCAAGGCGGGGCACGGGCTGATCTTTAACAACTCGGGAGAGCAGGGCGGGAAACAGATTCCGGGCACGCCTGAGGAGGAGAACGAGCGGGTAATCGTGGCCCCGTTCGTCGCCGAGGGTGGCACCTTGGGCGCGATGTGTCTCAACCGGCTGGGGCGCGATTTCGGCCAGGAGGACCTGGCGCTCGCCGAGACGTTCGCCACCTATGCGGCCAACGCCATACGCAACGCACAGCGGCACCAAAGGCTGGCCGACGCGCGCGAGGCGCTGGCCGTCAGCGAAGCGCGTTTCCGTGGCGTTGTCGAGCACGGCCAGGACGGCTTGTTGATCATCGAGCACCATCGCGTGGTCTATGCCAACGACCGCTTGCGCGAAATCTTTGGCTATGATCCACAGGAAGAGGTCCCTGGCTACCAGGACCCCTCATGGTTGGCCACGGGCGACGTGGAACGCTTCCGTAACGTGTTTGGCGGCGCCTTGACGGATCTGGCCCTCCCGGCGCAGGTCGAGCTGCACATTCACAAGCCAGACGGCAGCGAGGGCGACATCTGGGCGCGTTACACACCGATCTATAGCTCGGGCGAAATGATCGGCGGCTTTATCCTGGTAACGGACATGACTGAGCGGATGCGCGCCCAGCGCCAGTTGCGGGCCAGCGAGGAGCGCTATCGTACCGTGGTCGAGAGCATCAACGACGTGATCTTTGTCTGCGATCTCGACGGCGTGATCCGCTATATCAGCCCGGTGATCGAGCGGTTGACGGGTCACGCCGTGGGCGAGTGGCTGGACACCCCGCTCCGCGACTGGGCGCTCCCCGACGAGCGCGAGGGTCTCGAGCAGCACTTGCAGGAGGTCATCTCTGGCCAGGGACAGACCCATACCTTTGGCCTGCTCCGCAAGGACGGCAGCCAGGCGATGATCTCTTGCTCCTGCCGACTGCTTCTCGGTACCGAGGGACACCCCGCGACCATCTCGGGGCGATTGAGCGACATCACCGAGCAGTTGATGCTCGAGGCGCGGCTGCGGCAATCGCAAAAGATGGAGACGGTGGGGCGTCTGGCCGGGGGTGTGGCGCACGACTTTAACAACCTGTTGACGGTGATCAACGGATTCAGCGAGATGCTCCTTTCGACGATGCCGGCGGAGGACGGGCATCGGGGCGACATCGAGCAGATCAACGAGGCCGGTGTACGCGCGGCCGACTTGGTGCGTCGTCTGTTGGCCTTTAGCCGACAGCAACCGGTCGAGTCGACGGTCGTCGATGTCAACCAGGTGGTGCTGGGCCTGAGCGGCATGCTGCCACGCATGATCGGCGAGCATGTCGAGATCAGTATCGAGACCGGGGCCACACCCAGCTCGGTCTATGCCGGCCGCAGCGAGCTGGAGCAGATACTGATCAACCTGGCCGCCAATGCGCGGGACGCGATCGCCGAGACGCCTCAGGGCACCGGCCGCATCGCGATCCGGACGCTGAACCGCGAACTGCCGGAGGGGTACATCCCCGACTATATGAGCGCTCAGGCGGGAGCGCACGTCTGCCTGGAGGTCAAGGACACGGGCAGCGGCATGGACGAGCCGACGCGCGGACGGATTTTCGAGCCCTTTTTCACCACCAAGGATGTCGACAAGGGAACCGGCCTGGGCCTGGCCATCGTGTATGGGTTGGTGGAAGAGATGGGAGGCTGCATCGATGTCGAGACGGCGGCGGGGCAAGGCACCTGTTTCCGCATCTATTTGCCGCTGACGCTGGAAAAGCCGGCGCCGACGCCCGAGGAGCGCCCGGTTCACTCGCTGAGAGGCCAGGGCGTCGTGATGGTCATCGAGGATCAAGAGCAAGTGCGACGCTTTGCCTGCCAGACGCTGCGCCACATGGGCTATTCGGTGATTGCCTGCGCGAGCTCCCGAGAGGCCGTTGCGCGGCTGGCGGTTGACAGCGAGCACCCGCCCGATCTGCTGCTGGTGGATGTGATCATGCCGGGCCAGAGTGGCCCAGAGCTGGTATGCGACATCCGTCAAGCCTGGCCGCAGATGCGCGTGCTGTACATGTCGGGGTATGCGCGCAACGAACTGCCGCCGGAGGCACAGATCGAGCAGCGAGGCGGCTTTTTGCGCAAGCCCTTTACCCTCTCCGAGCTGGGCGAGGCCGTGCAGAGAGCGCTGGGGGAGTAGGGAGAGGCCCGCCCGAGTGCGTCGCAGGCATTCGAGATGACATAATGCATGGCATATTCAGGAAGAACCCTCAGAGGCGGCGACCTCTGAGGGTTCTCTGCTCTCTTGGGCGACCCTCGTCACGCGAGGATTAGCATCTGCTTCAACCGGCATAGGTGGGGCGCGGGGTGCGCGTGGGCGTCAGCGTCGCGGTGCCGGTCGGCGTCGCGGTGGGTAGGGCATGGGTGGCCTCTGGCGTGTAGGTCTCTGTCGGGGCAGCCAGGGTCTCGGACACGGGGACGGTGCCCTGCAACGTGGGCGTCGGCGTGACGGTGAGCGTGACCGGCAGCGTGGCGGTGATGGTCGGCTGCGGCGGCAGTGTCGGCTGAGGACCGAGCTGATTGCGCAGGACCAGGGGCAACAGCAGCGTGTTTGGCCTCGCGACCGGCGCCACATCGGCCAGCAGCGCATAGCTCTGCGGGCCCATCGGTACATTGTACCCGCTGACAGTGACGGTGTAGGTGCCCCACTGCGATTCCGGGAGATACACACACTCGACATTGTTCAGGCGGTCGGCGACGCCAATCGGCCGCGACCAACCGTCGCTAAAGGCATTGCCACGATAGAGCGTGCCATCGGGCGCCTCGACCGTCAGGTCCAGGTCGTTCACCAGGGCCTTGCCGGCCGCCAGATCGGCGGGATAGTCGCTCCAGACGAGGGTAAAACGGGCCGGGTGGGTATCAGAGTAGCCGCTGGTGTATCGTACGAGCGTCTCTTGGCCCGTGGTCAGCGACAGCGACTCGTCGACAAAGGCGCGTCCTCCGCCGACCGCGGCCGCCACGTCCAGGGCACCCCACCCCTCGTCGTCGTTAGGGATGGGCCCGGCCTCGGAAAAAGGAGCGGCATACTGCCCCGGAATGTCGCGCGCCGATTGGATGAGTGTGGCCTTGAGCAGGGCTGCGCTGGGATTGGTATAGCCCCGCCGCTGGTAGGCCTGACGCACCAGAGCTAGAGCGCCCGAAACCTGTGGCGCGGCCATGCTGGTGCCCCCCATATAGGCATAGTACGCGCCCAGGTCGATGCCGGGCACCTGGCCGATCCATTCCAGGCTGCTGGGATCGGGGGCCTTGCTGGAGCGCATCGAGGCGATCCAGGTACCGGGGGCGACCAGGTGCGGCAGGTAGCGTCCGTCGGCGGCTGGTCCACGCCCACTCATGGCGGCCAACCCGTCCGCGCCGGCATCGCCCATTGGGTCATCGCGCAAGGGCCCGACCGGGTAGCGCTCGGGCTGCCAACTGCCATAGGTGCCAAACAAAAAGTAGGGCTGCACCGTGGGACGTAGGCTCTCGGTGGCTCCGACGATGATGGCGTTCTTGGCCGTGGCGGGGGGTAGGGCCGAGCCATAGTCGACCAGACCGTCGCCGTTGGCGTCACGGGCGGCATTGCCGATCGAATAGACGATACACAGATCGCGATGCTGCCAAACGTACTGGTCCGTCTGCTGGGCATGGATGGTATAGGCGCCATAGCCCAGGTTCTCGATGGCCCACGAGTTGTTGGTGATGCGAGCCCCCCACTGATAAGCCTGATCGTAGAGCTCGGCCAGGTCGGCAGGAATGCCGGCCATCAGATAGCCATCCTCGTACCCCTGGGCGTGACCCGTGGCGCTAAAGCGGCAGTGCTGCTCGAGAGCCTGAAAGGTCAGGCTGGCGCCATGGGCTACCCCACGGAACTGCTGCTGGGAGCGATAGCCGTTGCCGGCGGCGATGCCGGTGACGTGGGTACCGTGGCCCGAATCGAGGTCCGCGGCGCCGTCGTCGTCCAGCGGGTTGACCAACACGCCATAGTAGAGGTCCGACATGGGCCATGAGGCGATATGCTCGACACGATTGTCGACGTCAGCATGGATATCGCGATAGACCTGCGGATAGTCGCGACCAGTATCCAGGCCGGTATCGGCAATGTTGATGATCTGACCGCTGCCGTCGAGGCCATCGAGCCAAGCGGGGGGCACATTCGATTCCTGGAGAGCGACGTCGTTCTGAACGCGCGGAATGCCCAGCGGCGCCACCCAGAGCACGCCGGGCAGGCCCGCCAGGGGTTCAGCGGCGGTTGCCAGCCCATGCAGGCTGAGCGTCGTCGCCTCTTGACCGATCACGGTCAGGCCCAGGCGCTCGATTTCGGCGATCAGTGAAGCATCGGGAGGGGCATCGAGGTCGACGCGCAAGGAGAGGGGTTCGGTGTCGGCCGCATCGAGCGAGACGCTGACCGAGTCACCTGCCTGCATCGGGCCGACCCAGATGACGCCGGGAAGCGCATTCAGCGCGTCCGTGCTCTCGGGATCGATGGCGATGTGATAAGCGAAATCGGGCACATAGCCCAGAATCTCTGCGCCCGCCTTTTCCAGCGACAGCCGCCAGGCCTCTTGGATGGGGCCGGAAAACTGGACCATCAGGCGCACGCGGCCATCACGCAGAGCGGTGGTGGGCGCGTTGGGATCGGACAGCAGACCCTCCTCGGAGCAGGCCGGGCATCTGGAGCCCGATTGCAGCCAGAGCGTGGGCGCAGAGACGGGTTCGGCGGTCGGCCCTTGGGCCAGCGCGGGTTGGGCGGTCCAATGGGATGCGCCGCTCAACGCGAGACACATCATAACGCACAGCCAACGTCGAACGACCGATCCCATGGGTTCTCCTGCTTATGGTGATGTGACCGCCATGGCCGCCACGACGCCCTTGCCGGCGTGCGAGGCCAATACGACCCCCGCTTCGCCGATCTGGATGGCGTCGCGCGCGACGCCGGTCAGGCGCGAGAGTTCGGCGGCCAGTTGCTGCGCGGCCTCTTCGGCACGAATGTGGGCCACCGCCAATTGCTCGATGCGTGGGAGGCCGGCGATCTGCTCAGCAATACGCGTGATGGCCTTTTTACGAGAGCGCACCACGCCATAAAGCTTGAGTTCACCCTCTATGACGTCGAGAATAGGATGAAGGTTCAATCGCTTGACCAGCCGCTCGATATGGGGCATGAGCTTGGACGCACGTCCTCCACGTCGCAAAAAGTCGGTGCTATCGAGATAGATGAGAACGCGGGTTCTATCGACCAAAGAGTTGAGCATGGCCAGGATGTCGTCCCTGGTCTTGCCGGCGGCGGCCATCTCGGCGGCGCGAACGGCCTGCCAGCCCTGGGCCAATGAGAGCGAGAGGGTATCAAAGATGCTGACCTTGTCGCCAAAATCGCGAGCGGCGGTCCAGGCCGAGTTGTAGGTGCCGCTGTGCTTGCTGGTGACGGTCAGGCAGACGACCTCGTGCCCTTCGTCGATGATGCGCTGGAACATGCGCCGAAAGGCGCCAGTCGGCGGCTGCGAGGTTCCCACGCCTTGCTCTGACTCGGCCATCTGCCAGAAGCGTGCCTTGTCAAGCGCCGTGTCCTCATAGGATTCGCCCTCGGAGGTGACGATCAACGAGGCAATGCCGATCTTTAGTCGTTCGCAGATGCTCTTGGATAGGTCCGCGGCGCTATCGGTGACAATACGTACGCCCATGGTTGCTCCTTTTTCCCACAGAACTCGTTCACGGTACAAGGATAACCCTGACGCGGGCGACTGGATGCGGGCGATGATCAGCGCGCCTTGGGTGGTTTGGACAGCGTCCGATGGATGTCGTTGGCCAGCTTGGCGGGGGTGCGACGACGCCCCAATGGCAGCGCCAGTTCACCGGTGGCGGCGCGCCATTGCTTGAGCGTGCCTCGCGCCATTCGCAGCCGCCGATACTCTGCGCGGGCGCGCTCCGGCTGTTCCAGACCGAGGAACAGCTCGTATAGGTAATAGCGGGCAATCAGGCGGGCAACGTCCTCCCTCAGGCCCAAGCGCAAGGCGCGCGCCAGAGCCTGCGCCGCCAGCGTCTTTTCGCTGCCCACCTCGGCGCGGGCCACTCCCAGATGAAGGTGGGTCTGCGCCATGCGTGGCGCTCGGGTCACGGCCTCTTCAAGCGCGTCCAGAGCCTCAGACGGTCGGTTGAGCGCCATCAGCAGGCTGCCGCGCTGCACATGCCCAAAGCAGAGATCGGGCCGCAGTGCCACCATGCGATCAGCGCTGGCCAGCGCAGCCTGGAGGCGACCCTCCTGGCGGTGGATACGGGTCCAGGCCTCGTGCAGGAAAAAGTCATCCTGCGCGCCCTCAATGGCCTGCAGCAGCGTTGTGGCGCGGGCGGTCTGTCCCTCGGCGAGGGCTCGACGGGCCTCGCGCACGGGTGGGGTGGGCCCGGCGCGCACCTGCAAGAGGACCAAGACCAGCGCGCAGACGATGCTAACGATGGTGAGCAGCGTACTGACCCACTGCCAGTTCCAGGGAACGGGCGCCAGGGCCAAGGCAAAGGCCAACATGAGCGCCAGGACGAT
>Ga0180430_10004601_pt1 | contig 11605 bp, 8 predicted proteins | sample SS_ome_9_FD_132999 | JGI IMG/M metagenome (GOLD analysis project Ga0180430, IMG submission 132999) | Hypersaline lake sediment archaeal communities from the Salton Sea, California, USA - SS_1_S_2 metaG | ecosystem: Environmental > Aquatic > Non-marine Saline and Alkaline > Hypersaline > Sediment... | reverse complement strand
CTTACTGTGAACAACGCTACCTCGCTCAACTCACAAAAAAGAACAGCCCCCTCACCAAATTCCTGCCAACCGGAAAAAATTTATGAATTCACACTTGAGAAAACCTCAGATGTCTTCTCCCCCATGGGGTGCACGCCTGCCCGATAGTTACGTCTTTGATGGGGAGCAGGGGTGAGCTGGTTTCGCAAACAGTGTTCGGCACGAGCAAGCGCAGTATCATCTCTCCATCAAAATCGTCCAAGCGAGTGCACTCCGGTGGAGCAGGCTGCTCCTAGTGGCGGAAGGCGACGGTTCCGAGGCCGCGGGCGATGAGGACTTCGAGGACTTCCTGGTAATATTCGAGCTCTTCCAGCAATTCATCTTCGCTCAACGAATGATGGGTGAATTGGTGCATGTTGTCGAAGAAATGGGGTGACGACGTTGGCAGCGGGTTGCGAGCCGCCTCCAACTCCTCAACGAGTCCTTGTTGCGTCAGGTACCCCACCTCTGGGAAGTCTTCGGGCTCTGGGATTGGGATGGGTACCCCGTTGCTGAGCAGCTTCGATTCGAACGGCAGAATGCGGGTGTTGTAGATGTCTCCAGCGGCAAATTCGCCCATATGCTGACACAACATTTTGAGCGTGTACCCGTACAAGCCACCCAGGCGGCGATCCGACGTGTCGACGGTGCCCGCGAAGATGTTCTGCATCGCGCGGGCTGTCGTCAGAGGGAGTTCCTGATCTTCCGCGAATTCATCGTTCTCTTCGATCTCTTCCCATTGAGATGCCATCACCTCTTGCAATAGAGCCTGGTCATTCGAACCGAATACCGCTTGTAACTTCGGGACATCAACCGCGTAGAACATCACGGAATAGCTCATCGGAGACTCCTGTTGAGGGCGATCAAAATGCCGATGCTACCAACCCAGATGGGATTTGTCTTAGCTGCCCGATGTTTGAGTGTTCGTTGGAAATTTGTTCACAATAGCGAGCGTTTTATAGCGAGCGTTTTGTTGTGGTGCGAAGACTGTGTCATGAGAAAAGTCTCGCGCAAAGACGCCAAGACGCAAAGGAATTTCGAGAGATGAGTCCCTGAAGTATGTCACCATCACACGTCGTTGAAGCTGACGTTCCCATCCAAGGTCGCCATGCAAAAGAAACGTTGCGTCTTGGTGTCTTGACGCGAGCATACCAAGGTGGCAACGAGTGCTTTCGCTAGAATTTTCGCCATTCCCGAAACTGCAAAAGTCGAGGTTATTCCAACTCTTTCAAGAACGCATCCAGAGCAACGTAGTAATCATCGGGGTGCGGATCGTTGTGCAAACCACCGGGGATGGTGATGAGTTGTTTGGGGTCGTTGGCAGCCTCGAAGAGGTCGCAGCCCAACTGATACGGCACGATTTCGTCGGCATCACCGTGAGAGATAAGCAACGGCCGCTGATGTTGCTTGATGAGTTCGATGGAATTCAGTTTCTGTCGTTTCACCAGCCACGATAACTTTGGATAGTGATGTCTCGCCACGGTTCGTAACGAGCAGAATGTGCTCTCCAGGATGAGGCCTCGCGCAGGTGAGTGAGCTGCCAGTTGGGTGGCGACTGCTCCTCCCAGTGATCTCCCCAGGAGAACGATGTCACCTAAGTCGACCTGAGCTAACTGAGCCAACTTATGTCGAGCAGCCTCCGCATCCGCCAGGATGCCTTTGACACTTGGGCGTCCGTGGCTGCGACCGTAACCGCGATAGTCGAAAATCAAAACGCTGCAGCCCATGTCAGTTTGCAGTCGTTGCAGGCGTTTGGCCCGGTAGGCAACATTGCCTCCATTCCCATGAGCATACAACACCACAGCCCGGGGCTCAGGCGCGGGACAGTACCAACCGTGGATTTCCGTTCCGTCTACAGACGGGAACCAGATATCTTCGTATTGCAACCAGTCCGGTTCCCAATCACCGTCGGGAAACTTCTTGGGATAGAACAGGAGCAATTCGTCTAGGGGGCGCACTGCGGAAAGATCACTGGAAATGTGTTTGAGATGAATAGGAAGAGTTTAAAAGCAAATGAAGATTTGGTGAACTGATTTCGTCATGGATCAGAATTGAAAAGACTGAAAGCGGCCAAGCAGTCTCTCACTTGGAAGTCGACTCGCGTTTGCATAGGCTACGCGACTTCGCAGAAATTTCGACAATTACAACAGGAGCACGTGTCGTGGCTGAACTCGGTTTGGGGAACTTTCAAAAGGAAACGGACTTTCTGATCGGGATCGATTCCGATGGCTGCGCTTTTGACTCGATGGAGATCAAGCACAAAGAGTGCTTCATTCCTAACTTTATTAACTACATGAGCTTACAGCCAATCGCTAAGTACGCTCGCGAAGCCTGTGAGTTCACCAATTTGTACTCCAAAACACGTGGTGCCAACCGCTTCCCCGCTTACCTGCTGGCTTTGGATCTGTTGGCTGAACGGCCAGAAGTGCAACGTCGCAATGCGAAACTGCCCGAGCTCAAGGGCGTCCGTGACTGGGTTCAACGTGAGACCAAACTCGGCACCAAGACGATTGGTCCCGAATCTGAGAAGACGGGCGATCCAGATCTGAAACTCGCTTACGCATGGTCTAAGGCAGTCGATGACACCGTCAACGAGATGGTGCATGGTGTCCCCCCTTTCCCAGGTGTTCGTGAAGCCTTGGCCAAAATGAAAGAGCAAGCAGACCTGATTGTCTGTTCCGCGACTCCAAACGGTGCTCTGCAAAAAGAGTGGGCCGAGCATGATATCGAGCAGTTCGTCAAATCGATCTGCGGTCAGGAAGCTGGCAGCAAGAAAGAATCGTTGCAAGCTTGCCTGGATATGGGCTACGAAGCAGACAAGATGCTCATGATTGGTGATGCTCCTGGGGACATGAAAGCTGCCCAGGCGGTTGGAGCACTTTTCTACCCAATTAACCCAGGTCACGAAGAAGAGAGCTGGGCACGCTTCCTCGACGAAGCTTGTGATCGTTTCTTTGCTGGGACTTACGCTGGTGAGTTCCAGGAGAAAGTGATTGCAGAATTCGACAAGTACCTGCCTGAGAATCCCCCCTGGAAATAGGTTTCTCGCCTGATAACTGTGGTTGTCGAAGAGAACGAGTTTCGCAACAATGCGGCGATGGGGCATGGAGTTGCCTCTTCCCCACTTGCTTAAGTTCGATCGCGAAGCGGATTTGTTGAGTCTGTTCCGTCACGATCACGTGAACCCGATGTGACTCTGGATGGTCCAGGAGTCCTAGTTGTATCCCTGAAGTCTGCACACAGCGTCCGTATTTGAATCGTAACGACGCTGGTGCAATCCCCCAATTGAGGAGATTCTGGCCATGGCAGAGATTACCGCCGCCGCCGTGAAAGCACTGCGAGAAAAAACCGACCTGCCGATGATGGACTGTAAGCAAGCCCTGGTGCAGGCAGATGGTGACGAAGCTAAAGCCATTGAAATCTTGCAGGAACAAGTCGGTAAAATCCTCGGCAAGCGTGCTGACAACGCAACCGAAGAAGGTCGTGTCTTCACACGTGTTGCTGATGATGGGTCTGTCGCTATCGCTGTTGAGCTGATGTGCGAGTCCGCACCTGTGGCTGGCAGTGAAGCGCTGGGTGCCTTCGGTGAACTTCTCCTGGATCAACTCGCATCCATGGATGAAGTGGTTGAAGGCGATGCTCTGCTGGACCAGGGTGACCTGCGTGCCAAGTACGAAGAGATGGTCAACAAGATCCGTGAAAAGATCGTTGTTGGTCGCGCTGCCCGCGTGGCTGGTCCTGTCGGTGTCTACGTGCACCACGATGGCAAAACTGCCGTACTGTTCCAGGGTGAAGGCGAAGCGAAGAATCCAGAAATCCTTCGCGACGTTGCCATGCATATCGCTGCGATGAAGCCAGAGGTCGCCACTGTTGACGATGTTGATCCTGCTGCCGTTAAGGCCGAACGCGATCGATTGAGCGAGGAAGCCAAAGCGACTGGCAAGCCAGACAACATCATCGAGAAAATTGTTGATGGTCGTATGAGCGTCTTTTACCGCGACACTGCTGGTGTGCTGACCGAGCAAATGTTTGCGAAAGATGACTCGAAGACCGTCAAGCAGGTGCTGGCAGAGAACGGCCTGACTGCCAAATCGTTCACTCTGCTGATTCTCGGTTTGAACAAAGATGCTGAGTAATTGATTTGCTCATCAATTGACCAAAAAGCCGGCGGATTCACCGTCGGCTTTTTTTGTGGGATAAAAAATTTGGCTTGGTGCGTTAAGAGGCTGCCCGCAGGTAAGCGATCAGGTCGAGGATTTCATCGCGTGTGAGCACATTGACCAAACCGCGTGGCATCGGTGACGTTGTTGAGATGACAGAGTCTTCGATCTCGGCGCGATCGATTGTCTGTGTGGTGCCCGTAACGGGATCGATCTCAATGACCAGTTGTTTTGCGTTCACGCCAACTGGCCGCCCAGTAACAACTTTCCCGCTTTTGAGTGCATAGGACGTTTGTCGGTATTTCTCGTCGATGACTTTGGATGGCTCAAGAATGGATTCCAACAGCGCCCGGCTGTCAAACCGACTTCCCACCCGGGAGAGATCTGGCCCAATGCGGCCACCCAGATTGTGCATCTGATGGCACTTCAGGCAATTCGCTTTCGTGAGTGCTGCCAGGCCGCGTTTGAGGTCCCGCGTCCCGGTCTTTTGAACGTCGGCACGGAGATCGCGCATTTCCCATTGCCTGACGATGGGCAGGCTTTCGCTCGGGGTTACCTCGTCGAGAGGTTGATCGAGCTTGGCCAACTCCGTTTTCAGTTCCGCTTGTTCATGGGGACTCAAAGCAGCACGGTATGCCAGGATAAGATTCTGCACAGCCTGATCGACGAGTTTGCCGCCGGGGAACCTGCGAGCTGCTTGCAGCCAGTCGAGAACTTGCTTTCTTTGCTCAATTGACCAACCGTCCGAAACGTGCGTCAGTGTCATGGCATAGTGTATCTGTTCTTCCTGTGTTGGGGACGAACTCAGCAGATGTAAGGTTTTCTCAAGACTGCTCGGACTGTCGAGAAACACCAGCAGCTCTGCCAACTCTGCATTCACCCGTGGGTCCTCATGCGGAAAGATGGCTCCCAGACGCGTGGCGACTTCTTGCTGGACGGACGGATTTGGTCGACCTTGCCGAATGAATGTCAACGCGTAGACACGAAGAAATCCGAGTAACGTTTCGGCAGATAGTTCTTTGAGCTGTTGCCGCGCCAGCGAGTTTAGGATCTCTGGCTGATCATGCGTGTTACCAACCCGAGAAAGTGCCATGAGAGCGGTCATCGAGCCGAGCGGCGTCGCTTCGTTGAGTGCACGGTCGCGCCATGTTGCAACATCCTGATTCTCCAAGGCGACTCTTGCTGAAAATCGCAGCCATCGGTCTTCACTCGCAATGTGATGCCAGACAGCATCGACTGCCACGGGACTCTGCTTTGTGTGGAATGCTTCCAGTTGTCGCCTGATTAAGCGAAGTAAAGTCGTGACCTGTAAATGATCGTCCGTAAAGTTCTGGATAGCGTCAGGAAGCGGAGGTGCGGGGACGTCGCCAGTCCAACTCACCCGATACAAACCAGATTTGGAGCCACGTCCACCTGTGATGAAATACAAGGCTCCGTCTGGACCGAAAGTCATATCACATACGTTCAACGGACCGCCCTGCAGAAACGTGTCATACTCAGCGCGGTAGGTGGATCCCTCTGGAATCAGGTCCACAAGGTAGATGCGGCCGTTTTGCCAGTCCGCCATGTAGGGTGCGTTTTTGTATCTCTCGGGAAAATTGCTCTGATATCCAAACACGATGCCGGTGGGAGAGCCGTATCCGGTGTCGAGTGTCGAGGGTAGCGAATCCTGATAATAGACCGGCCACTTCATGGTTCCCCAACGCCAGCCATATTCACCTCCAGAAATGACATGATTGAGGCGGGTGGGGCGATACCACGGCAGCCCGGCATCCCATTCCATGTCTGCATCGTACGTGAACATCTCGCCAAGCTTATTGAAGGCCATGTCGACCTGGTTGCGAAACCCACCAGCCATGATTTCGCGCGTGCCGCCATTGGGGTCGAGACGCAGGATGTAGCCGACTCGGTCGTCCTGACCTGCGTTGAACTCATACGTCAGCAACTTATCGTTCATCCCGCCGCGATAAGGTGATGACTTTTTCCAGTCTGCTGGGAACGAGACATCGTTGCCAACCACGAGGTAAATCATGTCGTCTGGTCCGAGCACGATCTGATTCGAACCGTGACCATATCGACTGCGGTAGTCCATCTCGAACAGAAGCTGCTGGTCATCAAACTGTCCATCCCCGTTGGTGTCACGGAGTCTGTAGAATCCGTTGGAATTCGTGGCTGATACGTACAGGCTGTCATGTGCGTAGAGCACGCCACGGCAGTGCTTCAGGGAATCATTCAATCTCTCAAATGTCGATGTCCCATCGCCGGAAGAGTAAGTGATGCGGCCGACACCAGCTTTGTCGAGTCCTAACAGAACGCGTCCCTGATCATCAAATGTCATGCTGATCCAGGAATCTTCACCTTCTTGAGCGGTGCGGATCAACTGCACGTCGAAGCCATCTCGCAGAGAGATATTCAGTGAAGGCTCAGTCTCCTGGGCGATGGCGGTAGAGGCTGCCATAATCAAAAAGCAAAGCATTGACAAAGATTTCATGAGGACTCTCGCAAGATTGCAGGGCCTCAACATTGTGCCTGAACAAACCCAAAGTTTGAAGCTGGTGCGTATGGGGGCATCCGATGGATGGTGGTCAGGTGACAAGGGCCTGGTTTTTCCAGAAGTTGTGGCAGTTTTGGTTGAGGTCTTGAGCCCTGAGGGCAGTCATGGCTGTGGCTCCGTGAACCGACCAGTGCATGCCAAGCCCTTTCAATCGCTGCCCGACCGTTGCTTCGCCGTCGATTCAATCATTCCAGTGCCGGCCCATCGGCAGCATAAATCTTCTCCGTAGCCTCACGATATCTACAGCGACTCGATCATCAAGACGATCTGATCCTGAGTCTTAGGGCCGTAGTATTCATAGCGGGCATTGGCATCGTTACCGTAGATTTCCAGCAATGCTTGGCCGTCTGACGGCTCGATCCGCCGCAAAGTCAGTCGGTCTGTTCTGATCGGCAAGTGGAAGTTCATCGTAAACTCCTATTGCGGTGGTGTGGCAGGCTCAGAAGAGGAGCGGAAGGGCGTGCGAGAGAAACTTACGGGGCCATACTGCGTTACTTTTCCTCATGATCTACAAGAACCACGTTCGTACTCTCGAGCAGTGAACGAGCCATAGCAGTAACACGGTCGGGATTACCCACAATAATGAATTGACAAGTAGATCCCAAACCGTCATTCGACCGAATGGTGATGCTGCCCCAGCCCCTTTCGCAAAATACTCATCGAACATGATGACCAATCCTAGGCCCACCAAGGTGGCAAAAATCCAACTGAAAATTTGCAGTACTCGATAGATCAACGGCTTCAACCGATTTGAATGATTTCTACCGGTTGTGTGACAATCAGTTTGGTTGCAATGTGTCATAGAACTTCGGGATGAATGTGATTTCCCCAAATTCAAAGGAATGGGTATGCTGATGAAACCATGCCTTTGAGCTGCATGGGAATGAATGAGTTTGACGTTGGGTGGGAATGATGGCTGGTATTTGTATCGTACTCCTCGCATTTGCCAGTCCAATGATGCTGTTTGTTTTCGTTGAAAGACGATGTCCTCCAGAATACAGAATCGTTGGATGTGTTGGGGGAATTGTGTTGTCGGTCCTCTTCCTCGCGATATTGATAATCTTCGTCGAACGCACTTTCTGGGGAGTGCCGCTAACGTAGTTGAGCCCAGAGTAGCCGAATGTGGTAGGGGCAGCAGCAAAGCGACTGGCCCTGTGAAACAACCTTGGGGCCGTTCACCAAAACAGAAGTGACGTTCAGGTCCCACGTTGTGTCGGCTGCTTGCCGGTTGAGGCTGTGTTGACTATCGTAATCAATAACTTGGATGAGTTGGCGAGACGACTCCGACCGGTGCAATCTTTTCGCCAAATCAATCAGGTCCCTCCTGACATCACGGATGTTCAACGACTGTAAAATCATCGCGAGACTTCACGCTTTCGCCGTGGTTACACAGAAACACAAACTCTCAATCTTCCTACAAGAGCTGACACATGATGCGTTTTGCTAGCGTGGCACAACTTGGTGCTTTGACATTAGGAATGCTGCTTTCGTCGTTCGCTGTCGCTGAGGAGTGGCCCTACTGGCGTGGGCCGCGATTTGACAGCACCTCCGCCGAACAAAATCTCCCTGAGACCTGGGATCCCAAAGGTGGGGAAGGCAGCAACGTTCTCTGGACTGCCGAGATTGGCAGCCGTTCGACCCCCACGCTGATGAACGGCAAGCTGTACTTGCTGACCACCGATAACCCCGATGACGAAGCCAAAGCGGGCGAGAAAGTGGTCTGCCTGGATGCCCTCACGGGGAGCACGGTTTGGGAGTACGGATTCAATGTTTACCTGAGCGACGTTCCCATTGAGCGTGTGGGCTGGTCCAGCGTGACCTGCGATCCAGAGACAGGCAACGTTTATGCACAAGGTGTCTGCGGTTACTTCTGCTGCCTGAATGGAGAGAATGGGAATGTCCTCTGGGAGCACTCTCTGCACGAGGAATATGGATTCCTGACCACGTACGGTGGTCGTACCAACTTCCCCATCATTCATGAGAACAATGTGATCGTGAGTGCTGTGGTCATCGGTTGGGGCGACATGGCCAAACCAGCGCATCGCTTCATCGCCTTTGACAAAACCAACGGCCAACCCGTTTGGTTCAATGGCACCACCCTCTTGCCACACGACACCACTTACAGCGCCCCAGTTCTGGCTGTCATTGATGGCGAACTGCAGATGATCTTCGCTTCCGGCGATGGTGGCGTGCACGGCTTTCAGCCACGCACAGGCAAACACCTTTGGAAGTACATGATCAGCGGCCGTGGGATTAACACCAGCCCGCTGGTTGTTGGAAATCGTGTTTATTGCGGTCACTCGGAAGAAAACGTCGATTCCACCGAGATGGGCGCCGTTTTCTGCCTGGATGCCACAAAACGTGGCGATATCACCAAGACGGGTGAGATTTGGCGGACGAAGGAAATCTTCGCTGGTCGTTCATCACCGATGATGATTGAAGGTCGACTATACGTGGCTGACGACCGTGGCAAGATGCATTGCCTCGATGCTGAAACTGGTAAGCCACTCGGGGACGCAACTCGCCTGGGAACAATGATGCGTGCCAACCTGCTTTATGCGGATGGCAAGATCTACGCTCACGAAGCCAATGGTCGCGGCTATGTCTTGAAGCCAACCGAAGACGGAGCTGAGTACCTGCACAAGTTCCGTTTCCCACGTGGTGAAGAAGCTCACGGCAGCCCCATTGCCTGGAACGCTCGCGTTTATATCCCAACCACGGGCAAGATGTACTGCATCGGAAAGGAAGGAGCTGAACAGTCCCTTGCGGAGGTCGAAGCGGCACCGCAAGAAACTCCACCAGGAGATGAGGACAAACCAGCCCAGGTGCAAGTCGTGCCAGTTGAGTCGTTGTTGCGACCAGGTACACGCCAGCCGATGGCTGTCCGTTTGTACAACGAACGTGGTCAGTACCTTCGCAACGCAAAGATGGACGAAATTGAAATGAACCTGGAAGGTCCTGGCGAGATTGATGACCAGGGTCGCTACACGATTCTGCACGACCAAAAGGATCAGGCCCCTGCTTACATCACAGCCAAAATGGGCGAACTGACAGGAGATGCCCGTATCCGCATCGTGCCCGACCTCGGCTGGTCTTTCAATTTTGATGCTGGCGTTGTGCCCATCACCTGGGTGGGAGCACGCTATCGTCACATCACATTGGACTGGGACTTGCTCAGTAAGCTTCGTTCGGAAGACCAACTGACCGGCGACCTTTACATCTATACAACCACCGAATTCACCAACTTCGCACCGAAACGCGAGTTCGATGACTCAACACCACGACAAACCTGGACGAACCTGCTTCGCTATCTCGGATACGCGACAGGCGAGAAGAAACCTAAGAATGTTGAGGAAGCCAAAAAGCTTCTCGACCCAGCCCTGAATCGCCTCAAAGAAGAAAAAGTGATCGCGACTGCGGAATGGTCGACTTGGGATCGTCCCACAGGTCAAGGCGATGAGAATGTGCCAGAGCCACGTTTGACCATCACTCAGGGTGAGCGGCGCGTCGATGGGAACGGTGTGATGTGCAAAATCAAAACCATTCCTCTCGGGGCGCGCAGCCAGGGTTGGATGGGACATTCTGACCTCCATGACTACACCATTCAGGCAGATGTGCTCGGATTCGAACGGGCTGGAAAATTACCGGACATCGGTCTGGTGGCTCAGCGATACACGCTCGACATGATGGGGGCCTCCAAGAAGATGCAGATTCGCACTTGGACACCTCAGCTCAATCGCCTGTCATTTGAAGCTCCCATCGAGTGGGAACCAAACACTTGGTACACGCTCAAGTTTCACACTGGCGTGGAAGATGGCAAAGCCGTTCTCAAAGGCAAATTCTGGAAGAAGGGTGAACCGGAACCAGAAGCCTGGACTGTGGAAGGTGTCGACGAAGAGCCAAACGTACAGGGCAGTCCTGGACTGTTTGGCAATGCTAAAGACGCCGAAATCTTCTACGACAATTTGACCGTCACGCCCAACAAGTAATTATTGATACCCAGAACAACGATTCATCCATCAAGGATTTCAATATGACTTTACGACGACTTGCACTGAGTGCCATGTGCCTCGCCTGCGTGGCTGTGGCGTATGCTGAAGAAGACCCAACGAAGAATGCTCTTGAAGAGATTTCCAAGTTGGAAGTTGGTAAACATGACTGGCCCCAGTGGGGCGGCTGGTCCGGCAAAAACAACACGCCTGAAGGCAAAAATATCCCCACGGAATGGGACGTCGAATCTGGCGAAAACATTCTGTGGTCGGCTCCACTCGGCTCGCAGACCTACGGGAACGTGGTTGTAGCTAATGGGCATGTCTATATCGGCACAAATAACCATCACGGCTACCTTGCTCGATATCCATCTAGTGTCGACCTCGGCGTTCTGCTCTGCTTCGACGAAAAAACCGGTGAGTTCTTGTGGCAACACTCCAGCCCCAAACTTTCAACTGGACGTGTTCATGACTGGCCGGATCAAGGTATCTGCTGCGCTCCATTCGTAGACGGTGAGCGTCTGTGGTTTGTGACGAGCCGTGGTGAGGTCGCCTGCCTCGATACGCAGGGTTTCCTCGATGGTGAGAACGACGGACCGTACAAAGCTGAAGACAACGAAAACAAGAACGAAGCCGATGTCATCTGGAAATACGACATGATGGGCGAGTTGGGTGTCTCTCAGCACAACATGTGCAACTGCTCCATCAACTGCGTTGGTGACGTGCTCTACGTTATCACTTCCAACGGAGTGGACGAGTCGCACATCAACATTCCCGCTCCGAACGCTCCAAGTTTCTTTGCCATCAATCGTGATTCTGGTGAAGTGCTTTGGACTGACAAATCCCCTGGCCTCAACATTCTGCACGGCCAGTGGTCTTCACCT
>Ga0180430_10004599_pt1 | contig 11607 bp, 7 predicted proteins | sample SS_ome_9_FD_132999 | JGI IMG/M metagenome (GOLD analysis project Ga0180430, IMG submission 132999) | Hypersaline lake sediment archaeal communities from the Salton Sea, California, USA - SS_1_S_2 metaG | ecosystem: Environmental > Aquatic > Non-marine Saline and Alkaline > Hypersaline > Sediment... | reverse complement strand
ATTAGCCACGCCGTTACCTACTGCTTTTGCAATATTAATCGCATTTTCGCCAAGTAAACCTACTGCTGCCATTTCGATATTAATTAATTGTCTGCATAATGATCCATTTATAGGCATAATTTCCTCATGTTTATTCTTTGCAAAGTAATCATAAAATTTTTACATAGTTGTTTGCAATCTATAATATCCAGGATTTCGTATTTCAAATCCATTATCATTTAAAATTTTCCTAACTTTTACTTTTCGTAAACCATATTTTTTACAAATCTGCAACATTGATTTATTATCAATATAATCTTGTAATACTTTATCAATAAGCTCTTGCGTTATCTCAGGTAAATTAAATTTCGAAAGATGTTTACCATAATTTTCATCATACTTTTTCTGTTGTAATATTCTTCTTTCGTTAATAGCTTCACAAGTAACTATCTCGTTCAACAATTTTCTAGAAATTCTATATTTTTTGCATAACTTATGTAAATCACAATTTTCTCTATATTTATTGTTTATTTCATCTACACAATATAATCTAACAAATTTCTCTCTATCATCTTTATTTTTCCAATACTTCTCAATCCACATCTTATAAATCAAATTTATAACTCGATATGTCGTGCCATATTTAGTAGCTATTTTTGTCAAATTCAATTTTTGAACTAAATAATCTTTAATTATCTCGATCTTATCATCTTCATGTTTTTTGATGAATGACATTAAAGACTTGTTTTCTTTATAATTAATCTCATATTCATCTAACACGATGCCTAAAGTTTTGTCGATATCTAAAATATCTAATTCTTTCAATCTATTTTTATCATATATTTCAATTATTATATCAGGATATTGTCCTCTAACAATCGCAATCTTTCTTCTATCATCTTTTGTAAAATATCCCTTAACTTCTATAAATACATCTTCATCCACTAAATAAAAATCCGGACAATATGTTTTATCATTACCATCTATCTTATATGTAAACTGTCTAACATTCTTATGACAATTAAATTTCTTATCTTGTTGTTCGAACCATAATCCTAACTTAAATTCCCATGAGCCTTGATATGTATGTCCATTATAATGATACCATCTACATCGACCCGCACCAACAGGTATTGCTTTACCATAATTAACATGATCTTTGCCAACTGTTTTTCCTAATTTAATTTGTTCTTGTCTTGTTTCTTTACAACTTTTTAATTTAATATTAGCATGTTTAAGAATGTTTTTAACTTTGCGTCTGCGAATGCCATGTTTTTTTGCTAAACTTCTAACATTGTTTCCTGGTTCTTGATATTCTTTAATTAAAATTTGTTCTAATATCATAATACTCCTTTATTAAATAAAAGAGTGGCCACGTTATAAACAAACTATCAATAATTACATCGTCGCCTTTATTGTCGCACTCCCTTTCAAAGGACTTCCCGTAAGATAATCGAAATGTGATGGTATTCCTGGAAGTCCTGTTACAATACCGCCCATTGTTGCTGGTAATTGACCAAGTTCAACTTTTGGTGCTTTAACAACAACTTTTGCAGTACTTTTAACTTCAACGCCTCTCATCCCATTAACTACAACTTCTCCAGTTTTTGAAGCTACATTTACTGACCCTGCTGTCGTTGAAATATTTATTTCACCCTTCGTAATACTAACAGTAAAATCACCAACTTTAATGTTAATATCTTTATTTCCAGTTGTAATAGATTCTGTACTATCACCTAATTTAACTTTTTCTTGAATATTTCCAGTTTTTACATCAATGATATGATCACCTAATGTAAGTTCTGCTTCTCTATTACCTGCCAGTAATTTCTCTTTAAGGTCACCTGCAGTTAGATTTGTTTCTTTATTACCTAAAATTAATGATTCTTTACTGTCACCAGATAATAAATTGACTTCTTTACTTCCTAATATCAATTTTTCTTTAATATCGCCTTCTAATATTGTAAGTTCGGTCCCAGTTTTGCCAATGTCAATAATGTGACCATCACCTATTTTTGTCTGTTTTTGTCCAGTAATAATTTCTTGATAATCGCCACCATAATTTGTCATCTTGTCATTAACATAATTTTCTATTTTTGCGCCTTCAATTTTCTCTTCTATTTTACCTTTAACTGTAATCTTTAATGATCCATTTACATTTACAACTTTATCGCCAGCAATAGTTTGATATAGATGGCCTGCATATTCTTCACGTAAAGCAACACCTTGACTGTCAGGAGCATTAACTTTAATATTGGCAGCGCGATCCATGATTAAATTCAAGCTTTTTAAGGTCTCAGAGTCTGAACCAAATTTTATATTCGCAAATCCAAGAGTATTAAGTTCTATAGATTTTTCAGTACTATTTGTTTTTCCTATAACAAATTTTAACATACCATCAGACGCAAATTCTAATGATCTGCCTGCGCCTAATGGGTGTTTAACTGATGAACCTGGTAAATAAATGAACGTATGTCCTTGTTTATCAATGTCAAATTTTGCACCACTTGCAAATTTCATCTGATATGCAGATGCTAAATCATAATATTCGTTAGGTTTGCAAACAATATCTTCTACAACAATTCTATTATCTTCTGAACCATATATTTGTGGCCGTAATACTCTGCCATATTTATCAATTTCTTGTTTATTGTTGCCTATAACAGTGCCAAAAACATGCTCGAGTACTAATCTTCCTTTACTTGTATCAGTTGCAAAATTATCATCTTCAAACGATTCAATTACATCTAACACATTACTTGCGGTTTCTCTAACTTCAGTTCTAATTTCAGTAAATATATTACCGTTATCAGCAGAACCACCATCTGTTATAACGTAATGATATAATCCATTATCTAATACTACAGGTTCAATATTAGGTGCATTGGGTCTGATCGCAAGACCATTTAATATTCTGGATGCGTTAGTATATAAGTGGTTATTTATCGAATTTGAGTATATTGTTCTATCAGAGTTTGACAATAATATTTCGTTAAATTTTGAATCTGATATAATTATTCCATCATTTAAAACAATTTCTGATCCTTGCGTTGATTCAAGATCAATATCACCTGGATATAATTTTCTTTTCTTTAATCTTTTTACATTCCATCCAATTTTATCATGAATACTTTTTAAATCTTTTACACCTTCTGACGTTTTTCCTTGATCATAAATATATGCAAGTGATTTATAATATGCTTTATCTAAATATGCAATTACAATGGGCATACCCATTTTATTTGTTAATTTGATATAACCGCAAATTACAACAGAACCTTCTTCTGGCATACCACCAATGAGTGATCTACCTGTAAAAAAAGGATTTGTTATAGGGACATTTCGAGACAAAACAGGATTAGATCCAAATTGTATATCAATAAGATTTTTCTCATTATCAACACGTACAATTCGACCAACTTGTAAAAATTTATAAAAATCCACTTGTTGATCAAATGTTGCATCTTCACCTTTCATTACATACGCTTTAGTCGTCATATTAATCCTTATTTAATAAATCTTTTGCGTTTAATGATTTCGTATTTGTCGGCACCATTGATGCTGCAATATTAGACTTTGACTTACTAAGTATAAGTTCTGGATCACTTATTTGATCTAATGTCAATGGTTGTTGATATCGTAACGTTGGTTGTTGGTCTTTTCTAGTTTGCATCGATGCAGCTATTGTCGAACTTTTATCTTCTCTAGTGTTTTTATCAAATATTTTAAAGTCTTCTTGTAATGTTAAATCTTTTGCAAAAGGAAAACCATTTCCTTTTAATTCATAACCTTCGTCATCAGTCACTTGATGATATCTTCGAGGATCATACGTTGAACTCTTTGAATTTTGTATATATTTAAACGTTCCTTGATATTTAAGTATTTCATCTAATTCTTCAAATCTATAATCAGGTCTGCGAGCGATAAATTGCCTGTATGCATCAGGATTGCACAATTTTGTTTTATTACGTAAAGGATTATCTTCATCTTGATTAACATCTTCACCTAATTTACTTTCTTGATTTGAAGCTGTACCATCAGTTTTAATAAGTAAATTCTTTAATAATTCACCTCTTCGATCAATTTTCTTACCTCTACGTGTAGAAACAGTCAATTGAGTGTCGAATGAACCACCAAATGTAAACGAATGTGTTATGCCTGTAACATAATAATATTCATCTCTACTTGGAACATATACAGGATAACCTAATTTTATTTCTGGACGGCCTTGAATTGATATTGACCCATTAAATGCTAATGTATTTCTTCTTGCTAATTCTCGCTGAGCATATAGCATACAATCACTAGAAGTCGTTAAAAAGTTAGTTTGAATGTTTTCATCACGTAAACCATATTTTGACAATTGATCAAAATCAATTGCATAACCATAAATATTTGTCGTCCCTTCTGGATTTCCGCCATTAACGACTACACCAGTAACATCAATTCTTGTAAGAATTACACTTTCGTCTTCAACAACATTAAAACTAACAATATCAATGTCATCCAAAACATATATTGGATTTTCTCGAGTTTGCATATTATAAAATGGTGGTTTTAAAACTATAGTTCCATCAACGTCTTGATAAAATTCAAAATGAACTTGATCTTTCGCCTCATTAGCCACACTTAGTCTATCTTGAAAATTAGATTGAAATGGAGGTGGTTCTTCTGTTTTAAATGCTGCAGAACCACTTGAAAATAATCGTGTAACGTCAACCCATGGCACATTCTCAGCTTTAGAATCTACATCTGGTAATTTTACATCTATAGGTCTCGAACCATAGATATAAATATATGATTCAGCATTTAAATCTATATCATGAACATTTAATGCATTTTTTCTTGTAGGACTAACTCTTTCAAAACCATAAATAAACAATGCTGATGCAATTGCAGAAAATTTTTGCGACCAAATATCGATTAATTGATCATTGTATTGCTGAAAATTACTTTGTGATTGATTTGCAAGAACTACTTCAGAACTAATATTTCTATCAGCAATAATATTTTTAGGCTGAAAATAATTTTCTTCAGTAGACAATGTCATTAAATCTCTAATTATACCAGGTGTACTTAAACCAACATAATACGATGAATAAGCATGCGCATTATCTTTATTCCTACCTTCACCTTGAGTATTATATGGTTGAACTGCAGCATTTGCAGCTGACGACTTTACATTTACTTTTGTCACAGCTAACCATCGCATCATATCTTGACAAGTGACTGTTATTGTGATCAAATCACCTGCGACTTCATTATCAGATAAATTACTTATTACACCCCAAAATACTGGATAATATTGAGGTTCAAGATCGCCTTTACTATTTTTATATAAAAATCTGCCTTTCATATAAATTTTTACTTCGAGCATTGTAGATAAAACATTACGTATACTACCATATATTCCATCCATCATATGTTTTGGTGCACGTAAAGTTATTGTTGCTTCACCAGGCACTCTATTAATACCTTTTGACACAGAAATACTACTGACATAATTCATAATGTCAATTTCATCTTCTTCAATTTGACTACCATTATATCTTTTTAACTTAATTGTACGACCAAGACCACCTTCACCTTCAATAAAAATTATAGCATCAGGTGCAATAGCTTGCACAGGCGGCTGTCGATAAGTATTTCCTTTTGTCGTCATTATGGATTTCTCACGTCAATTGTTTCACTAATTACAAATTGATAATTAAAATCTATATTAAATGGCTTTTGATCATTTTCCGTCAATACAAAAGTATCAAATGAACCTTTATAAATAATATTATCATAAGCAATAATAACACGACCTACAGACTTAATAAGACCACTTCCACCAGTAACCATTGGCGCTGAACGTCTAACACTAGTATTATAGTTACGACCATTATTTCTATATACTTCTACAAGACTTTTAACATTTTTATATGCTAATGTATTAATCGTTCGACCTGATGTCGTTAATCCTCTTATACCATAAAATATAGCTGATGAACCAGAACAAGTCATAACATCCAATTCATCATAATCAAAATTATATGTATATGCAGCTATATTTCTAATAGTTGCTCTTGATCGATCTGAAGAAATTTTCTTTGTAAAATTTTTATTAAAGTCATGAGGATTTATAAGTAATGTTAATATTGGTGGAGGCGTATCAATGTCTAATTCAAAAAACATTGGTTTTGCTGGCAATTTTGAGCCTATGATATTCATTACTATAAGTTCCTTTAATTGATTTCTACTGTTGGTGCATTTGTTATATCTAATGTCACTCTATCATTCTTTAATGACCCAGGTCTTGAAACAGTAGTAACACTTTGAAATGACAATATACGACCGGGAAAAACTTCATGCGTTACTTTAAATGTAAAATTATATTGCAACTCAAATGGTTTATCAGCGATTTCAGTTATTGAAAAATTTTCAAAATATCCATTATAAATTGACGAATCATAATTCATTACAACAAACCCTTGAGCCAATATAAGACCTGTACTTTCGTCATACAATGTACCATTATTTCTATACATTGACACTAATTTTTCAAACTCTTGATAACTTTTCGTTGCTCTGCTTTTAACATTCGTTAAACCTTTATCACCAAAAAATTGTCCTGTTCGACCCGATGCAGATAATGTGTCAAGCTGTTCACCCCAATGTTCTTCAATAAATCCTCCTAATGTACGCTTACGATTAATAAGCTGAGAATAATTTGAGCTTAAGTTATCAGGATTTATTCTCATAACAAGATCAGGTAACGAATACCTATCTGGCAAACCTTCAATTTGCCAAATAATCGCTTTACGGTTAACATTAACATCACTACTAAATCGTTGACCTGTTAATTGCTCAACACTATTTTTCAAATTTTGATTCGATTGTTGTAATGAATTTACAACATTTTTCAAACCCGTAATAGCAGTGTCAAATCCCATTATCTATAACTCGTTCCTTTATTATCATACAATACTTTATATATTATTTGCTCAATCTCTTGTCTGTCTCGTTGATTAACATTTATAGTTACATTATTATTAATCGGTTTACTAGCAACATCTATAGTTTGAGACTTTCTTTCAACTGGCATTGTAGAATTCATTATTGTCGTTAATTGCTCAATTGCGTTTATTAAACTTTGAGAATCTAATACTACATTATCAGGTTTTGTTAAATTATGCTCATTTATTGAATATGTAATAGGCATATTATCAACATCTGGAATATTTGATCTTATAGCATTAATATTAGACGTCTTAATATCATCTTGCGCTTTAGCAATTCCTCCAATAGCTGTAATCATTTTTGAAGAATTTTGCTGAAATATGCTTGCAATTTTCACGGCATCCATTGGTTCGATTTCAATTTTTGATACTTCTTTAAATCTATCAGATGAAACTGCAGAATCCATTATTTTAGACACGTCAAATTGCTGATCAAATACACTTTTGGGTGTGCTTTTAGCAATCTCTTTAATGGTATCAATAATTTTTTCTGAACTTTGTTGAAATGTACTTGTAATACTAGAAATATCAAATTGTTCGCTAAACGGTATTTTGTCATTTGTGATGTCAGATTGTTGATTAAATATATTCGTTATTTCAGGCAATTTAGATTCATTTTTATCAGACTGTTGATTAAATATGTTTGTTACTTCAGGTAATTTAGATTCTTTTTTATCAGACTGTTGATTAAATATGTTTGTTACTTCAGGTAATTTAGATTCTTTTTTATCAGATTGCTGATTAAATATATTCGTTACTTCAGGCATTTTTTTAGATTCATTTTTATCAGATTGTTGATTTACATCAAATGATGATGCTTTAGACTGTTGATTAAATGACTCGTCTTTGATTTTATTAAATGACATTTTTTGTGATGTCATATTTTCTAATTTATTAGCCTTGATTAATGTCATTAATTTTTCTAAATTAGGCGCACCAATTTTTTTTGTCGATTCTTCATCAAATACAAATTCTTTTTTATGTACAATTCCAGCAAAATCACTAGAACTACCATCACCAGTATAACCACCTGTATCAAATTGCGACAATGAACCAAAAAATTCTCGCAACATAGCCATTGCTTCTTCTCGCTGTGCTTTATATTGAGGCACATGATATGCCTTTTCTATTTCTGATTTACGTGATTCAATAAGCTTATCAATTTCTTTTTTGACTGCTTTACTACGCTTACTTAGAGGTAACTGTGCTGCTTTTATAACAGCAGCATTACTATCAATTTCATCCATCAAACCTTGAGCAGTTATTCTTAATGGTTTTGTCGTTATATTAGGATCAGAATCAAATGATTTAAAATAATCTTTTTGTTTAGTCTGTAACTCATTAGTTTTTTCAGCCCATGTAATACGAGATTGTTCTTGTATTTTTTCTGTATCACCCATACCTAACGCATTTCTAATGACGCCTTTAGCGCCAAACCATCCAGATTGTTTTTTGGCTATATCTTCCATTTTAGATTTAGATGATTTTGTTTCTTCAATTCGTATTTTTAAACCTGCACGTTCTCTTCTTTTTGATTTAAGATCTTCTTCTTGTTCAGGCGTCCAATCTTCCGGCGACATTTTCTTTTTATTTTCTATAACATTTATTTCTTCAGTCATTTCGTCACGTTCTTTAATCATTTTTGCTAATCGTTCATCTAAAATCTTGGTTTGATATTTTGCTTCTTGATAATTTTTGCTAAAATGTTCACTTACCATTTTGAAAAATGGTATCATATGATCAACAATAAATCCTTCTAATAAAACATATAATTCTCGTAATATTTTACCAATATTTTCAGAAATCGAATCAAGTATTGGCTTCGTACCTTGCGCTATAATATTAGCTTGTTGCGTAGCTTTCTTTGAAAGTTTTTTCTCTTCTGCATCAGTTATTGACTTGCCAATGCCACCAATACTTGTGCCTACTTTTGAAATTTCTTCAATAAGTCGAATCATTTTTGGATCGAGACCAAATTTTTCTGATATTATTGCAATTTCTTCTCTATTTTGTTTTAAAACATTTTTAAGTGCATCAGAATCTGTTATATCAATATTCTTAAATAATTCTGGCGCAGACGCAGCCATAGCTTTTATTTGTGCTTCGATTCTTTTACCAGGATCTAATGCTTCAAATAAACGAACACCTTCATTCAAAGGATTGAGCTGTTGTTTGAGTAATAAATTTATTTGTTCCAACCTTTTTATTTCATCATCTGAAGCCTCATTAGCAGCTTTCTTTTTTTGCAGTTGTTCAGATTCTAATTCAAGCATGCTTCTAACATCGGCAGTTTGCGAAACTAAAACTTTTTGCGATGCAGACATTGAATCAACAGCATTTAACATAGATGTTGCTAATTGCGCAGCTTGTTTTTGAGGCATTTTAACACCTCTAGTTAAATCTGCAAATGATTCTGCAACATCTTCAATGTTCGCGCCATATAATGCCAAACCCTGAGCAGCATTCATTACGCTAGAAAAAAATCTTGTTGTTGTCATATCTGTTCGAGAAGCGCTATCTCGTAATGAAACAAATGTCCCCATCAATTCATTTGTATCTTTACGAAATTCAGTAACCCATTCACCAGAAATAGCTGCCATTTCACCAAAAGATTCACCTGATAACAATGACATACGCTCAACATTCGCCATCATTTCTGCATTATTTTTTAATACGTCACTCAATTTAATACCTGCACCTGTTAATGCACTAACATTTTGAAGTGCATCTTCATATTTCATACCAACTTTACCCCATAATGAATCTAAATTACTACGATAAGATTCAAGGTCATCAACTCCCATCATAGTACCTGTTTTCATATTATTCCAAACATCATCTGATGTGCTTGATAATCGAAATAAATTTTTTCGAGCCTTCATTATTTCTCTATTATAATTAAGCATTGTAATAACAAATGCACCAATACTACCTAAAGCCATCAATGGTCCAGCTAATTTAGTCAAAATACCCATCATTTGTTTACCTTGCGAACCAATTAATTGCATTGCTTGACCTGTCATACCTGCTTGCTCTTTTGAAGCTCTTTTTGTCATACCGACAGACTTAAGAGCGTCAGCTCGCTCTTGTTTCATAAATTTTCTACGTTCAAAAAATCCTACACCATCTTGTTGCATTGCATTAACATGCAATTTTACTTCATTCATTCTTTCTTTGAGTATTGCTTTTTGACCTTTTTTTGTTTGCTGCATTATTTTTGCATGCTTTTCTTCAAACTTTGATTGTTTTTCTGATAAAGGCACTAATTTTTTAGCTTGTTTAACAGCTTCTTCATAACTAAGTGAATGATCGATTTTCATCAATTCTTGCGTTATAGCCTGTTGTGTGGCTAAACGTTCGTCTTCAATACTATTCATTTTTCTTTGTGCTTGTATAATAGTATCATTAGCAGATTTAACTTCATTAATCGTTGATACTCTTTTCAAATAAAGATCATTTAATTCGTTATTTAAACTAACATCAGTCCTTTCACGTGAATTAATATCCTTATTAAGATCAACAACTTTTTCAGTATAACTTAATAATTCTTCACTTTGTTTAGTCTTTAATTCTTCATCACGAAGTAAATTATCATTTATTCTATCTTGCAATCTTTGTGCTTGAATTTTTGACTTTTCATCATCTAAACCATCTTCTTTTAATATTGCCAATTTCTTTTCATCATCACGTAATTGTTGCTGAATTTTGGCACGACTTCTGCCAATACTAGTTTCAACTTTAGTAGATTGTAATTGAATTTTTGTTATGGTTTCATGAAGATTTTGTATTTTTTCTAAATTATTTGCGCGTTTTTCATCCAATGTTTGAATTTTTGTTGCAATTTTTGAGCTTTCATCCAAAAGTTGTTTTTGATTTTTTTGAGCATCAACTAATTTTTTTTGAATATCAGTCCACTTAGGATCAATTTTAGTCATTCGTAATGAATCACTTAATCGTTTTCTTATCTCTTCTATTTGAGACTGATCAATTTCATTAAATTCGATATCTAAAGAAATTCTTGGATTTCGCGCCATATCCTTAAACCTTTACTTTATTTTGTTCGACATGATCTAAAACATTTTCCAGTGAACTATTAATTATTGACTGCTTTTTTTCAATATTCGATGTAATAGTCTTATCTAAATGACAATATTCATCAAACAATAATTCAATAAGTTCATCACCTATCGATAAAACAATTTGTTTTTTTTCTTCAATAAAATTTTTAGGATTAAATCTGTCATTATTTACAGCTACAATCGATCTAGCTAAAGTTTCAATTTTTAATGTTTGAATTGATGCATCTATATCATTATAATTATTACTTTTTTCAAATACTTCAATTGTTTCACCTGCAGTCAATGGTGCTAATGTTATTTTAACATCACCAATTTTAATATCTCTTTCAATATATCCATACGATTCAAGCGACTTAAGAGCTTCTAATGCTTTATTCTTTACCATTTTTCTATTCCTCATCGTTTGAAATTAATTGCTTTTTTACTTCTGCATCTTTAGCACCAATAACATTAGTTTCAGCTGTCAATTGAATTTTTTCAAGATATGATTCCACAGAACCAATTAATTTAGCATATTCAAGATAAATTTCATCAACAATATCTTGATT
>Ga0180430_10004598_pt1 | contig 11608 bp, 13 predicted proteins | sample SS_ome_9_FD_132999 | JGI IMG/M metagenome (GOLD analysis project Ga0180430, IMG submission 132999) | Hypersaline lake sediment archaeal communities from the Salton Sea, California, USA - SS_1_S_2 metaG | ecosystem: Environmental > Aquatic > Non-marine Saline and Alkaline > Hypersaline >... | reverse complement strand
TTACGGGAATGCAAACCGAGCCAGGCCACCCTGCGGTGGTGGTCGATCGCGGCGATTGGATCGATTCGAATGTCGCCGCGATGGGGGAGGTGCTCGCACTGTGGCCAACCGCGCAGGACAAGCACGAGCAGGCGTCGGCGAGTGCCCAGGCGATCGGGCCGCGGGCCAGCGCCGTGCAGTTGGGTGCGGCCCTGGGATGGCTGAGCGGCAAGGTCCTTGGCCAGTACGAGGCGCTCGGTGATCCCGGCCGGCTGCTCCTCGTTGCTCCCACCATCGTGGACATCGAGCAGACGCTGGAAGTCGAGCCACGCGATTTCCGCTTGTGGGTGTGCCTGCACGAGGAGACCCACCGCGTGCAATTCGGTGCGGTTCCCTGGCTCGACGAGCACTTCAAGGGTTTGATCACTCGTGCGCTCGAGACGTTCGATGAATCGTCTTTCGGGGATCGGTTCCTCGCGATCGCCGGTGAGGTCTTCGCTGCCGTGATCCAGCGACGAACCCCCGACATCCTCACCGCTGCACAAACTCCGGAGCAGCGCGCAATCCTCGATGAGATCACCGGCTTGATGTCGGTGCTCGAAGGGCATGCCGATGTGGTGATGGATGAGGTGGGGGTGGATGTCCTGCCGACGGTTGGGACCATCCGAAAACGCTTCGAGAGTAGGCGCTCCAGCGAGGCGGCTGTTCGCGGTGCGGATTCGATCTGGCGCAAAGCGCTGGGCATGGACGCCAAGATGCGCCAGTACCGGGAGGGTGCGGCCTTCGTCCGTGCCTTGATGGCCGACGGTGGCATGGCCATGGTGAACCGGGTATGGGAGAAGCCGGAAAACCTGCCCTCGGCGACCGAAGTGCGTGAGCCATCGATGTGGCTGGCGCGGGTACGGGGAATCGCTGCGTGAACGTCTCGCCGCAAGCCCAAGGGCTCCGGCACGCGGTCGGTGAGTGCATCGAGCCAGGCAATGTGGTCATCGGTTGTTCTGGGGGGCCCGATTCTCTCGCCCTGGCCGCGGCGGCAGCCTGGGCGGTGCCTCGGGCGCCGGGTGAACTCACCGCGGTGATCGTGGACCACGGATTGCAGGAAGACTCCGCACTGGTCGCTGAACGAGCTGGGCGCGCATGTCGGGCAGTGGGAATCGAGGATGTGGAGATCCGAAGGGTGCAGGTCGGCAGCGAAGGCGGACCGGAAGCTGCCGCACGAGATGCCCGTCGCGCAGCGTTGCTGGAGGTTGCCGAGCAGCGGTCTGCCAGGCAGATCTTGCTTGCGCACACCCGGGACGATCAAGCCGAAACGGTTCTGTTGCGCGCGGCTCGCGGATCGGGAGCCCGCTCTTTGTCGGCCATGCGTACGTGCGATCCGCCATGGCACCGCCCCTTCCTCGATACGCCACGCGAGGTGGTCCACGCAGTTGCTAGCGAAATCTTCGAGCCCTTGGGTTTTCCGCCATGGGATGACCCGCATAACCACGATCGCCGCTTCGCCCGAGTGCGTGTGCGACAGGCTTTGGTGCATTTGACGGATGATCTCGGCCCGGGACTCTCCGCCAACCTCGCACGCTCCGCGCATCTACTCGGTGATGATGCGGATGCCCTGGAGTCCTGGGCGGCTGGGGCGTTCGAGCGGATCGTGCAGTGGGAGAAAGGCGAATGCTCGGCTGATATCGCAGCTCTCGTTGAACTGCCACGTGCGATCCGCACCAGGGTGCTGCGCCTCATGCACTCGTCGGTTGCCGGTCAGGCCGCCGAACTCGACTTCGATCACGTCCAGCAGGTGGAGGCGATGGTCTCGGTGTGGAACGGTCAAGGTCCGACTCATCTACCCGGGCAGGTCAGCGCGCTGGTGGAATGTGGAAGGCTACGCCTGCGCGTCAAACCCTGGGAGTAGTGAGTGGAATCTCAAGATGTCCAAGCCGACCTTGAACACGTACTACTGACCGAAGAGCAATTGCACGAACGTATTGCCGAACTCGCGGTCACGATCGACCAGGACTACTCCGAGTCCACGCCACTGCTTGTCGGCGTACTCAACGGTGCCGTGATGGTCATGGCCGATCTGGCCCGGGCACTGCACATCCATGCCGACATGGACTGGATGGCGGTCTCGTCCTATGGATCGGGCACCACGTCCAGCGGAGTGGTGCGCATCCTGAAGGACCTCGACGCCGACATCGAAGGCCGCGACGTCCTGATCGTCGAAGACATCTTGGATTCGGGGCTCACTCTCTCCTGGCTGCTGAAGAACCTGAATTCCCGCAAACCAGCGTCACTTGAGGTGTTCACCCTGCTGCGTAAGCCCGATGCCCTGAAGGTCAAGGTCGAGCCGAAATACGTGGGCTTCGATATCCCGAACGAATTCGTGGTCGGCTACGGGCTCGATTACGACCAGCGCTACCGCAACTTGCGCTGTGTAGGCACCCTGGCGCCGCACGTCTATGCAAGCTAGCCAGCTTGAGCTGAACCGTTCGCGGCGAGCGAAGCCATGCAGCGGTGCCGATGAGAAGGATGCCTGCTCGTAGTACCGTCGTAGGGTGAATCTCAAGCGCTGGCTGCGCGGCCCGATCTTCTGGATCGCCATGGCCGTGGTGCTTGTGCTGGTGGGATCCAGCGTGATCTCCGGTCTGGGCGCACCTGAAGAAATCGACACCGGGGAAGCCGTCTCGCAGATAACGAATGGCAGCGTCGATACCGCGACGCTCATCGACCGAGACCAGGTGCTCGAGCTCACCTTGAAGAACGGCGATCAGGTTCGTTCTCACTACATCACCGGTCAAGGTGTGGAGTTGCAGAACCTGCTGCAAGAGCGCACCGATGCCGGCCAGTTGCCTGGCGGCTACAACGTCGAGGTACCTAGCCAGAACATCCTGGTCACCTTGTTCATCTCGCTGCTGCCGTTCGCGTTGCTCATTTTGCTGATGGTCTTCATCTTCAGCCAGATGCAAGGCGGTGGCGGGCGCCTAATGAACTTCGGGAAGTCCAAGGCGAAGGCCATCACCAAGGACATGCCGCAGACCACGTTCGCGGACGTGGCCGGTGCCGATGAGGCCGTCGAGGAACTCGTCGAGATCAAGGACTTCCTTGCCGACGCCGAGCGGTTCCAGAAGGTCGGCGCCAAGATTCCCAAGGGCGTGCTGCTCTATGGTCCGCCCGGAACTGGAAAGACGCTGCTGGCCCGCGCGGTGGCCGGCGAAGCCGGTGTGCCCTTCTATTCCATCTCCGGTTCGGACTTCGTGGAGATGTTCGTGGGCGTGGGTGCCAGCCGGGTCCGCGACCTATTCGAGCAGGCCAAGACGAATGCCCCGGCGATTGTCTTCATCGATGAGATCGACGCCGTTGGCCGGCACCGCGGCGCCGGACTCGGCGGCGGGCATGACGAGCGAGAGCAGACCCTCAACCAGATGCTGGTGGAGATGGACGGCTTCGACGTCTCCGGTGGCGTGATCCTGATCGCTGCCACGAACCGGCCGGACATCTTGGATCCTGCCTTGTTGCGCCCCGGCCGTTTCGATCGGCAGATCGCCGTGGAACGCCCGGACTTGAACGGGCGCTACGAGATCTTGCAGGTGCACGCGAAGGGTAAGCCGGTCGCGGAGGATGTCGATCTCATGGCGGTCGCACGCCGGACTCCCGGATTCACCGGTGCGGATCTGGCCAACGTCCTTAACGAGGCGGCTCTGCTGACGGCACGCTCGGACAAGACCTTCATCGACGACGAGTCCCTCGACGAAGCTATCGACCGAGTGATCGCCGGTCCCCAAAAGCGCACCCGTGTGATGGATGACCACGAGAAGACCATCACTGCCTATCACGAAGCCGGACACGCACTCGTCGCCGCTGCGCTACCGGGCAATGATCCGGTCCACAAGATCACGATCATGCCGCGCGGGCGTGCTCTGGGCTACACGATGGTGCTACCTGACCAGGACAAGTACTCGACCACTCGCAGCGAGATGCTCAATCAGCTTGCGTACATGCTCGGTGGACGCGCGGCCGAGGAATTGATCTTCCATGATCCGACCACCGGCGCTGCGAATGACATCGAGAAGGCCACTTCGGTGGCTCGGGCCATGGTTACCCAATACGGCATGACCGAACGGCTCGGGGCCATCAAGTACGGCCAGGAGCAAAGCGAGGTCTTCCTCGGACGCGACATGGGTCATATGCGCGATTACTCCGAAGAGGTCGCCGCAGCGATCGACGAGGAGGTACGGACCTTCATCGAAGCTGCGCATCAGGAGGCCTACGACGTCCTGGTGGACAATCGTGACGTTCTCGACGCCCTGGTACTCGCACTGCTCGAGCGCGAAACCCTCGATAAGGCCGAGATCGAGGAAATCTTCACCGAGTTGAGGTTGCGCTCCCCCCGTCCCGCCTGGACAGGCTCTGCCCGACGCGCTCCGGACACTCGTGGCCCCATTCCGTTCCCGGGTGCAGCGGCCAACGGCCACGCATCGAGCACTGGGCTGGAGAAGGCGATGCATGAATCCCACGATCCCGAGTCCCGATAGGACTAGCCGTGTCGATCGATCCGGTGTTTTCCGGCGCCGATACTCCTGCAGGTGAGTACAACGCCGAGGGTGTTTCCCAGGCAATCCGGGATCTGCTTATTGCAATCGGTGAGGACCCCGATCGGGATGGCCTTCGCGATACCCCTGATCGTGTGGCGCGCAGTTACGCCGAGGTCTTCGGTGGATTGCGGCTCAACGCCGAGGAAGTTCTCACCACCACATTCGATTTGGGACACGACGAACTCGTTCTCGTTAAGGACATCGAGCTCTACAGCACCTGTGAGCACCACCTGCTGCCATTCTTCGGTGTAGCGCACGTCGGCTACCTTCCGAATAAGTCAGGCCGTATCACGGGCCTTTCAAAGCTCGCCAGACTCGTTGACGTCTTCGCCCGGCGTCCACAGGTGCAAGAGCGCCTTACCTCGCAGGTTGCCGATTCGCTGATGCGGATCCTGGAACCGCGTGGTGCCATCGTCGTTATCGAGGCAGAGCACATGTGCATGGCGGTGCGCGGCGTCCGCAAGCCAGGAGCCCGCACGGTGACCAGCGCGGTCCGTGGCAGCCTGCATGATCCGGCGACGCGGGCTGAGGCGATGTCTCTCATCTCAGGAAAGTAGCCCGTGCCCGTGTCCGGTCTACCCGACTCGCATCTCGGTGTGGGGGCTCCGGTGGTCTGGGGTGTGCTGAACGTGACTCCCGATTCTTTTTCCGATGGTGGTCGCTTCGACTCGATCGACCGTGCGCTCGAGCAGGCTCATCGCATGCGCGAGCAGGGCGGGGACGTGATCGACATCGGTGGTGAATCCACTCGGCCTGGCGCGAAGCGGGTGAGCGCCGAGGAAGAGTGCCAGCGGGTACTGCCGGTTATCCGGGCGCTCGCTGCCGAGGGTGTCACGGTGAGCATCGACACGATGCGATCCGAGGTCGCCTCTTCGGCGCTCGATGCAGGAGCGCAGATCGTCAACGATGTCAGCGGCGGTCGCGCCGATGGGCGCATGCACCAGTGCGTCGCCTCCTACGGAGTGCCTTATGTCCTCATGCATTGGCGCGGACACTCAGCCACGATGAACGAGCTGGCCGTCTACGAGGATCCGGTGCGGCAAGTGTGCGAGGAAATATGCGAGCAGGTGGACCTGGCATTGGCTGCGGGAATCGATGAGTCGTTGCTGATACTCGATCCCGGACTCGGTTTCGCGAAGGAAGCAGAACACAACTGGACGTTGCTGCATCACCTCGATGTGTTGATGGATTTGGGATACCCGTTGCTGCTCGGCCCCTCCCGAAAGCGTTTCCTCGGCGCGCTGTTGGCAGGTGGGGACGGTGCTCCGCGGCATACCGATGGTCGCGATGTGGCGTCCTCCGTGTTGAGCGCGCTTTTCACCGAGCGCGGGGTGTGGGGGGTTCGCGTGCACGATGTGCAAGGCACCGTCGATGCCGTGAAGGTGAGTTTGGCGATGCGATCGGGGGATGGCCGATGAGCGATCGGATCGAGATTCTCGGGATCCGCGGGTGGGGCCATCACGGAGTGCTGGCCGAAGAGCGGCGCGAAGGACAGGAGTTCTCCGTAGATGTCGCGCTCGGAGTCGACACCCGCGAGGCTGCGCAGACCGACGATCTTGCGCTGACGATCGACTACGGCGATGTCGCCCAGCGCGTGCACGCTCTGATCGTCGGGGAGCCCTTCGACCTCATCGAGACTTTGGCGGAACGAATAGCGGATGCCGTTCTGGTTTTCGATGAGCTGGTCTTCGTTGAGGTGGCGGTGCATAAGCCGTCCGCACCGATCCCCGTCCCCTTCGACGATGTGATCGTGCGGATACGCAGGGAGCGCAACTAGCCCATGCATTACGTGATCGGAGTCGGATCGAATCTCGGTCAGGCATCAGCCAGTGTCCGCCAGGCAATGCGTGATGTCGAGAATCGAGTGGTAGCTGCCGATGTGCGTCGTTCTTCGTTGTATCGAACCTCCCCGGTTGGTGGACCCGAACAGCCGGACTTCGTCAACGCGGTGCTGGTGCTGGAATCGGAGATGACACCCGATGCGGTTCTCAAGGTCCTGCAGGGCATCGAGCAGGAAGCCGGGCGCGTGCGTGACGTGCGCTGGGGGCCGCGGACACTGGATCTAGACATCGTCGCGGCGGGAGACATCGTGAGCGAGAAACCGGAGTTGACCTTGCCCCACCCGCGCGCACACGAACGAGCCTTCGTCCTCATCCCCTGGCACGAGATCGAACCGGAGGCATCCCTTCCCAGGATTGGACCGATCGCAGCTGTGATCGATGGCGGTTTCGATGATCAAGCCATCGAGGTGTTGTCCGAGGACGGATGGGCGTGAAGCCGACATCGATTCGACTGGTGGTCGTACTTGCGGTGATCGGTGCGGCACTTGGCTGGGCGCTGGCCACGGTCGTCGCGGGGTGGACGGGGCGATCGCTGCCATTGCCGATTCTTGCCGGCTCTGCACTGTGGTTGCTGGCAATCGCATTGTTCACGTGGGGATGGTTCGTACGGCCACGTGTGCGTGCGCGCAACGAACAGATGCCGCAGGCCGAGCCGATGCCTGCGTTGATGGCCGCACGAATCGTTGTACTGACCATGGCCGCATCCCGGATGGGTGCCGTGGTGTCCGGCTTCTATCTGGGAGCGGTGATCGCCACTGTGGCGGAGGGAATGACCACGCCGGCGTCTCAACAGACGGTGTGGTCGGGTGTGCTCGCCGCTACGGGTGCTGCCGTGACTTGCGCCGCAGCGCTGTGGATCGAGCGGGCGTGTTTGCTACCTGCGCAACAAGACGACGACGAGTGACCTAGGGTCGGGGCCATGAGCGAGACGCCCCTTGAGGATCTGCCCTTCGACGAACTGCGTCATCGGGCCTTCCATATCGCCGAGCACCGGGTCGACATCGGATTCTTCACCGAACTATTCGGGCATATGCCGGGCATGGTCGCCATCGAAGGTGAGCAAGGCGACCTTGGCGCGATCGGCGGAACATTCATCGAGACTGTTCGCGCGGTGAAGGAGATGTTCGGCCAAGGAGACCTAGATCCCAACACCGAGGCGCTGCTTCGTGCGCGTTTCGCGACTTACATTCGCGAACACGAGAAGTAGGCCACAGGCTAGCGGTCGGCATCGCCTACTACGAAGAAGAACGACGCCACGGCCGGTGCCAACACGGAGACGGGAGTGCCGACTAGCGCACTTTCCATCGCCTGCAGATGGGCGAAACTCGGAGTGCGGGCCTTGAGTCGAAGTGGCATTACGTCCCCGTCGCTGACCAGCAGCCAGCCGGCAATGCCGAGCGGGTTCTGGGTCCACACATGCACGGTGGTCTCCGGTGCCCGCAGTGTCTTGGGCAAGGGCACCGAGACCGGCTGGTCCTCGAGCGCCGACAGCGGCTTGAGACACAAGTCGATGATTCGGGCGCTGAGTTCCATGCCGTCGACGAGTGCCAGATATCGCGAGGCGGCGTCGCCCGCGGTGTGGACCGGTAGTGACCAATCGATATCGAGGTGGCCGTAGAACAGGTAGGGATCATCGCGGCGCAGATCCCAGTCCACTCCGCTGGCCTGGCCGACCGGTCCCGAGCACGCGAAGTCTCGGGCCGCTTGGTCCGCGAGGACCCCGAGGCCCTGCAGATCGACCAGGGATTTGATCGCGCGGCGCCAAGTATCGACGTCTTGTTGCACCTGCCCGGCGAGGGCGGAGAGTGCGTCGAGCTGCGCAGGTGGGATCGGTGCTTCGAGCCCCCCGATTCGATTGATCATCGGATGCACCCGCCCGCCTGTTGCCGCCTCCTGCCAGGAGGCCCAGCGCTCGCGAAGTTGAAGTGCGCCAGGAATGTCCAAAGCTGCGAGGAACAGGGCACTAGCGCCGATGCGTCCGGCCTCGGCCAGCACCATCCGCGACCAGGTAGCCCGATCCGGCGGCATGATTCCGGTGGCCTGTTCAACTGCCAAGGCAACACCGAGCTCGGAGGAGACGGCACTCACCCAATCGTGGCGGTTTGCCAGCATCATGATCTGCCGGTAGTCGCGGGCTTCGAAGAGCTTTTCCGCGCTGCGGTGCATGAGCCCTGATCGCACCCGACACGACTCGATGACCCCGTCTGCCACCTGCAACTGCAGTTCCAGTCCGCCGTGCGCACCGGGGTGGAAGCTGCCCAGATCCAGCTCGAGAATGTTTTCGGCATCATCGTCATGCAAGGAACGCGCCATACCGATGGTGGCAATTACCTGATCGGGAGAGTTGGAGGGCACGCCTTATCGTTGCACTCGTTGCTCGATGAGCCAGCCGTAGGAACCGAGCGCACCCTCGAAGCCGGCCAGACCGCTCGGTTGAGGAAGTACCTGTGCCTGAGTGCGAATCTGCTTCGAATCGCCGGCGCAGGAATCCAAGGCAACATGAGCGGTGATGTTGACCGATCCATCGGGCACGGCTCGCTTGGGACACCCGCTCGCGAACCCTTTGAGGGTTCCGGCATCCCATAATCCGCGTTCGCGATCCGTCTGACGGTGTTCGTAGTCGATAGCGATCGCATGGCCGGTTGCGATGATGCGACGCACCTTGCTCCAGATGCGATCCCGGCTATCACCGATCTCGCGGCGTGCCAAGGGACGTGTCGCCGGCCACCAGCGTGCTAGCCAGTCGGCGCTGCGATCGGGGTCTGGTGTGAGGGCCCGAGTTGCGGAGTCATGGAGCGCCGGTCCGATCTCCTCCGCCCCTGTGTGTGGATCTACTAGGACCAGTCGGGGCTGTAAGTCCTCGTCGAGTTCCGCTACATCGCACGGGACGTCGTCGAGGAATTCGTGCGCAATAACCACGCCGGTCCAATGTCCGTCGCGACCAGTGATGTCTTCGGTCCACTCGTCGATGGCCCGCTCGATCCATGCGATGTCGGTATGGAGTCCGTCTGGGCGTGGACGAAGGTCAACGCCGATGCAGGTGACCTCGTTTCCGAGAGCGCTGTTTACGTCAGCGAGGAGTCGGCCATCACCGGCACCGATATCGATTACCGCGAATTCCTCGCTGGCATGTGGCTGCGATCTTGTCGACTGTATGAAGTCCGCGAGCCAATGGGCGATCGTGCTACCGGTATGGACCCCGGTACTGAAGTGGTCCTCGGCGCTTGCGAACCGATAGAAGCCCTGGGCGCCCGTATTCGCTGCTCGCCATGCGCGGGACCAGGGTGAGAAATCGGTCACCGGCGAACGCTATCGGCCACCTCCTAGGCTCTGGCTTTGTGAGCGAAGCCGGGATGGCCGGACAAGTCGCTGCGACGCGACTGCGGATTGCGGTGATCGGATCCGGTCGCGTGGGCGCGGTGCTAGCTGCCGCGTGGCACCGGGCCGGCCATCGCATCGTGGGTGTCACCGCCCGTTCGGATACCTCCCGGTTGCGCGCGGAGGCGTTGATTCCACACGCACCGATCTTGGACCGCTCAAGCGTGGCTGCGAATGCAGACCTCGTCCTGCTCGCCGTTCCCGATCAAGTTCTTGGTGACGTCGTGCAGCAGATGGCAGCCGAGGGATCGATCTCCGCTGGACAGTTCGTGGTCCATCCCGCAGGCCGATTTGGCCTGGCGATTCTCGATCCGGGAGCCGCTGTCGGCGCCATACCGCTTGCCGTTCACCCCGCGTTGCCCCTGACGGGCACGAGCTTGGATCTTGAACGCTTGACCGGCGCGGCATTCGGGGTGACTGCCCCCGAGGCGGTGCGCAGTGTGGCCGAGGCTTTGGTGGTGGAGATCGGCGGCGAACCGGTGTGGATCCCCGAGGAGGCACGCTCCGGCTACCACTCGGCCTTGGCCTTCGCCGCCAACTACGCCATGACGCTTGTGAACGAGTCTGTCGGCCTGTTGGAGTCCGCTGGCGCGGAGGATCCCGGTCGCATCCTGGGTCCGCTCGTTCGGGCGAGTGTGGAGACCGCTTTGGAGCGCGGAGATCGCGGCCAGACCGGACCGATCACCCGCGCCGATGCGCAGGCGATCGAGGCCCATCTGGCCTACTTCGATAGCGAAGCACCCCTCGCGGCCCAGGCCTACCGGGCGTTGGGCCGATTGACGGTGGATCGCTTGCTTGCCGCCGGTCAACTGAATACGAACGAAGCCTCGAGCGTGCTCACCGCTTTGGAGGCCGAGCGATGAGGGTCGTCCGTGACAGCATCATCGAGCGGGCGAGTACTCCCCGAGCTTTCGTGCCGACCATGGGTTCGTTGCATGAAGGCCATCGGGCGCTCATGAGGGAGGCCCGCAAACGCGTGGGAGAGCACGGGGAAGTCGTCGTGAGTGTCTTCGTTAACCCGACCCAGTTCGGTGAGGGTGAAGATTTCGATGCCTATCCGCGAGACCTCGACGCCGATATTCGTGTATGCGAGGAAGAAGGAGTAGACATCCTCTTCGCGCCATCGGTTTCCGGGATCTATGGAGATTCGGCGGTGCTTGCCGAGACCAAGGTCACCATCGATCCCGGTCCACTCGGTACGCGCTGGGAGGGAGCTGAGCGTCCGGGTCACTTCGCTGGGGTGCTGACCGTCGTATGCATCCTGTTCCACAAAGTGGGTGCGGATATTGCGGTGTTCGGCCAGAAGGATTACCAACAGTTGGTGCTCGTGGAGCGAATGAGCCGCGACCTCGCTTTCGGGATTGAGATTGTCGGTGTGCCGACGATTCGAGACCATGACGGACTGGCGATGAGTTCTCGCAATGTGTATCTCGATGACGACCAACGGCGCATGGCGGCGTCGATCCCCCGGGCGCTGGAAGCTGCGCAACAAGAAGCTTCGCAAGGTTCGGATCGCGCGATGGATGCCGCGCGTTCGGTTCTCGTCGATTCCGGTCTCGCTATTGACTACGTGGATGTGTGTGCGCCGGATATGGCGGCCGCACCGAGCTCAGGGGAAGCCAGGCTGCTTGTTGCCGTCCGTATTGGTCCGGTTCGGTTGATCGACAATTGCGAACTCACCCTCGGCCGGAGGGTGCCATGACACACGCAGGCAAAGTCGAATTGCGTGGTCCAGCGAATTCGCTCGCCGCGCCCCAACCCGGCTGGACTGCTAGCGCTGATGTTGTGGTGGTCGGTTCGGGAGTAGCCGGATTGACCACTGCGTTG
>Ga0180430_10004597_pt1 | contig 11610 bp, 15 predicted proteins | sample SS_ome_9_FD_132999 | JGI IMG/M metagenome (GOLD analysis project Ga0180430, IMG submission 132999) | Hypersaline lake sediment archaeal communities from the Salton Sea, California, USA - SS_1_S_2 metaG | ecosystem: Environmental > Aquatic > Non-marine Saline and Alkaline > Hypersaline >... | reverse complement strand
TTTCTGCTCAGAGATTTTGGATTTTTCGGCTAATTTCCTCTGGGCCTCATTATAGTAAAAAATTACTGAGCGATATTGGCTTCCAACATCCAGCCCCTGCCGGTTGGGAGTAGTAGGATTATGCATTTTCCAAAAAGCATCCAAAAGCTCTGCATAAGAAACCTCTTTAGGGTCAAACTTCAAATGCACTGTTTCTGCATGGTTGGTGTTTCCCTTGCAAACTGATTCATAAGTAGGGTTTTTTGTGCTCCCTCCCATAAATCCTGCTTCAGTTTCCTCTACCCCCCGAATTTGCATAAATTTCTCTTCAACTCCCCAAAAGCATCCAGCAGCAAAAGCCGCCTCTTCCTTTTTTCCCAAAACATCAGCTCAATTCTAGAACATCTTATTCTCAATTCCAGGGTCCCTCTTAATAATCCAAATCATTAGCCCGGTAAAGATAATCGTAGTGGCAATCGCCTCGATAAATGCCATTTGCGGGTCTGCTCCAAAATCCCTGAAAAATTCATGGCTTGCAAATAAAAAGAGCATAATTGTCATCATAGACAAAACCCAGGTGAGGCGCTCAGTCATAAGCGCAGTTTTTTCTGCCTCAACAGCAGAGCGGTCCAAATGCTTGAGGACTTTGTCTATCTCATGTTGTTTAACCATGGACTCTCCTTCTTAGCCTGCATTTAAAATGATTTCTTTTGCCCTCCCTCTAACTGTTATACTTTAAAACTTTTAGTGGACAATAAAGTCTGCATATGGATCATTCTCCCAAACCAATCTCCAAAACTCCCCAGGCTAATCCTTCCCGCGCCCAATTGCGCCCCAAGCGCATAATTCTCCAAAAGGAAAAAGACCAGATTGAAAGCTTTATTCTTGCCCGCAAAGACCCAGCAGCATTTGCCCTGGAAAACAAAGGCCTAATAGGAGTCGGGATTGCTGCGCACAACCTTAGACTAATAGCAGGAGTAAGCAAAGAAGACCTTGATCAGGAATGTTTTGTGTCCCTAACCAAGAGCGCAAAAAGATGGTTTCCTCCCAAGGGCGCCTATTCAACCTTTGCAGTATCCAATATGCGGGATGTGAAGCGAATTCTAGAAGAAACTCACTGCAACCTGCATTTTCCTTCCCACATCCGCGCAGATATTATGAAATACCGTACCTGGAGGCGCTATAACCCAGAAGGAAAAATAGAAGATTTTGCAAAATATCTTGAAATTCCAGTTGCCCGCGCCCGCCAAATAGAAGAAGATGCAGAGCTGCACAAAAATGCCAGGGTGCCCAAAGACGGGAGCACAATCCTTTATGGGGAAAAAGCCAGCTCTTCTGAAGATGGAGACCGGCTTGTTGCACCATATATCTCAATATCCAGGCTAAAGAGGAAGTGGGAGCATTTTCCAAACCCTGTTTCTGCAGTTGAAGAAGACTCCCTCAAAGCCGCAATAAGAAAGAGCCTAGGTGCCCTCACCAACCTTGAGCGCGCTGTGGTGGAGCATAGATTTGGGCTAAATGGAAAAAAGCCAGTTGGGTCTAATTCTGAGGTGGGGCGCATTTTAGGGCTCACATCCAATAAAGCCCAGACGCTTTTTAGCCGGGGCCTAAGAAAGTTAAGGGAAGAATTCGAATCCCGCGGCCTGGACAACTATCTAGGCTCCTGATTCTGCGTAAGTAAAAACAAAGGCTTATAAATTGGAGTGGTCGATAAAGAACACAGTACAGTATAATATAGGTGTAAAAAATGACAGAAGGTACAGTAAAGTTCTTCAATGATACCAAAAGGTTTGGATTCATTGCAGGAGATGATGGAAAAGAATACTTTGTGCACGAGAGCGGGCTCAAAGAGGGGACACGAATCCGCGAAGGCGACAAAGTTAGTTTTGAAGTAGTCGAAGGGGAGAAAGGTCCAAAAGCAGAACAGGTAGAAAAGATTTAGTTATAGTTTCTAAACGTTCATACTTTATTCTTTATTTTTATTTTATTTTTATTTTCTCAATTCTTGTTCAATTTTGTTCATTGTTAGTTTTTCACAAACAACCATAATCAATGCCTTTTTAAACTTTCCTCCACTAAAACCCATCAAGGGATCAGTATGGTGTTGAGCAACAACCTGGCTGCCCCGGAAAAAGCAGCCTATAACCTACTAGTAATCGAAGATAATCCAGAATATGCCCAGAATGCAAAAGAGGCATTCCAAGGCAACAACGTGTTCATGGCAGCCAACCTTGAAGAGGCAATCTCATTTCTCCAAAAACACAAAATTGATTTTATCCTAAGCGATGTTTATTTTCCCACTAGCGCTAGTGAAGAGCCAAAAGAGCAGGTCTCAGCAATCCTAAATATCGCCTTTGAATCCAACCTTCCCTTAGCCCTAATTACAAATTCCGATGAGAATGGCCTCTCAAAACCCCCAGGTGAAGAAGCCCATTATGTTGCAATCCGGGCCTTTAGTGTTCCTGAGCTTAGAAAAAGCCAGGAAAACCTTGCCTCCTGGGCAAAAAAGGAAGAAGACTGGGGCTTTAGCTCCTTTGACCTTACAATTCCCACCAAATATCCTGAAGCAACCTATGCTAAGGCCAAAACACCCAAAATGTGGGTCCAGGCATTCAGGCTGCTTAGGCAAATGCCAATTGCAGCAAAACCCCCAATTCCCAAACCAATTCCTCCAATGCAATCAGCAGAGAGGCCCCACAAAATATTGAGGTCCTAGACTAAAAAGGTAAGCTTAATTAACTTTAAGCTAAAAGTTGCCATATGCATTATGGTCGGTTAATTGGGTGCATTCTGCTTTGCCTATTGGTAGGATCCCTAGGATCAATTTTTACCCAAACCTCAGTTGATAGCTGGTATGCTCAGCTAACAAAACCCACTTTCAATCCGCCCAACTGGGTCTTTTTCCCTGTATGGACTACTCTCTACATCCTAATGGGAATTACACTCTATTTGCTTTGGGAAGAAGTAACTTCCAAATATGCACTGCACGCAATTGCATTCTTTTTAGCCCAGCTATTTTTGAATTTCCTCTGGTCTGTTTTGTTTTTTGGGCTACAGTCTCCCTTTTTTGCATTCATAGAAATAATTTTCCTCTGGCTAGCAATCCTGCTAACAATGATTCTATCCTATAGAGTGGACCATCGTGCAGCATACTTGATGATTCCCTATTTGCTCTGGGTAAGTTTTGCCGCATTCCTAAATTACAGCATCATGGTGCTGAATCCCTAAAAAAAATTTAGTTATGCTTTTTAAACCCCTCAATCCAAGTATTCTAGCAATGCCAATTATTGATACTAAATTACTCACTAAAAAATTTAATGGCCTAACTGCCGTAGACAAAGTTTCACTGCAAGTTAAAAAAGGAGAAATATTCGGCCTCCTTGGCCCAAATGGAGCAGGCAAAACAACATTCATTTCCATGCTAGTTACAATGAAGCGCCCAACTAGCGGAGAAGCAAAAGTAAATGGCTTTGATATTGCATCTGAGCCTATGGGAGTTAGAAAAAGCCTGGGGATAGTTTTCCAGGACCAGGCCCTTGATGAAGAGCTCACCGCATATGAAAATTTAGACTTGCACGCAGCACTGTATGGAATCCCCCGTGCAAAAAGAGAAAAAAGAATCTTAGAAGTTCTAGAGATGGTGGAATTAGATTCTAGAAAAAATGATTTAGTAAAAACATTCTCGGGAGGAATGCGCAGGAGATTGGAAATCGCCCGGGGCCTAATCCACTACCCAAAAGTTCTCTTCCTAGATGAGCCAACCCTGGGCCTGGACCCCCAAACAAGAAAGCACATCTGGGAATACATCTCAAAATTAAGAAAAGAGCACGGAGTCACAATCCTGCTCACAACCCACTACATGGAAGAAGCAAATTCCCTCTGTGACCGGGTTGCAATAATAGACCACGGAAAAATAATCGCCCTGGATGCGCCCAGCGCACTCAAAGATTCTCTAGGCGGAGACACCCTGCTCATAGAATGTCCCCACCCGGAAAAACTCGCAAAACTCCTCAAAGGAAAAAAAGGAATAAAGGATTCACGGATTCATGACCACAGCCTCACCCTAATGGTGGAGCGCGGAGAAAAACAAATTCCACTAGTTATGCAAATTGCAGATGGAGGGAAAATAGAAGTAACCTCCATCTCATTGCACAAGCCAACCCTGGATGATGTTTTCCTGCATTATACAGGGCGCACAATACGTGAAGAAACAGCAAGCGGTGCAGATTCAATGAAAATGCACATGCGCGCATGGAGGAAGAGCAAATGAACCAAGAGCTTCAAGCAATCTATTTCCTCTGGAAGCGTGAATTAATCCGTTTCTTCCGCTCAAAGAGCAGAATTGTTGGCTCCCTTGCAATGCCATTTTTCTTCCTGGTTATGCTTGGGTTTGGAATCGGAGGAATGATGCCTGTAGATACAAACACTCCCAATTACATGGATTATATTGCCCCAGGAATTCTCGGGATGGTTCTCCTCTTTGCCTCACTCTTCTCAGGAATAATCGTTCTAATGGACAAACAATTTGGCTTCCTAAAAGAAACCCTGGTTGCACCAGTAAGCAGAGTAAGCATAGTCCTTGGAAAGGCCCTAGGAGGCGCCACAACCGCGGTGCTGCAGGGAATACTCATGCTATTTTTGATGATGTTGATGGGAATAAACATTCCTCTAGAATCCCTCCCCTCCCTAATAGCAATAATGTTCCTCATCTCAATTTCATTTGTTTCCCTAGGAATAGCCATAGCTTCCTTTATGGAGGATATGCATGGCTTCCAGCTAATTATGAATTTCTTAATTTTCCCCCTCTTCTTCCTCTCAGGCGCTCTCTTCCCCCTAGATGGGCTTCCGCCAATAATCAAATTCATCTCATATCTTGACCCACTCACTTATGGAGTAGATGCACTCAGGCTTTCTTTGCTAGGAACCTCCCAGTTCCACGTTGCACTAGATATGGGCGTATTAGTGGGTTTCCTAATAGTTACAACCGTAATTGCAGCTTACCTCTTTAGGAGAATTGAGAGCTAATTTCCCTTAGGCAAGCAGTTGTGGAATAAGCTTAAATATCTCCATGCCCTTCTCTTCTTAGGGTAATCAAGATGGGGAGCATACCTAATGCAGAATTACATGGGGCCCGGGAGCCCCTAAATATAATCTATGGCCCGGTTCCTTCCTGGCGCTTTGGAAGCTCCCTTGGAGTAGATGCAATTTGCAGCAGAAAAAAAATCTGCTCCTTTGATTGCACATACTGCCAGCTTGGAAAAACCGGAGACCTCACAACCCAGAGAAAAGAATATGTTTCTTATTCCAAAATGAAAGGCGCACTAACTGCAGCAGACAAAAGCACAAGCGATGTAATAACTTTCTCAGGGACAGGAGAGCCAACCCTGAATACAAAAATAGGGGATATGATCTCTTTTGCAAAAACCTTCGGCCTCCCGGTTGCAGTGCTTACTAATTCTTCGCTTCTTTGTTTAGATGAAGTGCGAAACGCCCTTCTTGAAGCAGATATTGTTGCAGCAAAATTAGATGCGCCAAATCAAGAGATTTTTGAAAAAGTAAACCAGCCTGCTCCCGGAGTCCGGTTTTCCCAGGTGCTAGAAGGAATCCTTGCATTTAGAAAAGCATATTCTGGAAAGCTCGCCCTGCAAATGATGTTTGTTGCAGAGAACAAAAACTCTGCTCCGGAAATGGCCAAGCTTGCGCGACAAATTAACCCTGAAGAAGTGCAGCTGGATACTCCCATTAGGCCTTCCGCAGTTCCAGCCCTCTCTATTAGGGAAATGGAAAAAATTGAGCATTCTTTTGAAGGGCTCCCCACAATCTCAGTCTACAAAAAAAAGAGTGAATATGTTTCTCCAATTGATGAAGAAGAAACCCGCCTGCGCAGGCCAGAATAGTGTTAGGTTTAAATAACTTTTTGTTAGAAATACTTAACATGTCCAAAACATCCAACAACGCCCGCCTGCTCCTTGGAGCAGTAGTAATTATATTTGTTGTAGCCACCCTAAGCCTATATTTTTTCAGCATCTCTCCTGGTGGAATTGAATTTGGAGAAGGCCTCATCCTGATTTTGCCCCTAATAATCCTTCTGGGTTTTGGGATATTTGTAATTAAGAGGCACAAAGATGCAAACGGAGGTCCCCTCGAAGATGAGCGAACCCGAAACATAATGAATGTGTCTATGGCCCGCGCATACCTCTTTTCTATTTACTGGCTTTTGTTTTTGGGTTTTTTCTCAGAAGATTTTGGCCTAGCTTCCCTTGCTGCATCCAGCCTCATTGGAGTTGGGATCCTTGGAATGGCCATCCTCTTTGGCATCTGCTATATTTATACTTCCAGGTTTGATAAGTCCATTGAAGGTTGAATTCAATGAAAACAAGAATAAAGGAATTGCGCGCCAAATTCAACCTAACCCAGGAAGAGCTTGCCCACAAGGCAGGAATACGGCGCGAAACAGTAGTGTTCCTGGAAAAAGGCAAGTATAACCCCTCCCTTAAGCTGGCGCACTCTATTGCCCGCGTATTCAATGCAAAAATAGAAGAGGTATTTATTTTTGAAGACTAGGCTTTTGCCTTTGCCTTGACTGGGCCCTTCAAGCTCCCATTAAGCCTTTTTAGGGTTTTTGCGCGCTTTTTCCCAAGCTCAATTAGGTCCAGGGCCATTCCTGCTGCCCTTTGGGTCTTTTCCGGATACCCAGGCCTTCTTGCCAGGGCCCCAAGCATCCTCTCGTTTTTTTCCCGTGAATAAATTTCAACCAATTTTTCTCCGGCAGCTTCCCTCACCTTTTTGGGGAACTTGAAGCTTCCCGCAATATATAGCAAATTAGAAATGTTCTTCTTGGAAGCGGCCCCGGAAACAACTTCAAGCCCCGCCTCAATCCGTTTGCCCTCCTCAAGAGTAGTGTCTTTTGCAAGCTTTTCCTTGAATAAAGGGTGCATCTCATCAGTAATCCAGGGCGCCATGGATTTTATTTGTGTCCAGTAAAGTTTTAATATGTATAATAACACAATTTGTACATATGGAAAACACAAGAGGGCGCAATTTAAAGATAGTAATGATGGTGCGTGCAGGCAAGAGCTACCCAAAAATAAGCAAAGAGCTTGGGATAAGCGCAACCAGGGTAGGCCAGATTTTCCACCGCCACCAGGAGCTTGCTGCATATGCAAATTCTCCCTTTGGAAGCCTGGATGTAAAAGCCTACAATGTGCTCAAGCGTTTCTTTGAGTGCAAACTCGAAAAACCCCTCAACCTTATTGAACTCAAGCGCTTTGTGGATAAGAATGAAGACTGGGAGTCCCAGCTAAGGCTTTCGCGCTCCTGCGGAGAGCAAATTCTCTCCCAAATCAAAGAGTTCATGGCTGAGAACGGCATACTCTGACCACTTTCCTTATAAATTTTCCCTGCTTAAGCCTCACTCATGAAGCTCATATACCAATTAACCTTTATGCTGCTCCTTGCAGCTGTCTCTTTTGCAGGGCTCAGTGAATGCCTTGCAGACTGCCAGGCAAGCTATGATGCTACTATGGCAAATGCCCAGGCACTTGCTGCCTCTGGAGGATTTACTGAAAACCTTGAATATGGGGGAAGCTGCCCCCGCAACAGCGTATACGGAGGCTCAGGCCCCTATGCAAACCTTGCAAAATGTGTTGCAGTGCAGCAAATGTGCATTGCTGATGGCGGCTCTGACTGCAACGCCGCCATCCAGTCCTGCTGTGTAGAAGAGACCCAGATAGGCGCAGAAATGGCCCTGGGAAACTGCAAATATGACTGTGAGTACCGCTACCCAAATGAAGAGCCTTCAGCGCCTTCCCAGCCAACATATGATCCTGAGCCAGAAGAGCCCGAAGAAGAAGTCCCTGCCCTTCCCCCCTGCAAAGAGGCCATGGGAACAATCAATAATATTGAAGGGTCCCCAACAGTGACCCGCGGAGGAGTAACAGTAGCCCTCTCCCCAGGGGATACCTACTGCCTTGACGATGTGATTACCACAAGTGGTTCCGGGCGCCTCTTTATCAACTTCAATGACGGCAATATTCGCTTTGTAGGGCAAAACAGCGTAATGAAGATTAGCAATTATAACCCCGGGAGCCAGGACCTTGTAACCCGCCTTGCCGGTGTTTCTGAACACATAATCTACGATAAAGCCTCCCAGCTCAACTATGATACTATTTGCGGAGGGGATGCGCGCACAACCTCCAGCGGGGCTCCGGATGTTGTGTGCAAGGATTCAGTAGTTTATACTCCGCACTCCACAGTCCTCTACCAGTTTACTCCATATGCAGATGATGTTATTGTGCTTGAAGGATACGTTGAAGCAATAGACACCTCCAGCGGAGAATACATCACTATTAATTCCGGAGAAGAGTATGTGCGCGACTCCGGAAACCCCATTACTTCGGGAACCCTCTATGAAGTTGACACGGAATCTGTTTCCACAACATCTTCTTCCTCTTCACCAGAAGGCTGCTGCGGCCCCGCACTAATTCTTCTAGTGGGAGCCTGCTTTACCTACTATGTGCGGGAGTAGGGCACATGCCCTACATTTTACTCTTTTTGATATGTTGTCCTTTTACTACGAATTTATAATCAATACATTTATAAACACTTTAATACACAGTTATTCATTATGTCTAAAGTCAAGGTTAGAAATATTCATATAATCAAAACCGAAGCAGGCTCCAACATTCTCCCTCCAAGGAAAAAAGTGCTTGTGCGAGTAGGAGAGCGCTATGTTCCCCGTGAAGCAAAAGCCCTCAACCCAGGAGACAAAGTGCGCTGGAGGCGCGAATTCATCCAGAAAACCCTAGATGAAGTGGATGCAGTCCTCTCAACCAATAGCCAAAGGTATATCGAAGCAAGAGAAACCGTAATGGAGCAGAACTCTGCGCGGGTTTGGATTCCCAAATTAAGAATACATCTCCTCTCTGCCCTAACTGATGCTACAAAAGCGCAAATTATGCTAGAAGATGGCGCGGACCTTTCTCCAGAAGCAACAAGAGAAGCAGTAAATACAGCACACGAAGCTATCCTAAATTATTCTTCAACCCAGGGAATGGACCCAGTAGCATGGGACACAGTTGCAAACTGGGTTTCCGGGCGCACCATAGCTCCCTTTGACAAGAGGTTTTTTGCTGCCCTAAGCCCAATTAATCCAGTATTTACTCAAATAGCAACTGACTTTGAGCGTGATGGCCCCTGGGCCCAGGCCTATGAACTTTATGTCAATTTAAGAAAAATTGCAATGGCTTATCTTGCTGATACTTCAGCTGAGAATGGCAAAAACTCCCCCAAGAAAAGAAAATCCCCATCCCAAAAGCTAAAGTTCGGAGAAGAATTAACTTCGCTTGTAGAGACCTTTGAAGATGAGAAGAAAAACAGGTGGATAGACAGTGAAGTCCTGGAAAATGAGCCACTCAAGCTGAACACTAAAAAAATAAGCTCCCGCAAAAAAGATCAGCCCCAATTATTTAGGGGAATAGTAAAATTGGATGATCCGGATCTAGGGGAAATAGATGTAGATGTGATAGATAATTATTCTCTTGTAGATATTTTTGGAGATGCAAACCTTGAAGATTTTGAGGCAATCATAGAGTGTGCCAAGAATTTTGTAATCTCCCGCGGGTTTTCCTATGCAGATTTACAGGAGAGGCTCCTCAGGTTTGATGTTGCCACAGAAACTGTTCTGGTGCGTGAGATAGGTGAGCTCAGAGCCAAAGCATTCCTAGAAGAAAACGGTTTAGGCTGGAGAGAGATGGCCCGAATCCAGAACAAAGCAGCCATGTTCGCAACAGACCGAGGCTCAGCCCTAGAAACCCGGAGAGATTCCCAAGGCAACCTTGTACAGGTCTTTGATGCAGAAGAAAAGCTCGAAGAAGTATTGCAATTTTATCCTCCATCCGAAGCCAGAATATACCTGGAGGCAAACAATATCCTCAAGGGAGTTCAGGAAAAAATCTATACCGCAATAGAATTTATTACCGGAATTTCGGTCTCAGAGCGCACTCCCAGCAATGACCCGGCTGTTTTTGCAGGAGAATATGTTATTGGCAAAAGAGTGCGCCGAACCTAAGCGTCAATTTAAGAAGAGATACTAAGAGAGATACCTAAATGAAATTTGAAGAGCTCAAGCTATCCCCAAAAACACTAAAATCAATTAAGATTAGTGGCTACACTGAACCTACAGAAGTGCAAGTAAAAGCAATTCCCAAAATCCTTTTAGGAAAGAACCTGGTTGTTCGCAGCCAGACCGGAACCGGAAAAACAGCTGCATTTGGAATCGGCCTAATTGAGCGCATTGCTACCAAAAAGACCTCCAAAGCCCTAGTCCTTGTTCCAACCCGTGAATTAGCAGTACAGGTTGCAAAAGAGCTCTCAGCTCTTGGAGACCGCAACAGGATAGTAACCCTAGCAGTATATGGAGGCCAGAAAATAACAATTCAACTTAAAGAGCTCAAATACCACTATGATATTCTAGTAGCAACTCCCGGGAGGCTAAAGGATTTGTGCGAGCGCAGGAAAGTCCGCCTCTCCAAATTCAACCTAATAGTTTTAGATGAAGCCGACCACATGCTGGATATTGGTTTCCAAAAGGAAGTCCTGGATATTCTCTCAGAACTTCCATTTCCAAGAACTACACTATTATTCTCAGCAACAATAGACAAAAGAATAGAGGGAATAATCTCCAAGTACATGCCCAATTCCGAATTCATCGAAATAGGGGCAATGGAAGCAGTAGCTGCAGTAGATGAGCAAGACCTGGAAATCTCCTATGCAGATAAAGTTTCGGAATTGCATAAAATTCTCGATGAGCACCGTGGAGTTAAAACCCTTATTTTTGTACGCACAAAAAGGGGAGTTATTAGGCTTAAGGAGAAGTTGCGCAAAAGAAAAATAGAAAAAGTAAACATGCTCCAGGGTGACATGGAGCAAAACAAAAGAACCCGCGTAATTGCAGGCTTCAAAGAAGGCCAGGTAAAAGTTCTAATTGCAACAAATGTTGCAGCACGAGGCTTGCACGTTAATGATGTTGGCCTAATAGTTAATTTTGACCCTGCTGAAGATAAAGAAACTCACCTCCATAGAATTGGGCGTACTGCCAGGATGGGTGAAGAAGGAAAAGTAATTAACTTAATTGCACATGATGCGCCTCCACGCAGGGGGCGTGGCCAGGCACCTGCTGCTCCCAGAGTGCCCCAAAGGAGCAGGAAGCAGGAAGGCCCTTCAAGAAAACCTAAAAGCCGAGAGCGGAGTGCAGAAAAATCCCGCAGCTCCGGCAAGAAAAAACCCTATTCTTCTGATGGATATAGCGAATCCAAAAAACAAAACCCCAAAAAAACCAGGGATAGCGCTAAGAAAAAAGCATCTTATGACTCCAAAAGATACATTCCTCCTACCGGGGGAGACTCCTGGAGCCAAAGAGGGCCCAAGGACTCATTTGAAGAAGAAAGTGAATATGTTCCCAAAAAGGCTAAAAAGTCAAAAAAGCCAGAATATCCCAAAAAAGAATCCGGCCATAATAAAGTGCGCACAAAATTCTCAAGAAAAAAGAGACGGAAATACTAAAACCCAAAAACTTCTTTCATTTTTGCAGCCACTTAAGTTAACGTCTCTTTCTTTGCCTGCCTCCTTATA
>Ga0180430_10004595_pt1 | contig 11610 bp, 22 predicted proteins | sample SS_ome_9_FD_132999 | JGI IMG/M metagenome (GOLD analysis project Ga0180430, IMG submission 132999) | Hypersaline lake sediment archaeal communities from the Salton Sea, California, USA - SS_1_S_2 metaG | ecosystem: Environmental > Aquatic > Non-marine Saline and Alkaline > Hypersaline >... | reverse complement strand
GGTGATGCCCGGCGACAACCTGAAGTTCGAGGTCGAGCTGATCGCCCCGATCGCGATGGAGGAAAAGCTCCGCTTCGCGATCCGCGAAGGCGGCCGCACCGTCGGCGCAGGCGTCGTCTCGAAAATCATCGAGTGAGCGCTCCGGCGGCGGGCCCCGCGCCCGCCGCGCCCAGACGAAAGTGGTTCGACGCGGGCGGCGCGTGGTGCGCCGTCCGCCTCTCAACCGAAATCCCCCGCGAGAGGGAAAGAGAATGCAAGGTCAGAACATTCGCATCCGGCTGAAGGCCTTCGACTACCGCGTGCTCGACGCCAGCACGCAGGAGATCGTGAACACGGCCAAGCGGACCGGCGCGCAGGTGCGGGGCCCGATCCCGCTGCCCAACAAGATCGAGAAGTTCACCGTTCTGCGCGGGCCGCATATCGACAAGAAGTCGCGCGACCAGTGGGAGATCCGCACGCACAAGCGGCTTCTCGACATCGTCGACCCGACGCCCCAGACCGTGGACGCGCTGATGAAGCTCGACCTCGCGGCCGGCGTCGATGTCGAGATCAAGGTCTGAGGGGGGCAGGAAGATGCTGCGTTCCGGAGTGATCGCCAAGAAGCTGGGCATGACCCGGCTGTTCATGGAGGACGGCCGCCAGATCCCGGTCACCGTCCTGCAACTCGACAACCTGCAGGTGGTCGCGCAGCGCACCGCCGAGCGTGACGGCTACACCGCCGTCCAGCTTGGCGCGGGCGCGGCCAAGGCCAAGCGCACCACCGCCGCGATGCGGGGCCATTTCGCGCGCGCCAGTGTCGCGCCGAAGCGCAAGATCGCCGAGTTCCGGGTCAGCCCCGAGAACCTGATCGGCGTGGGCGAGGAAATCACCGCCGACCACTATGCCGAGGGGCAGTACGTGGATATCGCGGGCACCTCGATCGGCAAGGGCTTTGCCGGTGCGATGAAGCGGCACAACTTCGGCGGCCTGCGCGCCAGCCACGGCGTGTCGATCAGCCACCGGTCGCACGGTTCCACCGGCCAGTGCCAGGATCCGGGCAAGGTGTTCAAGGGCAAGAAGATGGCCGGCCATCTCGGTGCCGCGCGCGTCACGACCCAGAACATCCAGGTCGTGCGTACCGATGCCGACCGCGGGCTGATCATGGTCAAGGGCTCGGTTCCCGGCTCCAAGGGCGGCTGGGTCACGATCAAGGACGCGGTGAAGAAGCCGTTGCCCTCGGACGTGCCGACGCCGGCCGCGCTGAAATCGGCCAGGGCGGCCGAGACGGCCGAGGCCCCGGCTGCCGAGGTTCCGGCCGAAGGGGGTGAAGAATGAAACTCGACGTCATCAAGCTCGACGCCGGCACGGCGGGGTCGATCGACCTCGACGACGCGATCTTCGGACTGGAGCCGCGCGCCGACATCCTGCACCGCGTCGTGCGCTGGCAGCGGGCCAGGGCCCAGGCCGGTACGCACAAGGTCAAGACCCGGTCGGAGGTCAGCTATTCGACCCGGAAGATCTACAAGCAGAAGGGCACCGGCGGCGCGCGTCACGGCTCCCGCAAGGCGCCGATCTTCCGCAAGGGCGGCGTCTACAAGGGCCCGACCCCGCGCAGCCATGCCCATGACCTGCCCAAGAAGGTCCGGGCGCTCGGCCTGAAGCATGCGCTGTCGGCCAAGGCCCGGGCGGGGGCGCTGACGATCCTGGACGCGGCGGACATGGCCGAGGCCAAGACCGCCGTGCTGGCCCGCGCGGCGCGCGAGCTGGGCTGGAAGCGCGTGCTGGTCATCGACGGGGCGGAGCCGAACGACAACTTCGTCCGCGCCGCGGCCAATCTCGAGGGCATCGACGTGCTGCCGTCGATCGGCGCCAATGTCTACGACATCCTCAAGCGCGATCAGCTGGTGATCACGAAGGCGGGTGTCGAGGCGCTGCAGGCCCGTCTTGGAAAAGGTGAGCTGAAATGAGCGCGAAACCCGAACATTACGACGTGATCCGCAAGCCGGTGATCACCGAGAAGGCGACGATGGCCTCCGAGGCCGGCGCGGTCGTCTTCGAGGTGGCGCTGGACGCCAACAAGCCGCAGATCAAGGAGGCGGTCGAGGCGCTGTTCGGCGTCAAGGTGAAGGCGGTCAACACCACCATCACCAAGGGCAAGACCAAGCGCTTCCGTGGCCGCCCCGGCGTCCGCTCGGACGTCAAGAAGGCCTATGTGACGCTGGAAGAGGGCAACGCTATCGACGTGTCCACCGGCCTCTGATAGAAGCCGCGACTCGGCGGCCCCGGGAACCCGGGGCCGCAGATCATTTGAAGGGGCCGGGCGACCGGCCAGACGAAACGGACCCCTGGTCCAAGGCAACGGAAGACAGAAAGCATGGCACTCAAGTCGTACAAGCCGACGACGCCGGGCCAGCGAGGGCTGGTTCTGATCGACCGTTCGGAGCTTTGGAAAGGTCGGCCGGTCAAGGCGCTCACCGAGGGCCTGACGAAGACCGGCGGCCGGAACAACACCGGACGGATCACGATGTGGCACAAGGGTGGCGGCGCCAAGCGCCTCTACCGCATCGTCGATTTCCGGCGGCGCAAGCACGACGTCCCGGCGACGGTCGAGCGGATCGAATACGACCCGAACCGCACCGCCTTCATCGCGCTGATCCGCTACGAGGACGGCGAGCAGGCCTATATCCTCGCGCCGCAGCGCCTTGCGGTGGGCGACACGGTGATCGCGTCGGCCAAGACCGACGTGAAGCCGGGCAACGCGATGCCGTTCTCGGGCATGCCGATCGGCACGATCGTGCACAACGTCGAACTGAAGCCCGGCAAGGGCGGCCAGATCGCGCGGGCGGCGGGCACCTATGCCCAGTTCGTCGGCCGTGACGGCGGCTATGCGCAGATCCGGCTTTCGTCGGGCGAGCTGCGGCTGGTGCGCCAGGAATGCATGGCGACGATCGGCGCGGTGTCGAACCCCGACAACTCGAACCAGAACCTCGGCAAGGCCGGCCGCAAGCGGCACATGGGCGTGCGCCCGACCGTCCGCGGCGTCGCCATGAACCCGATCGACCACCCGCATGGCGGCGGCGAAGGCCGCACCTCGGGCGGCCGCCACCCGGTCACCCCCTGGGGCAAGGGCACCAAGGGCAACCGGACCCGCAAGAACAAGACGACGGACAAGTACATCCTCCGTTCGCGTCACGCGAAGAAAGGACGCTGAGCCATGGGACGTTCAGTTTGGAAAGGCCCGTTCGTCGACAGCTACGTTCTCAAGAAGGCCGAGAAGGCGCGTGAGAGCGGACGGTCTGACGTCATCAAGATCTGGTCGCGCCGGTCGACCATCCTGCCGCAGTTCGTCGGCCTCACCTTCGGGGTCTACAACGGCCAGAAGCATATCCCGGTCAACGTGAGCGAGGAGATGATCGGCCAGAAGTTCGGCGAGTACTCGCCCACGCGGACCTATTACGGCCACGCGGCGGACAAGAAAGCGAAGAGGAAGTAAGCCATGGGTAAGGAAAAGAATCCGCGCCGCGTGGCGGAGAACGAGGCGATGGCGAAGCTGCGCATGCTGCGCACCTCGCCGCAAAAGCTCAACCTCGTCGCCCAGATGATCCGCGGCAAGAAGGTGGAAAAGGCGCTGGCCGATCTGACCTTCTCGAAGAAGCGGATCGCCGGCGACGTGCGCAAGTGCCTGCAGTCGGCCATCGCGAACGCCGAAAACAACCACGGGCTGGACGTCGACGAGCTGGTCGTCACCGAGGCCTTCGTGGGCAAGAACCTGGTGCTGAAGCGCGGCCGCCCGCGGGCGCGCGGCCGCTTCGGCCGGATCATGAAGCCGTTCTCGGAGCTGACCATCAAGGTGCGGCAGGTCGAGGCCGAAGTTGGGGAGCAAGCCTAATGGGTCACAAGGTCAATCCGATCGGCATGCGGCTTCAGGTCAACCGGACCTGGGACAGCCGCTGGTTCGCCGACACCAAGGACTATGGCGATCTGCTGCTTGAAGACCTCAAGATGCGCGACTTCATCCACGAGGAATGCAAGCAGGCCGGCGTCAGCCGTGTCGTGATCGAACGCCCGCACAAGAAGTGCCGGGTGACGGTGCATACCGCGCGGCCGGGTGTGATCATCGGCAAGAAGGGCGCCGATATCGAGACGCTGCGCAAGAAGCTTGCCAACATGACGACCTCGGAACTGCATCTCAACATCGTCGAGGTGCGCAAGCCCGAACTCGACGCCCAGCTGGTGGCGGAATCGATCGCCCAGCAGCTGGAGCGCCGCGTGTCGTTCCGCCGCGCGATGAAGCGCGCGGTGCAGAACGCGATGCGGATGGGCGCGCTGGGCATCCGGGTGAACGTGGCCGGTCGTCTCGGCGGCGCCGAGATCGCGCGGACGGAATGGTACCGCGAGGGCCGGGTGCCGCTGCACACGCTGCGCGCCGATATCGACTACGCGCTTGCCGAGGCCAGCACGCCCTACGGGATCATCGGGATCAAGGTCTGGATCTTCAAGGGCGAGATCATGGAACACGATCCGCAGGCCCGGGAACGCCGCGCAACCGAGGCCCAGGAAGGCCCGGCGCCGCGCGGTCCGCGCCGCGACGCGCGCTGAGGAGGTTGAAAGATGCTGCAACCGAAACGGACGAAGTTCCGCAAGCAGTTCAAGGGCCGGATCAAGGGCGATGCGAAGGGCGGGTTCGACCTGAACTTCGGCGGCTTCGGCCTGAAGGCCACCCAGCCCGAGCGCGTCACCGCGCGGCAGATCGAGGCGGCCCGCCGCGCGATCACCCGCCACATGAAGCGCCAGGGCCGGGTCTGGATCCGGATCTTCCCGGACACCCCGGTGACCTCCAAGCCCACCGAGGTGCGGATGGGCAAGGGCAAGGGCTCGGTCGATTTCTGGGCCGCCAAGGTCAAGCCCGGCCGGGTGATGTTCGAGATCGACGGCGTGAACGAGACGATCGCCCGCGAGGCGCTGCGCCTTGGCGCGATGAAGCTGCCGGTCAAGACCCGGATCGTGGTCCGCGAGGACTGGTAGGGCGAAGGCCGCGACGACCGGTCCCGCCGTCACCGGCGGGATCGCACCGGGCCGGGCCCGCCGCGGGACAGCTTGCCTTTGCGCTTGCTTTTCCACCGCGGGGGGAGTATCCGGCCCGCTCATGACTGCTCCACCGGATTCGCGTGTCACCCGCAAGGGGCCGCCCGGTGATGTGAAAGAAGGAAGAAAAGATGGCGAAAGACGCCGCCGAACTGCGTTCGAAAACGCCCGACCAGCTGCGCGAGCAGCTGCTGGCGCTGAAGAAGGAAGCGTTCAACCTGCGCTTCCAGCAGGCGACGAACCAGCTTGAAAACACCGCCCGCATGCGCGCCGTCCGGCGCGAGGTGGCGCGGGTGAAGACCGTTCTGAACCAGAAGGCCGCCGACGCGGCCGCGTCGAACTGAGGAGGCGCCCGAGATGCCCAGACGTATCCTGCAGGGTGTGGTCACCTCCGACAAAAACGCGCAGACGGTCACCGTCCGCGTCGAACGCCGCTTTACCCATCCGGTCATGAAGAAGACCGTTCGGTTCTCGAAGAAATACCGGGCGCATGACCCGGAGAACCAGTTCAAGGTCGGCGACAGCGTGCGCATCATCGAATGCGCGCCGATCTCGAAATCCAAACGCTGGAAGGTGGTGACCGAAGCTTCGGCTTGATCGCCCCATCCGGTTTGATCGAAACCCTGGGAGCAGTTCCCAAAGGTCGGGAGAAACCAAATGATCCAGATGCAGACCAATCTGGATGTCGCTGACAACTCCGGCGCGCGCCGGGTGCAGTGCATCAAGGTTCTGGGTGGTTCCCATCGCCGCTACGCGTCCGTCGGCGACATCATCGTGGTGTCGGTGAAGGAGGCGATTCCGCGCGGCCGCGTGAAGAAGGGCGACGTGCGCAAGGCCGTCGTCGTGCGCACCGCCAAGGAAGTGCGCCGCGACGACGGCACCTCGATCCGCTTCGACCGCAACGCCGCCGTGATCCTGAACAACCAGGGCGAACCGGTCGGCACCCGGATCTTCGGGCCGGTCGTGCGCGAGCTGCGCGGCAAGAACTTCATGAAGATCATCTCGCTGGCGCCGGAGGTGCTGTGATGGCCGCGAAACTGAAAAAGGGCGACACGGTCGTCGTGCTCGCCGGCAAGGACAAGGGCAAGACCGGCGAGATCACGCAGGTCATGCCGAAGGACAACAAGGCCGTGGTGGACGGCGTGAACATCGCGATCCGCCACACCCGCCAGTCGGCGCAGGACCAGGGCGGCCGGGTGCCCAAGGCGATGCCGATCGACCTGTCGAACCTTGCGCTGATGGACAAGAACGGCAAGGCCACCCGCGTCGGCTTCCGCGTCGAGGACGGCAAGAAGGTGCGCTATGCCAAGACCACCGGGGAGGCGATCTGATGCTTGACGCTGCAACCTACACCCCGCGCCTGAAGGCCGTCTATCGCGACAAGATCCGCCCGGCGATGATGGAGGAATTCGGCTACAAGAACGCCATGATGATCCCGCGGCTCGACAAGATCGTGCTGAACATGGGCGTCGGCGAGGCCGTGAAGGACACCAAGAAGGTCAAGCAGGCCGCCGAGGAGCTTTCGCTGATCGCCGGCCAGAAGGCGGTGATCACCAAGGCCAAGAAGTCGATCGCCGGCTTCCGGGTGCGTGAGGAGATGCCGCTGGGCTGCAAGGTCACGCTGCGCGGCGACCGGATGTACGAATTCCTCGACCGCCTGATCACCATCGCGATGCCCCGGATCCGCGACTTCCGCGGCGTCAAGGGCACCTCGTTCGACGGCCGCGGCAACTACGCCACCGGCCTGAAGGAACATATCGTGTTCCCGGAAATCGACTTCGACAAGGTCGACGAGGTTCTCGGGATGGACATCATCATCTGCACCACCGCGCCCACCGACGCGGAAGCCAAGGCGCTGTTGAAGCATTTCAACATGCCGTTCTCGAGCTGACGCGGGAGGAGAGAGACAATGGCCAAGAAATCCATGGTTGAACGCGAAGTGAAGCGCGCGCGGCTGGTCAAGCAATACGCCGCCAGGCGCGCCGCGCTGAAAGAGGTCATCGAGGACCAGTCCCGCCCGATGGAGGAGCGCTTCAAGGCGACGCTGAAGCTGGCGAAGCTGCCGCGCAATTCCTCGGCCACCCGGCTGCACAACCGCTGCCAGCTGACCGGCCGCCCGCATGCGTATTACCGCAAGCTGAAACTCTCGCGGATCATGCTGCGCGACCTGGCCTCCTTCGGCCAGATCCCCGGCATGGTGAAGTCGAGCTGGTAAGGGAGATCGCAGAATGTCGATGAACGATCCGCTCGGCGATATGCTGACCCGCATCCGCAACGCGCAGCTGCGCGGCAAGTCCACCGTGCGCACGCCGGCCTCCAAGCTGCGGGCCTGGGTGCTCGACGTGCTCGCCTCCGAGGGTTACATCCGCGGCTACGAGAAGGCGACGGGCGCCGATGGCCACCCGGAACTGGAAATCTCGCTGAAGTATTTCGAGGGCACCCCGGTGATCCGCGAGATCAAGCGCGTCTCCACCCCCGGCCGCCGCGTCTATGCCGGCGTCAAGGATATCCCGGCCGTGCGCCAGGGGCTTGGCGTCTCGATCGTCTCCACGCCGAAAGGCGTGATGTCGGATGCCGCCGCACGCACCGCCAATGTCGGCGGTGAAGTGCTCTGCACCGTGTTCTGAGGAGGTCGCCATGTCTCGTATTGGGAAGAAACCCGTCGAGCTGCCTTCGGGCGTATCGGCGACGATCACCGGCCAGAAGGTCGAGGTGAAGGGGCCGAAGGGCACCCTGAGCTTCACCGCCACCGACGACGTGACCATCAGCCAGGCCGACAACGAGATCACCGTCGCGCCGCGCGGTACGTCGAAGCGGGCGCGCCAGCAGTGGGGCATGTCGCGCTCCATGGTCGCCAATCTGGTGACCGGCGTGTCCACCGGCTTCCGCAAGGAACTGGAGATCCAGGGCGTCGGCTACCGGGCCGCGATGCAGGGCAACACGCTCAAGCTGTCGCTGGGCTACAGCCACGAGGTGAATTTCGAGGTGCCCGAGGGCGTGACGATCACGACACCGAAGCAGACCGAGATCGTCGTCGAGGGCGTGGACCCGCAGCAGGTCGGCCAGGTTGCCGCGAACATCCGCGAATGGCGCGAGCCGGAGCCCTACAAGGGCAAGGGCATCCGCTACAAGGATGAGTATATCTTCCGCAAGGAAGGCAAGAAGAAGTAAGGACCGGACAGATGGCAAACAGCAAACGGGAACTGTTTCTGAAGCGCCGCCTGCGCGTTCGGAACAAGCTTCGCAAGATGGCCGGCGGGCGTCCGCGCCTGTCGGTGCACCGGTCGAACAAGAACCTGTCGGTTCAGCTGATCGACGACCTGCGCGGCGTGACGCTGGCGGCGGCCTCGACGCTGGAGAAGGATCTTGGCGTCGTCGGCAGGAACAATGTCGAGGCGGCGGCCAAGGTCGGCGCGGCGATCGCCGAGCGCGCCAGGAAGGCCGGGGTGGAGGAATGCTACTTCGACCGTGGCGGTTTCCTGTTCCACGGCAAGGTCAAGGCGCTGGCCGATGCCGCCCGCGAGGGCGGGCTGAAGTTCTGACGACTGCGGGTGGCGGCAGCGCCACCCCGATGATCCGGGCCGGCGTTCGCGCGGCGGCACCAGGATCGGCCGAAACGGCGCGATGGGTGCGCCACCGAAAGCAAGGAATGCCTGATGGCAGAACGTGAACACCGCCGGGACCGCCGCGACCGCGACGAAACCCCCGAATTCGCCGATCGCCTCGTGGCGATCAACCGCGTGTCGAAGACCGTCAAGGGCGGCAAGCGTTTCGGCTTCGCCGCGCTCGTGGTGGTCGGTGACCAGCGCGGCCGTGTCGGTTTCGGCAAGGGCAAGGCCAAGGAAGTGCCCGAGGCGATCCGCAAGGCCACCGAACAGGCCAAGCGGCAGATGATCCGCGTCCCGCTGCGTGACGGCCGCACCCTGCACCACGACATGGAAGGCCGCCACGGCGCCGGCCGCGTCGTGATGCGGACCGCCGTTCCCGGCACCGGCATCATCGCCGGCGGCCCGATGCGCGCGGTGTTCGAGATGCTGGGCATTCAGGATGTCGTGGCCAAGTCGCTGGGCACCCAGAACCCCTACAACATGATCCGGGCCACGATCGATGGCCTGAAGAAGGAATCGAGCCCCCGCCAGGTCGCGCAGCGCCGCGGCAAGAAGGTGGCCGACATCCTCAAGAAGCCCGAGGCCGAGGCGCCGGCCGAGGCCGCCGCCGAACCGGCCGAATCCTGAGGAGAGCCGCGATGAGCAAGAAGACGATCGTCGTCAAGCAGGTCCGCTCTGCCGCGCGGCGCCCGGCTGTGCAGGCCGCCACGCTGAAGGGCCTGGGCCTGGGCAAGATGAACCGCACCCGCGAACTGGAAGACACGCCGGCGGTGCGCGGCATGGTCAACAAGATCCCGCATCTCGTGCAGATCATCGAGGAACGCGGCTGAGCCCTTTGGGCTTGTCAGAATCACGGCGCCCCGGCCCGATGGCCGGGGCGCTTTCGCTTTGAGCGGGGGACGAGGATGGACCTGAAGGACCAGCGCGCCGAAACCGAGGCGGCCTTCGCCGAGATGGCCGCCGATCCGGCGATGCCGGCGCGCGCTTGCCTGGCCTTCGCCTTCGTGCCCGCCGACGAGACCGCGGACTGGGACGCGCTGACCGAGGCAGCCGAGGCCGAGGGCTACGAGGTCGAATGGGTCGAGGCGGGCGAGGAGGGCGAGGCGATGCTGGAAATCGCGACCGCCGAGATCGCGCTGACGCTCGATGCGCTCTGGACCGAGGAGGAGCGGCTGACGCTGATGGCCGCGGTGCATGGGTTCGAGGCCGACGGCTGGGCGGTGTTCGCCGATTAGGCCCGGACATCCGGCGCCTGCAAGCGCCGTGCAAGCGGCGTCGCGGGCGGTGACCGGCAGGCGGGCGTGGCCCGGTTTCCTCCGGCTGCCGAAATCGGGCGGCGCTGACGCTTCGCCGCGCCGCCATTCCCCTTGCGCCGCGCCCCCCGTTTCGTCTATAGGCCCCCGGTGGCCCGGCATGGGTCCATCCACCAGAACCAAGAAATGCCGTGTTGGCCCTTTCGTCGCTGATGGGTCGTTCCGGCAAGGAGAAGCGACATGAAACTGAATGAACTGCGCGACAACGACGGCGCGGCGAAGAAGAAGAAGCGCATCGGCCGCGGCCCGGGTTCGGGCAAGGGCAAGATGGGCGGCCGCGGCATCAAGGGCCAGACCTCGCGCTCGGGCGTGGCGCTCAATGGCTACGAGGGCGGCCAGATGCCGCTTTATCGCCGGCTGCCCAAGCGCGGCTTCAACAAGCCGAACGCCAAGAAGTTCGCCGTCGTGAACCTCGGCCTGATCCAGAAATTCGTCGAGGCCGGCAAGCTCGACGCCAAGGCCGAGATCAACGAGGACGCGCTGGTGGCCTCGGGCCTCGTGCGGCGCAAGCTCGACGGTGTGCGGGTTCTGGCCAAGGGCGAGATCAGCCAGAAACTCGATATCGCGGTCACCGGCGCCTCGAAGGCGGCCGTCGCCGCGGTCGAGGCGGCGGGCGGATCGCTCAAGCTGGCCGGCGCCGCGGCCGAATAAGCGGTTGTGGGCGCCCGGCCGGGTGCCTACATAGCTTTAGGTTTTCCAACGCGCCGCCGGCCGGGAAACGGCCCGGCGGCGTTGTCACGAAAGAGACGGGCATGGCATCTGCGGCAGAGCAAATGGCGGCGAACCTCAGCTGGGGCGCGCTGGGCAAGGCCACCGACCTTCGGCAACGGATCTTCTTCACCATCGGTCTGCTGATCGTCTACCGGCTGGGCACCTACATCCCGGTGCCGGGGATCGACGGCGCGGCGCTGCGCGACTTCATGGAGGACGCGGCCGCGGGGCTTGGCGGCATCCTGTCGATGTTCACCGGCGGCGCGCTGGGCCGGATGGGGATCTTCGCGCTGGGGATCATGCCCTACATCTCGGCCTCGATCATCGTCCAGCTTCTCGCGACGATGGTGCCCGCCCTCGAACAGCTGAAGAAAGAGGGCGAACAGGGCCGCAAGAAGATCAACCAGTATACCCGCTACGGCACCGTGGCGCTGGCCACCTTCCAGGCCTGGGGTCTGGCCGTCAGCCTCGAGGCCGGCGAACTGGTGACCGATCCGGGCCTGTTCTTCCGGCTGTCCTGCGTCATCACGCTGGTCGGCGGCACGATGTTCCTGATGTGGCTGGGCGAACAGATCACCGCCCGCGGTATCGGCAACGGCATCTCTCTGATCATCTTCGTCGGTATCGTGGCCGAGATCCCCTCGGCGCTGGCGCAGTTCTTCAGCCAGGGTCGCGCCGGCACGATCTCCACCCCGGTGATCATCGGCGTGATCGTCATGGTGATCGCGGTGATGGCCTTCGTGGTGTTCATGGAACGCGCGCTCAGGAAGATCCACATCCAGTATCCGCGCCGCCAGGTCGGCATGAAGGTCTATGACGGCGGGTCCAGCCACCTGCCGGTCAAGGTCAACCCCTCGGGCGTGATCCCGGCGATCTTCGCCTCGTCGCTTCTGCTGTTGCCGACGACGATCTCG
>Ga0180430_10004594_pt1 | contig 11614 bp, 6 predicted proteins | sample SS_ome_9_FD_132999 | JGI IMG/M metagenome (GOLD analysis project Ga0180430, IMG submission 132999) | Hypersaline lake sediment archaeal communities from the Salton Sea, California, USA - SS_1_S_2 metaG | ecosystem: Environmental > Aquatic > Non-marine Saline and Alkaline > Hypersaline > Sediment... | reverse complement strand
GTTCGAGACGGGTTGGTCCAACAGCCACTTGACCGATGTCAGACTGCGTTCGGCGAACTGCCTTCCGATCAGCAACAGGGCGGGTTCGGTTTCCGTCACTTTGCGATAACTTCCATGCATACTGGCCATGTCTCGAATACAACCATCCTGACAGCGTAACAGCACACCCCCACTCAGTGACGCTTCGATGGTGGTGGTCAAATTGAAGCCATCCACCAGGATTGATCGACCGGCGATTTCATCGCTACGTAGTTGAGTCCGAGCTCGCTCGATTTTTTGCTGGTCTGAGCAGGTTGCGCGCTTCACGGCAGTACGTTGTCGTTCTTTGAGGAGAAACCGGTCGCCCACCAGTTTGAGTGAAGAAGGCAGGGCGTAACCACGGCTCAACAGCCAGGAGAGGTGGCTGGCAGCGGATCGCAATGCCGGAACCTGATCGGCCGAGAAGAGCGTCTCATCTTCCGGGTGTGGGCCACGATGTTTCCGTGCATCCGACACCTCACATTACTCCTGCAGTTCGATCTGATAACCAGCTTGTTGTAGGCGAGCTACTACTGCCAAACCAACAGGCAGTTTCCAGTCTCCGCCCGTTGGCCAGGAGAACATCACCACATCGAAAAACGCCATGATGATCAGGACGACTCCCGCGATCAGAAAGGCAATCATCGTCGCGGTGAATGGTGAGACGCCTTTCAATGGCTTGCTATTCTTGAGCAAGTACTCGCGTTCTGGATCGAGCCCCAGGAAGCCGAATATTTTCAGCGTCTTGTCGACCTTGCCTGGTAGACTCACAAGTGTGACGTACTCTCCCTTTTCGAGTGTGCAGCTGTGTTTTTCCAGTTCAGAATGATTCCACTGATCTTCTGCAACGACTGTCGCCTGCTGGAGTTCATCGGTCTCAGGATGTCGATAATCAATGACAGCGTAAAATCGAAACTGGGGGACCTCTTGCGTTCCAGCTTCCATGGCATCGACATGCAGGATACGGCCCACAAATGGTTCTCCATGACGGATGTATTTGTAGCGCCCAGATTTCATCATGCCTGCGAGAAACATCCAGATGGCAATGGCAATCAAACCCAGCCCGATCCAATGCAGGTAGGCCAGCGGCAGAATGTAGTGCGTCATTCCATCCACGAATGGAATCGGGCGGAAAATGATGAACATCACGCCCAGCCAGATGAGCGAGTAAAGCGTGCCACGATGTCGTGATGCGAAGGATCCCGACTTGTATCGCTTGGGAACGGAGCGTGGAACGGTCTGGTCGAACTCTTCCCCATGTTCAAAGTCGTGGGGGGGGCAAAATTCCCCAAGTTATGCGGAAACTGCTGAGTGGGCTCTGGCTGAACTTCGGGCATCTGGGGGTCTGTTCGTTAACGAGTCGGATCAACAGTCTTCGATGTTAATCGGTTCTGACGTTGATTTCATGTCAATGCAGGGGCTTCCGGTTTTCCATGATTGGGTGATTGCCAACCTGGCAGCAGGACGTAGTCTGTCGCTAAATGCCCGGTGATGAACTGAACGAACTGAACGAGAGACAATTGAGTTCTTGTCGAGTAGACTGTACCTCTTTGAATTCCAAGTCCAGGTTCAGTGCATGGATGCTACATTCCAGCAAACAGTCGCCAACGTTTTTGGTAAGCAAGATCGCTCGCGTGGGAAGCAATATTTTCAGTCAGGTCGGGTTGATATTGGCTTGTGTACTCCACACACGGTCCGAGCAACAGTGCGCGGATCCCACGGCAATTTCTACGATGTGATTCTTGTCCAGGAACGAGCGGACTTCGAAAATTACCTCGTGATGGCGTGTGAATGTCCTCGACACAATGAGAACGCGATACCCTGTAAGCATCTCTGGGCAACACTGCTGTCTCTTGAAGAATTGAGTCCAGATTGGTGGCTCGATCCGGAGAGTGCGATCCTAGTCGAGTCCTGGGACTACGCAGACCTTGACGATGAGCTGGCTGACCGCATTTCCGGATCTGCCTTACCCACTCGGCATGCGGAGATTCCACTAGTCTGGCAGGATCAAATCCAGCAGATCCACAATGATTCGATATGGCGCAAACGTGTCGCCTCGCGGACCGAACGTGAGTTGTGGGGCTGCATGAATGTGAACGATTGTCTGGCTGCCGAGTCTCTAGAAATCCAATTGCTGAGCAAGGCGCCAGAGGCCAAGCAATCCTCACTGAAGCCTGTCAGGTTGACCAGCTACGACATCGAACGTTCGTATTCCGTGGAAGATCGGGCTGTGTTTCAGATGTTGTTGGAAGCGAATCGGAATTCTTCATCAGCCTATGATGGTTTCCGCTACTACGGAAAACTTTCTCAGGTTCGACTCCACCCCAATACTGTTTCGCATGTTCTGGGAGTCCTCGCTGATTCGCAACGGTTGCTGTGGCGACTCGATTCGCAAATTCCAATTGGCGAAGCCCAGCCAGCGACTCGCGATTCTCAACTGCGTGCGCTAGCTTTAAGAGCCGAACGCAATGAAGCTGAAAAAGCCTGGAGCATCACGGGACATTTGATACCTGCGACCACGAGGCAAAACGTAGACGAGGACGAGGTAACCGCAACACCCGTTGAGCACGTCAACGTGCATCGCGATGTCGTGATGGAAATGGACCATGTCGCTCTGTTGCACGATGGTCGACTCGTCAACCTCGATCATCATGTTTCGACACGCTGGATCGATCTCTTTCGTCGGTCGAGTGAATTGAAAATTCCATTTGCCGAGCAGGAACAATTTCTCGCTTACCTGTTGGAGCTTCATCGACAACCGGTTTTGGAGTTCCCGGACGAACTGCAACGCATTCCCCAGGAGAGCACACCACAGCCGATCCTGTATCTTGTTCCGCATGATAACGTCTCGTCATCTCTGCTTGCTACGTTGTGCGTGAAGTATGGAGAAAAAGAGATCGACTTGCTCTCGACGGAAGCGACTTGTTTTTGCAACGAGACGGGCACGTTGTGGAAACGCGATCATCAAGCCGAAGAGGAGTTTCGCGATGCGCTCGTTGCTGCCGGAATTCGTGGAATCGACACATGGCCAGCCACAGACATTGGCCTCGATCGTACGAAACTCGTCTCAGCCACTCGCCAACTTTTGGAAGCGGGTTGGGATGTGTTCGTCGAAAACAAGAAGTTGTCGCAATCGACAGCTACGCGGAGCGCGGTCACCTCTGGAATCGACTGGTTTGACCTGGATGTCGAATTCGATTTTGGTGAGGTTCAATTGAAATTGCCAGAACTGCTGAAGGCTGCACGAAAGCAGCAGCAGTGGGTCGAACTCTCAGATGGCACGCGCGGTCTGATTCCAGAGCAATGGCTCAAGCAACATGAGCGGGGACTTGAGCTAGGAGAGGCGAACGATGGCTCAGTTCGTTTCCGCAAATCCCAGGCGCTCTTGCTCGATGCGATGCTCTCTACCCAACCGGAGGTCGACATCGATGCCGACTTTCGGAAGTTGCGGAACCGTCTCAGCAACATTCACGGTGTTCGTTCTAAAAAAGAGCCAGCCACGTTCCGTGGCGAGTTGCGTGACTACCAACGGGATGGTCTGGGATGGATGAAGTTTCTGCAGGATAACTCATTCGGAGGTTGTCTGGCGGATGACATGGGACTGGGCAAGACTGTTCAGATCCTGGCTTTGCTTGAGCATCGACGCAAACAGAAACTTCGAGATGATCGCATCGCCAAGACATCGCTGATTGTCGTTCCACGTAGCTTGATTGAAAACTGGATCGCCGAGTCACAACGGTTCACGCCTAACCTGAGCGTTGCTGCCTACCATGGAGCCGAGCGAGAACTGCGCGAAGAGTTCGATGCCTACGATTTCTTGGTGACGACCTACAGCACGATGCGCAACGACATCGAGTTTCTGGCTGAAAAACAGTTCGACTACGTCATCCTCGACGAAGCCCAAGCGATCAAAAATGCTGAGTCTCTGACAGCCAAAGCGTGTCGACTGCTGCGGGCGAATCACCGCGTGGCTGCGTCGGGAACGCCGATTGAGAACCATCTGGGTGAGTTGTGGTCCCTGTTCGAGTTTCTCAATCCGGGATTGCTGGGGCGTTCGAAAGCCTTTCGAGCATCAGTTAAAGGGGCCAACGAGAATCCCGAGCAACTGCAGTTGTTGGCGAAGGCGGTGTCACCGTATGTGTTGCGGCGAACAAAGCAACAGGTGCTGACTGAGCTTCCCGAGAAGTCGGAGCAGACGCTGTATTGTGACTTGCCAGCGAAACAAAGAAAGCAGTACGACGAACTCAAGCAGCACTATCAGCAACAGTTGTCGACAACGATTCAGGAAAAGGGGCTGAAGAACTCCAAGATCCACATCCTCGAAGCGTTATTGCGTCTGAGGCAGGCGGCATGTCATCCGGGACTTGTTGACAAGACACGGGTCACTGAGCCCTCCGCCAAAGTGGATTTGCTGCTGGAGCAACTTCCAGGGCTGATTGAGTCCGGGCACAAGGTTCTCGTCTTCTCTCAGTTCACATCGCTCCTGAAAATCGTCAAAGATCGACTCGATCCAGTTGGGATTTCCTATGACTGGCTGGATGGCAAAACACGCAATCGCCAAGAACGTGTCAACCGATTCCAGTCAGATCCCGCAAGCCAAGTCTTTCTCATCAGCCTCAAAGCAGGTGGAACGGGCTTGAACCTGACAGCCGCAGATTATGTGTTTATCCTGGATCCCTGGTGGAATCCAGCCGTGGAGGCGCAAGCAATTGACCGATCCCACCGAATTGGCCAAACGCAACCAGTGACGGCCTACCGCATCATTGCTCGTGACACGATTGAAGAGAAAGTGGCTGCGCTGCAATCGAAGAAGAAGAAACTGGCAGATGCCATCATCTCGGCCAATGATCACATTCTGAAATCGCTGACGATGGATGACCTGACGCTGCTGCTGGGGTGACAACATCGTTCGATTCAGTGACTCCCGTCAGCCTTCGACCTCCACAATGGCCTGGACTTCGCCAGCTTCGACTTTGGCGAACACAGTTTCGTTGGCGGTGTGATGGCCTAATACGGATCGTGGGACTTCGGGTTCAGTCAGGCTTTGGTAGAACAGCCACTGATTGTGCCCGACGCGCAGGCGGTAACCAGCCGCCTGATCGGAGGGGACGCGTTGGCCGTCTTCTGCGACTGTGAGTGTTGTCCACTCGACAGGCAACAGACGGTGTTTCGGGTTCCAGTCGAAGACCGTCACGATGTGAGCGCGGGACTGCTTGCTGTGATGCTGGACAGTCAGAGTTTCTGTACTGACCGCGGTCGTTGTCTCGGATTTGTCGACTTTCAGTTGAGGTGATGAGAGGGGAAAGACGCGGACGCGGACATCGCCGTTGATGAGGGCGAGTTCACGACTCAGCGCGTCCCGTTCGGCGTCCCAGCCGTGGCAAAACGGCAGTTGCGAGAGGTAATCGAACTCATGGTCTGCCTCGAGATCCACCAGGTCAGCCATCATGAGGAGCTTTTCTTCGCGTAAGAGAAGCACCTGCCGATTGACGCTACCCCAGCCTTTTTGCTCCCGACGCAGCTCTACGAAGGTGGCTTCATAATCGGAGAACCAGCAGACATTCGACCAGTGGGCTTCATTTTCCGAATCGTGATGCGGTTGTCCATTGGACTCAAACGCTACTTCGCCTGAGCGGACCTGCAATCCCCAGTCGCCTGCAAGAAACGGTACGGAGTTGGTCACAACGTCAAGTTTTGGGAGTTTTGAATCATGAAGTATGTGGCAGTGGCTGCTGGGAGCCTGCCAACTGTCTCGCAGACAGGCCCAGTAAGACCAGTCCGATTGATGGGATTCATCAGGCAATGACCAGGTACCAAGTCGCTTTGGCTGCTTACCGTCGATCCAGCTCTTCACGAGCTTTGAGCAGGCTTGCTGGTCACCTTGAAGTTGTTCTGCGATTGTGTGCCAGCGTTTGAGATTGGCTGATTGGTGGACTCCATGAAACGCCAGATGCTCACCGCTCAGCAGTGTCAGAGATCGCTGAAAACAGTGCTGTGACCGTGTGCGAATCTTATTGGTGAGCAGATCTTGCTGGACAGTCTGTTCGAACATGAGCAACCGAGCGATACCAGACAGGTATGCGTCAATCTTCGGCAGAAATTTGGCTTGTGGCGTGCCATCGGTGTCGGTGGATTCATGCAGCAATTGCGCCAGATCCTGAGTTGCGGCCTTCAGGAACTTTTTGCTGCCTTTCAGATCGCTATAGAGGGCACCGCACAGGATCTTGAGTTCGACAACCTCCAGTGAATTGAAATCGAGTTCGGCTGTTTCATGGTGAGTTGTGAAGTGCTTCTGAGTTTCCAAAAGCGTCCAACGGTACAGTGGAACGGTTGCTTCCGCGCCGAGTTCCTTGCTTCTCAACAAGAGAATCCACGCGGCGGCCAGCAGGTCTTGTGTGCGGGGTGTTGCATTCTGGAAAGTGGCAGCGGAGACGTTGGTGATGTCACCAAACAGGCAATCTGCCAGAGAGGGGGGCTCTTCTGACAACTCAGTGTCAGTGATGAGTGTCTCGAGTTGCTGAAGCAGCTGTTTGGATTTCTTGGGCGTGAGACCAGTCAAGTTTTTCGTCAACTTGGCCCAAGTGCCTGCAAAGCCAATCGTGTCTCCACTCTTGGTACTGGCTTTGAGCTTCTCATCGGCGGACTTGCGCAAGTGAAGAGATTGCAACCACGCGGCGTCATCCAGATGATTGGAATCCAGTTCGCACAAGGGGGCGAGGGGAGTGGAAAGATGTTCTGTGGACATGGAAGACTCAACCGGCAGCATCCCGAAGCGAGTGCCAGCAGCGCGTGATCTGCGAGCTGGGCTGTGATCAACTCACCTTGAGTCGATTCAGGATACGGTTTATACAGATCTTGAAGGTTTAGAAACAATGGAGTGAGTCAGGAGTTTGGGAAAACCTGACAGAAGCTCTGCGTCTGGTATCACTCGCCAACTTGGAGGCTTGATCGATGTTTGGTCGGATGGTTTGGATTGTGCGTCAGTCGCCCGCCCTATTTTTGCTGCTGTGTCAGGTGGTCTACGGGCAATTACAACCGCCTCGGAAAGTGGTTCCCCAGCCCGTTCTGCCAGTTCCAGCGCAGCCAACTCCCAACCAGTCGGGACAGTCTCTGTTCCCCCCGCAACTGTACAACGCGGACGGCCTTTCGCCCGATGAGGCGATTAATGTGGCGGTCTACGAATCCTGCAATCGCAGCGTGGTGAACATCTCCACAGTCGGTTTGCGAGCGGACCGCTTTTTTATGATGGCTGTCCCGGAAGAAGGCAGCGGGTCTGGTTCGGTTCTGGATAAACAGGGGCACATTCTCACGAATTACCATGTCATCGAGCGTGCTCGCCAGGTGGAAGTCACTCTGTTTAATGAAGAGGTCTATCCTGCCAAGTTGATCGGTGCCGATCCCGTGAATGACATCGCCGTGATCAAGGTCGATGCTCCAGCTGACGAACTTTTTCCGGTCATGCTGGGCGATTCTGAGCGCTTGCGCGTCGGCATGCGCGTGTTTGCCCTCGGCAATCCATTTGGTCTGGATCGCACGATGAGCCAGGGCGTGATTTCCAGTCTCAATCGCACTTTGGAGGTCCAGCGGAATTGGGTCATCAAATCAATTATCCAGATCGATGCTTCGATCAACCCAGGGAATTCCGGTGGTCCACTGATTGATACCCACGGACGGGTGATCGGTATGAACACGGCCATCGCGAGCCGAGTCGAACAGAGCGCAGGGATCGGGTTTGCCATCCCAGCGAACCTCATTCAGCGGGTCATTCCAGAACTGATTCAGCATGGACGCGTAATCCGAGGAGATATCGGCATCACTCACGTCACCGTGACAGATCGCGGGTTGCGCGTGAAACGGTTGGCTCCTGGAGGCCCTGCGGAGAAAGCGGGGATTCGTGGTCCGAAGGTGACTCGACGCGGTCCATTGGTGATTGTTGATCAGGGTGAGGCGGACATTATTGTCGCCGTGAATGGTCAGCCAGTGACCTCAGCCTCGGAGTTTCTCGGAAACTTTGAATCCAAGAAACCGGGCGATACCGTGAAACTGACGGTGCTGCGGGCCAATGGCGAACTTCTTGAGATGAATGTGGTTCTGGGCAGCGACGAAGAGGAAGTTCCCACCCGCAACGAATTGGGGCTGTAGAGTCGTCGCGTGAATCTGGGATTGACCCATTTTCCAAAACATCAGACATTTTCGCTTCGACATGGTTTCTTCGTACCATCCTGCATGTTGCGGACGGACTCGATTGTCAAGGACGACATCGTGTGGCCAACAGGCTACCAACCCAAAGAGAGCTATGAACGACCGCTTTCAAAAGTGCGTTCTGATGAGTTGTGCATAGCCTGGAGGAAGACATGGGAATTCGGTCATTGATCATACTGGGATCGGCGATCCTGGCTGCTTTCGCGGCTGGGCATGCGTATTCTCAAAACGATGTCAAAACAGCGGACGTCACGACCGCCGATGGAGCGAAAGAGTTCCCGTTTGCTGTCGACAATCCATTCGCCCCAGAATTGCCAGCGGACAAATCGTCCGATGAACCCAAAAAGAAGGTGATGCCACTTAAGTATTTCATTCCCAAGGCTGAAGGTGGCGCTGAGCAGGGCACAGAAGAACTGGGTGAGATGCGTGAAAAATTCGCCGATCTGGCTGCTAAGAAAGCGGCCATCATGTCTCTGGAAGAGCTTCGCCTGGAGATTGAATCCGCCGAAAATGTACTTCGTGAATTTGCAGCCGGTGAGGCGCTTGACCGTGTGGAAGAGGCTCTGGAACACGTTGTAGCGACCTATCCTGATACAGATGCGGGGATTCGCGCGAAACGAGCCCTCAGCGAACTGCGTAATCAAGCGAGTCCTTTGCGGCCAGTTGAGACCAGAACAGAGTGAGTCACATCATTCATTCATTTTGGTTTCTCGCTTGTGGAATGCTGATTTCCACATGTGTGGGTGAGGACACCTGGTTCCAGTTTCGTGGACCGACGGGGCAAGGTCAGGTTTCAGTGGCATTGCCCGTAGAATGGGGCAGGGCTGATGAGAAGAGCGATTCGTATTCTGACAATGTTCTGTGGCGAACGGAAATTCAGGGCTTGGGGCATTCCTCACCAGTTCACGATGGAAAGCGGATCTGGCTGAGTACCGCTTCTCGTGATGGTCTTGTCTTGGGGGCTGTCTGCGTGAATGCGGAAGACGGCGAGATCTTACATTCGGTGGTGATCTTTCGACCGTCAAATGTTGAAGAGATTCATCACGACAACAGCTATGCCTCACCAACTCCGGTTCTGGCTGGCAATCGACTGATTGTTCACTTTGGGACTTACGGAACAGCCTGTCTGGATAGTGAGAGCGGTCAGATTTTGTGGACGAATACCGATTTTCCGGTGGAACATCAGGGGGGGCCGGGGAGTTCTCCAGTTGTGTATCAGGATCGGGTCATTCTGACTTTGGACGGGGCTCAGCAACAGAAACTGGTGGCCCTGAACCTGAACGATGGCAAAGTCGCCTGGACACGCGAACGTTCCGCTCCGTTTCGTCCCAATCCCATTACCCATCGAGCTTTTGCGACACCACTCCTGGTTTCACAAACCAGCCAGGCTCAATTGATCAGTCCGGGGGCAGATCAATGTCATGCCTACGATCCGAAGACAGGCGAGGAACTCTGGCATGTGCGATACGTTGGGTTTTCGACAGTCCCCTGTCCAGTGGCTCGTGAGAACCGGGTCTTCTTCTGCACTGGGTTTTACAAACCGCAGTTGTGGTGCGTGGATTTGACGGGACGGGGGGATGTCACGGACTCGCATATCCCGTGGAAGTTTCGCGGGCCTGTCCCGGAGACTCCGTCTCCTCTGTTATTCGATGAGGGGGCAAAGATCTTTCTGGTTTCCAATAAGGGGATTGCCACGTGCGTGGACGCTGAGACCGGCGAACGGCTTTGGATTTTGCGGCTCGGTGGGAACTACTCGTCTTCACCAACTCTTGCGAACGGGCTGATCTACTGTTGCAACGAAGATGGCGTCACCAAAGTGATTGATCCGAGCGGTGAAGAACCGCAAGTCGTCGCCAACAATAAGTTGTTCGAACGCATCATGGCTTCGCCCGCGGTCATCGGTGAGGATCTCCTCTTGCGGACGGAGGCTGCGATTTATCGCATTGCCAAGAGTACTGAATCTGTTCGCTAGACCTGATTCCGGATAACCGTGGCGGCTGATGCACTCTTCTCAAGTGAATTTCGACGTCTGCGCCGCCAGAACCCGATACGGTGATGTGAACCGCGTTCTAGCGAACTTGACGCGTCGATGCGCATGAGATGGTGTCGCGTGTTAGGATGGGGATGGCGATTTGAAACCTGTGATTTGCAGGTTGAGTCTCCTTGGGACACGTGAATGTGGGACTTTCTCGACGATTACTTTTGGCATCTGGCTGTCGGTGCATTCGATCTTACGATTGCCTCCTGCGCGACCTTGCATGCTGTTGTGCAAAAGCGAGAGTCACGCACGATTTTGGGATGGGTCGGGCTGATCTGGTTGGCACCGCTATTGGGCACGATTTTATATTACTGTTTCGGGATCAATCGGATCGAGCGGCGTGGCCGGCTGATTCAGAACCGCATCGAGGGGCTGCGTACCGATGTTGATGAAGGGCTCGCTCAGGCCGAAGAGGAACAGTTCCAACACGAATTCGGTGACTATGCACATCTGCGCCAGATGGTTAAGAATCTGACGCAGCGCAGTTTGGAAGCTGGCAATTCTGTGGAACCTCTTGTGGGTGGTGAGAACGCGTACCCAGCGATGCTTGCAGCGATTGACAATGCGGAGAAAACCGTTGTTTGCAGCACTTACATCTTTGATTTCGATCGTGCGGGCCACGAGTTCATCAAAGCGTTGCTGAACGCGCAGCGACGCGGTGTTGAAGTTCGCGTTCTGGTGGACTCAGTCGGATCTCGCTATTCGTGGCCTACGGCAGTCAGTGAGATGAAACGTCAGGGCATCCCCGTTGCCAAGTTTTTACCCACCTTGGTGCCACGTCTGCCGAATTATGCCAACCTTCGTAATCACCGCAAAATCATGGTCATCGATGGGACCACTGGGTTCACGGGTGGGATGAATATCCGGGCTGCCCATCATCCGGATTGGGGATCGAAGCACACCGCGTACGATGTGCACTTCCGATTACGTGGCCCTGTCGTTCGGCATTTGAATGAAGCATTTATGGGCGACTGGTCATTCTCGGCGGGTGAGATTTTGAGTCTGGACTGGTGCGGTGATCAACAGCCTGCGGGGACGATCTGGGCACGCGGAATTACGGATGGACCGGATGCTGATCTGGATCACATTCGACTGACGATGCTGGCAGCGATTGGTCAAGCCAGGCATTCGGTGACGATTCAAACTCCCTACTTCTTGCCTGATGAAGCGTTGATCGCAGCGCTCAACGTGGCTGCCATGCGGGGCGTGAATGTGCGCGTGTTGCTGCCATCGGATAACAACATCCTGTTGGTGAAATGGGCGAGCACAACATTTCTTCCAGAACTGTTACAACGCGGTGTTCAGATCTTTCAGAGCCCGCCTCCTTTCGATCACTCTAAGCTTTTCCTGATCGAC
>Ga0180430_10004592_pt1 | contig 11618 bp, 7 predicted proteins | sample SS_ome_9_FD_132999 | JGI IMG/M metagenome (GOLD analysis project Ga0180430, IMG submission 132999) | Hypersaline lake sediment archaeal communities from the Salton Sea, California, USA - SS_1_S_2 metaG | ecosystem: Environmental > Aquatic > Non-marine Saline and Alkaline > Hypersaline > Sediment... | reverse complement strand
TTCATCCAGATGTTCCCGCAGCATCCGCTCCGAAAAATCGGGAGCATCCCACGGCAAATTACCGCCCCCCTGCCACGGCTGGGGCCGGCCTCGCCGGTAAATTTTCCACAGAGCCGACGCCAACTTTTTAGATTGATTTTTTCCCATACGCTCATTTTATCAGAAAAAATCTTATCCCAAAATCGAATGAAGTCTTGATTATTTTGACCGACCTCCGAATTTTTGCTACAGTATCCGTATGAAAACACCCAATATTTTGGCCCTGATTCCGGCCTACAACGAAGCCAAACATATCGCGGCGGTGGTCACTGCGGTTCAGCCTCACCTGCCGGGGCTGGTAGTTGACGACGGCTCCGATGATAAAACCGCTCTGCTGGCCGAAAAAGCCGGCGCGGTTGTTCTGCGGCAAAGGCCAAACCAGGGCAAAGGGGCCGCCCTGCAAGCCGGATTTCAATACGCGCTTGCCCAGGACTACGAAGCCGTCCTCACCCTCGATGCCGACGGGCAGCACGACGCGGCAGAAATCCCCCGCTTTTTAGCCGCCTGGCAGCCAAAAAAGCCGGACCTCATCATTGGCGCCAGAGATTTTAGCGGGATGCCGCCGGTGCGCCGCACATCCAATACAATTGGCCGCCATCTCTTTTCGTGGGCTGCCGGTCAATACATTCCCGATAACCAATCCGGCTATCGGCTCATCAGCCGCCGATTGATGCAGGCCATGCTGTCCGGTCAAGAGGGCGGCTTTGAGTTTGAAGTCGAAATGATTGTGGTTTGCCTGGAACAGAAATTGACCCTCAGTTGGGTGCCAATCCGCACCATTTATGCCGATGAAACCAGCCACATCAGCCCCCGACAGCATGTAATTAATTTTTTGCGCGTTGTCTGGCAAACCCGGCAACGGCTGCATCACCAGAAGGGAGTGCCTTAGCGATGAAAGCCATGCAGTTATTCCAGCCGGCCCCGGCGGATACCGCCCCCTTGCAAGCCGTAGAACTGCCTACCCCGGAACCGGGGCCGGGCCAGGTGCGGCTCAAAATCCACACCTGCGGCGTGTGCCACACCGACCTGCACATTGTGGAGGGTGATCTGGATTTACCCCGCCTGCCCACTATTCCCGGCCATGAAATTATTGGCACGGTTGAGGCGGTTGGCCCCGGCGTGACCCAGCACAAACATGGCGACAGGCTGGGCGTGCCCTGGCTGCACCAAACCTGCGGTCAGTGTCATTATTGCCGGGCCGGCAAAGAGAACCTGTGCCAAAATATCCAATTCACCGGTATGCACGCCGATGGCGGTTTTGCCGAACACATTGTTGTGCCGGCTGATTTTGCCTACCCCATCCCCTCCATTTTTGATGATGCCCATGCCGCGCCGCTGCTGTGTGCCGGTGTGGTCGGTTTTCGCTCGCTGCGGTTAAGCCAGGTGCAGCCCGGCCAAAAATTGGGGCTGTACGGCTTTGGGGCCTCGGCCCACATCATCATCCAGATTGCCCTGCATTGGGAATGCGAGGTGTTTGTCTTTACCCGCAGCCCCCATCACCGGCAGATGGCCCGCCACATGGGCGCGGTCTGGGTGGGCGGCGCCGAGGATGACCCCGGCGTTCGGCTCGATAGCAGCATTATTTTTGCCCCGGCAGGCGGGCTGGTGCCGGAAGCGTTGCGGGTTCTGGACCGGGGCGGCACGCTGGCTCTGGGCGGCATCCACATGAGTCCCATCCCGCCAATGCCGTACGATTTGCTGTGGCACGAGCGTACTATCCAGAGTGTGGCAAACAGTACCCGCCAGGATGTGCTTGATTTTCTGGATGTTGCCGCAGAAGTGCCGGTCAAAACAGAGGTAGAGCTTTATCCCCTGTCCGAAGCCAATGAAACTTTACAGCGCATGAAACGTAGTGATATTCAGGGCGCGGCGGTACTGCGAATAACGAATGACGAATAGCGAATGACGAATTCTGCATCGCCCATCTCAGACCGCAATTAATTGTCTTCCAAATTTTTTCAAACCAAACACAATGACTCTTTTTGGAATCTAAACTATGACCACCCTCAAATCCCTGTTCAACCCAAATCGGCGGACCGAGTTTTCCACCCAACAAACGTTAACGCTCATCGGCCTGGCCGGATTGACCAGCCTGCTGCTGGCCATGGTTCCGGTGTTTAGCCTGCTGAACTACCCCTTCCGCTTGCTGTTGACGATGGTGCATGAACTGGGCCACGGCCTGGCCGCCTTGCTGACCGGCGGTCATTTTGTCCGCTTTGTGGTGTACCCCAACGGGGCCGGGCTGGCCTACACCGCCGGCGGATGGCGATTCGCTATTATCCCGTCCGGTTATGTGGGATTGGCCCTGTTTGGGGCCGGATTGATTATGCTGGGGCGCAGTCACCGTTGGAGCCGGACGGCAATGGCTATTATCGGAGGTGGGATGATGGTGCTGGCAGCGCGATACGGCGTACCGAGCATCTTTTCCGCGGATTTTCTGAGCGGCCTGCTGACGACTGTCAGCGGGCTTCTGTTTGGGGGGGCTTTTTTGTGGGTGGCGGTCAAGGCCGCGCCGGGCTGGATTATCTACCTGCTGCATCTGGTGGCCATCCAGGCCGGGCTAACTGCCTTTTCTGACCTGGTAGGCCTGATCGGCCTATCAACCCGATTTTTTAACGCCCCGGCCAACGATGCCCAGTCAATGGCCCAAATCACCTTTATTCCGGCTTTTGTGTGGGCCATGTTGTGGGCCGCCGCCGCGATCGTATTAATCGGCGGGGCTATCTGGAATACATGGCTAAACCGCGCCTAACGCAAAACTCCCCACCTTAAAATTCAAACACCACAGGCCATAAACCGGTCAAGAGTCTCCCAAACCGGCCAAAATATGGTATAATAAAAGACAAGCTCCTGAACGTTTGTTCTTCTCGCTTCTCTACAAGATACAGGCACCTTTTAACAAGCAACCCTAGATGTAGTATAAATTTGAGGCATTTATGTCGAACTTTTGCCATTTACATTGTCACAGCGAATATTCCCTGCTCGATGGACTGGGCCGCACCGCCGACCTGGCCAAAGAGGCCGCTCGATTGGGCCAACCGGCCCTGGCCCTGACCGACCACGGAGTGATGCACGGGGCTATTGAATTTTTTCGCAACTGCAAAAAGCAGGGGGTCAAACCGATTATCGGGATAGAAGCCTATATGACTCCCGCTGGCCGGTCAATGGGCAGCACCGACCCCAACAAAGATAAAGTTCGGCATCACCTGCTTTTGCTGGCCCAAAATATGACCGGCTACAAAAACCTGCTCAAAATTGCCAGCGATGCCCAATTGAAAGGTTTTTACTACAAACCCCGCATTGATGCCGATTACCTGGCCGCCCACGCCGACGGCCTCATCTGTACCACCGGCTGCATGGCTGCCGAAATCCCGTGGCTGCTCAACCCGGAAGACGGACGCGTGCCCCAGCCGGACCTGGCCCTGGAACGCCTGCAATGGTACATTGACGTTTTTGGCCGGGATCGCTTTTTTATTGAGTTGCAAGAACACAGCATCCCCGCCCTGACCACCATCAACAAAACCCTGTTCGAGTGGGGTAACAAATACAATCTGGACTTTTTAGTCACCAACGATGTCCATTATGTGACTGCTCAGGATGCTGAAGCCCACGATACCCTGCTGTGTGTGCAAACCAACTCGCTCATCACCCAGCAAAAACGAATGCGCCTGTCTGACAATGGTTACTACCTGAAAAGCGAACAGGAAATGCGAGATCTGTTCCGTCCATTGGCCGATTTGCCGGAAAGCGCCTTCACCAACTCGCTGAAAATTGCCGAAATGTGCGAAGTTGACCTGGAAGACAAAAACTTTCACCTGCCGGACCCATTTGAAACCACTATTCTGCAAAGCAACATGCCGGCGGACCAACCGAAGACAAACGCGGCAGATTATGACACCCTGGACCAATTCTTTGCCGCCTCCGCCGCGCCGTGGCTGGCCGAAATCCCCACCGAATTTCTGGAAGCCAAAGATTATCCCGGCGCCCTGCGCTGGCTGACCGAAAAAGGACTGGTAGAACGCTACGGCGACGAGGCCCACTCCGAGAAAATACAGGCCCGCAAAGAACACGAACTAAACATCATCAACAATATGGGTTTTGCCCCGTACTACCTGATTGTGTGGGATTTGTGCGCCTACGCCCGCCAGAAAAATATCTGGTGGAACGTACGCGGCTCCGGGGCCGGCTCAATTGTGGCCTACGCCGTTGGCATCATTCTGATTGACCCCCTGCGGCACAACCTGATCTTTGAACGGTTTCTCAACCCCGGTCGCGGCTCCATGCCGGATTTCGACCTTGATTACCCAGATGACCAGCGAGGGGCCATGATTGCCTACGCTCGCCGCCGTTACGGTGATAAACGGGTGGCTCAAATTGTATCGTTTGGCCGGATGAAAGCCCGGGCCGCGGTGCGCGATGTGGGCCGGGCCATGGACGTCCCCCTGCCGGAAGTGGACACTATCGCCAAAATGATTTCCGCCATCCCCGGCAAACCGGCGACCATTGACAACTCCCTTGATACCGAGCACGAATTTTATTCGCCCGATTTGAAAGACCGGGTTAACAGCCAGAGTCATGTGGAACAGCTCGTTGGTTACGCCCGCAATCTGGAGGGGGTGGCCCGTCACGCCTCTGTTCACGCCGCGGCCGTCATCATCACCGACAAAGATTTGACCGAATATGTACCGGTGATGCGGGCACAGGGATCGGTGATTACAGAATCTGTCACCCAGTTTGAATTTCCGGTGTGTGAATCCATTGGTCTGCTCAAGGTTGACTTTCTGGGTTTGTCTACCTTGACCATTATGCGCAAGGCCGCAGAACTGATTAAGAAACGACACGGTCTGGAATACACCCTGTCGAATATTCCGATGGACAACCTGGAACTGTTCAAACATTATCCGGACTTCCCCCCACCCGAAAAGGCCTTTGAGTTGCTGGCCAGCGGTAATGTAACCGGCGTATTTCAGGTAGAAAGCAGCGGCATGCGGCGCGTGCTGACTGAAATGAAGCCAACCCGTTTTGAGCATATTGTGGCCGCCATCTCGCTGTACCGGCCCGGCCCGCTGGACTACATCCCCACTTACATTGCCCGGTTGCACGGCAAAGAGCCGGTCGAATTCAAACATTCCAGCCTGGAACCGATTCTGGCCGAAACCTACGGCATCATTGTTTATCAGGAGCAAATTATCCGCATCGCCTCAGACCTGGCCGGTTATGCCCCCGGTGATGCTGATATGATCCGCAAAGCAGTCAGCAAAAAAATCAAAGCCAAAATAGACGAACACCGCGCCAAATTTGTAAGCGGCGCCGCGGAAAACGGCATCACCCCGGAAACCGCCGAAGCTATTTATGGCGATATTGAGTTCTTTGCCCGCTACGGCTTCAACAAAGCCCACGCCGCCGACTACGCCCTGGTAACGTGCCAAACAGCCTACCTCAAAGCCCACTACCCCATCGAATATATGACCGCCCTGCTGACTGTAGAGCGGGGCAACACCGAAAAAGTGGGACTGCTGCTGGGCGAATGTCGGGCCATGGGCATCGAAGTACGCCCGCCTCATATTAACGAGGGCAGCATTGAATTCTCTATTGTTGACCGGCCCGGTCAGGAATCAGCCATCTCATTCAGCTTGAGCGCCATCAAAAACGTGGGCGAGGGTCCCATTCGGGCTATTATGGAGGCCCGCGCCGAAGACGGCCCCTTTACCGATATTGACAATTTCTGCAGCCGGGTTGACCTGCGGCAAGTGGGCCGCCGCGCCCTGGAAGGGTTAATAAAAGTAGGGGCCTTTGATGAATTTGCCGACCGGGCCACAATGCTGGCCCTGGTAGACCGCATGATTAACCTTTCCAGCTCTACCCACAAAGCAGCCGCGGCCGGACAAATGAGCATGTTTGATCTGGGCGGGTTCGATGCCCCGCAAACCGGCTCTATTATGCACCCGCCGCCGGACATAACAGAAATCAGCAATAAAGAAAAACTGGCCTGGGAAAAAGAGCTATCCGGCACCTACCTGTCGGCGCACCCGATGCATAAATATATGCCGATGATTAAATCAGCCCACATTACCATGCTGCTGGACCTGGATGAAACTATGCATGACAAAGTTGTGCAGGTCGCCGGCATGATCAACTCGGTGCGCAACCATTACACCAAAAAAGGCAAATCAATGGCCTTTGTAGAAATTGAAGATATACAAACCAGTCGCGAAATCGTGGTTTTTCCCAAAGCCTTCGAGGCCCATCGAGACCTGCTGGTCGAAGGCAATCTGGCCGTGGTGCGGGGAAAGGTTGATGCCAAAGGCGGTGGTCCCCCAAAAATTCTGGCCGATTCCATTTCCAACGAATTTACCACCTACAACGCAGTCGGAGCCACAACTGAACGGGCTAAACCCAACGGTGCCAACGGTCATCCACCGCTTCCGCCGGAGCCGCCACCGCCATCGCCCCCAAAAGTTATGGAACCGGCCAGGCCGGCGATGCCACCGCCTCCACCGGCCCCCGAACCGGTCGAACCGGCCTCGCCAACCGTCGCCGGGCGTCGGCTGCACATCACCCTGCGCCGCACCAACAACCTGGCCCAGGACAAACACCTTCTGAAAACCGTCTACCATCTGCTCACCCAGCGGCCCGGTCGCGATCAATTCACCCTTTATATTCCCGATGGTCTGGAAAAAGTGCGGGTTGACTTTCCACACAGTTCTACCCACCACACCGACCACCTGCACCAACAACTGGTTGATTTGTTGGGCGAGGCGGCCCTGAAGATTGAGTGACGTTTGCCCGGATGGCAGATTGACAGATTATCTACAATGCCCTATACTGTGACACCGTAAAGAAGTGAAAAACCCCACAATGGAAGTGGGAAGCGACTGTACCAACCCGCAGGCGTCTTTCCCGATTTCCTGCTCTATTCATCACCAAAGGGCTGCCGGTTTGGCAGCCTTTTTCTTTTAGTCACATTTTAGACACACTATTTTTGGAGGGTAATCTACTATGGCAAACGCAAGCAAACCTAAAGGTGTTATTGGCATTTTAACCGGCGGCGGCGACGTCCCCGGCCTGAACCCGGCTATCCGGGCAGTCACAATCCGAGCCATTCGCGAAGGGTATCAGGTTATCGGACTGCGGCGCGGCTGGGCCGGTATCACCGAAATTGTCCGTGATAAAAAGGCTGATAACAGTGCCCATTATCAAGTGCTGACCGAAGCAGTTGTAAACAGAGCCGGAAGAACAGGCGGTACATTTTTACACACTTCTCGTACCCGTCCCAGCCATATGGCTAAAGAAGCCGTTCCCAATCATCTTAAAGACACTTACAAAGAAGAAATCAATGATCTGACCCCGGAAGTCCTCAAAAACCTGGAATTTCTGGGCATTGACTACCTCATCCCCATTGGCGGCGACGACACCCTAAGCTACGGCGTACGTCTGTATCAAGAAGGGATGAAAGTAATTGCTATCCCCAAAACAATGGATAACGACGTGCCCGGCACCGATTACTGTATCGGCTTTAGCACCTGTGTGAGCCGCACCATCGAACTGACCAACAGCCTGCGCACCTCGGCCGGCTCCCACGAACGATTAATGGTCCTGGAAGTATTCGGTCGGTATGCCGGTTTCACCGCAATGTTGCCCACCATGGCCGGCGCGGCCAACCGCTGCGTGATTCCCGAACACAAATTTGATATCGAACAACTAACCGAGCTGATGGTGTACGACCGCAACAAGAACCCCAGCAAATACGCCATTGTGCTGGTTTCGGAAGGGTCGATGTTTAAAGGCGGTGAAATGATTTTTGCCGATGGCGCCGCGGATGCTTACGGTCACAAAAAACTGGGCGGTATTGGCGATCTGGTTTCGTCTGAATTAAAAGCCCGTTCCGGCAAATACAACAACGGCAAACCGGTTAATATCATCAACCAGCGCCTCGGCTACATGGTGCGGGGCGGCAACCCTGATGCCATTGATTCGATTGTGCCGATGGCGTACGGCAACCTGGCTCTTGATTTACTGCTGCGTGGAATCCATGGTCGGCTGGTTGTGTTGAAAAACGGGCGCTACGACAACATGCCGCTCGATGTTATCGCCAACAATAAAAAGCTGGTCGATATTCCCAAGCATTACAACACCGAACGCCTGCGCCCCCATTACAAGAGCTTTGAAATGAAACCGCTGTTCCTGATGACCAGCGAAATGGAATAAAGACGTAAAGATTTGGAGATTGGGGATTCGGAGATTTTCGAATCCCCAATCTCAACAGATTCAATTTTGCAGGAGGTGTACATGAACATCGGTATCTTGACAGGTGGAGGGGATGTGCCCGGCCTGAACCCCTGCATTAAAGCTGTTGTAAACCGGGCCATTGAAGACGGACACTCAATTTTGGGTATTCGCCGGGGGTGGGGCGGCCTGCTCAACTACAACCCCGCCGACGAGAATTCAGCCGCAAAATGGCTGATGCCGCTGGATAAGCAAGTAGTCCGCACCGTAGACCGCACCGGCGGCACCTTTTTGCACACTTCCCGCACCAATCCCGGCAAGGCCAGAGCCGCCGATACGCCGGAAATGTTGCGCGACAGCGACTGGACCCCGGACTCGCCTGATATTACAGATTTCACCCCCCATATTCTGGAAAATCTGGCCCACCTCAAGCTGGATGTCCTCATTGCCATCGGCGGCGACGACACCCTCAGCTATGCCCATCGCCTGCACATCGAGGGCTTTCCCATTGTGGCTGTCCCCAAAACTATGGATAACGACGTTTTCGGCACCGATTATTGCATCGGCTTTTCCACCGCGGTTACCCGCAGCGTCAATTTCATCCGCAATCTGCGCACCAACGTTGGTTCGCACGAACGCATCGGCATCATCGAGTTGTTTGGCCGCAACTCCGGTGAAACCTCGCTCATTTCCGCGTATCTGGCCGGGGTAGACCGGGCCATTATTTCTGAAGTGCCGTTTGATCCGGAAAAACTGGGGGCCTTGCTGCTTGAAGATAAGAACTCCAATCCCAGCAATTACGCGCTGATGACTATTTCCGAAGGGGCCACCATGATTGGCGGAGAAATAGTACAATATGGCGAAGCCGATGCCTATGGTCACAAAAAACTGGGCGGCATCGGAGCCATTACCGGCGATATGCTCAAACGGGTTACCGGCCACAAAATGATGTACCAGCAGGTAGGATACCTGATGCGCTCCGGCGCGCCGGATTCGATTGATTTAATGGTGGGATTCAATTTTGCCAACATGGCCATGGATTTAATTCAGGCTGACCAGTTTGGCCGGATGGTGGCCCTGAACGACGGCAAATATACCGATGTGCCGGCTAATATTCTGTCTGAGGGGGTTAAGCGGGTTGATGTGGCAGAACTGTACGACGTTAACGCCTACCGGCCCAAAGTCCGCCACGTTAAAGATAAACCGATGTTTTTGTATTGATTTTGGACCTGTTGATTTTTTACGAGCAATGGGCGAGTGGTGTCCCATTCCAGCGACTCAACAACGGTATCAATTCTCGATGACGGCTGATAACGGCATCGGGAACTACCGCCTGGGCCGGGTCATCGGTGGCGGCAATCCAATCATCTTTGCTGATGCCGGTGTACTGCACCGCCCGCATCCCCACCGCCTGCGCCCCGGCGATGTCCGTCCGCAACAAATCGCCCACATGGACAGCCTGAGCCGGTTTGGCTCCCAGGGCAGCCAGCGTGGTCAAAAAAGCAGAAGCGTGTGGTTTACTGCGGCCAATCTCATCGGAAAAAGTTAAATGAGAAAAATAGCGGTCGATGCCATCCTGGATCAGCAGTTGGCGCAGAATCCGGCCCGGTGTAATCCCCGTATCAGAAATAACAGCCAGTTTGTGATTCCGGCTCAAATCAGCCAGAATTTCCCGGATATCCGGGGCCAGGCTGGGCAGGTCGTCGAGGACGCTGTTTTCCATGTGCTGCGCCACCTCGGCCAAATCTGCCGGCGCCAGGGAGGTATCCAAAGCCTCCAGCATTAGCCCCAACCACTCATCCGCGGGAATGGTGCGATGCTCCTCCATCCACACCCGGCTCCAATTGTGTCGGGCGGTCCGTACTGCGGCTTTGAACTGGTCAGAATCAAACTCGGCGCTACTGCGAGCCTGCACCATATTTTGCAAAGCCAGCAATCGTTCGGTGTAATCCACAGTTTTGCTTTTATAAATTGTCGCCCAAAAATCAAAGGTGATGGCGGTAATTGTCACTTTAAACTTCCTTCCGTATCTGGTGAGCCAGGTTCAGCGCCCGCTGGGGAGCATCTCCCACATATTGGCCCGCATCGAGTAAATTTTGCACCTCAACCGGCGGAAGCCAGGCCGTAATCCGTTCATCCCCGGTTAGTAGTTGCGGCAGTGGATTGGGCTGATCGGTGGCTATTTTGGCCCAGGCGGTCAGGCTGTGCTGCCGGATGATTTCGTGCATTGCCTGCCGGTTGGCGCCGGCCTTGACGGCGGCCATCAGCACCCGCTCGGTGGCAGCAAAGGTGCCGTATTTCTCCAGATTTCGGGCCTGGGCCGCTTCGTCAACCTGTAAATCACGGATCAAACGGGTGGCCCGCCGCAGAATCTCATCAACCGCCAAAAAAGCGGTGGGGAACAGTGCGCGGCGATTGGCAGAATCATCCAGGGTCCGTTCCAGCAGCGAATGGGCGGCATTATCCCAGGCTGTCCGGGGCAGGGCTGCCACAAAACGGGCCAGGCTGTCGATGTTTTCGGCATTGATGGGATTTCGCTTAAAGGGCATGGCGCTGGAACCAACCTGCTTGCGGCCAAACGGCTCGGCCCATTCGCCCAGCGAGGGGGCCTGCAAAAGACGCAGGTCGAAGGCGAATTTGTAAAGCGAGCCGGCCACCCCGGCCAGGCTGTTCAGCACCAGCCAATCCTGCTTGCGGGGATAGGTTTGGGTTGCCACCGGAAACGGCTCCAACCCGACGGCAGCCATGATATGAGCCTCCAGGCGGGGCGCGTCCCAATCTGTGCCGGCCAGCAACTCCTGATATGAAGCCGACGTACCGACAGCCCCCTTGAAGCCTTTGCCCCGAATACCGGCCCGTACCCGCCGAAGTTCAGCCAGATCGGTTAGCAAGTCAAAGCCGTATTGGGCCAGGCGATAGCCGAGAGTGGTCGGCTCTGCGGGCTGCAAATGGGTAAAGCCGATGACCGGGGTTTTGGCCCAACGCTCAATCTGCTCGGTCAAACCGGTCAGCAGGGTTGTTAAGCGTCTCAGAATCAAATCCAGGCTGTGGCGCAGGCGCAGGGCATCGGCATTATCTTCGATATCCATTGAGGTGGCCCCCAAATGAATAATTCCTCCCCCGACGGGGCACTGTTCGGCAAAGGTCATGATTTCGGCCATTAAATCGTGATGGATTTCGGCTTCAATTTCCAGGGCGCGGGCCACATCAACATCATCCACGCGGGCGCGCACATCATCAACCTGGGCTTGGGTAACCAGGCCGGCCTGCTGTTGCGCTTCGGCCAATGCCAGCCACAACTGCCGCCACAGTTTTCGCTTGGCGGCCTCACTCCACAGATGGCGCATTTCCGG
>Ga0180430_10004591_pt1 | contig 11618 bp, 11 predicted proteins | sample SS_ome_9_FD_132999 | JGI IMG/M metagenome (GOLD analysis project Ga0180430, IMG submission 132999) | Hypersaline lake sediment archaeal communities from the Salton Sea, California, USA - SS_1_S_2 metaG | ecosystem: Environmental > Aquatic > Non-marine Saline and Alkaline > Hypersaline >... | reverse complement strand
TACGCCAACCGGCTGCGATGGCCTCGGCGGCCTCGACAGCAGACATGGTGCCCCCGAAGGAATCCGGGGCGATCAGGACGCGCACATCGGCGACGTTATCGCTCCCCTGCGCCCCGCTCATAGGTCGAATCAGGTCGGCAGCATGAGACGGTGTGTGCGGGGGCTGGCAACCGGTGTCACACTTATCGAATGGCGCAGTCCTTCGTCGAACCCGATAAGACACCGCTGGCACTGCTGCTGCTCGGCCAGGACGCCGATCCCGACAGCGAGCGCGGGGTGGAATGCCCCGGTGATCTCCCGCCGGCCAGCGATCCCGACCTCGTCGCTCGCGCCGCGGCTGCGAAGGCTGCTCTGGGAGACCGGGTGTTCATCCTCGGCCACCACTATCAGCGTGATGAGGTCATCCAGTTCGCCGACGTCACGGGTGATTCGTTCAAGCTCTCCCAGCAGGCAGCTGCCCGACCCGAGGCGGAGTTCGTCGTATTCGCCGGTGTGCACTTCATGGCCGAAAGCGCCGATATCCTCACCGCCGACCATCAGAAGGTGATCCTGCCCGACCTGGCCGCCGGCTGCTCCATGGCCGATATGGCCGCGATGCATCAGGTGGATGAGGCCTGGCAGACCCTCACCCGTTGGGACTTGGCGGACAGCACGATTCCGATCACCTACATGAACTCCTCGGCCGACATCAAGGCATTCACCGGTCGCAACGGGGGCTCGATCTGCACCTCGAGCAATGCGAAGCGGTCGTTGGAATGGGCTTTCGAACGAGGTGAGCGGGTGCTGTTCCTGCCCGACCAGCATCTGGGCCGCAACACCGCAGTACGCGATCTGGACATGTCCCTCGAGGACTGCGTCGTATGGGATCCGCACAAGCCCGATGGCGGGTTGACCATCGAGCAGGCACGGTCGGCGCGCATGCTGCTGTGGAAGGGCCACTGCTCCGTGCACGGCAGGTTCACCGCAGAGTCCGTCGATGATGTGCGCGATCGCATGCCCGGGATCACCGTGCTCGTCCACCCCGAATGCCGTCACGAGGTCATCAACAAAGCCGACCTGGTCGGTTCGACCGAATTCATCATCGCCACCATCGATGCCGCTCCCTCGGGTTCGGCGTTCGCCGTGGGTACGGAACTCAATCTGGTCCGTCGACTGGCATTGAGCCATCCGGACAAGACGGTGGTGTTCCTCGACAAAGCGGTGTGCTTCTGCTCGACGATGAACCGCATCGATCTCCCTCACCTGGTGTGGTCACTGGAGAACCTGGTCGAGGGTCGGGTTGTCAATCAGATCACCGTCGATCCCGACACCGCGCACTGGGCTCGCGTCGCGCTCGATCGGATGCTGGCGCTTCCGGGAGTCGCAACCTCGACCGCTCCGGTCGACTGACGCCAGGGTCACTTCGAAAGCGTCGGAGCACCCCAGACCGGGAACCACCGGGACAGATCCGCCTCCCAGGGCAATTCACCGGTCAGTAGATCACGCACCTTCAATTCAGTGATGTTGTCGCGCCGCTCCTCACTACCGACCTCGGGGACGAACGGATAGAACGTCCCCCGCTTGTAGAGGTAGACCAGGGCGAGCGTGGCGCCTTCAGGATCGCGGAACGGCACGATCGAGCACAGCAGTTGCGGGGCGAAACCATGGTCGGCGAGCGTGCTGTTCACCGCATGCAGGTCGGTGACGATCGCCGAGACATCGGGTTCGGGTTCAGACACGATCAGCCACGTGTACCCGAACGAATCGGTCGTCAACCGGACGGGCGGGCCGCCATCGGCATTGAGCAACTCGGTGATCTCCGCCTCGACATCGGCCATAGCGCGCCCTTCGACGGAGCGAAAAGCCACGGCGCCCTGCCCTGTCGACACGAAATCCATGCTGACCTGCAGCGTGATGGCCGCCGAGGGCACCGCGAACAACGCATCGAGGTTCGGACGCACGGGCTTGCGGCGCCCCAGAAGTCCGTCGAGGAATCCCATGCGGATGCCTCAGCGTTCACCGAGTTCGGCGGAGATCTTCGCCAATTGAGCCAGGCGCTTCTCCAGCGATGGATGGGTGGACATCAAGGACTCCAGGCCGAGTCCCCCGCGACCGCGCGAGAACGCCGGTGCGAACGCGAACGAACTCACCGGTTCCATCTTGCGCAGATCCTGAGTGGGAATCGCGGCCATGTCGCCACTGATCTTCTGCAGGGCTCGCGCCAGCGCCGACGGGCGACCTGTCACGTAGGCCGCTCCTCGATCAGCCCCGAGTTCGCGGTACCGCGAAAGAGCACGGATGAGGATGTAGGAGATCGCATAGACCAGGATGCTGACCAGCATCACCGCGAAGAACAGCAAGGCCGTGTTCTGGTCGCGCCGATCCCGCATCATCGAACCCCACATCGCCGAACGCACGAGAAAGCCGGCAAGGATCGCGGTGAAAGACGCGATGGTCATCACGAGGACATCACGATGAGCGACGTGCGACAACTCGTGCGCGACCACGCCCTCGAGTTCATCTCGATCGAGGCGTCGCAGCAGTCCCGTGGTCACGACGACAACCGATCGTTTCGGCGTCCTACCGGTCGCAAAGGCATTGGGCACATCGGTGTCTGCGATCGCGATCCGCGGCTTGTCCATGTCGGCCATCGCACAGAGTCGATCGACGAGCGCATGCAGTTGCGGTGCCTGCTCAGGTGAGACTTCGTGGGCCCGCATCGCACCGAGTGCGAGGGAGTCGGAGAACCACCACTGCCCGAAGATCAAGGCTCCCATGATGACGAGGACGAAGATCGCGCCGACGCCGAGGGCGAGCAGGACACCACCCAGAATGACGTAGAGAAGACCGAGACCGAACATGGTCGCGAACATGCGGGCCGTCAGGCCCCTGTCGATGCCGAAACGGGTGCGGGCCATCGCTGGTGGTCGTCAACTCCCTCGCAAGGTCGGTGTGCGTTGATCGTTCGAACGGTGGATCTGTCGGCGTTCCACCCGGTGAGGTGGTGGTCAGCCCTTATCCGATTCGATCGCCGGCTTCTCCGGCGCAGACGACAACTCAGCGCGCAGCGCGGCCAGGTCGTCGTCCACCTGTGACGCACTGGCCATGCGCTCCAGTTCCAGCGTCAGACTGTCCTTGCTCGTTCCCGAAACATCATCGAGAGCGCCAGAAGCCACGAGTTCATCGATCGCCCCGGCTCGCGCCTGCATCTGCGAGGTCTTGTCCTCGGCCCGCTGGATGGCCAGCCCCACATCACCCAGCTCATCGGAGATCCCGGTGACGGCTTCGCTGACCTTCGTCTGCGCCTCAGCCGCCGTATAGGTGGCCTTGATCGTCTCCTTGCGGGTTCGGAAAGCATCGACGCGGGCCTGCAGCTGCTGGGACGCTTGAACCAACTTCTCCTCTTGATCCTGCAACTGCGCCAACTGATCGGTGAGGTCCGCGACCTGCTGCTGCAGGCCGCTCTTGCGGGTGAGTGCTTCTCGGGCCAGGTCCTCGCGGCCGGCCCCTAGCGCGGCTTTGGCCTGGTCCTGCAATTTATCGGCCTGCTTAGCCAGGTTGGTGATCTGCAGCTCGATGCGCTTGCGGCTGGTGGCGACGTCAGCCACGCCCCGGCGCACCTTCTGCAGCAACTCCAGCTGCTTCTCGTAGGAGTAATCCAGCGTCTCGCGGGGATCCTCCGCCTTGTCCAAGGCTTTGCTCGCCTTGGCCTTGAAGATCATGGTGAAGCGCTGCCACAAGCCCATCGATGCCTCCCGAACTGGCCGACCTGCCCCGTCACTACGGGGGCATTGCCTTCCAGACTATGCGCTGCTGCCCCTGGTGCGCTCCCCGACGCCGATCTGAGCAGGCTGAGCCTGCGACCGCTACCCTGGCATCCATCATGTTCTCCCGCCGCCAACGCCCCGACGCCGCAGAACCTGGCGACGATGCTCCTATCGACGACACCCCCCGCGGCAAAGGTCGGCCCACCCCCACCCGCAAAGAGGCCGAACAGGCCCGCAAGGAGGCGCTGCGCTCCGCGGGCGATGCCCGGTCAGCCCGTCGTGCAGCGCGGGCCCGTGAGCGACAGGCCCGGATGCAGAACCGGGCCGCACTCCTCGCGGGTGACGAGAGTCGCATGCCCGCACGCGACCGCGGTCCGGTCCGACGGTTCACCCGGGATTTCGTCGACTCCCGATTCACCGTCGCGGAGTACTTCATCTTCATCGCACTCGCGGTCTTGATCCTGGGATTCATCCCCAACCAGGTGGTTCAGTCGATCGTGTCCCTCGCCTGGTTCGTGCTGATCGCGATCATCCTGGTCGATTCCACGATCCTGGTTCTGCGGCTGAAGGCACAGTTGAAGGAACGGTTCCCCGAGAAGTCCGAGCGCAAGGGCGCGGTGTTCTACGCGATCATGCGGACCCTGCAGTTGCGCAGGCTCCGCCTTCCTCCACCGAGGGTCAAGCGTGGCGGTGAACCCAACGGCTCCAAGGGTCCGTCGGGTTCGCGCGGTCCAGCTACTCGGAAGGGGAACTGATTCCCATGCAACATCGCCGACTCGGCGCAAGTGGCCTGCGCGTCAGCGAGATCATCCTCGGCAACTGGATCACCCACGGATCGCAGATCGACGATCAGACCGCGATCGATTGCGTTCATGCCGCTCTCGATGCCGGTATCACCACCTTCGACACCGCCGACGTCTACGCCGGGACTGCCGCCGAGTCGGTTCTGGGGCGGGCCCTGCGCGATCAGCGTCGCGAGGGGCTGGAGATCGCCACCAAGGTGTACTGGCCGACAGGTCCCGGGCCCAATGATCGCGGGTTGTCCCGCAAGCACATCCGCGAATCGCTCCACGCGTCCCTGCGCCGACTCCAAACTGACTACGTCGATCTCTATCAGGCCCATCGATTCGACTATGAAACTCCACTCGAGGAGACCCTTCACGCCTTCCACGATCTGGTGCGCGAAGGAAAGGTCCTGTACCTGGGAGTCTCAGAGTGGCGCGCCGAGGAAATCGAAGCCGCCGCGCAGATCATCGAACGTGACAACCTGACACCGCTGGTGTCGAATCAGCCGCAGTATTCGATGCTGTGGCGGGTTATCGAAGCCGAGGTCGTACCGACCAGCGAGCGTCACGGCATCGGGCAGATCGTGTGGTCACCCATCGCTCAGGGTGTACTGAGCGGAAAGTACTTGCCTGGCAAGGACATTCCTGCGGGTAGTCGTGCCAGCGGTGGAGAGGGCGCTGGTTTCATCAGCCGGTTCATGGATGAATCCATCCTGGAGGCCGTCCAGCGGCTGCGCCCGATCGCGGAATCCGCAGGTGTGACGATGTCGCAACTGGCCATCGCCTGGGTGCTCGCTCAACCGGGGATTTCCGCAGCGATCATCGGCGCATCCCGGCCCGAGCAGGTGGCCGAGAACGTCGCGGCCTCCGGTGTGACATTGGATGCGCAGACTCTCGCCGCCATCGACACGGCACTCGGTGACGTGGTCGTTCGCGACCCCGCGCTCACCCAGTCACCCAACCCCCGCCCCTGAACCTCAGCCTGAGCTATCGGGGTGCAGGCTCATCGGGCCGTAGACCAACCGGTCGCCCTCGTACAGGCTCACCGCGTCCACACCCGAGTCGAGCAAGCCTCGCCACGATTCTCCGAACCAGGCTTCGGCTTCCGACTGTGACGGGAACCCCGACGTGACCGCCCCGGCCGGCAATGGCTCGACCGGTCGGCCATCAGCCTGCTGATAGATCCAGATCCATGCACCCGTCGCGTTCATGCAGATCAGCCTAGAACGTGCGCTAGGGTGCGAGGTGTTGAATAACTGAATACGAATACGCGCCCGACGTCCAGGGGAAGCCGGTGAGAATCCGGCGCTGACCCGCAACCGTGAGCGACCGACCGAGCCATCGGCATCGGCGAGTCGACAAGTCGGAGCACCTGGCGGGCGCGAGCGGCTTGATATTCCGTCGAGGTCTACGGGACGGCGCGCGCACTCTCTCCCCGATCCAGCGGAGCCTGAATGCAGGTTCTGCGGAGCCGGTGAGGTGGTCGGCTCGCATCGTCGTGTGGGTCGCTCACCTGAGAGGTCACAGCAACGTGTTTTCCCTACGCTCTTCCACCGAACCATGTCCGCGCGCATCATCATCCGCTGTCTCCCGGCGATTTACCGTCCTTCGTTCGCTGCTGGCGATCGGCGCCGGTGGCGCCCTCTCGGTGTCGCTTCTGGGTGCATCCGCCACAGCAGCACCCGATCAGGTCGGCGCCGCAGCAGACACGGTCTCCCCCGCCGCCGACGACGGCCTCTTCGGCGCCGCCGACCCCACCTTCGACGGCGTGTTCCGTCAGTCCTTCGCGATTCTGGGGCTCCAGGCGACGGGTTCGCGAGTTCCTGCGGACGCCATCGAATGGCTCATCGACCAGCAGTGCCCGGACGGGTCGTTCACGTCCTATCGTGCCGACACCTCCGCCCCCTGCCCTGAACCTGACCTCGAGGCGTTCACCGGACCCGACACCAATTCCACATCGCTGGCCGCACTCGCTCTCGATGCAGTCGGGGCAGACGACGCCTCCGCTGCTGCCGCAGCCTGGTTGCTCGACGGTCAAACCCGCGGGGGTGGATGGCCCTATCTGGCTGGCGGCTCACCCGACACGAATTCCACCGGATTGGCACTGGCCGCTATCGACGCGCTGACGCCGCGGGGGCACAAGCGCAGCGTGCGCATCGCCACCAATTTCCTTCGTCGTGCGCAGGTGCCCTGCGGAACCGAGCGCGATGACCGCTTCGGAATGCCGTACCAGGCTGGGCTCAACCCGGACACGTTCTCCTCCTCTCAGTCGCTTCTCGGACTCAGCGGTGCTTTCCCGGTCCGCGAGAGGAGTCAGCGACGCGCGGTGGCGAGCGTCGAATGTCGTCCTGATGATCGTGTTGTCGATCCCGTGTCCGGAGTGGCTCGATGGATTTCCCGACTGTTGAATACCTCCGACGGCGCGCTACCCAATACTTTCGATCCCAGCGCCATCGACTGGAACTCCACCGCCGTGTCGATACTCGGTCTCGTCGCGACGCGCACCTCGGGGATCGCCACTGATCGCGCCGTCGCGGCCCTGGCCGACAACATCGAGGAGTACATCGGCTCGGATTCCGGCGATCGGCCCGCGGCACTCGGAGTCAGTCTCCTGGTCACCGAGGCGACCGGATCCGACCCGCGCGACTTCGGAGGCGCGGATCTCACCGCACGGCTCCTATCAACACGGCAGGGCTGATCGATCATGCCGAGATGGTCTCGACTCGCCACCGCGGGTGCCCTAGCCGGCGTGCTCATCGTCGGTGGCACGCCGACGTTCGCCCCGGCGGCCGAGGCTGCGTCCTATCGGTACTGGAGCTACTGGCTGGGCGGTGATTCCGGTTGGACGTATTCGTCCTGGGGACCGGCATCCCTGCGGCCGGCCGACGGGAGCGTCGAAGGGTGGCGATTCGGAGTGGGTCAGGGCACCGGAGGCGCCGGACTCGCGCCCCGCATCGCCGCCGATTTCGACCAGGTCTGCGGTGGGACGCAACCGGCACCGGACACCAAGCGGGTTGCAATCATCATCGATCCCGGGCTCGCTGAGCATGCCCCTCCGGGGGAATCCCCTCGTGGGACGTGGGCGATGTGCGTGACCGCACCACCGTCTGCCACCGGTTTCGACATTCTGCGGGCTGCCGCGTCCGTCCGAACGCAGTCAGGCATGGTGTGCGGACTCGCCGGATACCCTGCAAGCGAATGCGCTGTCGTCGTGTCCTCCCCTACACCGGCGCCCACCCCGTCTCCTGCTCCGTCCCGGGACCCCGGCCCCTCACGCCAGCCGACTCCCGTTGCCGAACCCACGCGGCAGCCAGCACCGACACCGCAGTCATCGAATCGCCCGGATCGCCCCAATAGCCCCTCACCGTCACCGGCTACCGGCGTGAGCAGTGATAGGCAATCTTCATCGGCGTCGCCTGTCGGATCATCTGCGACTGCGGATGAGCCATCCCCGGACTCGAACCGTTCCCGAGAGTCGATCGGACGCGAGAGGGATTCGACTTCGATCGGTTCTGCGGCGGATTCCGAAGACCAGGCCGCTTCACCCGATCCTGCCGCTCGCTCGAACCCCGTGGCCGACGATCGCCTCACCGGCCCCGACCCGCAGATCACCATCGTCTCCGCCCCTGTCACCGACACCACCGGCGGACCCGGACCCACCGCAGCCGTTATCGGTGCGATCGCGATAGCGCTGCTGGCTGCCCTGGCCTATCTGCGTCGTCGAACGGCACGGGGAAGCATGTCACCGGATGCCTGATCGAATGGCGAAAACAGCGACCACGGGAACAGCGAATTCGAGGACCGCGGTGTCCGCGACCGAGGCGGGCGCCTGTGCTGCGGCTCCGACTGACCCAGGTTCGCTGCGAAACCTCCGATGGGTGCATCCGGGTGCATGGTGGATCTGGGCGCTTGGCCTTGCCGTAGCCGCATCGCGCACGACGAATCCGCTCCTGCTCGGTCTCATCGTGGCCGTTGCGGCCGTCGTCGTGTCGGCACGCCGACCCCATGCTCCCTGGGGGCGGACCTTCTCGGCATTCCTCGTCCTCGGCGCGATCATCATCGTCATTCGCGTCATGTTCCAGATCCTGCTCGGCGTCCCGATCGGATCAACGGTGCTCTTCGTGCTGCCGACCATCGACCTGCCCGACGTGTTCGCCGGGATACGTGTCGGTGGTGAGGTCACCGGTGAGGAGATTCTCGCCGGCGCCTACGACGGCCTACGACTGGCCACGATCCTGGCCTGTGTCGGAGCAGCCAACTCACTGGCGTCACCGGCTCGACTCCTGGCGAGCGTGCCGGGTGCCCTCTACGAGGCTGGTGTCGCCGTGGTGATCGCGGTGACCTTCGCCCCGCAGCTGATCACCGACCTGCGACGCGTTCGAGCCGCACGGAGGCTCCGGGGGCGCCCCGTGCGCGGACTGCGTGGCATCGCAGGCTCGGCCATTCCGGTCCTCGAAGGCGCCCTGGAACGATCCGTTCACCTCGCAGCAGCGATGGATTCCCGCGGCTACGGGCGCATCGCGAACCGCACAACGCGTCAGCGACGTGTCGCTGCGACAGCACTCCTGGGTTCACTCGCCCTGGGGCTCATCGGGGTCTACGCGATGCTCGACGCATCGGCACCCACGATCGTCGGTGTGATCCTCCTCGCGTCAGGAGCCGCAGTCGCGATCGTCGGCGTGCGGATGGCCGGAGCGCGGTCGCCGCGATCCCGATATCGACCCGACCCGTGGGGCGGACCCGAGTGGATCACCGCGGCCAGCGGACTCATAGCAGCGGCAGCCTTCATCGCAGCAGCGATATGGATGGTTCCCGGAATGACCACGCCGGTCGACCCAGCCCAATGGCCTCGGTTGCCCCTTTTCGCCGTGGCATCACTTGCCATCGCACTCCTGCCGGCATGGGTCACCCCGCAGCCACCCGATCGGCGGTCCCTATGAGCCAGCCACCGGTGAACCCCACACCCGTCAACCCGACACCCATGATCCGCTGGGAATCCGTCACCGTCACGTATCACGAGGCGACCCGTCCCACGATCGAGGACATCGACCTGACCATCAACGAGGGTGAACTCGCTCTCGTCATCGGCCCCACCGGCAGCGGGAAGTCGACCCTGCTGCGCACCATCAACGGCCTGGTTCCGCATTTCACCGGGGGCACCCTGCGCGGTCGGGTTGTCGTCGACGGGCGCGATACCGCAGGCCATCCCCCTCGCGAACTCGCCGATGTCGTCGGATACGTCGCCCAGGATCCACGATCGGGCTTCGTCACCGACACCGTCGAAGAGGAACTGGCATACACGATGGAATCCCTCGGGATCGCACCCGTGGTGATGCGTCGTCGGGTGGAGGAGACCCTCGACCTGCTCGGCCTCACTAATTTGCGATCGCGCCCCCTCGGCATGCTGTCCGGCGGTCAACGCCAACGTGTCGCCATCGGTTCGGTGTTGACCGCCGCCCCCCGCGTCCTGGTGCTCGACGAGCCGACATCGGCCCTCGATCCCGGTGCGGCAGAGGAGGTTCTCGCCGCTGTCCAGCGCCTCGTGCACGATCTGGGCATCACCGTCGTGCTTGCCGAGCACCGGCTGGAACGGGTCGTGGAATATGCCGACCGGGTCATCGTCGTTCCCGGTGGTGGCCGTCCTCTCATCGTCGGCGAACCGACGGTGGTCATGGAGACCGCGCCTATCGCACCACCGGTCGTGCGCCTAGGACGCATCGCCGGCTGGTCTCCGATACCGCTGTCGGTACGCGATGCTCGGCGAGTGGCAGGGGATCTTCGAGCGCAACTGCACGCGGTCGACGCACAACACGCATCGAGCACGCACCCGACGCCGCCCGAGGGCGCCGAGCGACCCGCACTATCGGTCACCCGAGATCTGTTCGTTGCGCTTGGCTCGCACTTCGCAATCAAGGGAGTGTCGTGGCAGTTGCACGCCGGAGAGGTGGTCGCCCTGATGGGTCGCAACGGTGCCGGTAAGTCGACGTTCCTGGGGTCACTCGTCGGACTGCACGCGGCCACTCGAGGGCAGGTCGACGTCGCGGGATCCGATCCGCGCAGCCTCCGGGGAGCCGAACTCGTGCGCACCATCGGCCTAGTGCCCCAGGAGTTCACCGATCTGCTCACTCGTTCGACGGTCGCCGACGAATGCCATGACGCCGATCATGATGCGCGAGTGCCGCAGGGCACAACCGCGGCGATCCTGTCCGATCTCGCACCCGATATCGATCCGGCTACACACCCCCGGGACCTTTCCGAGGGCCAGCGATTGTCCCTCGCCCTCGCCGTCGTGCTCAGCGGTCGACCACCGGTGATCTGCCTCGACGAACCCACCCGTGGCCTCGACTACGACACCAAGGAACGCCTCGTGACGATCTTGCGCCGCATCCAACATGAGGGCCACGCGATCGTGGTCGCCACGCACGACGTCGAACTCGTCGCCGAACTCGCCACCCGTGTAGTGATCCTGGCCGACGGGGAGATCGTGGCCGACGGGCCGACCGCCGACGTAGTCGTCAGTTCACCGTTGTTCGCCCCGCAAGCCGCGAAGATCCTCTCGACCCCGGATGCTCCCGCACGCTGGCTGACTCCCTCCGCGGTCATGAGCGCTCTCGGGGACGCGTCATGACATCGACAACGGCGGTGCGGCTGGGGCCGTGGTCATGGGCCGCGATCGGGCTCGCCACGGTGATCGGGCTGGCCGCGTTCTTCTGGCCGTTCATCGCCGAACCAGGTTCGACCGCCGTCGCCCATTCGACGGACGCACCATGGGTGTTCGCTGCGATCATCCCCCTCGTTCTGCTGGTCGTCGTGGCGCAGATCCTCGACGGTGGCATGGACGCTAAGGCTGTCGCACTCCTCGGAGTCCTCGCGGCGGTCATCGCGATCCTGCGGCCGCTTGGTGCAGGCATCGCCGGCATCGAACCGATCTGGGTCGTCCTCATCCTCGGTGCTCGTGTCTTCGGTCCCGGATTCGGTTTCTCACTCGGTGCGCTCTCCCTGGTGGCCTCGGGCCTGCTCACCGGTGGCGTCGGTCCCTGGTTGCCGTTCCAGATGCTGGGCGCTGCGTGGATGGGTCTGGGTGCGG
>Ga0180430_10004590_pt1 | contig 11619 bp, 12 predicted proteins | sample SS_ome_9_FD_132999 | JGI IMG/M metagenome (GOLD analysis project Ga0180430, IMG submission 132999) | Hypersaline lake sediment archaeal communities from the Salton Sea, California, USA - SS_1_S_2 metaG | ecosystem: Environmental > Aquatic > Non-marine Saline and Alkaline > Hypersaline >... | reverse complement strand
GGGGTTATGTGAACTGCTGTTTTATTTTTTCCCGGTCAACGGTGCCGTCCCCGGTTTTGGGAAGATCCGGTATGAATGCCACATACCGGGGCTTTTTATACCCCGCGATCACGGACCCGGTGAACCGGATCAACTCATCCGCTGTCACGGTCTTGCCCGGGTGCAGGCTGCATACGGCTTTGATGCCTTCGCCGAATTTGGGATCCGGCACGCCGAACACACACACTTCTTTGACGGCGTCATGCTGGATGATCGCCTGCTCCACCTCTGCCGGGAACACGTTTTCACCCCCGGGTTTGATCAGTTCTTTTTCCGCTTTTCTCCCCTTGAAAAACAGAAAACCATCCCCATCGAGCATGCCCAGGTCGCCGGTGTGATGCCAGCCGTTCCGGAACGTGTGTGCATTCAGTTCCGAAGCGTTCCAGTATCCCTGGAACACCAGCGGTCCCCTGACAACGATTTCACCGGTTTCTCCGGCAGGCAGGAACCGGTCAAAATCATCTGTGATCCGGATATCCGCCAGTGGCGAGACCGCACCGGCGGAACCGGCGCGTTCAAAATACGGAGAAAACGTGATCAAACCGGAGGTCTCGGTCTGGCCGTACATGGTCCAGAAGGGGATGCCGGTGGTGGATTCCCACCGTTTGACCGTGTCGGGTGCATCCAGGCCGGCAGCGAGTTCAAGGCTGTGTAAATCATAAGTGCCGGCGTCAATGGCGTCTAGAAGAAGGGTCAGTATGGGGGGGAAGGACCCCAGATGTGTCACTTTCAGCTCTTGGACAAGGGTGAGGGTGTCCATGGGGTCGAATTTTTCCAGCAGGGCGTTTTTCCCGCCGGCCTGAAGGACGGCCAGGGCCAGATTCACGCCCATGATGTGGAACAGCGGCAGGATATCCGCCACACAGGACGAGGGGTTCAGGCGGTAATACAGGATCAGCTGCAGATTGGCAAGCAGGATGTTTTCCTGGCTCAACACCGCCCCCCGGGGCTTTCCCTGGACTGCGGCCGTATGGATGATCATAAAGGGGTCGGTGTTTTGGCACGGGACCGGGGCAAACCCTTGAGGGTCCCGGTACCAGGATGAAAGGGTTTCATCCGGACCGTCCACCACCAGAAGCTGAACCGGAAACGGACACCCGGATACCAGCAGGGATGCCCGGGATGCCATCTCATGGTCGCACAGGATCAGCTGAGGGGTCGTGTCTTCGATGATATGCCCGATTTCGTTGTCGGACAGCCGCCGGTTGATCAATACCAGCGTCAGGTTCAGGGCGGATGCGGCCCCGAAAAGATGAAAAAAAACCGGATGGTTTCGGCACAGGACCCCCACCCGCGTGCCGGCCGGCAGCGAGCTGAGCCCGGCAGCCAGGCCCCGGGTCTGGTCATAGAGTTCGGCAAAGCTGATTTCCTGGTGACGCCAGAAGATGGCGGGTTTTTCATTCAGGAGCCGGGCGTTTTTTTCATAAATATCGAAAAAGCGTAACTGGTGCAGCTGGTCCATGAATCCCCCCCTGGAAAAAGAGTTTGCCAAATCAAATATGCTTGTCAGTATGGTACCGGTCCAACATTCGTATCAAATACCCGGGCTCAAAGAAGAACGAGCGCTCAGTCTCGCTACAACTTTAGTTGTAATGCAATTGATTCCGGTTTGTCAAAGTGTTTTTTCATATTTTTTCTCACATGGAAAACTGATTGAAAATATCGAATGTCCGGAATTCAGGCAGTCGGACACCTCGGTGCAGAACCGGCATTGACCAATGTTTCCCGGACAGCTCTCGCCCGGGTTTTCCTGCAGAAAACGGCAGCGGCGGGATTCCATGTGGATGGAAAATCCCAGCCGGTCGGCAAACAGCTTGATGCGCAGCAGGTCCACGCCTTTGCCGCCGGCATTGAAATCATACGGGGTTTTGGTGGAATAGTCCGCGGTTTTCTGGACAGAGAAAAATCCTTCAAAAATGCGTTTCTGGTCTTCGGTTTCAATGCCCACGCCGAAATCATGGACCGTAAATACGATACTGTCTTGTTTCTGCCGGGTGGAGATCTCGATGCGGCCATGGTCCGGGGTGTTTTCAATGCTGTTTCGGATCAACCCGGTCACGGACTTTTCAAATACATCCCTGGGCAGGCGGATTTTCGGCAGATTGTCTTGCAGATTCACGGTGATCTCCAGGTCTCTGAAGGAAAATGCGGGTTTCAGGGATTCAAACAGGTCAGCCAGCGCCCGGTTCAGATCGATATCCCGGTGGTTCAAGGCCGGGGAGCTGAACTCTTTTTCAATGACCGCCGTGACCACTTCCATGGGATCTTCTTCATCCAGGTGCTGCTCGATCAACGTGGCCAGTTCATCTTTGCAGGTCTGGAGCATGACCTGGAGCAGATCCCTGGCCCCATAGACTTTCTTGTCCATGATATCGGCGGTTTCCTCCTGGATCTGCACGATGCGGTTCAGGTTGCGCTGGATCCGGTCCAGTGTGGATTCGGTCTTGATCTGAGGCAGTTCCAGCAGTTTTTTCTTGAGAATCTGCAGGGACCCGGTGAGCACGGCCACCGGGGTTTTCAATTCATGGGACAGGTGGTTGATGGCTTTGTCCTTGGCCCGGTTCATGGATGCCACATCCAGGTAGGCGTCTTTGAGGGCCTTGGCAAACCGGGCGTTTTCAATGGAGATGCCCACGGTGCTGGCGATCATGGTCATCAGTTCCATGTCGTTGTCGTCAAACGGGTTCTGTTTCTTGTTGATCGCGCACAAAATACCGGTGATGCGGCTGTCGCTCCGGATGGGCACACACAGAATGCTTTTGGTCTTGTATCCCATTTTGCGGTCCCGCTCCGGATAGGGATTTTCCAACCTGTCCGCGTGGTTGTCCAGGGTGGGTTTCCCGGTTTTCAGCACCTTGCCGGCCAGCACTTCATCTAAGGCGAACCGGATCTTTCTGGCCCGCTGTTCCGTATGCGAGTCATCATAGGCGGCCCCGAGAAAAAACAGGTCGTTTTTGATCTCGTCATACAGCAGCACCACCGCCCCTTCGGTGTTCAAAAGCCCCTTGATTTCCCGGGTGATGTAGTCCATGAGGTCTTCGAGTTCCGGATATTCGGGCAGGGCCGCACTGATGCGCATAATGGTCCGGTTGTTGGCGGCCAGGCGTTTTTCTTCGGTAATGTCTCTGAGGATCACGAAGTGTTCACCGGACCGCTCTTTGGACCAGGTATAGGAAGCGGCCCAGATCACGACATCCCGCATCCGGCCGTCTTTGGTGAACCGCTGGGTTTCATAGCGCGAGATTTGCTGGTTCTCCCTGAACCGGTCCAGCATCCGGCTGGTTTCCTCTTTCAGGTCTTGGGGCACAAAATCCAGGATCCGGCCTTTGATTTCGCTGAGGGGCCAGCCGAACACATGGGTGAATGCGGGATTCACATAGGTGACATGCCCGTTTTTGTCGTAAAGGATAATGGGGTAGGGAATGAATTCCAATACCTGGTGATAGGTCTGGTAAAGATCGTATACCTCCTGTTCCCTGGCTTTTTCGGCGGTCACGTCCTGGAGGGTTTCCACCGCTCCGGCAATGGTGCCGCTGTCGTCGCACACGGCGGCCGCGGTAAAGAACAGCCATTTTCCGGCCGGGGGCAGGTCCGGAAAAAAATCGGTGGCCGAAAACAGGTGTTTGTTGGCCAGCGCTTTCTTGTATTTGGGCCCGTACAGGGAAAGGATCTGGTCATCGGGTGCATTGTCGATGATCAGATCCGCCATGACCGGCCGTTTTTTTGCGTAAAACGCTTTCCACTGCCAGTCGGTTCCGATCATGTCCCGGGCGCTGTATCCGCTCAGGTCTTCTAAAGCCTGGTTGAAATGGCTGATTTTGTGATGCCGGTCCACCACGAAAATGGGGATGGGGGCTTTGTATATGATATTGCCCAGCAGCTGGTTTTCCGCTTCCAGTGCCTGAATCTTTTTTTCGAGTTCAGCGATCTCAGCATCACGGTCCGCCATAAAAACTCCAAAGGGCTTTACAAGATTCACGTATCTTCGTATAACAATCGGGTAATGCGATGTTGCCACTATATAAAATCATTGAATCAAATTGCAAGGATTTTAAGCGGGGATGAACAAGATACCTGACTCCAACATCAAAACCGAGATTCTGATCCATGATCTCAAAGTGCCGATATCCGTCATCAATGCCGGGGCCCGATCCCTTCTGGAACGCCGGGATGCGTATGGCCCGTTGACGGAAAAGCAGGTCAAGGTGCTCAATCGGATTGTCCGCAATACACTGGTCACCCAGCGGCTGGTGAACGATGTCCTGGAACTGGGGCGTTCCAGGGAAGGGGTCATGATCTGTTCCCAGTTTACCGTGGCGTCTCTGGTTGTGGGCGTTCTGGTGGAGGTGTTTGATCTGGCGGACCCCAACGTGGCGGACAGGGTCAGAAAAGTGACCACCTGTGCCGAACTTCAGGAAGTGATCGCCGATGCCGGGGTGATCCTGGATTTCCGGAAATCGACCTGGGAAGCCGGTGTGTGCCTGGATGCGGCCAAAGTCAGACAGATCCTTCGAAACCTGGTGACCAACGCATTCAAGCACCGGACCGCCCGGGTGGATATTCGTGGAAACATCGAGGACCGGTGTCTGACCCTGTGGGTGAAAGATGACGGCCGGGGCATCCCCCGGGCCGATCACCAGCGGATATTTGAAACCTATTTCACCACCGGGGGGTCGATTGAAGATGCCATTCAAAGCCACGGTCTGGGCCTGGCCGGGGTGATGGTGCTTCTCAGGGACATGGGCGGGGACATGGCGCTGAAGTCGGATGCCGGTCACGGCGCGGAATTCAAGGTGTCCATCCCCCTGGATTGAGCGGTTCACACATCCATTTTTGTTTTTTTCTGCCATTCCGGCCCGAACAGTTTGTCAAACACGGGTTTGACAAAGGTGAACCACCGGGCATTGGCCTGCCGGCCCTGTTTTCTGGCCGTCAATACATCCGCCAGAAACACGGAGATGTCCACCAGTTTCTCCTTGGGGATGTAGGCATCCGCGCCCTTTTCCAGGGCGGTTTCCAGGTTTTCCGGTGACAGGGCATGGGCGGTGAGCATCAGGGTGGGCAGGTTCATGCGGCGGGTGATCTCCAGAATCTCATACCCCCGGACCCCCATGATATCCAGGACCGCGGCATCATAGGTATGGGTGTCCAGGTACTGCACCGCAGTGTCAAACGATCCGGCCGTGTCCACCCGGCACATGTACAGCAGCTCTTCCATGGTTTCCAGGACATCGGGTTCGTCGTCCACCACCAGAATGCGTTTGTTTTCCAGAATTTGGCGATCGTCCATGGGACCGTCCTACAGGTCCACCCAGGTGTCTGCTTCATTGCCGCAGGACGAGCAGGTGCCGGTCCCTTTGACTTTGACGGGGGTGTTTTCCGCGTTCTTTTTTTCCTGTGCCGCTTCCACTTCAACCCATTGGCAGGTAACAATCATTTCCGCTTCATTGCCGCACTTTTCACAGGTGCAGATCTGTTTGAATTTTTTTTCACTCATGACGAACCTCCTTCATGATTCGGTTGGATGCAACAAATTTTTCCCATCATAATACGCACTGCCACGCTTGACCAGCATAAAATAAAATATGCTTGACAAAGCCACGGTGAAACGGTCTTATAACAAGATATTTAAATGGTGATGATACCGATATCTTTGTGTGATGAAACAGGAGGAAAAAGATGGAAATTGCAGTGACCCGGGTTGCCGAAACCGGTACCCGGCCAAAGGATGAAGATTTGGGATTTGGTACTGTTTTCACGGATCATATGTTTGTCATGGAATATTCCACGGACAAAGGATGGCATGACCCGCGGATCGAACCGTTTGCACCGGTGTCTTTGTCACCGGCGGCCATGGTGTTTCATTATGGCCAGGCCATATTCGAAGGGCTCAAGGCGTACAAGACCCCGGATAAAAAAATCCAGCTGTTCCGGGCCAGGGACAATTTTGAACGCCTGAACCGGTCGGCCCGGGGGCTGTGCATCCCGGAACTGGACATCGATTTTGTCATGGACGCGCTCAAGCAGCTGCTCATCCTCGAAAAGGACTGGATTCCCGAAACCCTGGGCACCTCGTTGTATATCCGGCCGTTTGTCATTGCCACGGACCCGTTTCTGGGGGTGAGATCCTCATTCACCTTCAAGTTTTTCATTGTGTTGTGTTCTGTGGGGGCGTATTACTCGGGCGGCCTGGCTCCGGTCAAGATCTGGGTGTCCACAGATCATGTCCGGGCGGTTCCCGGCGGGGTCGGCGAGTTCAAGACCGCCGGCAATTACGCGGCCAGTCTCAATGCCGGAGAAATCGCCAAAAAACAGGGATACGCCCAGGTGCTGTGGCTGGATGCCCTGGAAAGAAAATATATCGAGGAAGTGGGGGCCATGAACATCTTTTTTGTCATCGATGGTGAACTGGTGACCCCGAATCTCACCGGCAGCATTCTGCCCGGCATCACACGGTTTTCCGTCATCGATCTGGCAAAAAAATGGCACATGCCGGTGTCGGAACGGAAAATCAGCATCGATGAGGTGTTTGAGGCCCACGACACGGGCCGTCTAACGGAAGTGTTCGGCTCGGGCACGGCCGCGGTGATCTCGCCGGTCGGGGAAATCTGTTACAGGGACCGGGTGATTCACATGGGTGACGGCAACCCCGGCCCGGTCGCCATGAAGTTTTATGATGCATTGACATCCATCCAGTATGGAAAGACAAAAGACACGGAAAACTGGATCGAATCCGTAGACTAGGAGAGGACATGGCCAGGACAAAAAAAAGCGCGCCCGTGGGCAAGCGGATCAAGCGGGCCCGGCTGGACAGAAAGGTCACCCTGGATACCATGGCCAATGAGACCGGCCTGGCAAAGGATGTGATCAAACAGATTGAAAGCGGTGACAAGCGCCCGTCTGTGGGGACCCTGCTTCAGATGTCCCGGGTGTTGCAGCTGGATTCCGATTTTCTGCTCAAGGACCCGGAAGACGCCGTGGAAAAACGGGCCCGGGCCTATACCAAACGCACGGATCAGTATGCCTATACCCCGCTGACGCCCGGAATGGAAAATCAGCATTTAAAAGCGTTTCGTATTGTGGTGGAAGCCGAAACCCGTCATGAAGGGGTCGGATTCCAGCACGAAGGTGAAGAGTTCGTCCATGTGCTGGAAGGGCAGGTGGAGGTCCAGGTGGGAGAGCATGTCAATGTGCTGTCCGCCGGGGATTCCCTGCATTTCAATTCCGGTGTCAAGCATGACCTGCGCAATCCCGGACAACTGAATGCAACCCTGATCGTGGTGGTTTACGTTCCCTGACAATGGAGGCATGCGATGCTCTTTAACTTGACCGATGAACAGAAAATGATCCGGAACATGGTCCGGGAATTCTCCAGAAAAGTGATTGCCGCCACGGCGGCGGAACGGGACAAAACCAAGGCGTTTCCGGCGGAAAACTTCCGGCAGATGGGGGAACTCGGGCTCATGGGCATGATGATTCCCGAAGAATACGGCGGAGAGTCGGCCGATACCGTGTCCTATGTGCTGGCGCTGTCTGAAATCGCCTATTCATGCGCATCCACCTCCGTGGTGATGTCGGTGCAAAATTCCATTGTGTGTGAAAGTCTCAACAATTTCGGCACAAAAGAACAGAAACAGCAGTTCCTGGTGCCCCTGGCATCCGGGGAAATGATCGGCGCATTCGGTCTCACCGAGCCGGATGCCGGATCCGATCCCGTGTCCCAGGCCACCGTTGCCGTCAAAGACAACGATCATTATATTATTAACGGCACCAAGCGGTTCATCACCTCGGGCAAACATGCCAAAGTGGTGCTGGTGACGGCCAAAACCGATCCGGAGGCCGGCCATAAAGGGATTTCCTGTTTCATCGTGCCCAAGGGCACCAAGGGCCTGATCGTGGGGCATGAAGAAGACAAAATGGGGCTGCGGGCCTCAGATACCACGGACTTGATTTTCGAGGACTGCCGGGTCCCGGCATCGTTTATGCTGGGGGAACCAGGGGACGGGTTCAAGATCGCCATGGCCGGCCTGGACAGCGGGCGCATCGGGATTGCGGCCCAGTCCGTGGGCGTGGCCCAGGCCGCGTTTGATGCGGCCGTGTCCTATGCATCCAAACGAAAACAGTTCGGGGTGACCATCACCAAGCACCAGGCCATCCGGTTTCAGATCGCGGACATGGCGACCCGGATCGAGGCGGCCCGGCAGCTGATGTTTTCTGCCGCGTCCATGAAGGATCGAAAAGAGCCCTATACCAAAGAAGCCTCCATGGCCAAACTGTTTGCCTCGGAAATGGTCAATGAGGTCACGGCCCGGGCCATCCAGATGCACGGCGGATACGGGTTCACCAAGGATTACGTGGTGGAGCGCCTCTACCGGGACGCCCGGGTGTTCACCATTTACGAGGGCACCTCCGAAATTCAGCGCATCGTCATCTCCAACAACATCCTCAAAGACAAACGCAAACCCTAAACCGCTGGGGTCAGGCCTTGAGGCCTGACCCCAGCGGTTTTTTAGAAGAAGGCGGCGGCCGAGGCCACGTCTTCGGGGCAGAACACGAACAGGCATTTGCCGTCTGCGTCGGACACGGACCCGTACACGTAATTGATGTTGATCTGTTCTTCCCCGAACTTTTTGGCGATTTTGGCAAACTCGCCGGGCTGGTTGGTGATATCCAGCGCCACCACTTCTTTGGTGTCGAACAGGTAGTCGTTTTCCTTGAGCAGGGCGACGGAGGCATCCGGATTGTCCGTGAGCATCCGGACCAGGGCGAAGTCGGCGGAATCCTTGCGCATGGAGCTGTAACTGGCTGACGAGGCCAGGCGTTTCAACGATTTTCCCCGGGCCTCGAACAGGTTCTGGACATAGGCGGACGCATCCTGGATGGTGATGGCGTCGATGTTGATGCCGGCCTGGCCGAACAGGTCGGTGAGCCTGGCCAGCTCGCCGGGCACATTTTTCAGAAACAGGGAAATTTCAATTCGGATCATGGCGGTCCCTCTCTTATGGTGAGGTTTTCCAGGGGGGGCACCGACGTGACGCCCCCGGCCGGATAAACGCGGTTATGCCGTCTGTGCGATTTTCACGCCCCGGTCGAACGCGTCCATGTTCAACGGGATGATTTTGGGTTTGGCGGCAAATTCTTCTTTGACACATTCCTTGAGCAGTGCCAGGTCCACCAGGTCGCTTTTGGCGGCAAACGCGCTCAATGCAACGATATTGGCGGCCCGGACCGATCCGGCTTCAATGGCGATGTCATTGACCGGGACCACCAGCTGGGTGACGTCGGTCCGCTGACTGGTCACCGGAATCAAAGAAGAGTTGATAAAAATGATGCCCCCGGGTTTGACGTCGTGTTCGAATTTTTCCAGGGACGGCCGGTTCATGGCCACCAGGTGGGTGGGGTTTTTGATGATGGGCGAGCCGATGAGCCGGTCGCTGATCACCACGGTGCAATAGGCGGTACCACCGCGCATCTCCGGGCCGTAGGACGGGATCCAGGCCACAAACGATCCCTGTTTCATGGCGGCATACGCCAGCAGTTTCGCACTGAGCAGGATGCCCTGGCCACCGAATCCTGCAAATTTTATTTCTGTCTGCATGGGTGTCTCCAAACGTAATTAGGGTAATGAAATGGATGGGGGTTATTCCGGTACCTTGTAATCTCCCAGTTCGTAATAGGGCAGCAGCGTATCCTCGGCCCATTTGAGCGCATCCACGGGGGTCATGCCCCAGTTGGTGGGGCAGGTGGAAACCACTTCGACAAAACTGAAGCACCGGTTTTCCAGCTGGTATTGAAACGCCTGCCGGATGGCTTTTTTGGCCTTGTTGACCTGCTGGGGTTTGAGCACGGCCTGGCGGGTGACATATCCCGGGGTGACCAGCTCTCCGAGCAGGTTTGCCATGCGGATCGGCATGCCGGTGTCCCCGGTGTCCCGGCCCAGGGGCGCGGTGGTGGCCCGCTGTCCCGGCATGGTGGTCGGCGCCATCTGGCCGCCGGTCATGCCGTAGATGGCATTGTTGATGAAAATGGTGGTGAATTTTTCCCCGCGGTTGGCCGCATGGATGATTTCTCCCATGCCGATGGACGCCAGGTCCCCGTCCCCCTGATAGGTGAACACCATCAGGTCGGGCCGCACCCGCTTGATGCCCGTGGCCATGGCCGGGGCCCGGCCGTGGGCCGCTTCCTGGAAATCGCAGTCAAAATAGTTGTATGCCAGGACCGCACATCCCACCGGGGCGATGCCCACCGTTTTTTCCCGGATGCCTAAGTCATCGATGGCTTCGGCCACCAGCCGGTGAACAATCCCGTGGGTGCATCCGGGGCAGTAATGGGTATGGGTGGGGGAGAGGGCCGCTGGTTGTGAAAATGATTTTCCCATGAAGGTCTCCTATAACAGTGCTTTGATGATTTCGATAATTTTTTCCGGGGATGGAATCTCTCCGCCGCACTCGCCGTAGAATTCCACGGGCCGGCGGCCTTTGACACAGCGCTCCACATCCTCCACCATCTGGCCCATGCTCATTTCAATGCTGATGACCGCTTTGCAGCTGTCTTTGCCGGCCGCGTCAAACACCTGTGTTTCCGGAAACGGAAACAGGGTTTTGGGCCGCAGCATGGCCACCTCGATGCCTTCGGATTTGAGCAGGTCGATGGCGGTGCGGCACACCCGGCTCATGGTGCCGTAGGAAGTGATCAGCACCTGGTAGTCGGTGTCGGCATTGTACAGTTCATACTGCACTTCCTCTTTTTTCATCTGTTCGTATTTGGCTTTGAGCAGCAGGTTGTGGTTGTTGAGTGCCGCCGGATCCAGGAACAACGATTTCACCAGGTTGCGTTTGCCGCTTTTCCGGTGCGCCATGCCGTTGGTGGCCCAGTCGTCTTTGTTGGTGGGCTCGGTTTTCAGGTCATCGGGAAACTCGACCGGCTCCATCATCTGTCCGATCAGCCCGTCGCCCAGGATCATGACCGGGTTCCGGTATTTCTCCGCCAGGGTGAACGCCTGCATGGTCATTTCCACGGCTTCCTGGACCCCGTCCGGCGCCATGACCAGCAGATGGTAATCGCCGTGGCCCCCGCCCTTGGTGGCCTGAAAATAATCGCCCTGGGAAGGCAGAATGCCCCCCAGTCCCGGGCCGCCCCGCATGATATTCACAAACACGGCCGGGCACTGGGCCGCCGTGATATAGGACAGGGCCTCGCTCATCAGGCTGACGCCCGGCGAGGAGGAGGTGGTCATGACCCGCTCCCCGGCACCGGCGGCCCCGAAAATCATATACCCCACCGCCACTTCACTTTCTCCCTGCAGAAACACGCCGCCTTCTTCGGGCAGCCGCTTGGACAGATATTCCGCCACCTCGGACTGGGGGGTGATGGGATATGCAAAATAATTCTTACAGCCCGCCCGAATGGCAGCCTCGCCGATGGCCTCGTTTCCTTTCATCAATACTTTTGCCATTATTTTTTCCTTTGTTCAGGCGTCCTGGGTTTCAACAATCGTGATGGCCACATCCGGGCACATGATACAGCAGATGCTGCATTTGATGCAGTCGTCCGGCCGGGCCTGGTATACGGGAAAATGTC
>Ga0180430_10004589_pt1 | contig 11622 bp, 8 predicted proteins | sample SS_ome_9_FD_132999 | JGI IMG/M metagenome (GOLD analysis project Ga0180430, IMG submission 132999) | Hypersaline lake sediment archaeal communities from the Salton Sea, California, USA - SS_1_S_2 metaG | ecosystem: Environmental > Aquatic > Non-marine Saline and Alkaline > Hypersaline > Sediment... | reverse complement strand
CAATGCTGTTTGCAGCCCCAATTTCTGCAGAATGAGCGCGGTACTACAGCCAGAACCGCCCAGGCGGAATACAGATTCTTCGGCGTGCGTTTCTCCACCCTCAGGCGGGTAATAGCTGGTTTTAATGTTGAAATCGATGTTGATATCGCCAATGACCAGGCAGGCGTTCCGTTTTCCCATACTTTCACTCCATTGCTTTGTATAGCTTAATATTATACGCAAAGCGCGAGCATAGGCACATTAGCAATCGGTAAAATGTTCCATGATAAAATCACGCAAAACGCTTATGGAGAGTTAAATGGCAGAAACAATACTGGCCGCTGTTGCGTGGCCCTATGGAAATTCAGAGATCCACGTTGGCAACCTGGTCGGTTCTTATTTACCGGCAGATATTTTTTCGCGCTACCACCGCCTGAAAGGGAATCGCGTTTTGATGGTGTCTGGAACGGATTCACATGGTACACCCATCACGGTACGAGCGGAGGCGGAAAACATAGAGCCGCTGGCTGTCTACCAGCGTTTCCATAAGGGTTTCCTGGAACTTTTCCAAAAAGCAGGCTTAACATATGACCTGTTCACTTCAACCCATACTGAGAATCATTTTCAGGTGTCGCAGGCTATGTTCAAAGCGCTGCTGGAGAACGGTTTCATGTACAAAGAAACCCAGAAGCAGTGGTATTCAACATCCCAGGAACGGTTCCTGCCTGATCGCTATGTAGAAGGTACATGTTATCTCTGTGGATATGAAAACGCGCGCAGCGATCAATGTGACCAGTGCGGAAACCTGCTTGATCCCTCCAAATTGATCGATCCGCGCACGAAAATTGACGGTTCCTCTCCGGAGTTACGTGAAACAGAGCACTTTTTTCTGGACCTGGGAACCCTGCAGGGAGATATTGCCGAGTTCCTGGAAGCGCGTGAATCTTACTGGCGACCGAATGTATTGCGCCAGTCCCTGGGGCAGATCAATACCGAAGGGCTGCGCGGGAGGCCGATCACGCGTGACCTGAGCTGGGGAATCCCGGTACCTGTTGAGGGCTGGGATGATAAATGTCTGTATGTGTGGTTTGAAGCGGTGATCGGGTACTTATCCGCGTCGATTGAATGGAGCAATATTCACGAGGATCCGGATGCCTGGCGTGCCTGGTGGAAGGATCAGCAGGCGAAAACACTGTATTTTATTGGGAAGGATAATATCCCCTTCCATGCCATCATCTGGCCAGCAGAGCTGGCTGGAGCAGGCGGGACGTTTGATGCCCACTATAACCAGGGAAAAGAAGAAGCGTTTGTGCTTCCATATGATGTGCCCGCCAACGAATTTCTTAACCTGGAGAGAAAAAAGATTTCCGGAAGCCGCAACTGGGCGGTGTGGGGCCTGGACTTCCTGACCCGATATGATCCGGATCCGCTGCGCTACTATTTGACATCTGTGATGCCGGAAACGCGCGACGCGGATTGGGATTGGGATGAGTTCTATCACCGCAATAATGATGAGCTGGTAGCCACATGGGGCAACCTCGCAAATCGGGTGCTTTCATTTGCTTATAAACACTGGGAAGGTGTAGTGCCTGAACCCGGTAATTTATCCAAAGATGATCAGGATCTGCTTACGGTAGTTGAGAAAGGATTTGAGACTGTTGGGGAGGCGATCGAAGCAGTACATTTGCGTTCAGCACTGGATGAAGCGATGCGGCTTGCCTCGGAGGTGAATAAATATCTCGATACCGCAGCCCCATGGAAAGTGATCAAAGAAGACAAATCCGCTGCTGCCCGATCGGTCTTTGTTGCAATGAAGGCGATCGATTCGCTGAAGATCCTGTTTGCGCCATTCCTGCCGTTTAGCTGTGAAATACTGCATCAATATCTGGGGTATGAAGGGCAGCTATTTGGCCGGCAATACACGCAGACATTCAAGGATGCTGTCGGCGAACATGAAGCATTGCTGTATGATCCGTCACCTGCGACCGGAAAATGGAAAAAAAGTGATCTGCAACCGGGGCAGGCGTTTTTAAAACCAAAACCCCTGTTCAAGAAGTTGGACGTCAGTATTGTTGAAGAAGAACGCAATCGGTTAGGAAAAGATTAGACTCAATAAAAACTCCTCACACGAGGAGTTTTTTATGAAAACAGATCGAGCAGCATCTCCAAAGCCTGCTGCGCGGATTGTGACTTGATAGCAATCCTATTGCCCTTGAATAAGAATTTATGAGCGAGGTCGCGTTCGTGTGTACTTACGCCAATCCAGACGGTCCCGACTGGTTTTTCAACACTACCGCCAGAAGGTCCGGCTATTCCAGAGATAGAAACACCAACCAATTTTTCCAGTGCCGCGGATTGAGAAAAGGCGAGGCGGATACCCCTTGCCATTGCGATGACAGTATGTTTGCTGACCGCGCCATAATTATCCAGGGTCTCTGATGGGACATGCAGCCAGTGGTGTTTGGCTGCGTTGGAGTAGGTTATTTGTCCGCCAAGATAGAAATCTGATGCGCCGGACAGGTTGGTGATCATGTGGCCAAGCAGGCCGCCGGTGCATGATTCTGCGCTACATAAGAACAAACCCTTGACCTTAAGTAGCACAGAGAGTTTTTCTAAAAGATATTCAGATATTGTCATGCATTTATTATAGCCAGCAGTTATCTATTTCAGGCATTTAATCTTTTGTAAAAATCAGGTAAGAGCGCAAGGTTGTATGATATCGTGTGGTATGATTCTCGCTCGAGGTAAGTATGTTTGATGATCTACCATCAGAAGATGGCAGTATAGAAGAAACACAATCCCAAATAACGCCCCCAACATCAGAAAATCCTGAAAATAAGGAACTGACTGGATGGGAGTCGTTATGGCAGCATATCACCAGTCTTGGACTGGGTGATATTGCTATGCGTGCTGGTACCGCCCTGGTCACGATCGGGTTGGTTGGTTTGGTGATCTGGATCATGCGTGGTAATTTTATTGGAAGCGAGATGGCTTCAGATGTGCCAGTAACTTCGGGTGGCGCTGGCGGCCCAATTATTTCGGACGAAGTGGCGTTGCCCGCGTATGAAGGCATCGCACCCGTGGAAGGCATTAGTAAATCCGCGGAAGAATTGACCGAAGCAGTCGCTGAATCACGATATGAATTCCTGGAATACACTGTTGTATCCGGAGATACGTTATTTGGCATAGCAGAACAATTTGGCCTTGAACCCACCTCTATTTTATGGACAAACCTTTACACGTTGTGGGATAACCCGGCGGGGTTGGTCCCTGGCCAGGTCTTGAAAATACCGCCTGAGGATGGCGTTTTACATACATGGACCGAAGGAGAAGGTCTGAACGGCGTTGCCAACGGATTAAGTGTGTCTGTGGATACGATCGTTGAATGGCCGGGTAATAACCTGTCGTACGAGACGGTTGGCGATCCTTCTAACCCCAATATTGAGCCAGGTACCGAGATCTTCGCGCCAGGCGGCTCCCGTGGTTTTCGTGATTTTTCAACCACGATATTCGCGCGGGAAGAGTCCGCGGAATCAAATGTGTGGGGTGAGGGCAAATGCCCGCCTGCAGATTCCGGGCCGATTGGAAACGGTACGTTTATCTGGCCGGCAGTGGAAACCTATATTTCCGGGTTTGAATTTTCGCCAGAAACCAACCACTGGGGTATTGATGTGGCTGGTGACCTGAATGACCCGCTTTTCGCGGTAGACAGCGGTGTTATCGTGTATTCCGGCTGGAATGATTGGGGCTATGGTAATGTCGTTGCCATCGACCATGGGAATGGTTATCAGTCTTTGTACGCGCATCTTGAATCCATCAATGTCGGCTGTCTCGCGTATGTGACACAGGGCGATGTGATCGGTTACATGGGCAGTACGGGTAACTCCAGCGGTCCGCACCTGCATTTTGAATTATTAAGTGGCACCCAGCGCGTAAACCCCCACCAGTATTTACCATATTAAACCATTCCATCTTGTCTCGCTCTAGATATAATGAAGACAGAGGAGATAATGATGAAATTTTCGCATGCACAGCGACCTTCCCGCCTTGCGGGAACCTGGTATAGCGGTGATCCAGAGGAGTTGACGAAGGGGATTGACGCGTATATCCATGACAACGTGCTTTCTGAAGACGAATTTAAAGGCGATGTATTCGGATTGATCGCGCCGCATGCTGGGCATATATACTCCGGCAGGACAGCGGGGTATGCGTACCGGCTTGTCAGCGGGAAGCAGGTTGATGTGGTCGCTGTCCTGTCTCCCTTCCATCAATTCCACCGTGCGGATGTGATCACAACCGTGTATGATAATTACACAACGCCCCTGGGCACCGTACCGGTGTCGACGGATCTGCTCTCACAATTAAATGAACGCATCCATATGGAGCAGATCGAACAGGACCCCGAGCATTCCCTGGAGATACAGCTTCCATTTCTACAGCGCGCCCTGCACAGCCCATTTTCTTTGCTGCCATTAATGGTACGCACGCGGGATTCAGAAAAGTTGAAAACGATCGCGTCCACGTTAATGGAATTATTGGCTGATAGGTCATTTTTAATCATAGCCAGCACAGACCTGTCCCATTTTCATTCTCTGGAAGAAGCCCAGCAATTGGACGCGGAAATGCTGCGGCGGATCAAAGCCATGGACGCGGACGCGGTGTTATCCGCTGAGAGCGACGGCGTAGCGTCCGCGTGCGGAGCATCATCTGTTGCGCTGCTGCTGTATGCCGCAAAACTGCAAAATACTACACGGGCTTACATCCTCAATTACAGTACATCTGCTGACGCGACCGGAGACAGTAGTTCAGTGGTGGGATATGGTTCTGCCGCTATCCTGATTTCATAATAACCTGCCGATGACGATAAATACCTACACGGAAATAGCAATCAATATCAGCGGCATTGATGGGCTGTTTGACTACCGCATCCCCGCTTTGCTCGCGGATAAAATAAAGCCTGGTTGTCTGGTTGAGATACCGTACAACGCCACGCGCGCGCAGGGAATGATTGTCCGTGTAAAAGAAAAAACTGACTATAAGGGTGAGATCAAACCTATCATCAAGCTGATCAAACCAGATCCCATAATTCCGCATGTATATCTCAAGCTCTCCGAGAGATTAGCACAGGATTTCTTACAGCCGCAGGCAGGATTCCTGCAGGCGATGCTCCCCCCTGGTTTCAGCCGTAAACCCTATGGGCTTTATACAGCCATTGTTCCGGATGATGCGGACCTGACAAAACTGTCACCTATGCAGCGCAGGCTTCTGGATACCCTGTTTAAGAATGGGCCGCAGCGGTCAACGCAATTAGACCGCGCTTTCAGCCGCAGCAACTGGCGAAAGGCGATGCAGAGCCTGACCCGCAGAGAATGGGTCCAGACAGAGACGATCTTACCGTCTCCCAGGGCTGTCCAGAAGAAAATCGAAAATGTAACTTTACATCCAGATATTAATAGTGATGATATTAATTCATTAAATACTGGCAGGGAGGGTGGTGAACCGGCCAGGCGGCGGCGGGAGATGCTGAAAATATTGGCGACCGAAAACAAGCCAGTCAAGGTATCTTACTTGTACGCGGCTACAAGCGGAAATTCAACAGATATCCGCTTTCTTGAACGAAAAGGATATATTTTGACCGGTGAAGAGGTTGTCATACGAGACCCGGTCAGTGGATTTTCAGGGGAAGGCACGTTAGCGCCTGAATTGACAGATGACCAGCAGAAAGCTTACGAGAAAATCGCTGGGGAGCTGCAAAGAAATAACCCAAAACCGGTGATGCTGCGGGGTATAACCGGTTCAGGGAAAACCGAACTGTACCTGAAGGCGGCAGAAGATGTAGTACGCGCTGGTAAGCAAGCACTGATCCTGGTCCCTGAGATTTCGCTGACCCCCCAGACCATTCAGCGATTTCTGGATCGGTTTCCCGGACAGGTGGGCGTATTCCATTCGCGCCTGACAGACGGAGAACGGTACGATACCTGGCTGCGGGCAGCCAGCGGAAAACTCTCAGTCCTGATTGGACCGCGCAGTGCGCTCCTGGTGCCTCTACCTTCACCCGGGTTGATCGTGCTGGATGAATGCCATGATGATTCCTATTACCAATCTAACCAGCAGCCTGCTTACGATAGCCGCGATGGGGCATTGATCCTATCCAGAGAAAGCGGCGCGAGCGTGATTTTTGGATCGGCAACTCCAAATATCAACCGATATTTTCAGGCCGAACATGACAAGTGGGTGATGGTCCATTTAGACAAACGAATTTCCGCGACGGCAAAGTTCACTGATAAACATGCGTCATTTGTCCCGCTGCCTGAAGTGCATGTGATTGATATGCGGGCTGAGCTGACTGCTGGAAATACTTCCATCTTTAGCAAAGACCTGCAGGAAAGCCTTATCAGGACGGTATCAGCAGGCCAGCAGGCGATTCTATTCCTCAACCGGCGCGGGCGAGCGACCATCATCTTTTGCCGGGATTGCGGATATACAATGAATTGCCCGCACTGTGATTTTCCGCTCACGTTGCATACAGGCAGAGGAAAACTCATGTGCCATACGTGCGGATATGCACGTAATATGCCCGCGGCATGCCCGGAATGTGGAAGCCAGCGCATCCGGCAGTATGGGATGGGAACGCAAAAAGTTGAACAGGTCATTCAGCAGCTGATTCCGGATGCCCGCGTGCTTCGCTGGGATGCGGATACCGCTGCTGGTCGCCGATCGGAAGCGGTGATCCTATCTCACTTTAAAAATCATAACGCGGATGTATTGATCGGCACGCAGATGCTGGCAAAAGGGTTGGACCTGCCGCTGGTAACGCTGGTTGGAATGGTGCTGGCAGATGTAGGGTTGGGATTTCCGGATTACCGTGCGGCTGAAAACGCGTTCCAGTTATTGACCCAGGTGGCCGGGCGCGCAGGGCGCAGTGCGGTGGGCGGAAAAGCGATCCTGCAAACCTTCCAGCCGGACCATTACGCGATCCAGTATGCCGCCCAGCATGATTTTGCGGGTTTCTACCGGTCAGAATTGGATCGAAGGCGGGATATACAATATCCCCCGTTCACGAAGATCGTTTGCCTGGAAACGCGCGATCTGTATGCGGAAAATGCACAGGCGCGGGCGAATGTGCTTGCCCATGAACTGTCGCAAAGGATTGCGCAGTCTGCTGATAAGACGCTGGAGATAGTTGGTCCGGTACCACCATATTTCGCGCGCCAGCGCGGGTATTACCGCTGGCAGATATTGGTCAAAGGAGACCGGCCAGAAGCCATATTAAACGACCTGCCTCTTTCAGATTGGAAAATTACCGTCAACCCCCCGCGGATATTATAAAAAAGCCCGAAAGCTTTCGGGCTAATTTGTGTTGGAAATATTCTTTACTGCAGAACGTACCAGGGATTGATAAATCCGCCATTCTGCCGTACTTCAAAGTGTAGATGCGCGCCGGTGGAATTTCCAGTTGAGCCACAAAAGGCGATCACCTGTCCCTGTGAAACGCTTTGGCCGCAGGAGACATTAAAGCCGCTCAGGTGGGCATAAAGAGTCAGGTAACCATTCTGATGGTCAATCGCAACCATATTGCCATATCCGCCGCTGATCGCTCCGGCATATACAACTACTCCAGAGTCAGAAGCAAAGATAGAATCTCCCTGGTAGCATTGTGCATCGATAGCCTGGTGGCCTGCCCAGTAATCATTACCGGACACAATCCCATAGTATGGAGCCGGCCAGACAAACGAATAGGTGCCGAAGAACCCACCCGTTGGCGTGCATGAGCCAGGTCCCGCGATCTGGGCTGTGACGCCGGAGTTGTCTCCGGCGGTGACGGCAACAACGAATGGTTCCAATGCACGCCAGCCATTCGGTATCATGATGTTGGAACCGGGTTCAATAACTGGATTGGTAATGTCCAGGTCGTTTCCAGTGTAAAAGAGGATATCTTCGACAGTGGCATAATATCTGCCAGCAACTTCTTCCAGGGTGTCCCCTTCCTGCCATTGATAAAGCAAACCGTCAACGGGCGGAATATTCAGATCAACTCCCACGGAGATCAGGTGTGGATTATCGTTGAGTGTGTCATAGTTGGCATACATGATCGTTTCCGGTTCAACCTCATATTGTTCAGCAATGCCAAAAAGTGAGTCCCCATTCGCTACGGTGTATTGCTCAACTTCGTTACGAGAACCGACGGGCAAAACCGTATCGGGATTAACAGCCCGCTCTACAGCCTCATACGCTTTTGTGGGTTCAAATTCCGGCAGTGAAGATACATTCGTTGTCTGAATATCCGCAGAAGCGGGTTTAAGAAACGTGAACAGGGATTGTCCGGTGAAATAACGATACAGGGAGAACCCCATCAGGGCTGTCATCAATAGCGCGATAACCCATGTTCCGACTACCAGCCAGCCGGGGAATGATTTGCGGTTTGGGTTCCGTTCCGTTGTTGTGCTCTCTTCTGCAGTAGCCATATTATTTTCCCGCGGTTAATGCCTCTAAAAATTCAATATTATCTTTTGTCTTTTTCATTTTATTGATGATCGCTTCAGATGCGACAGCAGGATCCATTCCTGAGCCCTGGGGTGATTGGCCGATCATTTGCAAGTACATCCTGCGCATCAGCCAAACCTGTTTGAGAATATCAGGGCTGATCAGTAATTCTTCACGGCGTGTGGATGAACGCTCAATATCAATGGCGGGGAATATGCGCCGTTCCTGTAGCCGGCGTGATAAATGAAGTTCCATGTTGCCAGTCCCTTTGAATTCTTCGTAAACCACATCATCTAATCGTGATCCCGTGTCGATCAGCGCGGTTGATATGATGGTCAGCGATCCGCCATGTTCAATGTTGCGGGCTGCGCCATAAAAGCGCTTGGGAGGGTAGAGGGCTGATGGGTCCATGCCACCAGAGAGTGTACGTCCAGATGGGTTTACAACCAGGTTGTAAGCGCGGGCGAGACGTGTGAGGCTGTCCATAAGGATGACAACATCGTTTCCTATCTCAACCAGGCGTTTCGCGCGGTTGAGTGTCATTTCCGCGGTCCTTACATGCGAGGTAACAGGCTCATCAAATGTGGATGCAATCACTTCACCTTCCACGGATCGATCCATGTCGGTTACCTCTTCCGGGCGTTCGCCGATGAGGCTAATCATGAGATTGATCTCAGGATAGTTGGCTGAAACTGCATTCGCGATATCTTTTAGGATGGTCGTTTTCCCTGCTTTTGGGGGAGACACGATCATTGCCCGCTGCCCGCGGCCAATGGGTGCGATCAGGTCTATCATACGATTCGAAATTATTTCATTCTCTTCCGTCTCAAGATTGATGCGCTCATCCGGAAAAATCGGTGTGAGCTCTTCAAATTTGACACGTTCTTTGGCTTTGTTGACCGGTGACCCATTGATGGATTCGACATGTACCAACCCGTAATGCCGCTCTGATTCTCGCGGGGGGCGGATCTTGCCGAAAATCATATCACCGCTGCGCAGGTCGAGGCGGCGTAATTGTGCCTGAGAAACGTAGATGTCATTCTTGCTCATCTGGTAGTTATCACGCAGGAAGCCAATCCCTTCGGGCATGATCTCAAGGATGCCCCCGCCTTTTTCTACTTTACCAGCGCCTTTTTCGCTTTCTTCTTCAACCGTTCTGCTGGCTATCGCCACCATCAGGTATTCTTTCTTGCGTAATTCCGCATTGGGAACGCCTAGCTCTGCGCCCATTTCACGGAGTTCTGGTAGCGCTTTTGGTTGTAATTCGGCAATTTTCATAGTAAATAATCCATTCCTCTTTCTGGTGTGAAGGTAAAAATATAATGATTGGGTTTTGGTTTTGATTGAATGATTAAAGATTCATTTATTGGGGTTTGTCGGGCACGATGAGTCACTTGATAAATGATCTGCCCGTTATGAAAGAACAATTTTATCGCGATGGGATTATATCATGTTTAAGCTTGTGGACAATATATCATTTAAACGTACTATAGGTAATCGCGCAGGTTGCGGGAGCGTGTGGGATGACGTAATTTACGCAGCGCTTTGGCTTCAATCTGTCGAATGCGCTCGCGCGTCACGTTAAAATAATTACTCACTTCCTCAAGGGTATGGTCTTTACCATCCAGTAGGCCAAAACGCAGTTCCAAAACCTGGCGTTCGCGTTCTGAAAGTGCGTCAAGCGCAGTGTGTACCTGGTCGCGCAGCATCTCTTTCGCGGCTGCGTCCATTGGCTCTATCGCGTCGCTATCCTCAATGAAATCTCCCAGCTGGCTGCTATCCTCATCACCAATCGGTCGTTCAAGCGAGATCGGTTCTTCAGCGGATTTTAGAATGTTCTGCACTTTTTCGGCAGCTTTGTCCCAGCGTTCCTGGAGCGGTTTGTTAATTTTAGATTTCTGGCGTATATGATCTTTGATGGCCGCTTTATCCTCTGTGGATAAAAGGTCAGATTCGAGGGCAATATCTTCCGGCATCGGGGAGCGTTCCAGTTTTTGTACCAATGTGCGTTGGATCCGCAGTAATTTGGATATGGACTCAAACAGGTGGACGGGTATACGGATCGTGCGGGCTTGTTCAGCGATATAGCGGCTGATGGATTGCCTGATCCACCAGGTGGCGTATGTGCTGAATTTAAACCCGCGCACGGGATCAAACTTGGTGATCGCGCGCAGCAAACCGAGATTGCCCTCCTGTATCAGATCCAGGAAGGAGATGCCTCTCCCAAGGTAGCGCTTTGCGACGCTGACAACCAGCCTTAAATTTGCGCGAATTAAGACGGTTGTTGCCTCATCCGAAAGCAAATCGGTTTTATCACAGGTAGCCCGAAGCGTCTTTTCATCAGGTAAATGCTTAAGAATTGTCCTTCTGGTTGGAAGCCGCGCATTCTGATGGAAGAAATCAACCAGATAAAGCATGATCTCCTGCGGGAGTAAATAACTCGCCAGGAAAAAAGCATAGATCTCTTGTACGAATCCTGTGATCACTTCTTTTCGAACAGGGTCGTCGTTCTTGTTGATCTTCAGCCAGAATTCCTCAAGATAACTACGTGTGTATGAGGGCACCTCAAAATTCCATTGTGATCGTAAGTCCTGTGCTTCAGCCATCATTAAGCAGAAATCAGGCAGTTCGAATGCGGGGTTCTTTTCTGAAAAAAGCATGAGATTGCCGTAGGTATGATCGAGGTCCGTTATAACCTGAGCGTAGATAGTGTTTGTGTCGACATCTTTTTGGTCCTGATTTTCCAGTTCGCGATTACGCAGCCAATCAAGGCGTGTTTTTGCCTCGTTTCTTGTTGATAGCCGGAATTCGCTTTCAGCATTAAGCAGGTCTATGCGTCCGATCTCTTTCAGGTATAAGCGGACTGGATCCTGCGATAATGTGCTGGGGATGTTTTGTTGTTTTTTTGGGGCATTATCGATAGAAGTGTTGTCGTTATGTTCTGACGAATGAAGATCATTTTTTGGCGCAACATCACCATCAGTTTGATCTGGCCCTAAATCCTCATCAAAATTCTGATTTTTCTGTGGCATGCGTTTCTCACAGCATTAATTATGGGTTTAATTATACATGAGCGAATTTTCAGTCGATCTTGATCTGCTTAGCCAGTGCGCGATCGATCAATCCGCGCCGGCGGATCAACTCAGATTGGCGCGTAAT